>Ga0105050_10009297_pt1 | contig 11047 bp, 5 predicted proteins | sample FRY01_FD_78088 | JGI IMG/M metagenome (GOLD analysis project Ga0105050, IMG submission 78088) | Freshwater microbial communities from Lake Fryxell liftoff mats and glacier meltwater in Antarctica - FRY-01 | ecosystem: Environmental > Aquatic > Freshwater > Ice > Glacier meltwater ... | reverse complement strand
CGATGTGCATGCCGCATTTGAAGGTGATCCCGCTGCCAAAGGTCATCATGAAATTATTTTCTGCTACCCAGGCATTGAAGCTATTTCCATTTACAGGCTGGCCCATCAATTATTGCTTCTTGGTATTCCCCTCATTCCTAGAATGATGACCGAGAACGCCCATAGCAAAACAGGGATTGATATTCACCCTGGCGCAAGAATAGGGCCACGGTTTTTTATCGATCACGGAACTGGCGTCGTTATTGGCGAAACCTGCGACATCGGGGTTAATGTGAAACTTTATCAAGGGGTTACCCTTGGCGCTCTTTCTTTCCCTCGCGATTCTTCAGGTAATATTATTCGTGGCAAGAAGCGCCATCCCACCCTCGAAGATGATGTTGTAGTTTATGCCAATGCTACCATCCTTGGGGGCGAGACTATTGTGGGTAAGGGCACTGTGATTGGCTCGAATGTATGGCTTACGCAAAGTGTTGCTCCGGGTAATGTTGTCTCACTCGAAAAACCCGTGCTTCGTATGAAGGGCCCTGTAAGCAAGGATACCGAACTTCATTACAGTATCTGAAAGCCACAAAGAATGCACACTCAGCTTCTTAAAATAGATCCGGATAATCCAGATCCCGAAGTTCTTCATAAAGCTGCCTTGATTCTTAAGCAAGGCGGCTTGGTTGCTATCCCCACCGAAACAGTTTATGGCTTGGCTGCAAATATCTTTGACGCATCTGCAGTTGCAAAAATTTATACTGCCAAGGGAAGGCCGGGCAATAACCCTCTTATCGTGCATGTGCATTCGGTTGAACAAGCAAAAAGCTTGGTGTTGAACTGGAATGAAAGCGCCCAGAAACTTGCAGAGGCATTCTGGCCCGGCCCTTTTACTATGGTCCTTGATAAAAAAAATCTGGTGCTTGATTGTGTCACCGCGGGCGCTTCAAGTGTTGCGATTCGCATTCCCAAATTATTTGTCACCCGCAAATTAATCGAGCTTGCAGGTGTTCCACTCGCTGCACCTAGCGCAAATCTTTCAGGCGCCATCTCCCCCACCACCGCAAGCCATGTGCTTAAAGATCTTAAAGGCAGAATTGAAATGATTCTTGATGCAGGCCCAGCATCAGGGGGAATTGAATCCACCGTTCTTGATGTTCGTTCTAATCAACCCACACTTCTTAGGCCAGGCTTGGTTACCGTAGAGATGATCGAGCAAATCATTGGGCCGATCAAACAGCTTTCGCAAATGCATTTGCCTAATAAAGCTTTGCCTTCCCCCGGGATGATGTTAAGGCACTACGCTCCAAAAACACCTGTAATAAATGTTGAAGGCACGGGAGTTGATATATTTGAAAAACTACAAAATGAAGGGTTTAAAATAAGACTATTAGGATTTAAGACAATGGAAGGTGCAGTTTGCCTGCCTGAAAATCCGGCGGGCTATGCCGCGATGCTTTATGCGGCTTTACACGACCTAGATGAATTGGGCTTGGATCGCATTGTAATTGCTTTGCCCCCTGATACCCCTATCTGGCTTGCGATAAGGGATAGATTAAAACGGGCAGCAACCGCACCGGAATAAGTTACCCCATTTTGTGCATAAAAACCTTGTCAGCAAAATTAGATGCCGAGACTAATTTCTGAAGGTGCTGATGATGGGTGAAAAGAATCACTTGTGTTTTGTTGGAAAACTCTGCAAGGCATCGCAGCGTGGAAAGCGCCCGATCATCATCAAAATTCACCAAGATATCATCGAGAATAACAGGCATAGGTTCTTCGAGTTTATCAAGGTTAGTTTCAATTCCTGCAAGTCGCAGGGCTAGAAAAAGTTGATCCGCAGTGCCATCGCTTAAATAACTTGCTCCGGTATTAAAGTTTAAATTCGTAGCCCGGAAGTTGAGAAAACTTTCATCCGTTTTTTTAAGAGCGAGGAATTTTCCTTCAGAGTCTTCATCAGGTTCAAAGCTTGTAAAAGCGCCATTGGTAAGTGTTTTTAAATAAGAGCAAGCCTTTTTAAGGATTGGATTTTCATTGTTGTTGCGATAGTTTTCGATTGTTTTTTCTAGAACGATTTTGGCAAGAATAAGTTGGGCGAATTCTTTGGTTTTTTCGAGGCATTGAATTTTTAAAAACTCCCGTTCGGAAGATAAATCGTTCGCTCCAGATTTATCTTTAAATGATTTTAAAATAATTTGTGTAGATTCTCTATTTGCAATAAGTGCATCTCGAATTTTCTGCAACTCTTCGCTTTCAGTTTTGATTCTTTCTAATTCAGCTTTTAATACAGAAGGATTTACTTTTTCTAATTCTTCTATGAAAAAATCAAAGTTTTTACCTGCAGCTTTTTCGACTAATTTGTTCTTAGAGTCAGCTAAAGCTTTTAAATTTTGCATTTTTTTAGAAATGGAATTAAAATGTTCCCGGGTAATTTGATCAACCGATATATTCCCAAGTAATTTCGCAAGAGGTGTAAGAATTTCTTCATTTTCTTGCGCAGCTTTTTTACTCTCATTTAATTTGACTTCAGCCTTTTCTAAATCTTCTTTAAATTGATTTTTTCTATTGACCTCTTTATTTTCTGCTGCCAATTTAGTTGCCAGAGTCGCTATCGTAATTGGAATTTGAGAATGTTCCGTTGCAAGAATTGGAAGAGAAATCTTGTCGAGAACTGTGCTTACCCGCTTTTGTATGCCTTTATTTAATTCTTCCATTTTGCTTATACGATCACTAGTTTCCAACCTCGTTTTTAAATAAGACTGAATTTTAGTTAGGGCATCGAGGTGTGCATTAGCATTACTGGAACTTGAATCATTTTTGAGGTTTAAGCCTAACATTAATTTTGACCACAGTTCCATGATTTTGTTTAACTGTTCTTTTTTATTAATAAGGTTTTTTTGGATCGATTTATATTCGGAATCATACTGTTCATATTGTTCTATGTTTAAATCTTTTTTTGCTTTTTTGGTAGATTCAAGTTTAAGAACTTCCTCGGCTTTTAGCAATGCTGTTGCAAAATCTCCAAGGTTTGAACATGTGATTGATATTAGGTTGTTAAAGGCTGGAAGTTGCTCAAGTTTTTTAATGTTAAAACTTTTTTCGCTTGCATCTAATTCAATCAATTCATTCTGGAGAGTATCCGCTTTGATAAGCCAATCTTGCATTTCCTTAGGCGAACCTGGGCTTGTGATTTTGCAATTTGCCCAAAGATTTTGCCAATCCGAATTAAGTTTAGATTGAATTTCGAGATTTTGTTTATGTTGATTTTTAAGTTCCTCCAATTCTTTTTGCAAACCTAAGCAATCTGCAGTTAACTGGTTAGCTTGTCCCACTTGATCCGCGACGGCAAGAAGCTGGTCGGTGTAATGATCCACTTGAAGTGAAAGGAGTAAAAAAGCTTCACGAGGATTAGTGGCTTTATCAAATGCGGATTTAATTTCTTCTGGGATAATTCCGACTTTTCCAGAAAGTATATTCTCAACTTGATCCCAAGCTAGGTTTCTGAAAATTCGCATTTTCTTTAGGGTTTCAATGCTAAGGTTATTGCTATTTTTTTGTAATTCTTCTAGTGACTTTTGTTTAGAACCAAGGGCACCATTCTTTCCCTGAACGCTGGTTAAAAGGTTAGACTTCTGAATTTCATGATCAGAAAAAAGTTTGAAGAATTTCTGAACTTCACTCAAACTTGGTAACCTGATTTGAAGAAATTCTTGTTTAGATAAAGCCTGATGTGGTAATAGTTTTAATTTACCTTCCGCTTTATTTATTTGTGTTTGAAGGTTTGGAAAAAGAAGATCAATGTCTTGTGGGGTTAACTTGTTGGCTTTAATCGAAGTTAAGCTGGATTGAATTTCAGCTAACTTGGGGTGAGTTTCAAACTCTCTATTTTTTTTCTTTTGTAACTCAATCTGGGCTAATTTATCAAGGATGTTTGTTTCTAAGCCATCGATTTGTGTTTTAAGCTTTGTAATCTGCTCCCCATTTTCTTGGATTTGAGTTTTGGTGTTTTGATCAATCGCTAAATCTGTAATATTATCAAAACTGTTTTGGGGAAAATAATCTTTTATTAATTGTAGTGCTTGGTTTTCTGCCTGTGCTTTTTCATTTTGTCTTTTGGGAATATCACTTAGGTGATTGGTAAAAACCCCAAGGGTTTTATTAAGGTCTTCGATTTCATTTTGGCTCTCTAGTATGAGTTGATTTGGGTTAATTGATCTTAAATTTGCTTGAATTCCAGCAACATTTTCAGCTTGGTTTCTAAGGATTGCACTTGAAGAGAGGTGGCCGATATATGCACCTTCATATTTTTGATTATAAACTTCACTAATCTCAGGAATATTATGAAGTTCTTGTAATACTTGGGCCGCAGTTTTATATCTCGAAAGTTCGGGCAAGGCATCTAATATTTCTTTGATGTTTGATTCACCAATGATCAGTGTTTCTCTGACACCATCTGCCCGAGTCAATTGCATCTCTGATTCAATTACATTGGCCGATGCCATTTCATAATCTTTAAGATTCAACTTATTTGAATTAAGTGATTCTAAATTAACAGATGCAGTTCGCAGAAGAATATTTAATTCTGAGGTTGCATTTTTATTTTTCTTGTAAATATCTTCGGATCTAGTTTGAAGAGATTTGATTATTTTATTTAGGTTTGAAACCCCAGTTCCTGCTTCGAAAATTAATTTTGCGATTTCTACTTTTCCTTCAAGAAATTGACAACCACCTGATCTTAATTGAGCATGATTAATACCAAAAAGTAAATCGAAATTATCTTTAGTAAGCCCTTGAATTAATCGAGTTAGCTGTGCGGTAGCATCACTACCTTTTTCATCTACAAGTGGATCTTTGGTTTTTTTCCTACGAAAGAAGGTGTGGTTGGTCTTATCTTTTGTTGTCAAAGTTGATTCGATAAGGAAAGAAGGATGTTTGTGTTTGAAATTATCAGAATTTTGCACGGGAATGCCGAACAATAGCCATTGGATGTACCGAAGGGCAGAACTTTTACCCGCTTCATTAGAGCCATAGATAATATGAAGGCCATAGTTGCCCTCAGAAAAATCAAGTGCAGTGTTATCAAAAGGACCAATCTTTTCAAATCGTAGTTTAGAAAATTTCATTTGTTATTCCTTTGAATTCGCAGAGGTCTCTATGACTGGTACAATTTCTGTTAACAAGGGCTTTAACCAATCGATATTTATTGGATGAATTGAATTTGAATCTTTTGGATCTTTCCAATCACCCGGAATTGCATTACTTAAATTATCTAGTTCCGTGCCCTTAATTAGTAATTCCAAGTCTTTGGGATTATTGATTAATTCAGTAAGGCTTTGTTCGAGCACATAATAAATATCTTCGTTAAGATTTGCTTGGATTTGTTTATCAATGGGTGGAGAGGTTTCGACTTTAAGTTGTTCAAGGAAAATATCACCACTGTTTTTGTTTTCAAAAATACTTTGAATCAACTCCGCAACTAATTTTTGCGCAGATTTTAGCCAAGAATGAAGAGATGTTTCACCTTTAAGAACTACCCTAATACCAACTGGGATATTTGAAAAATCACCTTGAATGTTTTTTTTAATGATTTCTTCAAGATCCTTTTGGTTATTGGCATAACTAAGATCGATACTAAGATTTTTCCAACGGAAAACATCAAGTGGTTTGAATTCTAGTTCGGCTTCGTGATTGTTTTTAAAGGTAACTAGGTAGCAACCCTTGGCACCGATTTCTTTAATGTGCCTGCCCTGAATATTTCCAGGAAAAATAATATAAGGCTTTAGGTTCACCTCTTGGCGGGTGTGGACATGACCTAAGGCCCAATAAGAATAACCTTTGTTAATAAGTTCTTCTTTAGTAGTAGGGGCGTAATTTTCGTGGCCTTCATACCCTGTAAGGGAAGTGTGAAGGATACCAATGTTAAGTTTTCCTTGAACTGGCGGGGGGTAATTTGCAGCAAGGTTTCTTGTTTCTGCTTGATTAAGAAAACTTTGGCCATGAATTATTGCAATCACTTCGTTGTCTTTGATGACTTCGTGAGATTCAGGAGAGTTAGCTTGTAGGATTTTTAAATTAGAAGGCATTGATAGGTGATTATTTATTTTTGATTCTGCATCGTGGTTACCTGAAATCATAATGACGGGGATATTTTTTTGTTGCAGCTTGTTTATTTCTTTGATGAATTGAAAACCAGTGCTGACATCATCCCACTTACCATCGTAGATATCGCCTGCAAGCAATACAAAGTCAACTTTTTCGCTAATTGCCAAGTTGACTAAGTTTTTAAGTGCTTCACGGGTTGCGTTTTTTATTTTGTCTTTGGGAAGGTGGGGTCTATTGCCGAGGCCTTTTAAGGGGCTATCTAGGTGAATATCAGCAGCGTGAATAAATCGGATCATAATAAAACCTCTGGGGCAAAAAGTCTGTTATTCTTTATTCGTTGTAAGCTATGAAACATTTCCAGAATTCCCAAAGAAATAAAATTTCACGACTGGGCTGGAAATAATTTTTATTTAGGTTCGAATAATCATCTGATACTTCTAGTAACTTTTCAAGCTTAGCTGCGAGAATATTTCAAATGCTAAAAATCATTCGCACCAACTCCTCTTCTATCCCAGAAAATACCACTTCCCCTACTTGGCTGGCTGAGATAAATCAAAAACTGTCGAACCCTTTAGCTTCTGAAAATCGAGTTTACTGGGTAGTTCCTTCTTCTCGAAGGCGTAAGTACTTGGTTAGGGGTTTTGCAAAACAAGCCCGCCTGATTCCACAAATCATTACTTTAGATCAATGGATTAATGAATTATCGGCTCAGGGTATGATGGAAAATAAAAGCATAATGTCGGAGACCCAAAGGTTGCTGATCTTGGCAAAAGCTTGGTATGAGGTTACAAAAAAAGAATCTGGCCCCGGTTTTTTAACAGAACTTGATCGAATCTTCCGCGACTTTCTTGCAACTCAATCACTTCCCGATTCAGAAAAAGACTCGCATATTTCTAAGTGCTTTGAAAAATATAAGGAATTCTTGCAACAAGAAAATCTCGTTGATCGCAATACCTTCGTTGCTTACTTGCACGATGCTATGGCTGAAAATCTGGGCCCCGCAAATTGGTTGAAAACACAAAAACCTTGTTTCATTTTTGAAGGCTTTCACCTTTTCTCACCCTTAGAATTGAAATTGATTCTACAAGTTGCAAAGCAGACCGATTTGACACTTTGGATGGTGGGCCATCCAGATACCATACCTGGCAGAAATGGGCAAAAACTTCTGGACAACCTCACCGAACTTGGTGCAAAGTTTACTATCGACGATTATTTACCCTCTACACAAGATTCTGAAAAAAACAAATTCGTGCCATTAGGAAACCAACTGTTTCAAGAAACAGGGATAATTCTTCCTATGATCTTTCCTGATGGGTTTAAGGTGGTGAAGTGCCATAGCGCACTTGAAGAGGTAGAAGTTGTTGCAAGGTGGTTGAAAAGTTATGCTAAAATGAAGGGTGCGGCATTTCGAAAAGTGGCAGTCGTGATTCCAGGCGAGCCGTATGGCTCTTTAGTTCGTGAGATTTTTTCTAGTGCTGGCATACCCTTTAACCTTGCAGGGAAAGGTTTTGATTTGGTGCAATCTAGGCCGGTGCGAGTGCTTCACGCTGCCCTAGATTTGATTCAAAATTCTTGGACTAAAGAAGATCTATCTGGTTTTTTACATCTTCCTTTTGTTTTAAAAACCTTAACTCGTTCCTATTTTGTTGAAGAACTTTTAAGGGTTCCTGTACCTTCTCCTTGTTCTTTAAACCTTTGGCGTGAAGGGCTTAAAAAACTTATTGAATCGAAGAAGAGCCCGCATAAAGAAAAATTCGTTGCCTTTGTCAATTCTTTGGAAACCATCCTGCAGCCAATAGAACAGCTTGAAATGGAGCTAGGCAAGGGTGATATTAATAAGGTGGTTCAAGGGTTATTCGCAATTTTTAAACCTTTGCAGATGTCTCGATACTTAAGCGCCCGATTTAATATTAAATGCAGCAGTCCTACAGTTCCTTGGTTGGAAATTGAAAAAGATCAAAAAGCTTTTATTAAATTAAGTGATATCTTTCAGGATTTATTATTACAAAACGAAAAATGGTTGCCCGCTTCAATTACCAGTTCTTTATCCACAACAAGTCGTGCTAAAGGAACTTTGCAACTTTTAAATACCATCTTGTTAGACCGTAGTTATCAGGTGGTAAATGATGATGATGCAGGGGTCCAAGTTTTTGAAACGAGAGAAATTCAAGGTTTAAAATTTGAATCTGTGTTTGCACTTGGCTTAGCTTCGGGAACCTTGCCCACGGTTAAGTCTAAAACATATTTAGCCCGGGTTAGAGAAAACCATCCAGATTTAAGTAAGTGGATGGCTTCCAAACGCATTGAAGAAAAGTATTTGTTTACAAGGCTTTTTGAAGCTGCTGCAGAAAACCTAATCCTTTCTTTCCCAATTCACGATGAAGGAAAGGAACTGATTCCAAGTTTATTTATCAAACCTTTTGAAGTTCTTTTTTCAACCCCAGTTTTGGAACCAGCCATCATCTGTAAAAGTGAAAAAGATGCAGAATTTGGTAAAAAATATCGTAAAGATCAAACACCTTATTCTGGTTCAGATGTGAACTTTGCTGATATTGCCCATTGGCCGAAATTACGAACCCTTGAATCTGGGGGCATTTTAATGCCAAAGGGTCTTACAAATATTTTAAATAGAACTTATAATGGGGATAAGGCTTTTAGCCCAACTTTGCTTGAATCTTATTCTGCATGTCCATTCCGATTTTTTGCTGAAAAAATCATGCGGCTTCTGCCTTTTGAAGATAACGAATCAACCCTTTTAGGAAAACTTGTTCATAAAGCATTGTTCAATGTTTATTCTAAAAAAAGAATAGAGCAAAATCTTGGTATGAACGAGCCCTTGCCTGCCCTTAATGCAAATTCTGACCGAGAATTACTTGTTACAGAATGCAAGAATATTTGGACTAATACGAATAATGAATTTGCAGGGATGATTCCAGAAAATCGGCTTAACCTTCTTGTTATTGAAGGTGGCGTTATTGATATGCTGCTTGATTGGATGCAGACTTATGAAGTTACATTTGGTTTCCTTGTTGGAGAAAAAAGTTTCGAGAAAATTATGCTGGGGAAAGATGGCAACGGCATCGATGTTTTTATTGAGGGGCGTGCAGATAGAATTGATGCAAGCCGAACTTCCACCAATGAATTGGCAGTGATTGATTTTAAAACTGGGAAGCCACACGGGAGAAAAATTGGAATTAAAATCGAAGATGGCAGACTTTTGCAACTTCCACTTTACGCACTTACCACACAATCTGCCTTTGGAAACGAAGTTCAAGTAACAACTGCAAAATATTTGCACCTTGCGGACTCCGAGGCAAGCAATCCAGAAAAGGTTACCAAAGATTATCTGGAGTTTGCAGAATCAAATAAGGCTAACCCTTTTGAGATTATGGTGAAATTGACTGCTGAAAATATCGAGCGGGCAAAAAAGAAGGCTCTTGAGAATGTGACTAATATTAGAGGGGGGTTATTCCCCCTTTCGATGCACCGTGATAGTAAAGAGACCGAATGTACAAGTTATTGCAAATTTGGAATGGCCTGCAGACAGCCTGCGGGTATTAAAAAAACCTTTTAACTCTGTACTAATTAGGACTTAGGCAGTTGGAACTAAATCACCCCTATTCGGGTAGAATTTGGGAAAGCCAGGATGATCAGGAAAATATAAAAACTGAGCTTAGAAAAAGCTGTAAGTTTATTTTTCTTCTCAAGTTTTTTACTATTTATGGCTGGGTTAATTGTTGGTCTTTTGGTCAAAAAATCGGGGGAATTATTTCTTCTTTTTTTGCTATAATATTCACGATTTTTGGGAATTATTTCACTCCTAATCCGAATAACTATTAGCGTCCTATTTAAGATTTAATTTTTGGCTAAATCGCCTCTATTCGGTTGGAATTAGAAAAAGACAGGATGATCAAGAAAAGATGGCAACTGCGTAAGTCCTACTAATATCGTAGATCAAAACATAATATTTGGAAAACGAAAAATGGAAATGAAAATAAAATTTGAAGGGAAAAATTATTATGTCTTTACTTCAGAAGAAGTTAGAAAAACCTTTAAAAAAAATGAGTTTACAGTTGATGAGCTTCTTCAAAAGTATTCAAAAAAACCATTTACGGGGGAAGGATCAGTTTTTTGCAGAAGGATGTTCGATAAAAAATTATGCGTAATATGTTTGCGTAGAGAACACATAAAGACTAAAAACACTGAAAATCTTTTTATCGTTGTTTTTTCTGGAAATTACAAGATTTTAAAATTAGTCCACGAAACAAAATTTTTAATTAAACTTGATTGTGGCCACCTATCAGTAATAGATGACGAAATGGAAACCCCAACCAGCGGCCATGTTGTCAGGTGCTTCAAGTGCAATTCAAAGAAGTATTACTGAAAATTATTTTATAATTATTATTAGGAAACCGCATCGATGCTTTCTACCTCTACTAACAAAATGTTTACCTCAAACCAAAAGCATGCGCTTGATTGCAGTCGCAATTTGGGTGTTCGTGCAAATGCTGGGAGTGGAAAAACCAGCGTGTTAGTCGATAGGATTATGCAAATTCTTGAAAAGCAAAGGCCTTCAAATCCTAATGAGTTTACGCCTGACCCTGTTCCTAAATTTTCTATTCGGAACATTGTTTCTATTACTTTTACTAAGAAAGCTGCAGGGGAATTAAAAGCTCGTTTGATGCGACTGCTACAAGAAATCGAGACAAAGCGTGAATACCCAGTAAAGGAATGGTGGAAAACTCAAATCACCTTTCTGGAAGAATCTCCTATTGGCACCATTGATGGATTTTTTGGCAGTATTCTTCGTGAATATGCACTCTACGATGAATCCCAGGATCGCATCGATCCCGATTTTCAAATGCTCGATCCCTTTGATGCTCAGGAGTTAAAAAAGCTTGCGGTTCAAACCGTCTTAGAGTTAAACCACGAAGGGATGCACTCTGGTTTAAAAGAGGCTGTTGCT
>Ga0105050_10009294_pt1 | contig 11049 bp, 11 predicted proteins | sample FRY01_FD_78088 | JGI IMG/M metagenome (GOLD analysis project Ga0105050, IMG submission 78088) | Freshwater microbial communities from Lake Fryxell liftoff mats and glacier meltwater in Antarctica - FRY-01 | ecosystem: Environmental > Aquatic > Freshwater > Ice > Glacier meltwater ... | reverse complement strand
GCTTGAATCAACTACTCTGAATGAAGTCCCTGGTGCTTTGAGATCTTTTGAGTTGATGTTTATTACCTGCCCTTTTACAAGGTTTTCTGTGATAAGACCAAGAGCGGATGGCTTTAGTTTAATGTTTGTCTTTGCGTTTTTAAATGTTAGATGTTCACCATCAAAGATGAAATCAATATCACCTCCTAGGATTTTGACTAAGTCTCTTGCTTCTGTCTTGGTTATAAGTGTTGGTGGGGTCTTTTTTGTTACTCCTTTTATTTTTGCTATTGGATCCCCTACTCTTATTATTATTATTGGTTTATCTAAGTCTCTCTCTGGTTTTGTTGCTTTAACTGGTTTTGCTGGCTTGATTGATAGCTTTGTCCCTGGCTTAACTACAGGTTTTTCTACCTCTGGGGCTACAGGCTCTGGCTTAACTACAGGTTTTTCTACCTCTGGGGCTACAGGCTCTGGGGTCGCTGGAGGGGGTGTTATTATTGGCACTATAGGAGGAGTTGGAGTCACCGCTGAAACAGGGGGTGTAGGCGGAACAACCGCAGGAGGTGTTGCTCCCGTACTTATTCCTCTGCTGTGTAAACGATCAAACTGGGCAAAGATCTCTTGATCTGCTGGTGATAGTCCTTTAAAGAAGTCTGTTCCACTAGAACTGTGCATTTGCTCCAGTGTCATTGTTTTTCCACCCACTGTCAGTTTAGGCTGGTGAGCTGCTACTAGAGCAAACGCTTCTAGGGGCATCCCGTTCACATTACCTCTAAACTTTGTCCTTAGTGTATTGAAAAAGGAAGGTCTTACTTGCATGAATACTCCTGTAACTTCTCCACCAGGAAGATTTGTTTCTACCGCTCTGAAAAATGTAGGTCGGCTAGGATCAAACTTGCTGTTGAATTTTATGTTTGCATCAACCCCCATCTTTTCTAGCGCTGTCTTTGGGACAAACTGAACACTAGATTTTGTTGATTGTAGCTTGAAGCTCTGTGGCTTCGTTGTCATATTTAAAAGTTTCTGTGTCTTCGCATCATAGATAACCTGTGTTGCTGGTTTTGTTATCGTCTTAGAAACGGTTGTTGGACGAGCCTTGAATGGTGCTTGTAGTAAACTTGCACCGAATAGACCGCTTAAGAACTCCATACCAACCAAGGCTGTAGCTGTAACAATTCCCTCTGGGCTTGTAGCATCTGGTACATTCTTACCATCAAACTGCTGTCTTATTCTCTCTTGTACGTTTGTTGTATCTCCAACACCAGGTATTTTTACATTTACCGCCCCCTGTTTGTCTGCCCCTGGAGCTGGATCCAGTCCTAGAAGTGGGTTTACGTAAGCGCTAGCAGCACCATATGTTGTTAATGGGTAGCTAGCTATAAACTTTCCTGTATCTTGCGCTCCCCCTTTCATACCTGTCACCCAATCACTGAATGTTAAGTCTTGTACGTCCTCATAACCACCAGTGCTGTTAATGTAGTTCTTTGATTCCTCAATAATCCTTCCGATAATAGGTAAGTTTTCGGGGCTAGATCCACCAACAAGAGACGCTCCTTTTTCCAGGGCTTTTACACCAAAGTCTTTTTCTCTTGATAAATTTAATCCCTCTGCGGATTCCTTAAAGAACTTTGTTTCGCTTAGTCTTTTTATAAGACCTTTAAATCCTTTTTTAGGAACATCCGCTACCTTGCCCGGCAAATCACCATAAAGATCTTTCACTGTACCAGGAATTTCTCTTATTGTTTGCCCTAGTAGTCCCGGCTTCTTTGGAACAGGTGCTGGCACTGGAGCGTTCGGTGCTGGTGGCCCAACATAAGCACTACCAGAACGCTGTGTTGTTGGCGGCGCTATATAAGCACTACCTGTACGTAGCACATTTGCTGTTGTTTCAGTGTCTTTTGGTGGTGAGATATATGAGCTTTTAGGCATTTTATTCGTAGATTAACCCTTGCTTGTTTATTAACTCTCTAAGCTGTAGATGTACTGGAGTGTTTTCGTACCAACTAAGCACTGTTGCTATTCCATGATTACGTATATCTTCCTGTAGTTGATCAACTTCACTAGGGTTAAAGTTTATACCAAGTAGTATGTTACGAGCTGAGCTTGGAATTGTGTATTGAGATTCATCGGATTGATTGTTTGCTCTGTCCGCTATTTGGCTATCAAGATTCCTTATTTGAGCGTTCTTGTAAGCTGCATCATTTGGATTACTTGCTACAGATGCTACTGATTCGTACTTCCCTGTTGTTTGGTTGTACTCAAATTGCTCCTGCCCCTCTCCTAGCTTAAATCCTTTGTTGTTGTTTGCTTGTGCATCTAGTTTAGACTTCTCGTAATCGTATCGTGCTTTACTAATGTCTTGTCGGTTAGAAGCGAGATCTGCATAGGCTTGAACAAGTCTTGATTGTCCCCCTAGCTTTATATCAAAGTTTCTTCCTACACGTTGCGCTTCACCAGCAGCAAAGCCGAGGGTACTACCGCTATTCAGTGCTTTCTCCCGAGCTAGTTCGCTTTGTGTTGTTAGATTCGCTAGATATGTGTTCGCTTCTGTCTCCTGCGTTGTTGGTTTTAGAGAAGATAAATAACTATCAAAGGCTAAGTCTGCTTTTGATTTTGTTTCTACAGGTCCTGATTCTGCTGTTTCTGCTGGACCCCCTGTCAAACCTCCTTCTGGTGAAGATGATTGACCACTTCGTAGTGCGTTCAGTAAGGCCGTGTTACCTGCTGCGTTATTCGCCCCCTCAATACCCGATATACCGTACTGTTGCCCTAGGCTAACCCTGGAAGCTTGATCTGTCGGCTGTCCGGACAAGCTCAAATAATCAACGATTGATGGTCCTTGATATGAGTTTGAAGCGACAGATGCTATGAACTTGTTTTTCTCTGGATTTGTAGCTGCCGGATCTCCTACTGTGTTTATGTTACTCTCTGTTGTCGTCATACTATTATTTGTTAATTACTAAAATCCAGATGCGTCTTGACGTGGCTCGTACCAAAGCCCCCCGTAGGCTTGGTTGCTGGTAGAACCTATTGGAGCCACATATGCGCCTTCAATACTTTCGCCCTCGCTCTCTAACATTTGCCCTATCAAACCTCCGACTAAGTCTGATATACCAGCTTCTTGTCCTCCGTCATAAAGCTTCCAGTAAGTCTGGTATATCCTTGGACTTTCTGGAGCATTTATTTGGTAGAACAAAGCAAGTGTTCGGTATATTGGGGCCATATCATAAGCTTCTGGTATAGGGGACATTTGCGCTATTACAGAAGCCGCTGATCCTGCGGATATTGTCTCCCCTTCATACGGTGCTACTAGAGTAATTGTTGTTGCTGTTGCCGAAGCTATCTCGTACCATTGTCCATCCCCTGTGTTAGCTACTCCCGTGTTGGTTATTCTTATATACTTACCAGCCATAGAAGTAAGTCCTCCTGAATTTATAACAATAGCCGTTGCTCCGTTGGTTATACTCGTTACTGTTGATGAGGTTAAATCTGCAACCGTAAGATCACGAACACCTTTTCTCCCTCGGAAGGTAATCGTGTTTGCCGTTGTTGCCGGTTTTGGCTCTATAAGAACCTTGTTATCTTGTACGAAGTAGAAAGCTGCCACATCTGAATCTCCAAGCTGTGCTGAAAGTATCGCGTTCCATGCTTCTGGACTGTATATCGGCTGTGGCCTGTATACTGTCGTTCCTACCGTCACAAAGATATCAATTATCTTTCTTACACCAGCAGGGATGGCATATCCTTGCTGGCTCGCTACCGTAGCAACGTTCGTTGTTGTCTGTAGAAACCACCATTTACCAGACCGAATACTACAAACAGTTTTAACACTGTCATTCCACATTTGCGTTAATAGCGTTGTGGTTTCGGTGTCTGCTGCTGGCACCTTTGTCATGCTGTTTAGTAATGCTACTGATGTGGTTAATGATTTCATAATTTTATTGTGTTAATTGTATTAAATAAACCGGGAAGGTGACTGTATTTGCTAGTGTTCCGGTGGCTATCGCGGTTATCTTTATTCTGTCTCCTGTTGATACGTTCAAATCTTTAGCAGCTGTGGTTAAGGTCATTGTCCTTTTTGTATTTGCTGCTAATGCTGATCCCCCAGTAGCTTTTGTTGTGTTCGCATCTACAGCACTTAGCATAACAGCTGTTCCTGATCCTGCTTGACCTAGATTGGTTATGGTCCAGGTTATATAGTTGGTATTACTTGTAGCAAGAACATCAACCCCTGAAAAGTTTACCTCACCGACTGTTGCTGTTTGAGATACTTGGGGAACAATAAAGTAAGCGTGCGTAGATCCTGTTGTCGCTATGGTTGCAGAGGTCACACCAAAGGATATATTAACAAAGTCATAAAGATCGTAAGAGGAAGTCAGTATGTCACTGTTGTTCCTTTTCATATCGTAGGTCTTAATGGCCTTATTTATTGTTGTTTGTACTTCTTTTTCATCCATATTATTCTTTTGGGGTATAAAATACCGTTACTCTTCTTACTCCAAGTGTAAGCGAATCCGCATCACGCCCTAACTTTAGCTGTATTGAACGTGTTGTCATTGAGGGGTAATCAAATTGCCATGTATATATGTCAGATCTCCCTCCGGTTACCATGTAAGAGGTTGTTGTCGTGTTTCCCTTATCATCCAGTATGTTTATGCTCAAGGAAGTATCACTTCCTGATGGTGCCGCTTGGTCCAGCTCCACTAACATACCGTTGAATGTAACGTCTGTTGGAAATGTGTATCGTTTTGAGTATAGGTTGAACCCTGCTGATGTTGCTGTGTCAGTTAGATCTATTGTGTAAAACTTGTCTGTAGTAAAGGCGTAACCAAGCTTTGTGGCAGATATTGCTGTTAAGCAAGACAAGCTACTTGTTGCTGAGTGTCCAGGGTATGCCACTGGATAGAAGGATCTTATTCCGTCCACAGTCTCTCCAAAAGCCATGATCTGTCTGTTGTTACCACCAGAACCAGGGAGTGTGTCCACCCAGTAAAGCGTATTGTCTATTGATGTTACTCTGTGTGGGTTGATCAAGTAATTGCTTGTACCTTTAGCAAAGTTTAGTGTTCGTAGATATTCAATACCCGATCCTGTCCAGTATCCTAATTTATTTCCATAGAATACGTATGTTGTGTTCCCAACACTCTTAAATGCTGTAACAGTACCATTAACATTTGTAACTCTTCGCGCTTTATTTGAGTATCCATCATAGACCCATATCTTTGACTGTCCATTACGGTTACCGCTGTAGTTGCTTCCTGTTTGGGTTGCTATAAGCATTTGCCCTGTTGCTTGGTCAATTCCTAGGGCTGATATCGTGTCTGTGTAGGCTAGAGATAAAATTGAGTTTGATACCACCAGGTCTGGAGCAATCCTGTGGAGATTGTTTTTATCTGCACAGTAAAGGTTTGTCTCGTATACAATCATTGGTCTCCACGGAGTGAAGGCAGATAGAGTTGGTTGAGAAAGTGTGCTGTCCCACCAGCTCTCGTCTAAAGTCACATTACCGTCCCATTTTACAATATCCCCGTTGGCTCCTGCTGATGTTGTTGCATAGAAGTTTGTACCCCCTGATGTGTCGTACCAAGCAACAAGGTCAGTTGTTAGTTGTGTGAAACCAGATGTGGATGTGTCTTTTTTTGTGAGGGTTGATCCTGTCCACAGATAGAAATTTGCTTCTGAATCTAAGAACATTCGGTCTTCACCAAGGTATGTTGGGTCTTCACAAGAAGCTATAATCTCTCCTGTAAGATTAGTGCTTTTGTCTGTTCCTGCTGGAGGGGCGTAGAGTACACCAGGGAATGAGGTTATATTTACACCATCTGTCTCATTTGAAAAACCACCGTTACCGGTATTTGCTCCAGAGGTTGCTCCTTGTAGCCAGTCGTTTGGTCCTATTTCAAATGATTTTTTCCCTATCATATTAATAAATTAGCTAATCCTGCTATTAATCCCCCTACTGAAGCTGTTGCGATAATCCAAAAGAACTTCATCAGCCATTTCTGATTTGTTGAAATAGAAGCCAAGTCAACCTCAATATGAGCCAGATGGTTTTCTTTGATGTCCTTGATATCTTTTTTTATGTCTTTTATTTCTTCTTTCATATTAAAACATCATTACTGTGGGTACGAATGTTGAAGCCTCTGTATGGGTCACTACAAGTTTAGGATCTTTAGTTGTTCCTGTTTCGTTTGATGAGAAAGATACATATTCGTGGTTACCAACCCAAGTAGCCCAAGTAGGAGCAGAAGCTGCAACAACGTGCGCCGCTTCCCTATGGCAGAATTTAGAAAACCCTGTCGCACTTATATTTAACAGACCAGTAGCATTTAACGCCCAGTCGTTATATCCAGCGACAGATATATCTGCATAAGATATTGCTGTTGAAAATGCTGTCCCCTCATTTGTATTATAGTCTCCAGCCGCTATTGCTGTATTAGAAACTGTTACAGCTTTATAAACATTGAATGTTGGCACACTTGTTGTTGGGTCTGCCTTAGAAGAACCATAAGTAGAGAATGTCGCAGAGTCTATTGTATCTGCATCTGGGAGGGCAGAAGTATCAAATATATATATAGGTTCTGTTAACGTGTTCCAATTGTCAGTTCCAGTTGAACCTGTCCAAGCATTACTAATCGTTGTCGCGGTATCAGAATCTAATTCGTTTCCTGGATTGGTCACTTTATTAATAAAAGTTGCCCAAATATAACCAAGAGATGAACTCCCTGATGAGTGTCTTGTTCCCCTGTCTACATCAGGATAGAAGGTTGAGACAGTATTTCCAATCTTTCCAGCAACAACGCCAGAGCCGATCTTACCAACTTGTTTAATTGTGTGGGCTAAGTCTTTTAATAATGCTTCTTTAGGATCTTCTTTTAGGGTGTCTCTATGTTTACCTCCGTCTTTTTCAACCCAAGTTCTAACAATAATTCCATTTGGATCTTCTACTAAAATTGGGGGATTAAATACTCTAAATCTTTCCCACTCAACAGAGCCATCTTTTCCAAACCCTATAGGCTTTCCGAGATTGTCCCAAGCTCTTGCAAAATACTGGATACCACCATCAATTTCTGTGATGTTTCTTGCCTCTATATCTCCGTCAAAGTAATTGTCTTTCCTTTTATGTTTAGAGATATTGGGAAGTTTAGCAATCTCTTTACTTTTGATTTTAGCCTTTTCCTTGGCTGTTTTGTTTTTTATTAAGTCTATAACTGCCATATTATTCTCTTATTCCGATATAAACTGTTAATCCTTTAGCTGCTGTTGTGTGAACCGAATCTATGTCAATTGTTATTATGTCTCCTACAGCCAGGGTTGTGTTTGTAAGGTCTGGAGGGGTTGCCGCTGTTGTTGTGGTCTTTTCTGTAGTGTCAAAATCTAGTTTGTTTGTGGTCATTATTGTTGTTCCATTCAAGTGGATATCTACAACCATTGTTCCTGTGGTACCAGCTGTTGTGTTTGTTGCGTATAAGTAGAACGGTGTTGTATCACTTTGTAGTATCGTTCCAGCTATAGGAGATAAGAAGTCTCCACCCACATTAGCTAAAACTGAGCAGTCTGTTAGCCGATCTACCACATTAAATACCAACCATCTTATATTTCTTTTAGAAGCAACAAACTGATCCGTAGGGATAGCCCTTGTTGTGTCAGTACCTGTGTCTATTTCCGCTGTGGTCGCTAACTCCACCACCCCAGCAACCGTAACACTAGATGCTATGTTTGCTGTGATTATGTTGTTACCCTCTACAGCAAGTATTCCTGCGCTAACTCTTGAGATAGTTGAATCAGTTGCGTGTCCAAGTTCTACTGTTGAAACCTGTAGTGAAGAATCCATAACATAAGCCCCTGTTCCTAGAGAACCAGCAAGAACTGATGCGGCCGGTAATCCTGTAATGTTTGTTGCTACTCCTGACGTTGGTGTCCCGAGAATAGGGGTTATGAGTGTTGGTGAAGTTGCAAATACAAGGAGACCCGATCCGGTCTCGTTTGACATTACTCCAGCAAGCTCTGCTGATGTTGTGGCCCCTACGTTGGTGATGTTTAGCGCTCCTATTGCTATATTAGCTGTACCATCAAAGGATGTCCCTCCTATGGTCCTTCCTGTTGCTAAAGCGGTTGCTGTGCCGGCATTTCCTGTTACAGCTCCAGTAATAGCGTTTGTTACGGTAAGATCCGCGAGCCATCCTTTTGTTATCCTTGTTCCAGTTGATCCAATATCCCCTGTTAGCTGTAGGTTAGATCCGTCATAAGTAAGACTTGTTGCTCCCTCAATAGTTCCGTCTCCAGTCCATACTGCCACTTGGCTATTAACTGGTGTTCCCACTTTGGAAACATCTCCTCCTCCAGCCGCAGATTGGAAAGTTGGTGCTGTACCGGCTCCGTTAGAAGTAAGGACTTGAGCGCTTGTCCCTGTTGCTACTGTCGCTGGTAAACCTGCTGAATCCCAAGTGATAAGTTCTCCATCTGTTCCAACCGCTAGATCTGCTATATCTATGTTTGACAGTGAATTACCTGTGCCGTTTGCATCAAAAGTTTTGTTTGTGAAAGTGTCTGTTGTCGCTTTACCAACAAGAGTGTCAGTAGCGGCTGGAAGTGTGATTATCGTTGTTCCTGCTATTGCCGTAGCAATAACAGCTGTTGTTCCCGAGGTTGTTCCACTAAGAGTTATACCTTCTGTTCCAGATATTACCCCCGTGGTGTCGGCAACTATCACAGCTGAGTCTTGGATCAATTTTCCTGTTGTTGTATCAAAACGAGCCACAGCATTATTTGTTGCCGAAGCTGGACCAACCACATCACCAGATCCACTAGCACTGTTGGTCAACAACCGTCCTGTAGCAGAATCTACTTTTAAGGGGAGTGTGTTTGTCGCATCGGAGCTATCTACTCCGATAGCGACTGTTACATGATTTCCATCTCTAATTGCTTGAGTCATAATAATAATTTATGTTACGTCTACTAATACACCCCCCGTTACTGGATTTGCAAAAATGGGTATTGGATCTCCACTTACTGAATCAACAGCCATGAGTGTAGCTTTGTGGTTTCCATCTCTTACAGCATCCATAACTGCGGTTGAAACGGTGTTTATTTTATCTATCTCCACCCCACCATTGGTCACATCAACACTAACGGGGACCAACGTAGTACCATCAACATATGATAATGCGAGTAGTACAGGTATATGATTTTGGTCTCTAATTGCTTCTGTCATAATTATACGGCCACTACGTTTCCATCTGAACTTACTGGTGTCCAAACACAGTAGTAAGTCAATACTCCTGAGTCTAATGTATCTGTTGCTATCGTTTGTATAATATCCGCTCCCTCTGCCACGATCTTAATTGCTGGTAGATTTTCTATAAGAGCCGGGGCTGCATCTATCCATACTTCTCCAGCATCAATATCCGTTCCTGTTGTTTGAGCAATTAGTAAAGCCGTTCCTCCGGCTACCCCAACCTCAAGTGTTGCGTTCGCTCCAGCAAGTAGTGTTGAACAAACAGCAAATACACGGACAGCTACATCTCCGGTCACTGTGAACAATGTAGTTGCTCCAATAGCTCCTGTTGTTAGCGCTGAATATGTAATAGCCTTGCTTGCAGTAAGTCCTAGGTTTGTTATTGGGATATGGTTTCCGTCCCTTTGAAATGTTGATTCTGTCATGTTAATTTTGTTTATTTTTTAATTCCTCAAACCCATCTCGTAAAAGTTGCTGTCTGTCTTTAAGTAATCTCCACTCATCTCTGATTTCAGACTTTTGTCCAATTAGCAGTTCCCTTTCTTTTTCAACAACGATCCTTTGTAGTTTAGTAGTTCTAAGTAATTCCCTAACTTCATTCTTTTGTTTATCAATATCTTCACTTGCTACGTCTATAGATTTTGTGAAGTCCTCAAAGAGAGCAACGATTTCAGAAGCGATTTGATTTAATTCATTGGCATAAGCTTTAAGATCTCTGTTGTACGCAGAAAGCTCTTTATGATTTTTGGATGTTTCGTCTAATGATTCCTTGCTCTCTTTGAGGACTTTCAAAACCCTTTCTGTTACTTCTCTTTCACGAACAACAATATATTCATCTGTAGTTTCTTTCAGTTTTTTAAGCTCGTTACGACCATCAGATATATTCTGATTGATGTCTACCAACTCTTTGAGCGTGTTAAATTTTTCTGTTTCTAATTTTTCCATATGCCGAGTGCGGTTTTGACACCGCGCATCTTCGTTATACTGATCCTGAAATAAACAATGTTTATTTACAACAACCCGGCTGTTTACCTATTCTGTAGTCAAAAGCGCTGTAAGTTTATCCTTACCGAGCCTTGCATCAAAAGGAATTTCTTTTTCCTTCAATGCGGCTATAACTTCTGATTTGTCCTGGTAAACAATTGCCGAATCAGTTGCTCCAACCGGGACAATCCAAGAATCATCTGTATTTCCTCCAGAGTCTTCTTCTTGGTTTGCAACGACTTTATTAAGTTCCTCCACTCTTTGCACCATTCTATCTGCTTCTGATAGAGGGGTTTTCTTTTCCTCCTCAAAAACTTCCTCAATGATCTTGGTTTTCAACTCATTAATACGAGCATCATCCCAAAGTGGACGATCAGATCCCTTCCCATCTAACTGACTTCCGTCACGTAGTGGAGATTTTCTGATCATTATCTGCCTTGCAAGGTGCGTAGCAAGATGGTCTCCCACAGTAAGTGGGACTAATAAAGAACCGCGGGCAGGCACGAAGAAGTCACGTCCGCCAAAACGTGCGCCTAGCTCACCGGTGAAATCAAAGTCCGTGATATTTGTTATCCGAACGATTTTGTAGTCACTTTCATTCATAAACTAAAATGATTGTTCTAATAATTCTTTCAGCTTCGCTTTCCGAAAGAGCAGTTAAATACTGCAGCCCAACCATTTTCTGTTAAGGCAGAAAATGGTCAGAAGCAAGATTTAAGAATCTAGCTCAACCCATACAAATGCGGCTGTATCTGCTGATGCGTTAGCAACAAGACAGTAACCTAGAGATTGCCCATCAAAAGCTCCCTTTGCTGTTACTCCTTTAATAACAGACCCCTCTGTAT
>Ga0105050_10009291_pt1 | contig 11051 bp, 10 predicted proteins | sample FRY01_FD_78088 | JGI IMG/M metagenome (GOLD analysis project Ga0105050, IMG submission 78088) | Freshwater microbial communities from Lake Fryxell liftoff mats and glacier meltwater in Antarctica - FRY-01 | ecosystem: Environmental > Aquatic > Freshwater > Ice > Glacier meltwater ... | reverse complement strand
CCTTGGTGGATGTGTTGGTGGTTAAAATCACATTACGACAGACTGCATTTAAAAAATGGTCTTTTTACGATGCTTTTTTTCGTGATACTTTACTTTTCTCATTTGGTAGTTTTTCTTTTAGCAGGATTATCCGCAGGAATTATCAGCGTATTTAATACTCCCAAATCAGAAAGAAAAAATTTGGGCAAACAATTGTTGTATTTATTTATTGTGGCTTTGCCCGGATTGTTTCTTAGTTTCCTATTCGTTTTCGTCTTTGGAACTGGAGGTTATAGAGGCGAGGTAGCTTATTTGCCAGTCTCAGAATTAATCAATGATCTACTCTTTTCAAGAATGTTTGTGGTTTATGATTACGCATCAGAAAAAGTTTTTACGTTGATTTTCGGAATTATTGTATTGGCACTAACGCTCATTGGATTCATAAAAATTAGCTGGACAAAAAACCAAATAAGTTTCGGACTGATTACATTGTTATCCTTAATCTTAATTTTCATCATACCTGATAGCATGGCTTCGGGAGGAATATTATCTGTGCGTTTTGTGCAATGGTTTTACATGGCCTGGTGCATTTGGATGGCCACTTTAAACTTGCCAAAAAAAATAAACATCTTCGCAGCAGTTTTAGCACTTAGCTTCAGTCTCGGAATGATGAAAATTCATTGGAGAGTACAAAAGGAACTCAACGAAACGGCTCAATATTATCTAGAAGCTTCTGATCGAATTGCAGTTGGTAGCGTTGTTTTGCCAATAAATTACTCATCCAACTGGATGCATTCAAATTTATCTTGCTATTTAGGAGCAATAAAAAGTTGTGTTATTTTAGATAATTACGAAGCAACTCAAAAGGTGTTTCCTTTACTCTGGAAAAAAAATATGGATCCGGAAATCCATTTGGGAAATCATGTTTCTAGCAATCGTCCATGCGTGAACATGATTGAGTCTGAAAAACTCACAGGAATTAAAATCGATTACATTAGCTTATGGCAAGAGCCCTCCGATTTGCAAGATTCCTGTTCTGCCGACTTAAAATTACAGATGAATCAATTGAAATTCAAAAGCATTTTAAAAAAGGAATCCATACAGTTGTTTGAAAGATGAACACTACTTTTCACCTAACCATTTTTTAAAATCAGCAGCTTTCTCACGACTTACAAACACCTCTTCACCAGTATTCGGTTTCAAATTGATTTTTAATTTTCCATTAAAATGGTTGTGAATTCCATCTAAACATTTCGGACCAACAATAAACTGACGATTCGCTCTGAAAAAATTGTTAGGATCGAGTAACAATTCCAGTTCATCCAATGAATGATCTACAATATAACGTTGCTCCGTATACGTCTTTATAAAACTTACCTTATCTTCTGTATAGAAATAGGCAATTTCCTGAATATCTATCGGAATCAAACGCTGACCTTGTTTTACCAAAAAGCGATGCTTATAACTTTGTTGCTTCTCTTTGAGCGCAGAGACTATGGTTTCCATATCCAATTTTGGTGCAACGATACTTGATTGTTTCAGGTCTTTAAACTTTTCAAAACTATTTTTTAGTTCGGCCGCATCTATAGGCTTTAATAAATAATCAATACTATTCACCTTAAAAGCGCGAATAGCAAATTCATCATATGCTGTTGTAAATATGATTGTGCTCTTGACATCAATTTGATTAAAGATTTCAAAACTTTGTCCGTCGGCCAATTCAATATCCATTAAAATCAAATCAGGGTGTGGATTTGCTTTCAGCCAGGAGACGGAAGATTCAATACTATCCGTAATACCCTCGATAATAAAATCGGGTTCCTACTCTTTCACCATTTTCATGATACGCTTTGCAGCGAGGTTTTCATCTTCAATAATTAATACTCTCATGTTCGTTTATATTATAGGTAATGTAACAGAAAATTCTTGAATTCCTTCTTCAATTCTGATGGAAGGCTTGTTTAGTAATTTATATTTAGCAGCAATATTCGCCAATCCCATTCCGGTAGAAGCTACATTGATGGTTTTCTTTTGAAAATTATTCACCACCGAGATAGAACTTTTATCGAATGAAGTAATGGTTATGTTCAATGGGCGATGCATTGAAACAATATTATGCTTCACTGCATTCTCCACTAATATTTGCAAGGTCAATGGTGGTATAAGAGAAGACAATATTTCGTCCGATAAATCTATATTCATTTTAAATCCCTCACCAAAACGTGTCTTTAAAAGAAAAATATAGGAATCTAAAAATTCCATTTCTTCTTTTACCGTTGTCAATTCCTTTTCATTACTCTGTAGTAAATAACGATACACTTTAGAAAGTTGGTTGACGAACTTGACAGCCATCTCCGGATTTTCTTCAATCAATGATGAAAGTGTATTTAATGAGTTAAACAAAAAATGCGGACTCACCTGACTTTTCAAGGACTCGAATTGACTTTGCAAATTAGCTTTCTTTAATTCCTCTGCTTCTTTCAAGCTCAAACGCCAATGAGAGAAATAATAAATCGTTTCATATATTCCCGAAACGATGAAAACAAACAAATATGATAAAATTAAATTGTATATCGCATCCTGCCAAGTAATTTCTCTTCCCCAATACAAGAAAAAAGAATATATCCAGGATGTGAATAAGGAAATAGCAGTTGTCACTAAAATGGCAGTGAAAAGTTGCAATAAAATTCGTTTAAACAACTTCTCAATTGTGGGATATTTCTTTCTGAAGAAAAGCAATATCTCCCGGTTCACTGCCCAAATAATGGTCGTGCTCGTCAACTTAGTAAAATAACAAAATGCAAAACTGTTACCATAAGTCAGCCATTCATCCGAATAAAAAATAAAAGTCAAAATAAAAGCCACTAAGGGAATACCGATGAACATCAGCCATCCATCCCTTAATTTATTGGTCAAATATAATTTTGATTCTATCATTGCTATCCCGGTCTAAATTATCAAATTTGAGCTTAGCTGCCAAAACGCAGACCGAATTCGCGCCCCAGCAACTACAAAATAAGAAGAAGATTCAATGAACGAATAATTGCATCTGACGAACAGAAGAAATCTATGTCCCAAACCTCAAATTTAATCTCTGAAAATAGCTATTTCATAATTATCTGATTCACAAGCCTCCATTTTGATAAGATCAGCTGCTTTACCTTAGGAATTCAAGCAATGATTTGAGACATTTCATGCTTGAATGAACTATTTTTGCATCAATTAACATACAGAAATGAAACAGCTTCAAAATTATTATTGTGGTGAATGGGTAGCCGGAACAGAGAATGGACAAGTATTGCACAATGCGATCAATGGCGAAATCATTGCAACAGCAAGCAGCAAAGGACTTGATTTTGGTCGCATGTTGGATTATGGCAGAACAAAAGGCGGCGCTGCATTAAGTAAAATGACTTTTCACGAAAGAGGAAGAATGTTAAAAGCATTGGCCTTACATCTCACCGAAAAGAAAGAAGATTTTTATAAGGTTTCATGGGCAACCGGCGCGACACGCATCGACTCATGGATAGATATTGAAGGCGGTATTGGGAATTTATTTGCCTATAGTAGCTTGCGTCGACAATTCCCAAACGAGACTTTTTGTTTGGAAGGTGATGCTGTCAGTCTTGGTAAAAACGGAACATTCATCGGACATCATATTTGTGTTCCAAAAGAAGGAATCGCCATTCACATCAACGCATTTAATTTTCCGGTATGGGGAATGCTCGAAAAAATTGCTGTGAATTTAATGGCTGGAGTTCCTGCTGTGGTGAAGCCGGCAACAGTAACTTGTTTTCTTACGGAAGTAGTAGTGAAAGAAATTATCGCTTCTAAAATTTTACCGGAAGGAAGTTTGCAATTAATTTGCGGATCAGCCAACGGAATTTTAGATCATGTAATTTCTTCGGACATTGTCACTTTTACCGGATCTGCAACGACTGGAAAAATGTTGAAAGCACATCCTCGTATTTTGAGTGAATCAGTTCCATTTAATTTAGAAGCCGACTCATTGAATTGCATGGTGCTTGGTACTGATGTAAGTCCTGACATGCCTGAATTTGACCTTTTCATTAAAGAAGTTCAAAAAGAAATTACAGTGAAGGCAGGGCAAAAATGTACTGCTGTTCGACGCATCATGGTGCCTGAAAACAGAATGGAAGATGTGCAAATAGCACTCGGGAAAAGATTGGCAAGTACTGTTATTGGAGATCCGAATGTAGAAGGTGTACGCATGGGAGCTTTGGCTTCTAAAGATCAAGTGAAAGAAGTGCGAGAGAAAGTGGAACAGCTTTCTAAACAACAAGAAATAGTTTATGGCTCACTGGATAAATTTGATGTGAAAGGTGGCGACACCGAACGAGGAGCATTCTTTTCACCCATCCTCATGTTAAATAAAGATCCATTTAAATATACCGATTGTCACTCTGTAGAAGCTTTCGGACCTGTTTCTACATTGATGCCTTACAAAACAATGGATGATGCCATTGCTCTTGCAAAAATGGGATTAGGTTCCTTGGTAAGTAGTATCATTACTGCAGATGCGAGAATAGCACGTAACTATGTTTTAGGTGCCGCTAATATGCATGGTAGGATACTAGTCCTCAACAATGAGTGTGCGAAAGAAAGTACAGGTCATGGTTCACCTATGCCGATGTTAACGCATGGTGGTCCGGGAAGAGCCGGCGGTGGTGAAGAAATGGGAGGAAAACGTGGAATTTTTCATTACCTGCAACGTGTAGCTATTCAGGGATCACCAAGTATGATCACTTCAATTACCGGCGTGTATCAGAATGGTGGAAAGCAAATTGAAAAAGATGTTCATCCTTTCAAAAAACATTTCGAAGAATTAGAAATCGGCGAAACATTAATTACGGCTAAGCATAGCGTTAGTGAAGCGGATATTGTCAACTTTGCCAATGTAAGCGGAGATAATTTCTATGCGCACATGGATTCCACGAGTCTCGAAGGAACCATATTTACACAGCGAGTTGCTCACGGGTACTTCGTTTTATCAAAAGCAGCAGGACTGTTTGTAGACGCTAAAAAAGGACCTGTGATGTTAAATTATGGTCTGGAAGAATGTCGTTTCACAAAACCTGTTTATCCGGGAATGACCATCGGCGTAAGACTGACTGTCAAGGAAAAAGTCGACACCGAAAAGAAAGCACCGGAAGACATTGCCAAAGGAATTGTAAAATGGTTAGTAGATGTGTATGACGAAACGGGAGAAATGGTAGCCATTGCTACGATATTGACCATGGTGAAGAAATTGGAGCAGGTGTGAGATGGGAGATGGGAGATGAGAGATGAGAGTTTGGAGTTTGGAGTTTGGAGTTTGGAGATGAGAGTTGGGAGTTTGGAGTTGGGAGTTGGGAGTTTGGAGTTTGGAGTTTGGAGATCGGAGTTGAGAGTTTGGAGTTTGGAGTTTGGAGTTTGGAGTTTGGAGTTTGGAGTTGGGAGTTGGGAGTTTTGGAGATGATAAAATGTGAAAAAGGGAGGATTAATAAAATTATTCTCAAAAAAACACGACTAGAGTATGGGGTCGCTGCGCTCCCTCCCCGAAGTGAAGATCATAATAAAAATGGCAAGTGAAAAGTAAAAAGCCGTTTGTAGTCGACTACAAATGTTTACAAACAGCTTTTAGCTCGAGTCTGGAGTTTGGAGATGAGAGTTGGGAGTTGGGAGTTTGGAGTTGGGAGTTTGGAGTTTGGAGTTTGGAGTTTGGAGTTTGGAGTGGGGAGTTTGGAGATGAGAGTTGGGAGTTGGGAGTTGGGAGTTTGGAGTTTGGTGTTGGGAGTTGGGAGTTGGGAGTTGGGAGTTGGGAGTTGGTTGATGGGAGTGGGGAGTTTGGAGATGGGAGTTTGGAGATGGGAGTTTGGAGTTGGGAGAATTCGTATATCCGTACTAATTCGTACATCTGTAAACTATTATCTAAGATTCAAATTATAGCAATAAATACTGATTATGACAGAAGGTAAAATAAATTCAAGCATTCAAAACGGCATCGCCACCATTACATTTTCACATCCGCAAAGCAATTCATTGCCCGGAACATTGCTTCGTGAATTGGCACAAGCGATAAAAGACGCTGGAAATAACAGTGAAGCGAAAGTCATTATTCTGAAAAGCGAAGGTGATAAAGCATTTTGTGCGGGAGCTTCTTTTGATGAATTGATATCGATAAACGATTTAGAAACAGGAACTTTTTTCTTTTCGGGTTTTGCTGCAGTAATCAACGCCATTCGCAAAGCACCCAAGTTTGTGATTGCTCGCGTACAGGGAAAAGCCGTAGGAGGAGGTGTAGGTGTCGCTAGTGCTGCCGACTATACCATCGCGCACGTCAACGCTTCGGTGAAACTAAGCGAACTTGCAGTAGGAATCGGACCATTTGTGGTAGGACCTGCGGTTGAAAGAAAAATTGGCACTTCCGCATTCACGCAACTTTCCATCGACGCTACCAATTGGAAAGATGCACAATGGGCGAAAGAAAAAGGATTGTACGCTGATGTATTCGAAACTTTTGAAGAGATGGATGCTGCCATAGAAAAACTAAGTGTTACTCTCTCTCAAAGTAATCCTGAAGCAATGCAATTATTGAAACAAGCTTTTTGGAAAGGCACAGAAGATTGGGATCAACTACTCGAAGAAAGAGCCGGCATGAGTGGAAAATTAGTGCTGAGTAATTTTACTAGGAATGCGATTGCGAAGTTTAAGCAAGGAGCGAGGTAAGCTTCAAGCCGCAAGCAGCAAATTTGTAAGCAGTAATTAAACAGAACATTAAACAATAATTATTAAAATGGATCGTTGGAATTTCAACGTAAAAAAATCTAAATACTTTGACAAAGAAAAAAGAAATACTCGCAATTTTACTACTTTCTATTTTACTAACAACAACGGGAATATTAGTAGATAGTGATCCTAAAAATTCAAGTGTTTGGACGACAATTTTTGAATATTTTGCAATGCTTACAATTCTATTTGTAATTTTAATACTAATTTATTATTTAGTATCCTTTTCATTTAGAAAATTGAAAGAAGTAATGTCATGACATTCGAATTTAGATATGAAAAGTCTAGCGAATCAAACTGAAGAAAAAATTAGTTTAACAACTTCTTTTCAATTAAAATCACATAACTAAAACGACATCCGCTAGCATCGGTTTGGTAATATGGCTGCTGATTTACCTCGTAGAATCATTTGCACTAGATTCAATATTGTGGATCGAAAAAAATTGGCGTCAAAAATCCACCAAGTTGCTAAGCAGCAAGTATTGGACTTCGTCATTCTTCCAAGGTCTCAGGCTAAATCGTAGCGCAAGCCTCCATGTTCTGCCGTTCCTCTGTGGATTCACGCAGAAGTTTTTAGGTGTCACGTTTCGGAAGTAAAGTGAAAGTTGGGTTGGGGAAATTCTGAATTACAATTGCCCTCGATTAAGCATCAACTCCACCTTCAACACCGATGCCACACTCATACCATCCTTAATTTCCCCTCTTAATACCATCTCCACCAATTCAGAAAAAGGAAGTTTCCGCACTTTTAATTGTTCAGTTTCTTTGGGCGAAGCACCTATGTCTTTTAAATTACGGGCGACGAAAGTATAACCGATTTCATCCGATACAGAATTGCTGAGTTGCATCTCCATTACCATCTCCCATTTTTCGGCATGTAAACCCACTTCTTCTTCGAGTTCACGTTTAGCACCTTCTAGGGGATCTTCACCTTCCGGACATCCTCCCTCTGGAACTTCCCATTCGTAGGTGTCGAGCGTATAACGGTATTGGCCCACAATCCATGTATTGAGCTCATCATCTAAAGGAATAATGGCAATAGCACGATTTTTAAAATGAACCACTCCATAAATGCCCGGATTCCCTGCCGGATTCAGCACCTGCGATTCGGTTACCTTTATCCAGGGGTTTTCGTATTTCACTTTAGAACTTTTGGTGGTCCAGGGGTTTTTATTTTCTGATGATTCCATCTGAGAATTTAGGGCTTTGGTTAATTAGCTAATTTATAATTGCATCCACTGAGAGCATCATACTAATGTTCATTCTTTGCCGTTTATGCATTAGTTTCGCAAAAATGATCATTATTTCCCATGAATAAAATTAAGCGTTTGGCCCTATTTACTTCCGGTGGTGATGCGCCAGGCATGAACGCCTGCATACGTGCCGTGGTAAGAACAGGTTTATCACATGATTTACGCGTATACGGCATTTTAAGAGGTTATCAAGGCATGATTGAAGATGAGTTCAAGCCACTCACTTCTCGATCGGTCAGCAATATTATTCAACGTGGGGGAACCATCCTAAAAACCGCAAGAAGTAAAGATTTCATGACCGAACAAGGAATGGAAAAGGCTTATGCGAATTTGAAGAGTCACCAAATTGATGGAATCGTTGCAATTGGTGGAGATGGTACCTTCAAGGGTGCCGAAGAATTTTGTAAACGTTATCCGGATATCCGCATCATGGGTGTGCCAGGAACCATCGACAATGATTTAAGTGGCACCGATTTCACTTTAGGATTTAATACAGCCGTGAACACAGTCATTGATGCTGTCGATAAAATTCGCGATACTGCTGCATCTCACGATCGTTGTTTTCTAATTGAAGTAATGGGAAGAGATTCGGGTTGCATCGCACTATGGGCGGGATTAGCAGGAGGATCAGAAGAAATTTTATTACCTGAAAAACACACAGACTTTGACACTTTAGTTCAAAAATTAGAAACTGGAAAAGCGAATAATAAAACGAGTAGCATTATCATAGTTGCCGAAGGGGAGCAGAACGGAGGAGCAGCTGAGGTAGCTGAAGAGCTAAAGAAAAGATTACCCCATTACGAAACGAAAGTTACTGTATTGGGACATATCCAAAGAGGAGGGAGTCCCAGTGCGTTTGATCGAATTTTAGGAGCTAAACTCGGTGTATGGGCAGTGGAAGCATTGCTGAGCGGAGAATCCAGGAAGATGGTAGGCATCAAGAAAAACGAAAAACATTTTCTTCCCTTTGCAGAAGCATCCAAAGAACAAGAACCATTGGAATTAGAGATGCTTCGCATCAACGATATTTTAAGTCGATAAAATAAAATTAAACCATCATTCAAACCCATGAAAAAATCAACCCTTATTAGTTCATTTATTTTATTCGCTTTTATTTCACAAGTTCATGCACAAGAAAATAGAAACAATCCGGAGCCTTTTAAAAACAAACGTGGAGATGTAGTCACCCCCGAGAAAGGGGATATGTCATTAGGATTTGATGCTGTTCCTTTCATCAAGTTTGTTGGAAATTTATTTAATCCGGAAAAGAGCACGCCGACGAGTAGCTTTACAGCGGAAAATCCACTTACCATCAACGGCAAATACGTGTACAAAGAAAATACTGCCTTGCGTGCATTAGTTCGTATAGGCGCCGGCGTTATTAAGAGTGATACACTCGTTGCAAGAGCGGGCAGTACTAATCCAGCCGAAACCGTGAGTAACGAAACGAAAACCAACACCAGCAACATTGTTTTAGGAGGCGGCTTGCAAAAATGGCGCGGACAAGGACGCGTGCGCGGTTTCTACGGTGGCGAAATACTCTTCAGCATTCAATCGGAAAAAACATCTTACACCTACGGAAATGCACTCAGCAGCGAGAACCAAAGCACACGTACAAAGAGTGTCAAACCGGGAAACACGTTTGGTTTTCATCTCAAAGGTGTGATTGGTGTAGAGTACTTCTTCGCGGAAAAATCCAGCATCAGCGCCGAATTCGGCTGGGGTCCACAACTCCAAACCCGTAGCCGCAGCGAAGTCATCACCGAATCATGGAACGGCAGCGACGTGCAATCAGCAACGAGCGAAGGTGGAAAATCGAGCCGCTTTTTATTCGATAATGATAATGCGGGCGGAAGTCTTAATTTGAATTTCTACTTTTAGAGTAATTACAAGCAGAAAAAGATTTAATAGTTTTGAAATTATGATGAATGAGATTCTCGATGCTCGATGCTAGAAGCGCATGAATAAAATCATTCTTTCCCTTTAAAAAAAATATTTAGTTCGCCACCGAAAAAGCTCCATATTAATTCTGCCAATAAAAGGCTTGCGGCTTGAAGCTTGCGGCTTGAAGCTTGCGGCTTGAAGCTTGCGGCTTGAAGCTTTCGGCTTGAAGCTTGCGGCTTGAAGCTTGCGGCTTGAGGCTATTTAACATACTCCTCAAACTTCATAGTCTTATACGCATCCGTTCCATAAAATTTCAAAACGGGCAGTAATTCTTCGGTGGTTTGATAGCCACTTAGTGGTTGTAGAAGAGTATATTTATCATCCATAATAACAAAACTTGGGTAGCCCATTTTACCATTGAGTAAGGAGACCGCCAATTCGTTGGCTTTGAACTCGGGTTTGAATACGAAAACTTTGTCGCGGAAGCGAATGGTGTCTTTGGTTTCGGCATTGAGTTTTACGGCGTAGTAGTTATCGCCGAGGTAGGAGGTGATGAGTGAATCTTTGAAGGTTCCGGCATCCATTCTTTTGCACCATCCGCACCAGTCGGTGTAAACGTCGATGAAGATTTTCTTTGGCTGCATGTCACTGCGAAAAACAGCTTGCTCAAAGCTCATCCATTCGATAGGTGGAACAGCTGTTTTATCCTTTTGTGCATATGCTTCTTGGCACAATGAAAATGTTAGAGAAAGGGAGATGATGGTGATGTATTTTTTCATTTTTTATTTTTAATTAGAATGGTCTTTGACTTAAGACAACCTGGGTTTAAAGTTAAGAAATTCTATTTTAATTCTTTGATCCTTAAAAATGCTTCCTTCGCAAGAATACTACTTTTTGAACACGGATTTAACACTTCGACAAGCCCCCTTCGACAGACTCTGGGTAACCAGTGCAAGTCGATTTAACTGATTTTCGCGGATTTTTGCTTACCATTAGCCTAATTAAAATACTTCGAATACCTATTTAGGGTCTACTGAAAAACTCTTAAATTAATAGGAATCAAGATAAAAGAAGTTATTTTAGTGGTACTAAAAGCAAGGAAATATGCCAAGAGCATCAAAAATGCGTGCATCAAAGTTAGTTTAT
>Ga0105050_10009290_pt1 | contig 11052 bp, 13 predicted proteins | sample FRY01_FD_78088 | JGI IMG/M metagenome (GOLD analysis project Ga0105050, IMG submission 78088) | Freshwater microbial communities from Lake Fryxell liftoff mats and glacier meltwater in Antarctica - FRY-01 | ecosystem: Environmental > Aquatic > Freshwater > Ice > Glacier meltwater ... | reverse complement strand
TCATCAGCACTCAATATCGTTGTGTTTGGATTGAATGCAATCAATGATGCCATTTGTGCCATAAGTCCCCTTAAAGAGTCCGCCAACCATTTGTTGTGGCGTCATCACTTTCTTTTAAATAAATTGCCGCATTTACTCCGGTCTCATCTGGAACGTAAAGATAAAGAGCGCCTCTAAATGCTGAAACTGTCGTTGATGGTTCTGATCCGTAATAAATTAATTCTTGCCAATCTTCCGCTCCGTTGTCGCTCCCCTTCAAATATAAAACTGGGATAGCTTTTGCTTGGTTATTTCCTTGTTGCGTGGTTCGAATATACAAAGATCCCTTGGTCGCTATGATATTTTTTTTAGGAGAGTTTAAACCGTAGAAAATTGGAGTTTCTTGTAAAACCCTTTCAATTTGATTAACACTATCGGCCAATTGCTTCACCATTTGAGCCGTGTTGTTCGTGTCTCCAAATTTTGTTACTTTTACCGTATTCATCTTACCCCTTTGATCTGAAATATCTTATCTAGACCGTCATAATAAATGCGAGTATTAGCAAAAGGGTTTAAAATCTTAACAGTCGACCATCTATGTATCCTTCCAAGCTTTGCGGATTGTTTGTTATCCAGTACGACTGGACCATCCCATAAAGCTACATCCCATTGAGCAACGTCCCATTCGGAATCACCACTGATTTCAATTTCAATTAAATCTGGCTCATTATTTGTTAAATCAACAAAATCATATCCAAAGCTTAGCCGTATGGTCGCATCTCCATCACTTGTAAAGCGAGGACGAATATATATAAGCCTCTTTGATAAAGAATCGTTACCATATGAATTGTAGGAATGGATATATTGATAATAGATGCCGCCAATCGTATATTGACTAGACCCATCAGGAGTATCAACCCAAGCAGGTGTGACGGTTAATGTGTCGCCTGTATTAGATGAAATTAATCTCGACTGACCGGCACCAGTTCCTTTCCAAGCTGTAACCCATAATCCAGTATATGTGTCAATGGTCCAAGATTGCGTTGAGTCTACTAATGTGGTCGTCGTCGCGCTAGTTGCTGTTGAATTAATAGCGGCACCGTCAAAACGACCTCTTTCAGCCTCAAAAATAAAACCATCTGATTGAGAGGTTAAAAGATACTTCACACTGTTTGATGCGGAATATCTGCAAACGCATCTAGTCGCGAAATTTGTATAAATTGAATAATTAGGAGTGACAACATCACCATCTAAAATAACGTTTGAAAGATGCAAGACGAAACAGATGTTATTAACATAATCATTTTGGCCTGCCTGCGTTACCCATAAAAGAATCTGGTTTAGCTTTTTGTAGTAAATCGCAACTGGGACAATTTGGTTTAGCCCTACCCCAAACCCATCAACATTGTATTCCGATAAAATTTGATTGTTAGAGTCAAACCACGCACTCAAAGGTTCGCTGATCTTTTGAATAATCTGGCCGTTAGTTCTGTAGTACCCATCTCTTGCTAGAAAATAACACCAATTGTCCTGAATTAGTGCCGCTCTATCAGACAAGCTTGTAACATTGTCATCGTTTGTAACTTCAGACAAAATGAAATTTGATTCGTTGTTTCCAGATAAAGTGAAGACTCCGCCATTTTCTCCAAATATAAAAACCAAATCGTAATAAGCTTTTACTGTAGTAACTTTTTCTCCAATTGAGAAATAAAGCTTATTAGCTTCGTCTAACTCACCTTGTGGGAAATACCATTGACCAGCGTTCCCTTGAAAATCATTTGATTTAGATATGAAAACTCTATCAGGAAAATCAGGCGAACCAGCAAGGATGATCCTATCTTTATATTTTTCTGTTAAATAACATTTTGGCGCCGCGTCATGATCGTATTCTAGCTCTTTATTAATCAAGACATCAACCGGAGTACTTATATTGTAAGTTGTTGTTGTGTTATCAGCCAGAGTTGCGTTCGCTCCCAATGTAGCCTTATAAAGAATCGCTCCATTTGGCCTTGTGACATAGACATTTCGACCATTCACCTGAGCATCAGGACTTACTGGTATGCTAGACAGTGCGATTCTGTTTCCAGCCAATGAAATACTAACAGTATTGCAAGGATTAGACTCTTGAATCTCACCACTTCCGTTATCTCTTAAAAAAGTAACCGAAACCTTATAATCTCCAGCGGTCAAGGTTCCGCCTGTTGTATCAGTTAAAGTTGGCGACGTGGTAGGTCTTGAGATAGAAAGTTTAGTTAAGGTTGTGCCATCATACTTAAATGCAAAATCTTGGCCATTGGTGGCTACGAGGTAATTAGTTTTGTAGAAATAGAACTCTTCAAAATCAAAAAAAGATCCAGTCAAAGAGGTGGTTAAGTCACTTGGAGATCCAGAAACGTAACTTTTTAAATCTGTTCCGCCCGCTAAAATTATCTTATCATCGAACTGGTAAGAGCTGTTAATATCATAACCACTGTCAATTTCAGTTGTATTGACACGAACGAAACCAGCTCTTTCCCGAAATGACCCCGTTGTGTCAAAGTAGCCATTTAAAGCTGAGTTTGCCTCATTAGCGGATAGCTGGGTTAGCGTTTTCTTAGTATTGAATCCTCTTAGATTATTTATTGATAATATTTGTGGCTGTAACATTTTTATTTTTTATTTTCATGGCCATCTATAACTTATAACCTGTGACTTTTTGAAAGATGCAATGCTGACTTTATCGCCTTGATTTCCACCAAGCAATAAAATTTTATCCTTGCCCTCATGAACAATAAAACCAACATGGCCGCTTTTCGGATTGCTACCTCGTGACAAAACCGCAATACAGAAAAAAGCCGGGACCTTAAGCTCTGATCCGTATTTAAGCCAAGATCTAGCCGCAGCACTTTTTGTTGAACCTTGCCCGGCTTGCTCCATGCACCAGACAACAAAACTTGAACACCACGGCACTTCATCTTCTGTAGCTCTCAATGTTGTCGCTTCATGATATTCAAGGATTCGGTCGTTATGTTTTGAACCCTTGATCTCGGAAACTCCGAGTTCTTTTTGAGCAATGGTGAGCCATGATGGGTAAAATGGCTCTATATGATTTGAATCATTCATATTGCTTTTATCCAGTCACTTTAAAATAAGCGATCCAGGATACAACCGATCCGGTTAACGCCAATAAAGCAGGGAAAGTAATCAAAAATGCAGTCTTAAAAATGGCGCCATCTCTTCTGCTAATTTCGTTTATGATCTTTAAATCTCGCTCTTTTGATTCCGACTCTATTCTTTTGGCTTCATTATTTATGAATTCCAGCTTTTCAAGAATAATATCAATTTTTGAAGTCATTTTTCTTTCAGAATCCAAAACTTGCGTTAAATCATAGCGAATAGACGACATCTTCTCATCATTATCTTTTGAACTATCCATTAATACCTCATTAATCTATAAAGCTAGCAGCTGGCCCAACATCATACGTGCCTAGTGGGCAAGTCCTTTTACTTCCTGAGCCTGTCCATGTATCAGTCCGGTTGCCAGTCCTCGAAGTGTTAAGAACTAAAGAGGCCGCAGTGGTAAACCATGATCCAATACCACCATTTGTTCCACCGTTGACAATGTCTACAGCAACGCCGAACTCAACAATTCTTGCACTTGCTGGCAAAGTATATCTTGCAAATGTGGCATTTGAAGTAGCGGCCACCGCGTCTATTTTAAAATCAATGTTTCGACCGCTTTGACTCCATTCCGAGGTTGCAACGGAAGGAGTTGCAGACCAGCCCGTCGGAGTAGTGACCCAAGGCTGCCATAACCCGTCCGCCGTTCTACCTTGGACCAATCGGTTCACTGTATAAACGTCTCCAGTGTCGTTAAAATCACATTCCGCAAATCCAATTTCAAAGCAGGTGTTAGTCGCTGAGGCAATTGCCGAGTTGCATAGAATTCCTTCTGGTGTTGTTACACTCGTAGCCGTTGCATTCGTATCTGTTGTCAAAACAGTAAAGCGACCACCTAATTTGGCCACTCCAATTTTTAGCGTCCCATTGTCGTTAATAATTAAAACTCGTCTATAAATGCTTGTTAAGTTACCAAGACCACCATCGCCAAAATGCGCTCCGGTTAAATCAATGGTAATATCAGAAGTAAGTGTGAGTTTGGTTCCATCAGGCATTACAAATGTTCCAGGATTAGAAGTGCTTAAAGCTGAATCCTCACCTGTAATCTTAATTGAGTCATTGGTTGTTGACGTTTGTGCGGACTCAATTTTAACGTTTGATGTCTCGCCTGGACTTATTGTGGTATCGTTTGGGTAATAAAACGGCATTATGACTCCTGGTATCCAAAATTTAAAGCAAGGCCAACTGCTGGGTCTGTGCCCCCTGTCGCTGTTGTTGTACAAGCGTAAGTGATCGCGTTTGAAAACGCGATAGGGCAGTCGACAAAGGTTTTGTCCATAGCTCCATTTGCTGGAACTAAAAAAGACAGTTTTGGCACTGTGGTTCCAACGGTCACATTAGCGACCTTCAAATCAAAAAACTGCAAATAAACGTCAACCGCATTTTTGTTTGATGATTCTATAAAATAAAGTCTTCCAGATTGTGTGATTACTGATTGAGCTGTATTATCCCCATCAGAATCAAAAACAGTGTTTAAGTTTTGCATAGTTTTTCCTTAATAATCTCCAAAAGGTTGCGCGTAAACTCTTTGTTGGCTTGGTAATTGTGTGTTGTTTATGAATCTTTGAAGCTGTTGGGAATAGGTGGCCACAAAAGGACCTGTATCAGCCCCACCACCAGCAATCATCTCCTCTTTTTCTTTTGCTTGAACGCAACAATAGGAAACTAAAATCTCGTGATAAATAATCTCGATAGATGGAACATCTGAATCGTCAGTCATTTCATCTGGCTGATAAAAATAAGTTAATCTAAGGTTGTTTAAAACTGTCTCGTCCGGAGTTGGCTCTAAAATAATATCGTCGCCAACAATCGAATAAGCATAAGAAAGCTGACTACCGACATCAGCATAATTTGAATTGGTCACAAGCGTATCATACCGCTCGTAAAACTTGCAAGGGTACCAGATACTACCGTTTAAATGCTCTAAAAGTCTAACACGGTTGAAGTCACTCGGAAGAGCGACCTCGCGCGTGTTTGCTGTCGTACCTAGTGTTGAATCAACTTTTAAAGACTTTCTATTTCCGGCATCAATAAGAATCTGCCACAAGTACATATAGCCTTGATTGATGTACTGAATCAGCTCGTCATCAGACCAAAGCCGTGGCGATGGCTCATCAAGTTTTCTTCTTGCTGCTGTTCTTATTTGGCCCAGATTCATTAGGTTCCTCTAAGTATTTTCCAATGAGGGATTGGATCTTCTTCAAGTCTCCATCGAAATCCTTCTCTTTGGATTTTAGAAAACTTGGAACCTTTTGTATCTTGTTTTGTTGAACGGCTACACGCTCATAGTGAAGGGTTTCTTCTAAGAATGCCTCGTAGTTACGCAGTCCCTCGATGATTTTTGATTTTTGAAACTCTTTTTCAGTCGGGTAAGCGCTTTTCATCTCATTTGTGTATGTGTAATCAACTAAACCAAAGTTTCTGTTATTTACATTATTGAACAAATGATCACGGACGACTTTGTGAGGTGTTTTAAAATCAGTGAAAGGCTCAATTTCAATATCATAACCATTGAATTGAGTACTGATTTTTTTTGGTGTTGGGTTGAAAACAGCCCAATCCACATTAGATTCGAACGGATTAATTGACATTTATTCTCCTTTTTTAAATTTAGGCAGTAGAATACTACCTTCTTGATTAAATCCTTTTGGAATGAAATGAACCGGCTTTGCTTTAGGCTTGTACTTGTTATAAGGATCAACAAGTCTACCTGACCGAAAATTATCAAAAGCCTTATCCCACAAACCTTTATTTTCTTCGTACATCACGCGCCTGTCTTCTTTTCTGTCTTGAACAAGCTTCTCTTCATGCTTTTTATCTGCCTGGTCAACATGCTTCCACATTTCCTCAGGATCTTTAAACTTATCCAAAAGATCCCAATGAATATTCTTTTGAAGCCAGCCAATATCAGCCGGAATCGGCTCTCTATAGCCTCCGGTCTCTGTCTCTATGACTTTCACCGGACGAATTAATCCAGTGATCCTGTCCTCATGATAAATAGCAAAGCGTTTTAATTTTTTATTGAATGCGACCTTGAGATCGTCGCGAAAAACTTTGAGCATCCTTAGGAATTCTTTAGATACTCTTTGGTTTGTAGAAGTGTATTTATAAACAGATAGCTTCTGCTTAACAATTTCGTCTTTATCCATTGATTTATATTAGATAAAAAATCTAATTCCATCAATAAAAAAAAGGCAGCGCATCGAAACACGCTACCCTTAATGGATTTACTCCAGTGAAGGAGAGTTATACGCTCGGGTAAGCTAAATCAAAAAGTCTAGCTGAAGTGTTCGGAGTTTCGGCTCCAATGTTTACCATGCTCACTGAGTAAGCCACCATTGCGTCCTTACCGTTCCACTTCATGATTCCGCCGCCGAATTGATCTTCATACTTAACATCGTAAAGAACGTATTTTTTAACGTCCGTCATATCGAGCAAGTAAAGCTCATCAAATCCGCAATCGGTATCCTCGACCCATTCAAGATCCATCCAGGTTTTGGTTGCCCGTCCGCCTGCCGAATCAAGTTTCCCATCAACATCAAAACGAAGTTGAGGAACTACGATCTGCATATATTTTCTGAACTGTCTTGGTGAAGTGAAAATCTTGTGAGACGTTGCTGAAACTTCCTTGCCAGACTGTTCCAAAATGTTTGATCTCAAAGATTGAAGCATATCATCAGACAAATTCGCACTGTTCTTATCAAGAGCGATACCATCGAATTCTTGAACGTTTGTTCGGTTGATGTCTTCATAAGTTGTTTGAAGAGTACCGTCATCAGTAACCAGCTTTAATCCTGACAACTCTTTGCCGTCAGTCGGTGCCGCTGTTTTTGTATCAATGTTACCAACAACACGATAAATATCGTCATTGTTAGTCAATGTAACCACTGAATCAACAGTGACCGTCAAAGTGTTAAAATTCACTTTCGTAACTGTTCGATTCGCTTCTAATGTTGAACCGTTGTAGAATGCTAATTTCTGACCTTTTCGGAAGTGCGTAATGATGCCTTCATCAACGATAACACTAGTTGATGCTGTAACCGTTCCGTTGACTTTAGCAATAACACCACTACCGCTTCGATAAGCTTGCTGATTCAACTCTTTTGAGTGATCCTCAATGCCTTTGTCCAAGTTTGTAGTTAAAGTATCCGCAAAAGCAGCACCCTGGCCTTTACCAGCTTGAATCTGATAGTTAGTCAAGTTGACTACTTGTACAGTTTCTTTTGGTAAAATGAGACCATTCTCGCCTGATTGACCGCCGCCATCAGGAAGAGTCTGCCCGAAGTTTATTGCGCCAAGGTTTGCTTGGTTGCCTTCAGTTTCGACTGCAAATTTAAATCCTAAACCTTCTGGTTTTCGACTAGAAGTGCCAAGTTTTGAGTATGTTGTTGCTTTACGATTTACGAGATCTTTCAACCCTTCAGTTGAATACGCAAATTGAAGCGTATAGTTTATATCTGTCATAGTTTTTCCTTTTAAGGAGAGCTTAAAACTTCCAGTCGCCCTTTTCTAGCGCAGCATGAATCATTGCTGATCTTTCTTCTCGCGTTTTAGGAACATTACTCGCATTCGGTATATTCCTTGGAACACTTGAAGGTACATTCTGCGCTGGAGCCGAGACGGTCATTTTCTGGATAGCCGGCTCAAAGATTTTCATTGCTTTGTCATAAGCCTTGTCTAAGTGCTTTGAATTGTAAGTTGTAAGATCTCCACGGCTTTGTTCCAGTAAAGACTTTGCAACTATCTCATCAAATGCACCACGTAATTCATGGGGAATGCTTTCCGCTCTTTTCTCGAAATCGCTTTCATAGCTATTCAAAGAGCTTTCAACGTTTCTCCTATATTCCTTGGCTTTGATCTCATCTAAATCCCTCTTAAGTGATACGATTGGATCATCATTCGTCGCTTGTTGCGGTTTTTCTGTTTTTGGGTTTTTAACCTTTGGATTTCTTGATTTCTCAATCAACCCCTTAAACTCTTCAACAAACTCCGGGCTTTCTTCGGCGAGAGCTTCAAGTGCTGAGAGAACTTGTATTTTCTCCTCGTACTCTTTAATCCTCTCCTCTGATTGCCTGGCCCTATCGTTCACTTCCTTAAATCTAGTGTAAGGAACATCTCCTGGCACCTTATTATCGGCATTTAACGTCTCCGCAGACTGAGCGCCTTCACTCCCGTTAGATTCAATATTTTCGTTAGACTCTATTCCAGAACTGGACGAGTGTTCTTGCGGAAGGGTCTGGCTTCCGTTTTCATTAACGTCCGTATTTTCATTATCCATTAACTTGATTTTAGATTGGGCTTAGTTTTTTAGGAATTAAATTGTTGAACGGCTATTTACTGCGGGCTTAACTCGCCTTGCGCTAGCATCTGCTCAATTTCTTCAGGTGTTGCCGGTGGTTGGTTTTTTGGTGGTTGTGGTGGGTTGTTTTGTCCAGGATCTTCCATTGGTGTTTCCTGAATAAGTTCTTGAGATTCCATCACCTCTTTAGCTTGCATCAACTCTTGAAACTTAGCTTGAAAGACTTGTTTCGAATCGGTGAACTCTGGCTTTTTCATTTCATTAACCAATGCATCCATGTGAATATCAACATTTTCAAAAGGTAAAAATGGCGGAAAATCGTCTTCAGGGAGCTTGTCATCATTGATCTGTTTTAAAACACCAACAACGAAATTGGCTTTGTTTAAATCTTGATTTGTAACCCCTTGGAACTGTCTAACACCGAATTTCTCTAAAAATTTCTGGTTGGCTACTGGGTTTCCTTGAGGACTGACATCGCCTAAAAGCCCCTTGGCTTGAAGATCTAAAAGTTGTTGCTGCTCGACAAGTTTGGATCGTGGGATTGAGGACCCAGCTTCAAATCTTACTGTAAAATTATCTCTTAAGTCAGCGCCAATAAAGTTTTTAATGTCAATCGTGTTTGAGTTTCTGGAAAAATGCTTGATCTTCTCGAAAAAGTCAGGGCGATCTTGAATGTAGTTTTTAGCAATCAGCATCAACTTCTTTTGCTGCCCCTTCTCTAAAAACTTCTCCCAATTTGAATAGTATGGATTGAATTTAGATGCGCTTTGTTCCATCAATAACTGAAGTCCAGTCGCAGTATTAACCCCACTTGGTTGTTCTCCATGCAAAACTAAATTATCACCAGCAATAAAATGAAGTTCATCAAGTAGGCGCTTTCTTTCTTCGTAAATATCTCTCGGCAAACCAATTCCAGGCATTCGCTGTGGAGCTTCACCGGTATAGTAAATATGTAATCCGGGACGCCCGTTAATATACCCCTCCGGAACGTTTGACGCTTTATTTATAGCCCACACTGGGTTTATGTTGCTCATGTTTGAGAGCATGATAAACGAATCAATCCCGTTGATACGCCTTTGTAATGGCACGAGCTGTTCTGCCAGACTGATGCCATGCCACCGGGTTGGACTCTCTAGCCATTTAAAAATCGTGTAAGGATGCCAGGAGTCTTCAACTCTTTTGTCGTAATACGGAGAGTCAGCAACATAAAGAGGTATCCCATTTGCTTCTACGACCATCAATCCGCGTGGAAACGTGCTAGTCGGTGCGATGTAGCATTCAACTAAAACCGCTGTTTCACTTTGAGTCGAGCTAGAGCTTGTCGACCCTGATCCACTAGCATTTAATGTTCTGAGATTTTCTCTATATTGTAAAATTGAATTGTAGTTTTTATCAGATTGAACCTCGTCAGCTCTTCCTGTGTAGCCGTTGCCGTCTCGACCATAGATCATCTTAATCGTCTCAATTGGCGTCACTTTGGCTTCGACAACATACCGGCCGCCATAAATATCAAAATAAACTTCAAACGGCGTGAGATAATCAACTTTAGAGTCTCCGATTGTAATTTCTTCATCGGCTCCAGGGTCTTCAATTGAAGTTGTCTGAGCTGTTGGATCCCAATAATCTTTTCTAAAAACAGTTCCGGCCAAAAGCGCGATCTTGCTTGCCTGATTTAATTTAACTTGCTCGTTATCAAGTTCCCATTTCGTGTCGAGAACAGCTTCACCAACTCTAGCCGCACTTACATCAGCGTCTGAATCTGAGTTTGAAAACACAAGGGCCGTCGGTTTGTTTTTTGTGAATACTGACGCAATCGTCATTATTGTCGGCGCTATTAAATTAGTGACGGGCCTTGGAATAAAATCGTTTACACCGTCAATGACTGGGATTGTAGAGTTAGTTTTTTTATAAGTATCGTAAAAAATCCACTGGTCGCCTTCAAAAAATCTTATATTCTGATCCCATGTGCGGGCGAGTGATGTGATATAGCCATTGTTTTGATGAAACAACGAGTCGACTATTGTAGCGATCTGCTTATCAGCGCCGGTCTTTTCAAAATCTAATTCGTTGATTTTAGAAATTGGTAAATACATTATTTTGGAGTCATTTTAATTTTGACTTTAACTTTCCCGTCTTCTGTTTTTTCCGATGTTTCTTCTCTGTCCATTTCTTCATACTCTTTAGCACTTCTCTTACCGTCTTCTCTAAACCATCGTTTTAGAATCGCAGGCACTTTAGAAATTGTTTTGATGTATTCTGATTTTTGTTCATCAGAGCAGCACGCTTCGATCACAAATCCATTATCAATTTTCTTGATCGTCACATGATCAACACCAGATCCATATTTTCCTAATATCATAAAAACCTCATACCTCTTGGCCCATCATAGAACCGAGAGTTTGATTTAAAACTTTTTCTTTGATCTTTTGCTCTTTGACCATTTCTTGCTCTGCTCTAATGTCAGCCATTGTAGTTTTCTTAGCCCGTTCTTCAGCGATGACTTGATGATGATCTGTGGTCTCTTGCTGTTTAATTTGAGAGTATGTCTTTGAATCAAAGATTGCCATTAGACGATCAATCAGCATTTTGTTTTGCTTGCGCAGATATTCAACCTC
>Ga0105050_10009289_pt1 | contig 11052 bp, 16 predicted proteins | sample FRY01_FD_78088 | JGI IMG/M metagenome (GOLD analysis project Ga0105050, IMG submission 78088) | Freshwater microbial communities from Lake Fryxell liftoff mats and glacier meltwater in Antarctica - FRY-01 | ecosystem: Environmental > Aquatic > Freshwater > Ice > Glacier meltwater ... | reverse complement strand
TCCGTCCAGAAAAAGATCGCCACGAGAAGAAAGAAAAGGCTAAAGCAGCGACTCGGCGATGTGAAAGAATAGTCCCAAAAGACAGGATAGATGGAGACTAAGAACATGTTCGTGACAACGCTCCTTCCGCCGTCCCTGTCTATAAATGCCCACACGATCGCACTGATCATTAATGCGGTGATCACAGGAAGAACGTGATTCAAGATCATAAATGGTGGAGAATTTGTGAGAGCAGCGAGATGACCCGAATAGGCGTATGTCATTATGTGGTACTTCATGCCGATAGTCGCTTGGGCGCCAAATGGATCCGTTGGGCCAAATTTAGTAATAGTCGATGAAAGTGCTTCGAGTCCCTGAAAATCATCGGTGATAAACCACCAGAACGGCGAACGTCCTAATAGTCCCCGAGTCATTGCTGCGACGGACACCGCGATCAATGCAATCCGAACAACAAGAAACTTTGTTTGGCCTAGATGCCGTAGCGACTGCGCTCCGTAAAGACAAATACCGGATACGAATACTGGCAGTGCCCAGCGAAAGTCTTGACCTAGATAGAGGAACGCCACCGCAACTATGAGAAGCAAGTCATTTGGGGAAAAGTTGCCAGGAGAAGAGATTTTAAGGTTGCCCTGGTTCCGATTTCGTAATTTGACTATCGTGATTACAAAGGCTGGTGTGAGCCAACCAACGGACCATGCGAAAGTGCGATCTGTAAGTTCTGCGATCAACAAATAAGAGAGTGTTGAAATTGCTGCACCAATTGCGAATCCGATAGATATTGACTCAGCAAGTGGGCTTTTTCTGTTAGGTGCGCTCCAACTATAAATAATTATCCCAGTAAACGTCTGGATCGCGACGACTGCGGAGGCAATCAGTGCGATTCGCAGTGGCACCTCGGCCATCAGCAGCATTACGAATAACGCAGCAGCGAACATGCCGTATCCCCATGCCGGTTTGTTCGATGTGGCCAGAGTAACTTGGTCTTGACTTCTCAACAATGAACTCATGGCATCGAGAACCTCAGCTATAGCGGTTAGTGAAAAATATTACAGCACCACAATTCGAATCAATATAATTTGCTGACTCGGACTGGGTTTCCCGGAGACTCGTTTGATTGGTTTTCTCAGGCCGCATTGACCTGAGGTTTGACAATATAGTCTGCCTCAACCTCGGCCGGCGTCAAGTCGTCGAGGGGCCCTTCCTTGGTAGGTGACAGTAGCGAAATCAATTAATCCGACTACACTAAACACGGTGCATATCACCCTGTGCAGGTGCCCCGATGAATGACCATCCAGCTATCCGATGAGTGCCGCTGCGGGTGACCCGATGAGCGAGAGCGCCGACGACTGGGACGAGCATTGGACAGACCTGAGCGTGTCAGCTGAGAACAACCCCGCGCAGCGGTTTAGGCACCGACTCGTCACGGACATGGTGGCTCGAGCGACTCCCCGTGTCTTTCTCGACATCGGTTCCGGCCAGGGCGATCTTCTCCAGATGATTGCCGCATCGGACGTCCGATGCGACCTGGTGGGTCTCGAGCTCAGCAGCGTCGGGGTTGCGCTCACGTTGGAGAAGGTCGGCCCTCGTGCTCGCGTGTTGCAGGTGAATCTTCTCGATGACGAGGCTGGCAGGTTACTCGCCGACATCAACGCTGACGTCGCAGTCTGCTGTGAGGTGTTGGAACACCTGGACGAGCCCGAACTCTTCCTGCGAGCAGCGCGGTCAGCGCTCGCTCCTGGCGCAACGCTCATCGTCACCGTTCCGAGCGGACCACGTAGCTCGTTCGACAAACTCATCGGGCATCGTCGCCATTACAGCCAGAAGGATCTGCGGCAGTTGCTCGAATGTTCCGGCTTCAGGGTTGAGGAGACATTCGGCGCAGGCTTCCCATTCTTCAACCTGTATCGCCTGGTCGTAGTGGCGCGAGGCTCGAAGCTGGCAGACGACGTCAGAGGCGAGAAAGTAAGCAAGCTTGCAACATTCGTGATGAAGGTTTTCGGAGTATTGCTGAAGTTCAACCTACCCAAGAGCCGTTGGGGATTGCAGATCGTCGCTGTTGCGACCGCTCCCTCCGCGACAGTCGCTGCACAGTGATGGGTCTGCTGTCGCTTTGGCTGACTCGGTGGTTTGTGGTTTTCAAGCGGCTTGATGCTCAGTGATGTCGGTCAACCACAATGCGTTGGGTCGATCTGTTGTGAAGTTACGTTGAATGAGATCGTCGTGTACAGGTGGACCAGCTTTTCGTCTCAGACCGCGTTTCTTGGCGAAAATCGACCATATCCGCTGTTGCGAGCACAGCCGCCACACCCGCTTCTCGCTGGCTATGATACCGGCTTCGACGAGTTCATCGGAGATGAACCGGTATCCGAATGCCGGATCATCATGGTGAATACTCAAAGCAGCGTTGATCAGATGGGCATCGTCCCAGTCCCGTTGCGAGCAAGGATTCATTTTCCACTGGCGGTTTCAAACTTTTAGTGCAACAAGTTGGTTGATGACTTCATCCGAAATCTTCGTATCAGTCCAAAGAACACCCCGACCAAGTCGCACGCCAACTCAATACCAGACCCCGCAAAACTCTCGGCTACCGCACCCCGGCCGCCGCACTCCAAAAAACTATTGTATCGACTGGTTAAACCCGCCCACCTGAAAACAGACGTGACTGATCTGAAGGTTTACTTCACCGACCCATCCAGTCGATGGAAGTACGCAAGCAATTAAAATTCCACTGGCTACCATGTGCACTACTCTCCGTTCAGGCGACCCCATCGCCGACTACAGCCAAACACGCCTCGACCATATCCCACTCGAACTTGATACCAGACTCCGGCTACTACACTTAGAGAAGGTGTTGCACCGACCGATTGACTTCACCGTCTACTTTTCTTGGGGGATCTCACCCTATGGAACGACGATGTTCAGCAACCGTATTGCTTCAATAGTTAAACTTCGTCAGGAATTACAGAAATAACCTTCTAACTAGTATTTGTAGAACGAGTCCCACCCGTATAATCCATATTTCTTCCATATTGCTCAGCCTCGAGGTAGGAAGTTCGTTAGGTTGCATTCCACACAGCCCACCAAACCAGGCGCAACGATCGGAATACCGTCGAGGATCCCGACGAGGTCAGTTGCTCGATGACGTGTCTTGGCAGACTCCCACATATTGGAATCAATGAAGACATACAAGGTATCGGTCCGATAGTTGCCGGTGCGAACGACAGACCCTAACTTCGCTGCCTCCTGCGCCAACTGCGCAACGGGTTCGCGAGCAAAGTAAAAACTGTTGAGTTGGATGTTATGACGGAGTGCAAAGGTTCCAAGATCGCGCCACAACCGGCCTTCATGGGCTAGAAAGTCTGGGTTCGTTGGATCCAGACTTGGTTCGTTAGTTGGGAGCACCACATCGATTCTTGAAAACCTTTCACCAAGGACATTCCAGAGCGGTGCCGGAAATGGATCATCTGGACCACTTCGCGAGAACATATTTCCCGTCACCGCAATCGCATGTCGCGATTCGACAACCTGAAAAATGAGACATGTGGAAACAAGAGCGATTGCTAGCGTCTTTTTATACTTGAGAAATATTGATGAGATAATTAATGTCGAAAGCAAATACGTCACTGGCCATAGCCCGCGACCAGAGGTTCTAAAAACTGAGAGAAACCGCAGTAACCAATCAGGAATCGGGTATGTCGCTACATGTGCACCGCCAAGAAACACCTTGTTGGATAGAGAAAACACGACAAGTAGCAGTGCTGCAACGCAGATACTCGCGGTTTGAATACTGTCTTGTCTGTATCGCTCTGCCACATTCATCCATGTGACGACCCCAAGAGCGAGCAGAAGCAGAATAATGGGGATTCTTTGGGCCTGATCGCCTTGAGACCCGAGAATGGGAAGGACAACTAGTCCGACCACAATTGCAGTCTTAAATTTGATTTGCACACTTCGAAATATGGTGATGAACAACGCAATCGACAACACGATCAGGCCAGAACCGAGATAATTGAAACCCTCATATTGACCTCTGCCTGACCCCACATCGGGAACAAACGATGACCACAACGGACGCGAGAAAACGAGGTGGCCAGGATCGACAAACGCCAGCCCATTCGCAGAATAGGTGCCATAACCACCAGGGATGGAGGCGCTGCTTAGCCCGAAGACAAACAAACCTGATTGCCACGCGGTCGCGAAGAGAACTGCAATGTACCCGAGAACACGCAGAGAAAATCCCAGAGTCAATCGACGGATTCGGATCGACTGCTTGGCGGCATCAGCAAAGTACATCACTGTCACCATCATTGCCAGATACGGGTTAATGAGAGTGGTGATACACCCAAGGGTCAACCACTTGGAGTACGAGTGACCTCCCAGAAAATAGAGATAAAGGGCCGCGAGAATCGTCCAGTGACCGGCGAGCGCCAGGTGGAAGCTCAGGCGGTCGATGAATACTGGACTGATGACAAGAAATGCAGTACCTAACAACAGCTGGATGCGATCAGCAACCCACAGAGAGAGCAACTTCCAACCAAAGACCGCCTGCAAAACAAAGCAACACAGTGTCCATATCCCGAAATATTGAAACGGACTAGAGAACCAAAAAGTGAGTGGCTTAAATATCAGCGCAAAAAGAGGAATGGAATCCGTCATTGCAATGGATGATCCCGACCGTGGTCCAAGGTTTGGTGATCTGCCAAGCGGCCACTGAATAAGTGGTGCTTGTCGAAAGAACTCCCACCCGAGATAGTGCATGGCTGAATCAATATGGCCGTTCCAGAATGGCAACAGCCACTCGGTGTCACCGGGCCACAAGCCACGAAAACGGGTGATGAAGACGTAAACAGCGAACCCGAGCAGACACGGTAATACGAGTTCGCGTCCTTTCGAACGTGGGACCATTACCAGACTTTTCGTCAATGCTATGCGCTCAGTCATGTTGCACGATAATACTTGAAATCTTCGCAGCACCCTACAGATACTTGCAAGTGGTCTCGAGTCTTTTATTTTTCACGGATTATCAGATTACCGATGCGTGCATTCATCAGCGCACCCGCGCGCATCACGCACGGTTCGAGCGTGACGACAGGCAAACCGATTCTTACCCCGACGACGAGAAGAGGCCCGCTCAACCACCCAATTATCCGCAGAAAACGCCCGATATCTGCTGTTTGGCCTGTTGCGAACCACTTCACGACAGATCGTGCTTGTTTCACGCCCGAGGCAACCCCCAATCGTTGCCATGCTTTCCCTCCGGGCAAGACCCAAGCTGATCTCTTCACGTTCAAAAGCCGTCAGCCGATGATATTTCTTTGGTGTTTCCATACGGATATTCAATCCTCATATCCGTTGCGTTAAAACTCTGACACCAAGCTTGTAGAACGCTTGGGTAGAAAAAACCAACACCCGACAGGCCACGCCAGCCGGTCACGCATGACAGGCAAGCGCCAGCAGCATCTCGTTTGGCAAGGTCAAGGACCAGCGGGTACATCATTTTGGGTTGACATCCCGAGACAGATAAGCAACTGCCCGGCGCATCACTTCGGCTTCCTGTTCCAACAAACGAATCCGTTTCTTGGTTCCGCGCAGCTCGGCAGTGTCTTTCTCAGTCACACCGGGTGCTAGGCCATCTTCGATATCGGCTTTCTTCAACCAGTTAAACAAACAGGCCTTCGAAATCCCGAAATCTTTGGCGATCTGACTCAATGATGCCTCACGTTTACGAGCCACCGCGACAATGTCACGACGTAACACAATCGGATAGGACTTAGGCATTACAACGCCCCTTTCAATGAGGACTGAATCCTCACATATCAGAAGTCAACAAAAGCGACAGCAGACCCTTGATCTGGGCGAGTCCGCGGGAAGTTCTCAACATCGTTCAAGTCGAATCCATTGGCTGCCATATCATCACCGTGAGTTACGATATACTTAAGACGAGGACACTTTTTGGAAAAGATTTGAACGACTTCTCTCTCGAGACAGTAACAATGTTCTGCGCCGACGCCCAAAAGACAGGGTACTCAATCTAAATGCTTCAATCAGAAACACGTTTGCTAACGCATGGCATCTCGATCGTTGTTCCTGTGTACAACGACCGAGACAGCGTTCCGTATTTCATGGCAGAACTCAATCCCGTTCTCAATAGTCTTGGTCTTGACTACGAGGTTTTGTTTTCGGTCGATCCGTCAACCGATGGGACCGAGTTAGTTATCGAGGAGTTACATCGCGCTGATCCGCGAGTAAAGTTGATTGTCTTTTCGCGCAGGTTCGGTCAACCTACCGCAATTTTGGCTGGACTTGATTACTGCACTGGAGATTTTGCTGTAGTTATGGATGTTGATCTTCAGGATCCTCCAAGATTGATTCCAGAATTTGTGGCAAAGTGGAAAGACGGATTTGATGTCGTCTGCGCCCAACGTCTCTCTCGAACTGGCGAGACCCTGTTAAAGCGTGTGGTTTCGAAAATTGGATACGGAATTATTAATCGATTAAGCGATGTGCCAATACCGAAAGATTCAGGCGACTTTAGGCTGATTGATCGTCGTGTGATTGACCATCTGCGTATGTTCCCCGAGACTCACGGATTCCTTAGGGGACTCGTCGCCCTCGTCGGGTTCAAGCAGACGATTGTTACCTTCGATCGTCCCGCGAGAATCACTGGTCGTAGCAAGTACAACCGTTTTACGGGTTCGTTACGGATCGGGCTGGATGGGGTCATCGCATTCTCATCATCCCTACTCAGTCTTTCGACCATAATTGGATTTGCCGCGGCAATGTTGGCATTTCTCACCGCTTTGGCATATATTTTTCTGACAATTGTTGGTGCGCCTTTTCCAATCGGAAACCCAACTATTGTCGTTCTTATATTGTTGCTTGGCGGGTTGCAGCTCATCTGTTTAGGTATCGCTGGTCAATACATCGGTCGAATATATGACGAGACGAAGCGTCGTCCTCGATACATCATTGATCGTACGATTGGCCTCTAATAGGTTGCACCATATGGCAAAACCGAACCGCGTGTATACCGATCGAGACCACGGGTTCCGTGATGGCGATGTTTATGCACAGACCAGTTGACTACATCGTGACCGATATCTCCCGATGGTAAAGACTCTGACTGCGACATTGCACGATTAATTGCTGAATTTATCTATATTGATTGGTAGTAATGAAATTTGCCACAGTTGTTAATGACGAGAGACATGGCACAGCTTCGAGGCCCGCCTGCAATACCTCATCGTGAGAGTCCTGTCCGCCAGCGAGAAAGACAACATGGCACCCGGCCGAAATGCCCGCCTGTAGGTCACTGACACGGTCGCCGATCAACCATGACGACGCAAGGTCAATTTTTAGTTCGGCGGCAGCAGATGTTATAAGACCTGGACGAGGTTTGCGACATGAGCACTTGTCTGACGCATCGTGAGGGCAGACGTAAAATTGACATATGCCCAACTCTGAACTGAGCACGTCGTGGATAGACGTGAGATCTTTCGTAGTCATGTGGCCACGGGAGATGTCTGGTTGATTCGTAACCACAATGCAAATGAATCCTGAGTCTTGTAGTAATTGAACAGCTGCTCGCGCATCGTGGGTGATGAAAAGTTCGCTAGTAGATCGAGGTGCAAACCCACGGCCGTCGCGTCTTACAAGAGAGTTGAGAACTCCGTCTCGATCTAAGAAAACTGCGCGGATCATGTTACGTAGGTTGGTGGACTTGATCTGAAATGAGACTCGGTTTCCCTGAGGGACTTCGGAGTTCCGATTTCCCAGAATCGATCTGTAACTTCAACGGCCATCATTTGCCTGCGTTCGACGAGATGTTTGATCACTTGGGACAAATCTGTCGGAGAGTTTGAAGAAACTTCAATAAAGTCAGAGCGTGAAAATCTTAAGAGGCCATAGTCGATCCATTCGTGTATCCCTTTAAGGGAAGTTGGTTCGTATCCCCCGACTAGCCCGTCAAGCACTGTCACGTTGCTCTTTTGCCAGCGGTCGAAATTATGCATGACGATCATTACTCGATCGATGCCTCGGGAGGCGCTCGCACGTTCAACTTCGTCTAGGTCAGCAGTTACATACGAATCTCCGTATGTAACCCAGAAAAGATCTGGAAGGAGGCTGGTTGCTTTGGCGATTGATCCCGCAGTGCCCAATAGGGACTCTCCATCGCAAACGACCCGAATGTCCATTTCGTACTCGTGGTTCGAGATATGGGCTTCAATCAATTCGGATAGTTCAGCAACGAGAATTGTTACCGATGTAAAGCCGAGAATTTGAAGCGACGCCAGTTTGAGGTCGAGAAATGGCCGCCCGAGAACTGGAACCATAATTTTTGGAATCAATCCATTAGTGATTGATCGGAGTCGAGATCCTAGCCCACCTGCAAGAATGACGCAATGTCGACCATTCATCTTGCAACAATTATAGTTGAGCCTTCGTAGTCGATATCGAAGAATGTCTCATGGAGACCAAATTCGCTCATAACGTCTCGCAAATCTGTCTTTTTGTCGGCGTAGAATAGAAGAAAGCCGCCGCCACCTGCTCCCACTAGTTTTCCACCGAGAGCACCCGCATCAAGTCCGGATTTGATCCAATTATCGAATCGGCCATTCAGGGGGTTCGGCTGGCGCTCATATTTCAGCCGCCACTGTTGAGTTAGCAATTTCGCAAACCCATCCATGTCACCGGCAACGAGTGCGTCGCGCGTTTCGTAGCCGATCGCTCTTGTTCGCTTGAGGTTGTCGGAACGCGAATTAGTTTCAAACGGGCCAGTCAAAGCCTCCTCAGCTAAAACTTCACTGGCCGCGCGTTGTATCCCAGTGTAAAAGAGGAGCAGATTGTCATCCAACAATGCGCGCAATCTAGGTGCCATATCTAATGGCTGAACTTCGACAGTTCCATCTGCATGAAAACTGAATCCAGTGACACCTCCGTATGCAGCAATATATGGGTCCTGCTTTCCTACAGGTTCGCTAAGGTAGTTCATCTCAATTTCACAAGCTTCCTCGGCGAGGCGGTGTCTTTCTGGGGCTTTGTGAAAGTGCATATTAAGAGCTTTAAGAGCTCCGACCGCGAATGCACCCGAGGAGCCAAGTCCAGTACCTCCCGGAATGTCTGCCATAGCAGAAATTTCGATTGATCCGCGCGCGTCGACGCTCTTAAGGCATTCTCGTAGCAACGGATGCTGGATATCATTCAGATTCGTAACCTTTTCTAATTTGCTGTATTTAACCAAGATTTCTTCGTCAAATCTGTGATTAACAGCAATATAGATGTACTTTGTGATGGCCGCCGCAATCAGGAATCCATGACCTTGAGTTTCATAAAAGGCTGGCAGATCTGTTCCTCCACCGCCAAGAGAAATACGTAGTGGGGTACGCGATATGATCATTGTGCAAAGCCCACGTCAATGCGGGGAGATGTGGCAAATAAGTTGTACCAAGTCGTCATCAAATCATCGCCATCACTGAACCGACATACTTGACGAGTTTTCTCCGTAAGTGCTATATCAATTTGACAACTGCCGGGGCGCATCAATGGCGAATTCATTACTTACTTGTCGAAACTCGATCGATACCCTCCCACTTTGCTTCCGAAACCAGCATCTCTGGGTGAGAGACAATTAGGTGCCACAAAAGTGCTTGTAGACCTTCGGTTTGCGGCGTTACCAGTGACGCATCTACAGGCCGTACATGGATTGAAGCTGTCGAAAGTTGTCGCAGTATGCCGCCATCGCGACCGACGATTCCGACTACTTTTGCACCAACTTCTAACGCAAGTTGGACGGCGGTCACTAAATTAACGCTGACTGGTGGTTCGATGCTTCCGCCGCCAACCGAGAAAACAAAAAGGCAATCCTTTGACCTGATTCGCGATGACAGCAACCAGTTAGAGTATGAGGTTTCCCAGCCATCATCATTGACTCGCGCAGTAAGTTCAGAAACATTGTCGGACACACAGTATGCCTCAAACCCACAAAGTTTTCGGAAATCACAAGTTGCGTGGGAAGCATGTCCGGCGCCACCACCGGACCCGCAAAGGAACAGGCGACCTCCGCTGTCACGAGTAGTTTTCAGGACGCTGACTACCCGCTCGATGTCGTCAAGATCCAGTCGACTGAGAACCGCAATTGTGTCGGCCAAAAACATTTTAGAAAACATCGCCACTCATGCTCCTTAGAAAGACTGTGGATCCGAGTCTGACCGGTACCCGTTGAGTGGTCCACTTGCTATGCGAGTTGGGGTCGGTTGTTATTGTAGTCGATGCGCCAGTAGTCGATGAACACGGTGTCGGTGCAGTTGAAACGGCACCAGTCGGAGACGGCTTGGGCGATGAACTCGCCGCCGTTGTCGAAGCGGTGGGAGCGTGCCACAACGATGGCTGGGCACTCGCTGGTGTATTCGTCGATCACGTTCAACATTTTCAGGGTTCTCCCGTCGCTGGTTTGGTCGAATTCGACTCGAGGGCCCACAGCATGTTCGGTCGGATCGCGCAGGTTGATCTTCCAGCCGGTGTCCGGCGGGCCTAGTTCGCTGCCCGCCATCACGGCCCTACCGCTTACGCTCCGGGGTCAGAAGTTTCCCTTGGCGACCTCCCGCAACATGTCGATGTCGAGCGCCTGATCAGCGACGATCTTCTTCAGCCGGGAGTTCACCCGCTCAAGCTCGCCAAGACGCTTGGCGTCGTTGACCAACATGGCGCCGTACTGGTTTCACCACCGATGCCACGTCGAGTCCGTGACCTCCAAATGACGGACCACCTCGCCACAATCCTGGGGCAACGGACTCGCACAACTGGTGGACCACTTTCAGGGGCTCAGGTCAAGTCGATAACCATCTAATGAGATCATACGGATATTCAATCCTCTTATCCGTTGCGTTAAATTTCTGACACCAAGATTGGATTATGAAATTTGCTTTTGTGATGAGTTATGCGGAAATCTTGTGTTTGACATCTTGAAGTAAGGAGTCCGTGAACTTTGTAGTGGGCTCGACTTCGTGTATCAACGTCAGCGACGATGCTAGCGCATGGGTGTGACGTGAGAGT
>Ga0105050_10009288_pt1 | contig 11052 bp, 9 predicted proteins | sample FRY01_FD_78088 | JGI IMG/M metagenome (GOLD analysis project Ga0105050, IMG submission 78088) | Freshwater microbial communities from Lake Fryxell liftoff mats and glacier meltwater in Antarctica - FRY-01 | ecosystem: Environmental > Aquatic > Freshwater > Ice > Glacier meltwater ... | reverse complement strand
GGTGGGGGGCTGGGTGGGGGGCATGCGACCGGGACGGTCACGCCACTGGGTGGGGGGCTGGGTGAGGGGGCATGCGACCGGGACGGTCACGCCACTGGGTGGGGAGTTGGGTGGGGGGTTCCGTCTTCGCAGGGAGCTACGCCGTGACAGGAGGAAACCGCTGTCACGGTCGGGAGGCATGCGACCCAGTCTTCGCCGGAGGCTAGGCCCGGGCATGCGGGAGGGTCACGCCACTTGCTAGGGAGGGGGATCGGGGGTAGGGTGGGGGGAGAGATGGCCCCCCTGTTTCGTCATGTTCGTTGTGCCCTGTTGGGTGTTGGTGGAGTGTTGTGCTGTGGGTCGAGTGCGTGGGGGATCATTTTTTACGACACGGCGGATGTGACGCACAACCGGGAGGTGGCACCGGGGGGGGCGTGGGCGGGATCGGGATGGCAGTGGCAGGGGACCTTTGGGAACTATCTGGGGACGATGATTTCGCCGCGGCATTTCATCACAGCAAAGCATTTCGGGGTGGACTCGACCTTCATCAACCGGAAGGCGTATTTCACCGGGGCGGGGTCGGATGCGATTTACCACACCAATCCGCACGTGAACGGGGGGCAGGGGTGGTGGCATTTGTCGGGGACGGATTTCCGGATTTTTGAGATTTACGGGGAGTTTGCGGACTACGCGCCGCTCTACACGAAGACCAACGAGGTGGGGAAGGAACTGGTGGTGTTCGGGCGGGGTCGTCAGCGGGGGGCGGAGGTGCAGTCGTTGGGACAGACGCGGGGATGGAAGTGGGGGGGGGATGACCGGAGGGCGCGCTGGGGGGTGAATGATGTGGATTCCATTTCCAACCTGGGGGTGGATTACGGGGACACGCTGGTGTTCGATTTCGATGCGGTGGCGGGGCAGGAGGAATGTCAGACGGCCCTGTTTGATTCGGGTGGGGGGGTCTTCATCAAGGATGGCCCGACCTGGAAGCTGGCGGGGATCAACCTGGCGGTGGATCGCTACTACGACACGAACAACGTTTGCGGGGACGAGAGTCACTTCGATGCGGCGATGTTCAATGCGGCGGGGTTCTATGCCGGACAGGACTGTAGTTGGTTGCTGGCCACGGCGTTGCAGAGCAGGAGTTTCGTATCGCGGATCAGCGGCGCGGCGGGGACGATTCAGGGGATCATTCAGTCGGCGATCGACGATGCGGCGCTGACCTCGACGGAGCGGTATGAGGACTGGATCGCGGGGTATGGGGTCGTGGCGGACGATTTGCCGGAGGAGAACGCGGACGGGGACCAGTGGGACAATCTGGTGGAGTATCTGGGGGTGGGGGATCCGTCGGAATCGGGGGACGTGGCACCCTTCAAGCTGATTCCGGGAGTGGGGGTGCTTCGGTTCGAGGTGCGGGAGAATCTTTCCGCGGCGAGCTTGGGGATGACGTGGGCGATCACGGAATCCACGACGCCGGGGTTGGGTGGGTTCATGCCGGTGGTGGGGATGAGTGTGATCTCCTCGACGGTGGACCGGGTGCAGGGGGTGCGGAACTGGGTGTATCAGATTCCGATGCCGGCGGCGCCGGAGACCTTTTATCGGTTGGAAGTGACACTGGCCCCGTAGCAGGCATTCCTACTTGGAGCGGGTCGGGGGGACTTGCGCATTGACTGCTCCGGGGGACTGCGCTCCCATCGCGCATGGCCGGTGAGGATGGAGAGAAGAAGGAAGCGAGTGGCTCGGTGAAGCGGGTGTCGGCGATGGCGTTTTATGGGTATTTGAACCGCTATCGGGCGGTGTTTTTGCCGTCGTTGGTGGCCTTGTTTTTGACGGCGGGGTTGTCGCTGGCCTTTCCGTATTATTTGAGCAGTTTGATCGGGTCGCCGTCGGAGGCGTTTCGGAATGCGGAGGAGGTGGACGTGGCGGAGATCTCGGCGGGGATCGACCGGACCGTGCTGACCTTGATCGGGATTCTGGCGTTGCAGGCCTTCATTTCGTATTGGCGGGTGCGGGGGTTCATCAGTGCGGGGGAGAGTGCGTTGAATGACATCCGGCGTGATGTGTTCTCGCGGTTGTTGCGGTTGCGGGTGGAGTTTTTCCAGAGTCACCGGGCGGGGGAGCTGAGTGGGCGGGTGGCGGCGGATCTGGGGGTGTTGCGGGAGACCTTGCTGACGACCGTGCCGCAATTGGCGCGGCAGACGGTGATTTTGGTGGGCGGGTTGGTGTTCATTTTTGTATTTTCGTGGAAGCTGTCGTTGTTCATGTTGGCGATGATTCCGGTGGTGGTGTTGGCGGTGGCGTTGTTCGGGCGGAAGGTGCGGGGGTATTCCACGGCGGCGCAGGACAGCATGGCGGAGAGCACGGTGGTGGTGGAGGAGAGCGTCTCGGGGATCGCGGAGGTGAAGGCCTACAGCAACGAGGTTTTTGAGGAGGAGCGCTACAGCGGCTCATTGATGGACTATCTGGCGGTGGTGAAGAAGGGGGCGCGGGTGCGGGCGGGCTTTTTGGCGTTCATCATCTTTGTGTTGTTTGGAACGATTGCGGTGGTGGCGTGGTTCGGGGCGGGGATGCTGGCGCGGGGGGAGATCGGGAGCCGGGAGTTCACGGGCTTTATTTTGTTCAGCGTCTTCGTGGGGGCGTCGCTGGGGTCGTTTCCGGAGATCATCAGTCAGGTGCAGAAGGCGAACGGGGCGACGGAGCGGTTGCGGGAGATTTTGGGCGAGGAGCCGGAGCCGGGATTGGAGGGTGGAGCGGCGGAGAGCCTGTTGAGTGGTGCGGTGGAGGGGAAGGGGCTGCGCTTTGCGTATCCGAGCCGGAAGGACGTGCAGGTCTTGGAGGGGGTGTCGTTTGTGGCGCAGGCGGGGGAGCGGATTGCGTTTGTGGGGCCGAGCGGGGGCGGAAAGTCGACCTTGTTTTCGCTGTTGCTGGGGTTCTATGAAGTGGATGCTGGGGAGTTGTTGCTGGACGGGCGGTCGGCGGTGGATTGGTCGCTGAAGGCGCGGCGGGGGGCGATGGCGTTGGTGCCGCAGGATGTGTTGCTGTTTGGCGGAAGCATTCGCGAGAACATTGCGTATGGACGGCCGGGGGCGACGGAGGAGGAAATCGTGGAGGCGGCGAAGAAGGCGTATGCGCATGACTTTATCGCGGAGTTTCCGGAGGGTTACAAGACGCTGGTGGGGCCGCGGGGGGTGAAGTTGAGCGGGGGGCAGCGGCAGCGGATCGCGATTGCGCGAGCCATTCTGGCGGACCCGAAGATCTTGTTGCTGGATGAGGCGACCAGTGCACTGGATTCGGAGAGTGAGCGCTTGGTGCAGGCGGCGCTGGAGGAATTGATGAAGGGGCGGACGAGTTTGATCATCGCGCATCGACTGGGGACCGTGAAGAACGCGGATCGGATTTACGTGTTGCAGAACGGCCGGATCGCGGAGACCGGACGGCACGAGGAATTGATCGCGGCGGGCGGGACCTACCGGGTCCTGGCGGAGACGCAGTTGTTGTGATTCAGGCAGTTCGCTTCTTTGGGAGGATGGCGGCGATGGCGGCACCGGCGAGGGTCCAGGGGATGATGCCGTCGGCGAGGGTGGCGATGGTTTCCATGCCGGGGGCTTCGAGCCAGTTCCAGGGGTAGAGGGCGGAGACGATGCCGAGGAAGAGGCCGGCGAGGAGAGCGACGGAGAGGCGGTCGAGGAACTCGGTGTGGCCGGATTTCTGGATGAGGAGGAGGAGGGCGGTGGAGGCGAGGATGTTGATCAGGAAGCCTTGGATCATGCCGGAGGTCATGGTGGAGTAATCGTTTGGGCCGGGACGGACCATGGCGTAGATGACGGGGCCCTGGATCGATTTTTTCTGGGTGTCCTCGGACATTTTCCAGGCGGGATAGGCATAGATGGCGTGGGAGGAGGTGTTGGCCTTGATTGCTTCGACCACGACATCTTCGTTCTCGAAGGGGATTGGTTGGTGCCAGGGGAGGATTTCCCAAGAGATCCAGCCCCACATGAAGGTGATGACACTGGCGGCGAGGACGGCGAGGATGGAGCGGAGCATGGCAGGTAGGAGATTGTCGATGGGGCGGCGGGGGGGCAAGGAGGAAATGGTTGGAGGAGATTGGTTAATGGTTATTAGGTGCATTGGGGGAAGAGGTGGTTTGACAAGGCGGCTGATTGGCGTTTGTTGGGGGGGATGAAGAAGTCAATTTTTGCCGTACTGTTGTTGCCGAGCTTGGTTCGGGGTGAGCTGGTGGAGAATCCGGTGGAGTATGCACATGAGGGGGCGGTGATGGAGGGTTATCGTGTGTATGACGATGGGGTGTCGGGGAAGCGGCCGGCGGTGCTGATCGTGCATCAGTGGACGGGGTTGACGGACTATGAGAAGGGCCGGGCGCGGCAATTGGCGGAGATGGGATACAACGTGTTCGCGTTGGACATATACGGGAAGGGGATCCGCCCGCAGCCGCCGGCAGCCGCCGGCGGCGGGAGTGGAGGCGGGGAAGTATAAGGGAGCGCGGAGCCTGTATCGGGGGCGCTTGATGGCGGGGCTGGCGTTGTTGCAGAAGGACGAACGGACGGATGTGGGGAAGGTGGCGGCGATCGGGTATTGTTTTGGCGGGACGGGGGTGCTGGAGTTGGCGCGGAGCGGGGCGGAGATTGCGGGAGTGGTGTCGTTTCACGGTGGGTTGGCGGCGGCGGAGGGGATGGGGGCGGAGAAGGGAGCGGTGAAGACCAGGATCCTGGTGTGCCACGGGGCGAATGATCCGTTTGTGTCGGAGGAGGAGGTGACGGGGTTTTGGAAGGAGATGCGGGAGGCTGGAGCGGATTGGAAGTTTGTGGCTTACAGTGGTGCGGTGCACGCGTTCACCCAGAAGATGGCGGGGGATGATTCGTCGAAGGGGGCGGCCTACAACAAGGAGGCGGATGATCGGTCTTGGGAGGATATGAAGGTATTTTTTGCGGAGGTGTTTGGGGGGTAGGTCGAATGCGGAATGCGGAATGCGGAATGCGGAATGCGGAATGCGGAATGCGGAATGCGGAATGCGGAATGCGGAATGCGGAAGTTGGAGGGAGGATGTTGGAAGAGGGGATGGGTCGATGATTGACGGGGTGGGGGGGAGTGGGTAGAACGGTGGGGTATGCAGGGTGATGGATGGCGCAGGGTGGGAATGCTGATGATATTGGGTGCCGGAGTGGGGTGTGGGCAGGTGGAGTTGAATCGCGGTGGGCCGGAGCCGGGGGAGGGGACGAAGATTCCGAAGGAAGTGTCGCTGGAGGCGCAGGAGCAGGAGACGATGGATCAGATTTTGTGGCGGCCGGAGGTGGTGGCACAGGATTATGAGGAGGTGATCGTTGGCTTTTGGGACCTGCTGCGGACAACTCTGGTGGAGGATCGGTTGGCGGTGTTCACGAAGCTGCCGTTCGGATCGATTCTACTGGGGAAGTTGAAAGGAGAGGAGGCGTGGGAGGATGGGATGATCCGTCGGAGCACGGGGGCGGAGCGCGGGGTGTCGCTGACGATGATGGAGTGGCTGGAGAGGCTGAGGCAGTTTGATCCGCAGGAGTGGCGGGTGAGGGGGTCGGAGTGGCGGCACACGAATTTCCTGCCGCCGATCCCGGGGCGGGGGGCGCGCTCGGAAGTGGAGTTCGCGTTGTACGTGACGCGGGGAGAGGAGGAGCGATTTCAGGTGGAGGGCACCTTGGGCATCGCGTGGGATCTGGAATCGGCGGAGGACGGGCGGCCGAAGATCAAGGAGATTGATGCGGGAAGCTATACGGTGGTTAGTCGGGCGGGGGCGCCGTGGTGGGAGGACGTGATGCGGGTGGTGCCGGAGACGATGAAGGCCGGGGTGGATGCGATGGTGGGGCCGGTTTTGGTGCGGGATCTGGATCGGGATGGGCTGCCGGAGATCATTTTGGGCGGGCAGAATTTGCTCCTTCGGAACAAGGGGAGCTTTCGCTTTGAAGAGGAGCCGTTGTTTGCGGATCCGGTGCGGCGGCTGCGATCGGGGATCGTGGAGGATTTCAACGGAGACGGGGCGCTGGATGTGCTGGGGGTGGACGAGGAGGGCGCGGCGTGGCTCCTGCGGGGGCGGGAGGACGGGCGCTTGGCGCGATCGGCGGAGCGGCCCTGGATGCAGGTGGCGGAGGGGGCGGGGGTGATGACGGCGGGGGATGTGGATGGCGACGGTGATCTGGATCTTTGGTTCGCGCCCTACAAGCCGCCGTATCTGGGTGGGCAGATGCCGACGCCCTACTACGATGCGAACGACGGGTTTGCGGGGAGCTTGTTCATCAATGATGGCAACGGGATGTTCACGGACGGGACGGAGGAGGCGGGGCTGGGGGAGAAGCGGCAGCGGAGGACGCGGAGTGCCTCGTGGATGGATCTGGATCGCGACGGGGATTTGGATTTGGTGGTGGTGAGTGAGTATGCGGGGCTGGAGATTTATCGGAATGACGGGGCCGGGAAATTCGTGGAGTCGGGGAAGACGTTTTTTGATGAGACGCACGGCTTCGGGATGGCGCATGCCTTCGGGGATTTTGACGGGGACGGGCGGACGGATCTCTACATGGCAGGTCGGACCTCAAGCGCGGCCTCGCGGCTGAATGGGTTGGGGATCAAGCGGGACGATTCGGTGGAGCATGGGCTGATGCGGCGGCCGATGACCTTTGGCAACCGGCTTTATCAGGCGCAGGGGGAGCGCTTGTTGCAAACGAAGCTCAATCAGGGTTGTGCGGAAGCGGGTTGGTCGTGGGGGACGGCGGCGATTGATATGGAGAACGACGGGGATGAGGAAATCTATGTGGCGAACGGGCACCTCAGTGGGGCGAGTGCGCGGGATTATTCGTCCTGTTATTGGCGGCGCGACAGTTTCGTGAATGCTTCGGAGGAGAATACGGAGACGGCGCTGCTGTTGACCGATCATTTTCGCACGGAGGGGATGCGGGGCTTGGAGGAGGGATTGATTTCGTGGGGCGGGCATCAACACAACCGGCTGTATTTGAATCGGGACGGGGAGGAATTTCGGGAGGTGGGGTTCCTGTCGGGGATTGGGCATGTGGGGGACTGTCGGAGTGTGGTGGGGGCGGATCTCGATGCGGACGGGCGGGAGGATTTGCTGGTGGTGGAGCAGCGGCGGGAGCAGGGGGCGGGAGGGGCGCTGCGGCAGACGCTGCTGGTGCACCGGAATGTGGTGCCGCGGACGAATCATTGGATCGGGGTGCGCCTGCGGGGGAGTGGGAGTGTGTCGGTGGAGGGGGCGCGGGTGGTGGTGACCGGGCGATTCGGGACGAGGGAGCAGGTGGTGGTGAGCGGGGATTCGTTCATGGCGCAGCAGCCGGCGGTGGCGTTGTTCGGGTTGGGCGGGCATGAAGAGGTGGAGCGGGTGGAGGTGTTTTGGCCGGGAGGTGGGCGGACAGTGCGGGAGGGGGTGCGGGTGGACGGGTATGTGTTGATGCGACCGGAGGGGGAGTGAGCGGGCTGCCTCCGGAGGCAGACGGTGCCGGCGACTCCCAGAATTCTCTGAATAATGACCGGGCGGGGAGGCGTAGGAAGGCATGATCATGAAAATCTCAACGCTATTCGTTATTGCCCCCTTGCTCCTTTCCTTTGCCCAGGCCGCTGAGCCGAACACGCTGACCGAGGCGGAGAAGGCGGAGGGGTGGGAGCTGTTGTTCGACGGGAAGAGCGCGGCGAACTGGATGAGCTGGAAGACGAAGAAGCCGTTGGAGTTGGGGGCCTGGGTGGTGGCGGACGGGGCGCTGGTGAAGGAGAAAGGGGGCGGGGACATCTACACGGCGCGGGCCTTTGAGAATTTCGAGTTGAGCCTGGAGTGGAAAACGGAGGGGAACAGCGGGATTCTGTTCCGGGTGAGCCCGGAGGCGGGAGGGCCGATCTACAAGGTGGCTCCGGAGATGCAGATCGACGTGACGACGGGAAAGCAGAGCACCGATGCGGGGGGGCTGTATGCGCTTTATGACATCGAATGCGAGGGGGAGAAGAAGATGGATCCGAAGGGTTGGAACACCGTGAAGATCCGCCTGGTGAACGGGAAGGGGACCCATTGGTTCAACGGGGTGAAGGTGGCGGAGTATGAGATCGGCAGCGCGGACTGGAAGGAGCGGGTGGCGAAGAGCAAGTTCAAGGACTGGGCAGGGTTTGCGGAGACGGCCAACGGGCACATCGGCCTGCAGGAGCACGGGGCGAAGGTGTCATTCCGGAATGTGAAGGTGCGGGTGGTGAAGTGACGGGTGCTCAGGGTTTGGGCTTGATGGCGTCGTCAAGAGAGCTGGGAAACTGGCCGGGGCCGCGCTTGATGAGTTTGAGAAGGTCACGTTCCAAGGCGGCGGTGGCGGCGAGCGTGTCCTCGCTAAGTTTGAGAGTGCGAAAATTTTCGCACAGGAGATAGTTGGTCCGGAAGGGGGGGAGGCAAGCGGGGAGTCCATGGGGGAGGTCGGAACGGTGGGCTGAACCGCCGACGTCGCGCAGCGACGCCGCTACGCGGAGGGGAAGCGGGGCATCCTGCGTCGCCGGGAATGCGAGGACGGGGCGGGGGTGCGGCAGGCTCGACGCCTGCGCACGTTGGGGAGTCGGGGTTGGGGGGATGGCGGGAAAGGGCCCGGTTCGGGGTTGCCATTCTTGGGGGGAGGGCCTAGGGCGGCGGGGTTGCCGGGTCGGGGAGATGCTGATGTGGCGCGTTTTGAGGCCATGTTTCAGTTGATTTATCGCAAGTACGGGCAGGGAATTCGGTGGAAGGATGATTTGCTCTCGGGGCTCACGGTGGCGCTGGCCCTGGTGCCGGAGGCGGTGGCGTTTGCGTTTGTGGCGGGAGTGGATCCCTTGGTGGGGCTGTATGCGGCGTTTTTCGTGGGGGTGATCACGGCGTCGATCGGGGGGCGGCCGGGAATGATTTCGGGGGCGACGGGGGCCATGGCGGTGGCGATGACGGCATTGGTGGTGATGTATGGGCTGGAGTATTTGTTGGCGGCGGTGGTGGTGGCGGGGATCATTCAGATTGTGACAGGGGTTCTGAAGCTGGGACGCTTCATCCGCATTCTGCCGCATCCGGTGATGCTGGGGTTTGTGAACGGGCTGGCGATCGTGATCGGACTGGCGCAGTTCGGGCAGTTCAAGACGAACCATCGGATCGAGTTTGCGGAAGCGGACGGCCATGTGGCCGGAGGGTTTCGGGTGGTGGGGGATTGGCTGAGTTTCGGATCCTCGGAGTTGTGGATCATCGTGGGGATGATCGTGGCGACGATGGTGATCATCCAGTGGTTGCCGAAGTTGACGATGGCCATTCCGGCACCGTTGGTGGCGATTGTGCTGGGGACGATGGCGGTGGCCTTCATTCCGAATTTCACGACGACGACGGTGGGCGACGTGCTCGACACGCAGCGCTTGCTGCAGGCGGAGAACGAGGTGAAGACGAAGCGTTTTGCGGCGGAGGAACCGGAGTTGCAGGTGAAGGAGGTGCAGGAGCGGGCCGAGGAATTGGCGGCGTTGCCGATGACGAAGGGGGAGATGGAGGAGGCGTTGGGCCGGGAGATTCCGGTGGGGTTGCAGGCGGGCTTGCCGAGCTTTCACGTGCCGCAGATCGATTGGAAGGATTCGAAGGCCTTGAAGGCGATTCTCTTTCTGGCAGTGACGCTGGCGAGTATCGGACTAATCGAGTCGTTGATGACGCTGTCCTTGATCGATGAGTTGACGGAGACGCGGGGATCGACTCCGCGGGAGTGCGTGGGGCAGGGGGTGGCGAACGTGGTGACGGGATTCTTCGGCGGGATGGGAGGCTGCGCGATGATCGGGCAGAGCATGATCAACATCAACTCGGGCGGCCGGGGGCGCTTGTCGGGGATTTCGGCGGCGGTGTTCCTGCTGGCCTTCATTTTGTTCACGCCGGGGCTGATTCAGATGATCCCGATCGCCTCGCTGGTGGGGGTGATGTTCATGGTGGTGATTGCGACCTTTGAGTGGTCGAGTCTGCGGTTGATCGGGAAGGTGCCGGGGGCGGATATTTTTGTGATCGTGTTGGTGAGCGGGGTGACCGTGTTGATGCACAATCTGGCGCTGGGCGTGGGGGTGGGAATCGCGGCGTCGGCGCTGGTGTATGCCTGGGAGCATGCCAAGGATCTGAGGTTGCATTTGCGGAAGTCGACGGACAAGCGGCGGACCTATGAGATCGATGGGTCGTTGTTCTTCGGGTCGATCCGGGAGTTCAAGGACCTCTTTAATCCGGCGGAGGATCCGGATGATGTGTATCTGAGTTTTGCGAACTCGAAGGTGTGTGATCACTCGGCGATCGAGGCGATTCACTCGATGAGCGAGAAGTATCGGGCGCTGGGCAAGCGGCTGCACTTGCATGACTTGGCGCCGGATTGCCGGGATCTGCTGAAAAAGGCGGGGGATTTGGTGGAGGGGCAGTATTACAGCAGTGTGAGTGGGGGGCATTGAGGGGTGCGGATTTCGGAAAGGGGGGAACAGCCAAGGTCGAGCAAGGAAGGTCCAATTTCCAAGGGAAGAGTGGGGATCCGGTGTTGCCCTTTCGGGCTATGCCGGGACACGAGGGGAACGTTGAATGGGGGGAGTATTACTCGGGGGTGGTGAGTTGGACGAGGCGCGGGGCGGGGGTGGATGTTTTGGGGGGCTCGGGCGGAGCGAGGATGGGGTTGGGTTTGGAGGCGCAGGCGGTGAGGAGCGCGGCGGTGAGGGAGAGGATCGCGGTGGTCCGGAGGTGAGGACCCGGGGATTTGTTGGGGAATCGCAGGTGGTTATTCATTCTGACTTATGGCGAGTTAGGGGGGAGGGGTCAAGGAGGGAGGGGGAATGCGGAATGCGGAATGTTGAGTGAAGAATGAGGAGGGAATGAGGGAGCCCAGGTGGCTCCGCGGGGGGAGGTGGTGGGAGAGGTGAAGGGGGAGATTGCGGTTGCCTGCGCCCACTTCGGGGCTTGTTGGTTGGGGCGATGGAAATCCCCGGGGTGAACCCCGGGGCTAAGTGCCTGCACCCCTTCGGGGTTGGGGCGGCGGGGTTGGGGCGGCGGGGTTGGGGCGGCGGGGTTGGGGCGGCGGGGTTGGGGAGGCGGGG
>Ga0105050_10009287_pt1 | contig 11053 bp, 13 predicted proteins | sample FRY01_FD_78088 | JGI IMG/M metagenome (GOLD analysis project Ga0105050, IMG submission 78088) | Freshwater microbial communities from Lake Fryxell liftoff mats and glacier meltwater in Antarctica - FRY-01 | ecosystem: Environmental > Aquatic > Freshwater > Ice > Glacier meltwater ... | reverse complement strand
GCATTCCATTGGCCAAAAAATACATTTTAGGCGTTGATAAAAACAAAAAAAACAAAGGATAAAAGACAATAAAAAAACCTACAAACATAGTTGCAAACCAAATAAAGCCAATATGTCCTAATAATTTACTCAATTTTTAACAACTTTTGCTTTCATTACATAAGCAATAATAGCGCCAATAAATAAGCCTCTCGAAGCACCAAAAAACAATAGACTTATAAATTGGCCTTTTGATGAATAGGAATAGTTTAATTTTTCTAAAGCTCCCTTAAGATCACTGGCTGACCTCTTATATTTCAAAGCTTGACTTTTATACATTTCCGTTTTAAAATCTATAAGGCTCGCAATTAATTCTGGTTGAAATTGCAAGATATAAGAAAACACTAAAGAAACCGCAGATGACATAATTATACTCAAAAAGAAGCCAAGAAAAATGGCTCTGCCAATTGTAAATTGATTCAAATGTGTTGTTTTCATCGATTTATAGAACAAATAAATGCCAAAAGATGGAATTATAATTGCTTCTGAAAAAATTAAAATGAAATGCAAAACGGTGGACTGTTTATATGCCGCAGTTGATAGGTATATAAAGCTAACAGCAGCCGAAGCGCTTCCAAAAGCCAAGCCATAAAGTAGTAGTTTTTTGTTCATTTTGAGACCTTTTTTAAAAAGATTACAAAACTATGACAAAAATTGTTTTGTTTTCTCAAAAATATTATGAAATTTGCAGCTTATGATAGAGTTAAAAGATATTGTTGCAATTGGTGGCATGCCAGGCATTTACCATGTAATTGGTCAGCGTAAAAATGGATTAATTGTTGAAGCTTTAGATGGTAGCGGAAAAAAATTCCCCACTGCGGCCAACACAAAAGTTTCCATTTTAAACGACATTGCTATGTTTACTATGGAAGGCGAAGAAAAGTTGTCTAAAATATTGGTGTCCATCCAAGAAAAAGAAACGGCAGGGTTGGTTATTCCAGATAGAAAAGCTGAAGAAAGTGCGTTTGTAACCTTTTTAGGTGAAGTTTTACCAAACTTTGACAAAGAAAAAATTTATTTATCGGACATGAAAAAACTAGCTACTTGGTATGTATTGTTGAAAGATAAGATTGATTTTGAAGTTTTGAAAAAAGAAGGATTAGAAGACGATAAATCAGAAACAAAAGCAGATACTAAGGTTAAAAAAGTAGAAAAAACTGTAAAAAACACTGGTGTTAAAGGCGATAGCAAAAGCAAAGGAAAAGCTGTAGGCACCATTAGAAAAATGGCTTAATAAATATTTGCAAAGTTTATTTTTGTTTCTTGAAAACAAAACATTAGATTTGCACTTCTGTAAAAAAGGTCGGATGGCCGAGTGGCTAGGCACGGGTCTGCAAAACCCTCTACAGCGGTTCGAATCCGCTTCCGACCTCCATCATCATTAAAACATTTTTCAAAACAAATTGTTATACAATCATGAAAAATACATTTATAATTATGGGACTATTAAGTTTATTAACATCATGTTTCGTGGGCAAATCTAAAAAAGTTGAAGCAGCAGAAACAAATCAACCAAGCAATTCAATTTATGATGTTTCCATCAAATCTTTAGATGGAAACTCTACAATTAATTTCTCTGATTTCAAAGGTAAACATATCCTTGTTGTAAACACAGCGAGCGCTTGTGGATATACCAAACAATATGAAAACATTCAAAGCTTTTATGAAAAATACAAAGATAGCAATGTCGTTGTTGTCGGTGTGCCATGCAATCAATTTGGCGGACAAGAATCTGGTTCAGCATCAGAAATAGGTGCTTTTTGTGAAAAAAACTTTGGGGTAACTTTTCTAATGACAGAAAAAACCGATGTTAAAGGCCCAAATCAACACCCCTTATACCAATGGTTGTGCAACAAAGATAAAAATGGTGCCGATAATTTTGAGGTAAAATGGAATTTCAACAAATTTGTTGTAAGTCCGGAAGGCAGGTTATTGCATTATTTTTCTTCTAACACAAAACCAGAAGACAAAGAATTTCTTTCAGCGTTTAATTTTCAATAATTAAACCTACTGGTTATTTTTCTCATAAGCATTAATAATTTCTTTAACCAAGCGATGTCTAACAACATCCTCAACGGTTAATAAAACCATACTTATTCCTTTAATATTTGCTAATATCCGTGTTGCTTTTTGCAGCCCGGATATTTGTTTTGACGGCAAATCTACCTGACTCATATCGCCAGTAATGATAACCTTTGCATGAGGCCCCATTCTTGTTAAAAACATTTTTATTTGTAAATCTGTCGTATTTTGAGCCTCATCCAAAATCACGAAACAGTTATCAAGCGTTCGTCCTCTCATAAAAGCAAGTGGAGCAACCTCTATAGTTCTATTTTCTAAGTATAATTTTAACTTTTCGGGAGGAATCATATCTTCTAAAGCATCGTACAAAGGCCTTAAATAAGGGTCAATTTTTTCTTTTAAATCGCCTGGCAAAAAACCAAGATTCTCACCTGCTTCCACCGCTGGACGGGTTAACACGATGCGTTTAATCTCTTTGTTTTTTAATGCTCTAACAGCCAAAGCAACTGCTGTGTAAGTTTTACCCGTGCCGGCAGGCCCAAGCGCAAAAACAATGTCATTGGATTCTATTTCACTTACTAATTTAATTTGATTAACCGTTCTGGCTTTAATTGGTTTTCCATTTATACCATGCAAAATAACATTGCTATCCTGCTCGGAATTTACAACCACATTCGTTTTTGATAAACTGCCATCAATATTTCCAAAAACACGGTTAAGTAAAGCATCATCAGCGACATTTCCTTTAGAAAGAATATCAATCAACTCCTTCAATTTTTCAATCAAAAGATTGGTTTCTGACTCTTCACCAATGATTTTAATCTCTTGCCCTCGCGCTATTATTTTTAATTTTGGAAACCTGATTTTTATTTTTTTCAAATTCTCTTCGTTACTCCCATACAACTCCTGAGGCTGTATATCTTCGATTGTTACAATTTTTTCTGACAATGTTTTAAATACTTTTTTTAATTGGTGAATTACTCTATATTTTTGCAACGAAAATAATACATATTGCGCTTGTTTTTTATAATATCCGATAATTTTTATGTAACCCATAGCATTGGCTTACTAAAGGGGGAAATATTAGCCCAAAATAATGAAGCAAATGTCATAGATTACTATCATCAAATAAAATTAAATAACATTTCTGAAGCCGCTTTTATTGCCCGAAGCATAAAAACTAGCAATAATCAACCTTACACATTAATAATAAAAGTAGGAAAAACCAAACAACTAATTGTATATAAACACAATTTAAATTTTTATATTTTGCCTGATAATGGACTTTTGACATTGATTTTTGAAAATCCTGATTACAATAATGTTCATTATGTTGATGAAAACAATATTCAACTTGCTCTTCAATGTGTTAATAAAAATGATTTATCAGAATTGCCAAAAACGAAAAACTTTGTTTTTATTAATAGAAAAAAGCTTACTATTAATCCTGATTTTATTCGTTCTCAAGTAATTCATATCAATCACCATGGAAATTGCTATTTTGATTTGACAAAAGAAACCATCGATAATTTTATTGGCAACCAAGCTTTTGAGGTTAAAGTTCAGCATTATACAGGGTTAATTTGCACAAAAATAGCAAACAATATTTCAGAAATTGCAGAAGGAATGCCAGGCGTGTTGTTTAGCAAAGCTGGCTATTTAAAATTAATTATCAACATGGGAGATGCCAGAAAACTACTGAGAATAAAGGAAGACACCAACCTAATTATTGAAAAATATGATAAATAGAATCGTAAAAATGACTTTTGAAGACTCTAAAACCGAAGCTTTTTTAGCGCTTTTTGAAGAGGTTAAAAACAAAATAAGAATTCAAGCAGGTTGCCAACATTTAGAGCTTTGGAGAGACATTTCTAATCCTAATATTTTATTCACATACAGTATTTGGAATTCAGAACAAGATTTAGAAAACTATCGACATTCAGATTTATTTAAAACCACTTGGGAAAACACAAAAAACAAATTTTCGGAAAAAGCAAAGGCTTGGAGTGTGCAAAAATTATATACTAGCAACACAATAAAATAACACCTTTTTAATTTTAATATAAACAATGAAATACTACTTAATTTTTTTTACTCTAATTTTTTCGTCCATTGGTTACGGACAGTTAAAAAACTATCAAAAAGCAGAAAAAGCATACCTATCCAAAAACTATTTTGGTGCTAACAAAACTATTGATAAATGCCTAGAAAATCCAGAAACAAAAAATAACAAAGATGTATTTTTACTTAAATCTAAAATTGCTTTCGAAATTTCAAAAAATTCAAGCAACAGCGATAAATATCCTAAAGCATACAAAGATGCCATAAATTTTGCGCAAAAAGCATTAAATGGTTTTTCTAATGATTATGAAAAAAAAGAATATGTCGCTAAACACCAGGATTTTTTCAATCAAATAATTGCAAAAAACAAAAAAGAAAGTTTTGATGCCTATTATCAAAAAAGATATGGCAAAGCATTGCCTCTTTTAAAAGATAATATTTTCTTTAATAATGATACACAATCTTATTTATTTGTAGGCGATTGTTATTGGCAAATGGATCAAAAAATCGAAGGTATTCCTTATTTTAAAATAGCGAGCGAACTCATTTACACTGCCTATTCGGATAGCACAATGCGAACAATGGGCTATTTTAAAGAACCCTTTAAAAAATTGGGGGAATATTATTTTAAAAAGCAATTGTATGACAGTGCTTATTTATATGTTAAAAAAGGAAGAGAGATATCGCCTCAAGATCCTTTTCTTTCAGATTTAACTTATGCTTTAACAAAATATAATTTAAACAAAATTTTGCCTAGCGAAGATTATATGGTGGCTGTAGAAAGCGGATTAAGGGATTTTCCGAGCGATTCGTTTTTAAATCACAAACAAAACTCCATCTATATTTTCATGCTGAATGGATTGGCAAAATCTAATGAACAAAGGGCTTTTGACAGTATTTTGTTGAAATTTTCTGATGCTAAAATTGCAAAAAAAAGATTGAAAACATTGGCTCTAATAAAAAACTACGATATTTTTGCAGGAATGAGCAAAGAGGAATTTATTCCTGCATTAAGCAATTATTTTGCAACATATAATTTAAGGGATGCTTGTTATTCAACATTTGTTAGTAGTCATTTCCCTCGCCCAAACCAAACCAATAGTAAAATCCATTTAGTAAATTTAACACAAGAAAAGCCTGCTATCGCTGAAATTGTTTTTTTAAAAATGATAGAATTGAATCCGAAAATAACAAGCAACAATTCTGAAAGAAATAACTACACAAAGACTGAAAACAAAAAACCGCAGCCGTATTATCAACTTTTGCCAATGATAATTTTAAATGATCAGGGTTTAAAATCTTCGAGCAAAGATTTAGATTTTAGGCAAAAAGGAATTGATTTCAGATTGCAATTGATAAACGAAGCTTCTGATAGTGCCGATTTTAAATTGGCTAGGAGAATTTATTATGAATATAAAAAACTATCAAACTTGAATAGTAAACAGCTTGAACCACTATGGAAAACCATTTTAGAAAAAGACTTTAAGGTGAATTATTTTGGCAGTAGAATTAGTATAAAAGGAAAAAATGACCCAAATGCTGTTGAATTTAATTGGAATGGCGTTTTAGATTCATGCAAACCAGGCAAAATGTCGCCCCAAATAAATTTGTTGCTTGAAAATAGATTAAATTATTTTAGAAGAAATGCTGGATTGACTGAAGATATTGTATTTGCAAAACAAGACAATCTATTTGCAGAGATTGGTGCAATGATGTGCGAAGCCAATAAAAGTTTGAGTCATGTGCCTAACGATGGTTGGCGTTGTTATATTCCGGCTGGGGTCGATGCTTTAAAAGATGCTATTTTAATTAAAGAACTTAATCCTGCCATTGCCATAACGGCAGCAATGGGACAAAATCACCCAACGGTGGGTAACAGAAGATGGTTATTGTATCCAAAATCGCAATTTTTAGGAATTGGAGCTTCTAAAAACTACACCATAATTAAAGCCATTGACCACAGCAGAGAATTAGATACCAATAAGTATAAAAATCAATTTATTGCTTGGCCTCCAGAAAACGGAGTTTCAAAGATGCTTTTATTTAGAAAATGGAGCTTTTCTATTAATCAAAATTTAAAAGAAGCAACCGTAAAAATGGCTGATAATGAAGGAAACAATATTGAATTGAAACAAGAAATTATTGAAAATGGATATGGATTAAACACCATTGTTTGGGAACCAATAATTAAACTAGATAATTATTTAGACAAAGAAATTACTATATTAATTACTTTAGAAAACAAAAAAACTTACAGCTACAAAACTAAAATTTATGATTATAAAATCTAAATAAATTATAGTACATTTGAACTTATGTTTGGCAATATCTCTCAAATTTTAGAAATGAAAAAAAAAGCAGAAGCCTTGAAAGAAAAGCTAGGCACTATTATTGTAACCGAAGAACATAAAGGAGTTACAATAGACTGCAACGGCAATAGACAAATTATTAATATCCATGTTTCTAACGAATTATTGAACAACAAAGAAACTCTAGAAAAAACACTTTGCGAAGCGATTAACAAATGTCTGTCATCGGCAGAACAACAAAGTTTAAAAGAAATGGCTGAGTTAACTGGAGGACTTGGCGGATTAGGCAACCTTTTTAAATAGCAAACAACTATATCAACATGAACAATATCAATTTTATCAATAAAAACAAAAGCAATATCTTTGCATCACAAATGAAAAACTTATTTATTATACTATCTATTGCGCTTTTTGCTTGCAAAAGTGCATCTAACAGCAGCAGTTTAGATGCTGAAAAATTTAAAACAGCCATAGAAACAGTAGAAAATATTCAAGTTATTGATGTTAGAACAGCTGAAGAATTCCAATCTGGACACTTGAAAAACGCTATCAATATAGACATCAACAGTAATGATTTTAGCGAAAAAGCAGGACAACTATACAAAGAAATGCCTGTTTATGTGTATTGCTTGTCTGGCAAAAGGAGTTTGAAAGCAGCCAACGAATTAAGTGCAATGGGCTTTAAGAATATTGTAAATCTGGACGGAGGCATTAAGGAATGGAAAAGCAAAGGATATGAAATAACCGCTCCAGAAGTGGCAATTTCAAATAATAGTGGAACAATAAATAATAAAGATGTTTCTACTTTTAAGGAAGCGATAAAAGGGGATAAATTAGTAATGGTTGATTTCAATGCAACTTGGTGTGGCCCTTGTCAAAGAATGGCACCTTATGTTGAAAAAATGCAAACTACTTTAATAAATGATTGCTTAGTTTATATGATAGACACAGACGAATATCCTACTTTGTCTCAAGAATATGCCATTCAAAACCTACCAACTTTAATGTTTTTTAAAAACGGCAAAGTATTAGACAAAAAAATTGGATACACAGAAGAAAATCAATTAATGGATTTAATTAATCAATACAAATAAAAATGGCTATTAAAATATCAAACGATCAAGAATTTGCAACGGATTTAAAAAACAATGAAAATGTAGTTGTAAAATATTATGCTGACTGGTGTGGCAGTTGCAAACTATTTAGTCCCAAATATAAAAGATTGAGTGAAGATGAAAGGTTTAAACATATCTCGTTTTTAGACATCAATGCAGAACAATGCCCAGAGGCAAGACAAATTGCTGGTGTTGACACACTACCCTTCTTTGCTATTTTTAAAAATGGAGAATTAGTAGGGAAAATAAGTACGACAAAAGAAGGAAGCTTCATCGATTTGATTTCTCAGTTATGAATATTGGTATCATAAAATCGATAGTTGAAAAATATTCAATAGATGATTTGCAAAAAGCAGAAGATTGTTTGTTAAACGAAAATATTTTAGATATTGAAATAGAAGGCATGGATGAGGGCGAACAATTAACCCATGTTTTAGCAGCAATTTACATCAAACAAATTATGCTTGAAGAAAATGTTAATGTGACGCAAGCCGTTAGATTGTATACTCAGCGCGTGAGGAACTCGATTTCTTAAAAAACCAAAAATCATTGCCGAAATTAGATTTGAAAAATTGGGTAAAAAACCTTAGTTTTGCAAACTTTTTTAGCTAACTTATATCCCAATGAAATTATCAAAATTCACATTTGAATTACCACCAAGCCTAATTGCCCAAACACCTGGAAAGAACAGAGACGACAGCAAATTAATGGTTTTGGACAGAAAAACACAAACTATAAAACATCTTGTTTTTAGAGATATTCTTGACATTTTTGAAGAAGGTGATTTAATGTTGTTGAACAATACAAGAGTTTTTCCAGCAAAAATGTATGGCAATAAAGAAAAAACGGGTGCTCAAATCGAGGTTTTTTTATTGAGAGAATTAAATGGTGATTTGAAATTATGGGATGTTTTGGTTGATCCTGCAAGAAAAATAAGAGTTGGCAACAAACTTTATTTCGGTGACGATGATTTAGTAGCAGAAGTTGTTGACAACACGACAAGCAGAGGCAGAACCATTCGTTTTTTGTTTGATGGCGACAAAGAAGATTTCAACAAAGTGGTGAAAAAAATTGGTGAAACACCAATTCCAAAATACATAGATAGAAAAGCAAATGAACTTGATGACGAGCGTTATCAAACAATATTTGCAACGGAAGATGGTGCAGTAGCGCCACCAACGGCTGGCTTGCACTTTACAAGAGAGCTTTTGATGCGTTTAGATATTAAAGGCGTAAATACATCAAACATTACGCTTCATCAAGGATTAGGAACATTTAGGAATGTTGAAGTTGAGGATTTAAGCAAACATAAAATGGATTCTGAAAGTTACTTTATTTCTTCAGAAACTGCTGCTTTGGTAAACCAAACTAAACTAAACGATAAAAAAATTGTTGCAGTTGGTTCTGGTGTCATGAGAGCTATAGAATCTTCTGTATCTTCTGTAGGCACTTTAAATCCAAGCGAGGGTTGGACAGATAAATTTATCTCTCCCGAGTTTGATTTTTCTATTGCAAACGCTTTTATAACAAATTTTCATGCATCTGAAAGCACCTTAATGATGCTTTCAACAGCATTTGGCGGCTATGATTTCGTTATTGAAGCTTATAAAAAAGCCATAGAAAAGAAATATAAATTCTTGTGCTATGGCGATGCAATGCTTATTTTGTAATTGAGCGAATCTTTTTTTCAGTTTAAAAAATTTAAAATACTTAACCCTAAAATAGGATTAAAAATTACAACCGATGCTTGTTTATTGGGGGCTCTTTGTAATAAAACTAATGCTGAAAATATTTTAGACATAGGCACTGGCACAGGCGTATTGAGTCTTATGGTGGCTCAAAAAAATGTGGGCTCTAGAATATTAGCAATTGAAATTAACGAAGCAGCCTTTAAAAATGCAGAAATAAACATCTATGAAAGCATGTTTAATAAACAGATTGAACTTATTCATGACGATTTTATAAACCATCAATTTAAGACCAAGTTTGATTTAATAATTAGTAATCCCCCTTATTTTACTAATAACTTAAAGAGCGAAAATCAAACTAAAAATTTTTATATTCACAACGAAACTTTAGACATTGATTTATTTTTAAAAAAAACAGAGTGTTTAATGTCAGAAAATGGCGAGTTTTGGTTAATCATGCCGCATTATGAAATGGATGATTTAATAGAAAAAGCAGCCACTTACCATCTTTTTCCTAAAACTATTTACGACATAGATAATCTTCCTGGCAAAAATTTTAGAAAAATAGTTTCTTTTTATAAGATAAAAGGCACTGAACCAAACCTAATAAAAGAAAAATTGTTTGATGCAATAGGTAAGGAAACAACTTTTTTTAAAACACTCATGCAACCCTATTATCTCGATAAAAATTAATGCCAATTATATGTAAGCAACAGTTATTTGAATATAAAATAACAGATAATTTTAATACTGTTGTGGCCGAGTGGTCAAATAATTTGCCAAATTACCACCATTTACTTTACCATGACTTATTGGCTATCGAAAACAGCCGATTGCAAAACTTAAAACAACAATATGTTTCCATTTATAAAAAAAGGATGTTTATTGGTTGTTTATTAATACAAATTGTAAAAATAGATTTAAAAGACATCAAATTTGAAAGCCAATTTAGAAAATACTTGGCAAAGCTTTTGATTTCCAAAAATGATTCGATTATTATATGTGGGAATATTTTGAGGGTGAATCAAGAAGGCTATTTTTTTAAAGACAGCAACAATATTATTTATTTAAAAGATATTTTACTGGAAATAAAAAACATTATTAAAAAGAATCAAAATATTTTTGGAATTCTATTAAAAGACAGTGAAGTGAATTTTAACAAAAAACTAATTTCATGCAACCCTTTTATTTCCTTCAATACGGATGCCACAATGCGATTAGAAATAAGAAAAAACTGGCAAACTTTTTCTAACTATGAGCAATCGCTTGCAAAAAAATACAAACAAAGACTTCATAAAATAATTCAATCAGGGACAAACATAGAAAGGCGAGAATTAAACTTACAATCTATTGAAATTTATAAGATAGAAATTGAAAACTTATATCTTCAATTGGTTCAAAAACAATCGTTTAACCTTGCGAAACTTAACAAAAACTATTTTGTAGAAATGAAAAGAAACCTAGGCGAAAAATTTATGATTGTTGGCTATTTTTTAGATGGCAAAATGCTTGCCTTTAGTTCATATATTTTTTACCCAAACAATGAAATGGAAATACATTATATTGGAACCGAAACTGAAAAAAATAAATCATTTCAGCTTTATTTTAATATTTTATACGATGGACTGAAAATTGCAATTGATAGAAAACAGACTAAACTTGAACTAGGAAGAACAGCCAAAGAAGCCAAATCTAATATGGGTGCTATGGCAGAAATCAATCAAAACTATGCTTGGTTAAATTCAAAAGTATTACAATATTTAACCCAATCAATTATTAGATGTTTCGACCAAAATGATTTCAACAATTGGACTCAAAG
>Ga0105050_10009286_pt1 | contig 11055 bp, 9 predicted proteins | sample FRY01_FD_78088 | JGI IMG/M metagenome (GOLD analysis project Ga0105050, IMG submission 78088) | Freshwater microbial communities from Lake Fryxell liftoff mats and glacier meltwater in Antarctica - FRY-01 | ecosystem: Environmental > Aquatic > Freshwater > Ice > Glacier meltwater ... | reverse complement strand
GTGGTCACCCCCCACTCACGCGCAGCAGAGTATCCAGCCGGCCCATTCCCTGCCTCCCCGAGGACCTCCCGCACGATTTCCTCGACACGGGGCCGAGTCATCCCGTACCGAGTCTTTGCGCCACGGTAGTAGAGGCCGCGACGAACAGGCACGAGCTCCCCACTCTTCGCGGCCCTGGACGCTGCTTGACGTGCAGCGGTCGCGGTCCCCGGCAGCCGGTTAACGTGCACGAACGACCGTGCCGGGGCGCTCCGGATTATGGTGGCTGGAGATACGACGCTACTCGCCGCCTCCTAAGCTAGAACCACTGACCCGCACGGTGTTGAGAAACCATACTCAGTGGGACTCGACCCAACACCCTCGACCTGATGAAAGAGACCTCACCATCGCTATCCGCCCCCGCCGCCGCATGCTCCCGCTCGCGCTGGCACTACTGCTCCCAATCCTCGCTACCGCATGCGCGACAGGCAGCCAAGATTCAGCTGCGAAGCCGCCTGCGCTTCAGCACATTCACCAGTTGTCCTTTACCGAACCCGAGCAGTTGCTGATTGGCTCCCACGATGGGGTCTACGCCACGGGGATGCAGCCAGGAACCCTCACCCTCCTCGGCGACGTCGCTTTCGATGCGATGGGCATGACCGCACAAGGCTCAACCCTGTACGTCTCCGGCCACCCCGGTACCGACAACCACGACGCGTTCGCTGGACCCAACATCGGCCTTGTCCGGCACACCCCGGAAACCGGTTGGGAGGCGTTGTCACTTTCTGGATCCACCGACTTTCACATCCTGCAAAGCACACCCGCGGATCCAAACGTCCTGGTCGGGGTGCCCTCAGACAATCAAGTACTGTTGCGCAGCACGGATGGAGGCAACACCTGGATCGAAGGGTCGCCACTGAACGCCCGGGATCTGAGCATCGACAGCGAAGATCCAACTCTGCTCACAGCCACCACCGCAGAGGGTGTCCTCGTCAGCCACGACGCCGGAACAACGTTTGAGGTGCTGGCCGACGCGCCCGCCCTCGTTCTCATCGCCGCCGACCCCACCCGCGCAGGCGGGCTCGTTGGCATCGATCAGCAAGGCGCACTCTGGCTTGGATCGACCGAGCCCAATGCCTCCTGGACTCCCACCGGGACCGTCACGGGAGCTGCTGCGGCCCTCACAGTCAACAGCAACGGCGTGATCGCAGTCGCCGATGACAGCGGTGTCGCCACTACCAATGACGGCGGAAAGTCGTGGACAATCTTGGTACCCGCAAGCTGACGGCCAGGTAGGTGAGCAACGACGAATCGCACGAAGAGAGGACTTCAAATGTCTGAGCAGAAACGCAAGATTTCACTCGCCGGGTCCATTTCGTTGGGCGCCGGTGTGATGATCGGTGCGGGCATCTTCGCTCTCGTCGGCCAGGTGGCCGGCTTCGCCGGGGACTGGTTCCCACTCGCATTCCTCCTCGGGGCAATCGTCGCCGGCGTCAGCTCCTACTCCTACATCCGATACTCCAGCGTGAACCCTTCAGCAGGTGGGATCGCGATGCTATTGAAGGATGCCTACGGTCCAGGCGTAGCCGCGGGCTCGTTCACTCTGTTCATGTACGTCTCGATGGTGGTTGCCGAAAGCCTCCTCGCCCGCACATTCGGCACATACCTGCTCCTCCCCTTTGGTCTGCAGGATTCCGCGATTCTCGTTCCAGTCCTCGGTGTACTCGCGATCGTGGTAGCGGCCACCGTGAACTTGCTCGGTAATAAGTTTGTCGAAGGGTCTGCGACCACCACCGCGATACTCAAGATCGTCGGCATCGCCGTGCTTGCGATTGCGGGCCTCGTCGGTACGAGCGTTGCCGGTAAGGGGTTTTTTGCTCAAAGTTCGGGCGACGCCCCCAATCTCGTGGGGCTGCTGGCGGGCACGACTCTATGCGTACTTGCCTACAAGGGGTTCACCACCATCACCAACCAAGGTGATGACATTCGGGACGCGAAGAAGAACATTGCACGGTCGATCGTTATCTCCCTCGCAATCTGCACAGCCTTGTACACCCTGATCACCCTGTCCGTCGAGTCCAGCATCGGCGCGACCGGCGCAGTAAAGGCTCGCGATTACGCGCTGGCCGCCGCCGCAGAGCCGTTCTTCGGCGAGTGGGGCATTGGCATCACGGTAGCGATAGCTGTTGTCGCGACCCTGTCCGGGTTGCTCGCCAGCCTGTACTCCGTCTCTCGTCTCTATGGGATGTTGCAGGAGATGCGCCAAGCGCCGTCGCTACCCAAGAGAGTTCCTCAGCAGCCGTTGATCATTACCGCTGGGCTCGCAATTCTCGCCACCGCCTTTCTGGACCTGAGCCAGATAGCGTCCATGGGTGCATTCCTCTACCTGGCGATGGATATCGCCGTGCAATGGGGTGTAATCCGGCATCTGCGGAAGAAGATCCACGCGAAACCGTGGGCACCAATAGTCACGATTCTTCTCAACTCGGCAATTCTGATCCCCTTCACGATCCTCAAGGCGCAAGATGACCTGCTCACGGTGATCATGGCAGTAGTAGTAGCTGCAGCGATCTTCGCAGCACAGATTATCGCCGTTCGATTGCGAACCAAACAAGGCGCAGACCGAAACTGAAAGCGTTGGCGCCCAACCTCGAGACGAGCTGCTCTTGCATTTCGGTAGCCCGCAAGACGGTCGTCCCGCGACCTTCTAGAAATTGCGTCTGAGCTGGAGAAGAACAATGTCGCGCTTGATTTGCTGGAGCAGAACATCAACACCACGGCCCCCGAGGGCAAACTCTTCTTCACCATGGTTGCCGCCTTCGCCGAGTTTGAACACTCCCTCATGGTGGTAAGAACCAAAGACTGAACCGCTCTGGGTTTGTTGGAGAACGCATGCTCAGACCGATGAGAAATCACGCCTTCCTAGAGCAACCTTGATCAATCAAGTGTGATTTGCCACCCACCCGTCGCGGTGACTTCCAGCAGGATAGTTCCAGGGTCTAGTTTGACCGTTCCATCATAGGCATCAGTGGTGTTAATGACGCTGGAGCTGCGGTCTCCTTGCTGCCTGACGCCAAAGTAGCGGCTCTCGGAGTTTGCCACGACCGAAATCGTGGTCAAGCCTTGAGTTTCGTCCAAACGAATTAGTCCATCACCGTTGCCCTCCAGGGTCTCACCTGCTGACAATTTGGTGACCTCAGATATTGATTTGATGGTGAACGTCCAAGGACCGTTCGAGGTCACTTCGAAACCAGAAATAGCGTCATTACCCGTGCCAAGTAGAAGCACAGTCCCATCGAAGGGGTCAGTCGTGTTAACGAGCGTCGAGCCCGACTCTCCAGACGCAAAGATAGGACTGATTCCAAAGTAGCGACTGGAGGCGTTAGCTACTACGTCCATAGCGACCACTGCAGGAATCGGCTGCTCAAGAATGACTACGTCGTCACCAGAGCCTTCGAGCACAAGAGGTGCCATCTCAGGCCAAGCGAACTCTTCTGAGGCGGGCACCTCTTCAGCCGGCTCCTCCTCTGGGGCAGGCGCGGGAGCTTCATCTTCCTCGACCACAGAGGGTGCGGGCTCGCTTGCCGACTCATCAGAGTCATCGCCACCGAACAACGAGCCAAGAAGCGCAAGGGCAACCACCCCGGCGATCACCCACACCCAGACAGGGGTCTTTTTTTCGCTGTGTCTTCAGGTTGAGCAGTACTGTCTTCGTTCGTCATCGCTAGCTCCCTATCGTGAGTGCCACCATTTTGTGGTCTGATGAAATTGCCGCCCTTATCGGTGAGATTCCCAAAGGCAACGGTAAAGATGTCCACTATCCAGCCGATAGCAAAGAGCCCTCCGGTGAGAAGGAACAGGATTCCTGTTCCGACCTTGCCGACATAGAATCTGTGACCGCCCACGAATCCTGTCATCAGCACCAGCCCGAGCGTTACCCAGTAATTTTTGATGCTGGACTCGTGGGCCATACGCCTCACACTATCCGGCACAACATAAATGAGCAAATATCAATCAGCTCTGTTTTCCGTGACGCGTCATGCGTAATGCCACGGTGTCGGACAGCACCAGCTTTCTGGCACCGTGGCATGTTCTTGAGCGTTGCGTTAGGGAACCGCGCAGCCTGCCCTATAGGTTGTGAGTGTCGCAATCTCAGCGCTGTCGGCCGAAAGCTGCCAGCAAAGCTTCACCTCAACCCAGATAATGACGTACTGGCAGTAATACCCACTACTGGGTGGGAGCCATTGGGCTGGATCACTGGCACCTTTAGACCGATTGGAACTGGCACTGACCGCAATCAACGAGCCCGCATACTCAAGGTCGTTGGCAAAGCGTTCCCGTCTGGCTGTATTCCAGGCGTGGGCACCGCTGTCCCACGCTTCTTTGAGGGGGACAAAATGGTCAACATGAAAAGAGGACGAGTCTGTTGCGCTCACGCCGTCAAAGGCAGAATGCCACTCTCCCCCGGTGATCGAACACCCACCTCCCGCGGTCACGGGCGTCACCGCTGCGGGTGAATGTTTAAGCGCCTGAAATACACTGGATACATGGCGAACACCGACATTCCGCCTGTGCGCAGTCGCATTCTGCCGGTGCGGTGGGTTCCCGACCTTACGCGACTGTTGCCCGAACACCCGGGCCGGTACGACGGACCGCTCCTCGCGGTCTGGCTGCTGGGGTCATACCTTGTGGTCATTGTGGTGAGGTCTGTCATCCACCTCGCTGCACCCGATGGTGGAGCTGGCTCGATTGCGTCTATCGACCTGAGTGTCGAAGGGAGCGACAACATCGTTGGCCTGTTTGGTCAGTGGGGCGCAATTCAGCTGTTGCTCGCCCTCGTCATCATCGTGCTCGTCGCCCGATACCGCGGGCTTGTGCCGTTCTTCGCCCTCGCGCTGGGTGTGGAGTTCCTCTTGCGCGCTCTCTCGGGCACACTCAAGCCCATCGAGACCCTGGGTGTCGCGCCGGGAGCAGCACTCAACGACGTTATGGGCTACGCGATGGTCGTGGTGCTCTACCTGTCATTGAGTCCTGCGAAGCCTAAAGGCTGAGCAGGAACGCAGATCATCACCGAGGTTGGGTCGACTCCGTTGCTGGGCGAGGCTGCGTCAGTGCAATTCGGGGTTGTCTCCACGTCACACATCACTGTTCGCGGGAGTGGTGCAGTGTTTGGTGACAGCGGTGACAACAGACGAACAATAGGTAAAGACAGAACACAGGAAGGAAAGATCATGATCAACCAACTAGTCGGCGAAATGGGCAAACTAACCCAAATCCGTCAAGACGACCACGAAATCATGCAATTGACGAAATACATCCTCGGAGGCCTCGGCTGGACGATCCTCTTCCTTGGGATTGGCATTCACCTCATCATGTATTTCATCTTCAATGTCGTATTTGCTGGATTTCGCAACTGAATAACCGGAGCACTTGCCGGCGGTCTTCTGGAGACAGGTCTGCCGCTCGCGCTCATTCTTGGACACCGCTCATTCTTGGACACCGCTCATATGGTGAGGTGTCAGTGTTCCGGGTCGTGTTACTTCAGACCAAGTAGCCCTCTCATAATTAGGCTGTCACTGTCCTATGTCACGCGTTACGTCACTTGTGACACTCGCTTTCGCTGAGCTCTTTTTGTTCCGCCTGGGTTTCTGCTGCCTGAGGTGGAGAAGTGGCCAAAATGGGCCGCTTTAAGGAATTAGTCAGGGATATTTTCGAGGTCTAATTCGAGTGCATATGCCTTTTCGATCGTCGACCTTATTTCTGAGGGATCTATGAGAGCAGGTATTTGGTGGCCTGCAAGGATGTCGAGATTCATCAACATCCCCCGAACTCTCGGGCGGTCGTACTTTTGCCCACCCTTCACAAATCTCTCGTGGGCAAAGTCGACAATCTCCCTCGTTGCCACAGGTAAGGAGGCGATGTTCGGTCGCCCAAGTAGCTGAACAGGGAAATCGGTGAACCCTTTTCCGAAAAATAGCTCCTCAGCTTTGGCTCGATCCAATCCCTCAGATGTCTCGATGAACCTTCTCATCCACCAAAGCCTGGACAGAGAGTGGTCTCGGAAACGGTTACGGCGCGTTGTGCAGAAGAAATGGGTATCTAAGTGCTTCTTTATCGACTGAGGGGAGGTGTCATTGAGCTGGTGTTCCCAACGCAACACTGAGTACTTTCGATGCTCGCCGAGGGCCAACGAGACCCAAAATCTCTCATCTGTTGACTGAGCTGTTGATTCAAAAGAGATCGCTTCGTACACGATTGTGGACGCAATGTGATCTGGTAATGGCTTTCCGTTCGAATCGAGGAGTGTGAACTCGCTTACCTCGACTCCATTCTCTTCCATCAATATTTCGATCATCTCCGAAACCGCGGCAAGCCCGCCGGAGAGGAGCACTTCGGCGTAATCAACCGACCGTATGAGATCGAGAGACCTTGAGTCCAGAGATCGCATCACTCAGCCTCTCGTTCCCGCAAGAGCCGACCCCAGCCATGCTTGAACAAGTATTGCGCCGCCATTTGTTGTGGTAGCCCGTCAAGACCAATATCGCTCTCTATGAGGCGATCACGAAGCGACCTCGACCAATACCTCGACTCGCTTCCTTCAACCTGCATTTCTTGAATTGCCGCCTCGACTGCGTCTTGATAGATAGCGGGGAAAAGCATGTGCGCAAGGTTACTGTCGGACTTTGCCAAACGGATTGCCGCGTAAAGGTCCTCGCTCACTGATAACACAAGCCTGTTCGACGTGGTGTCCAACTCGTACCAGTGGGGATCCTTGTTTTCACGCGAGACAATCTCGAATGGATCGATTGGTTGCAGATAGTCGGGTTGGATCTCGGCAACGAATACAGGTGCGATTGCCAGAGGCGCACCTTTAGCAACAAAGAACTCTTTCCGCGTGTACTCCGGGTTGATGTATTCCGGGCGGAAAACAGAAATGTTTTCCTTTGCTACCAGCAACGGCGCAATCTCAACCGGTCCGTACAGATCAATGTCAGAGAATGAAACCTCAGTCTCGAAACCCTCCACCCAATAGAAGCGACGAGAAATCGTTTCACTGCTTAGGACGTCGATTGCCAATCCAGCCTTGCCGTCAACAATTAGCTCTGCCAGGTAGTCGTTTTCCAAATTGAAAGCGACTTTTGCGATGAGAGTCGCCTTCTCGTCAGAATTCAGATCTACAAGGCAGTCAAATCTGTTTCCAGGTAAATAGTTAGGGCTGAAAAAAGCTAAAACTGGATGCGTATAGGCCTTCGGTTTATAAAGCATCCCTACTGACCCTCCTCTGCAACCCAAGCCTCAACACTGGCGACATCTTTGCCAGGGAAGAAATCCACTCTAAATCGGTGCTTGCCGTTTCCGACAACTGACCACTTTTCTTTGGGCACATCGCCGACTAAAGGGCCACCCTGGGTCAAACTGAAGCGGATATTGCCTCGAGAGACCTCTCCAGATTCAAATAGAGAGAGTGACACCGCGGCCTTGGGGTTTGGGACCGAGAAAAAGATATGGTGCGCTCCCTCTTTCTCGCCAACTTCGAGCAGCAGCTCTGTGGCCTGTCGCACCTTCTTTCCCTTAGGTCCGACGCCGTCGCCGTCCGCATCGCCCTCACCAGGGCCAGGCCCAGGCCCAGGCTTAACCCCCAAACCTTGGCCTCCTCCCCCGGATCCACCCATCGTTTCGGAACCCGCTCCAATGGCTTCGTGCTTGGATCGACGCCTCTTCGCCGTGACCTTGAGCCGTGTTGGAAACTCAACTCGGTTGTCACCATCAGGCTCTTCATTGGGTGTGCCGAGCAAGGAAGAAAGATCTGAGATGGCCATCCGGCCGGTTGACTTCAGCTCAGCAAAATCCCTGATTAGATTTCTAACCTCTGAGGCGAAATTTCTGTAGTCCGCCTCGTATTTTTCACGTTTAGCAGTGTCAGTGATCCTCTTGAACTCAAAGGAATCGTGTTGCGGATTCTCGGCCGCACGCAACACCTTGGAGCCCCGGGCGTCTGTCACGCACACAAAAAGGTCAAAGTTACCCAAGCCCGGGAACCTCTCAAGCTTCGGCGGTTTGCGGGTAATCAACATGCCCGTCTTTCTAGCGATTCCCACCGAGCGCCCGGCTAGATCATCACCAACCCGAATGGCGTAGGCGAAGTCCCCAAACGTCTTCGAAGCTCCCACTCCAACGAAGGTGCCTTTCGCATAATAGAGCGTCCGAAGACTCTCTAGTTTTTCTTCGTCAACATTCGGATTGGTGAGTATGCCCGAATCCTTAGTCACCTCTCTGAGGGTTGCTTCGCTAAGTATCGAGCCGTTAGGTAGATGAACCTCCAGCCGGCCACGCTGAATGGCAAAAAAGAAGTTCAGCAAGACGGCGTAGAGGATTTCCTTTTCAAAATCTTCTATTTCGCCATCCATGAATGGCTCTGGCACGAAGACTGTAGTGCCAGACGCCTGGGTGAGTTTTGACCTGGCCTCATGTGCCCAGTCCGGTACAAAATCGTTTAAAAACGGGTCGAGGCCTTCGTTGGCCGCAAAATACCCCAGGCCCCCAGAAAGGTAAGAATCCTCACCTTCCTCCTGGCCAAGCCACATCGAGCTTAAGAGCGCCTTACCGATGAAACGGTCCTCATCATGGCCCTGATTTTCGATCCGCGTCAGATAAAAGAGGGTCCTGAGCCGGCTCAATGAAACCGGTGCCTTCGAACCTTGACCGAATGATCCAAGTGAATCTGCCTCAGATTTAAGGTTTACCCCTTGGCCTCTCACCAAAGCCAACCAAGGGCCCGGCATTTGACCAGGCTTTTCTTGTGTTGGACCCGTCAGACCCGTAGTGCCCCAGTCATGAAATCCAAGAATTTGAATCTCTGATGCTTTAGCGAGTTCGATCGCCGTCATATAGAAAGAGACGTCTTCCGGAAGTTCCTGGGAACTGTCAGAGATGACCTGCTCGGCGGACAGGCCGTGCATAAAGAGCACCTCAGAGTACGCCCGCTCCAAAGAAGGAACAAGGCGATTTATTCCAGGAAATGTTGCTCGCGACTGGAGGGAAAGTGAAATCCCGACAGAGACTTTTCCTCCACCCCCGGCGTCCAGTGAGTTTTGAATAATCTCGCGCACTGTTCCAGAGAGTCGATCTCCCTGAAAAATTGTGACAGCACTTGCTGTTAGACCCTCTCGTCCACCCGAGGATGGGGCAAAAAACCAATCCACAACTTCTCCCGTCCCCGGTCCCGCGTATTATGCTAGGCAATGGTAACAGTGAAAATCGAACGCCTCGGGGAATTGTTTTCAGGCCCCGGTGGCATAGCGCTGGGTGCGCATTACGCGGCCGATAAAAATGGGGTCCATCTCGAGCACGCCTGGGCGAACGATTACGACGCAGATTCAGTTGGCACATATCTGAAGAACATCCCTGGGGCGTCTGAGTCAAGTGTGATCTGTTCAGACGTTAGGGACCTCGATTTTTCGGAAATGTCACAAATCACGGGCCTTGCCTTCGGCTTTCCCTGCAACGACTTCAGCCTCGTGGGCGAACAAAAGGGAGTTCGAGGCAACTATGGACCGCTCTATAGGTCCGGAGTCGAGGCGCTAAAAGCTTTGTCTCCGAATTGGTTCGTCGCAGAAAATGTTGGTGGAATTAGAAGCGCAAACGAAGGAAATTCGTTTGCGCAAATTCTCAGCGAACTTTCCGCAGCAGGAAATGCTGGTTACCAGTTGACACCCCACCTTTATCGATTCGAACAATACGGCGTTCCTCAAGCTCGACATCGTGTAGTCATCGTCGGAATTAGCAATAGTTTAGGGCTCAAGTTTGAACCTCCCTCCGGTGCGCCATTCAAGGACTTGGACGTGAGTGTTCGGTCAGCGCTTGAGAGCCCCCCTATTCCAGCGAGCGCCTCCAATAACGAGCTCACTAATCAACATCCTCGAGTCGTGGCTCGTCTGGAAGCTATTGCTCCTGGAAAGAATGCCTTCAATTCAGGGCTACCTGAGGAGTTGCAACTAAACGTGAAAGGGGCTCGACTATCCCAGATCTACCGAAGGTTGCACCCCGACAAACCCTCCTACACGGTTACTGGATCTGGGGGTGGGGGCACCCATGTGTATCACTGGGAGAAACCGCGAGCCCTTACGAATCGGGAGCGGGCCCGGATTCAAACTTTTCCAGACAACTTCCAATTTGTCGGGGGAAAGGGAAGCGTGCGTCGCCAGATCGGCATGGCTGTTCCGGTAAAGGGAGCCGAGGTGATTTTCGATGCGCTCTTCAAAACGTTAAATGGCGTCGCATACCCAACTACATCGCCAAACCTCGAGAGCTTCCACCAACAGGCCATGAGATTACTGGAGCGGCTGGATTTTGATTAGCCTCAGGAGCCACAACCTTTTTGACCAGATTTTGGTTTCACCCTTCAAATCTGGTCTGGCAGATGAACTCGTCGTTATCGCCGGCTACGCGTCTCCCCGCATGCTCGCTGAACATCTGCAGGCAGTATTGGCGTTGGGTCGCGACCACCGGTTCAAAATCCAGTTGATTGTTGGAATGACGGGATCTAGGAATCTTTCCGAGGCCGCAGTGTCCGCATTTGTGGGCCTGATGTTGGATAACCAGCGCTTTACCGCCAAGGTTTTGGTTCCTGATGGGCAGGTCGATATCCACTCAAAGGCCTATCTGTGGCTCAAGGATGGAGAACCTGTCGAGGCCTGGATCGGCTCAGCAAATTATTCGCGACTGGCATTCGGGTTGAGTTCGGAGTCAGACTACAGAGACGAACTCATGGTCAGAGCGGACCCTGGCATGACCCATGAATACATCAGGAGTGTTTTGTCGCGCTCAACGGTCCTAGACGACGGAATTCGACGGGCCAGTAGTCACAGCCTCGAGGAAATTGAGAGGCTTGAATCCAACTCTGGGTTCGTTATTCCTCCTCGCCTATCCCCTGAAAGATTTGTCGTTTGTCCCCTAGTTAACAGCCGCACGAACGAAGTCCACAACGCTGGAGCTGGCCTTAACTGGGGTCAGTCGACTGAGACTCGCTCCCGCTCGGACAGCGCCGCGGCTTATATTCCGGTGCCCTCGAGATTT
>Ga0105050_10009285_pt1 | contig 11055 bp, 11 predicted proteins | sample FRY01_FD_78088 | JGI IMG/M metagenome (GOLD analysis project Ga0105050, IMG submission 78088) | Freshwater microbial communities from Lake Fryxell liftoff mats and glacier meltwater in Antarctica - FRY-01 | ecosystem: Environmental > Aquatic > Freshwater > Ice > Glacier meltwater ... | reverse complement strand
TGATAAGTCGTGAACTGGCCAGGTTTACCGCTGCGGGTTTATTGGTGATATCCAAACAGGGCAATCAAAACCATTATCAAGCGAACCCCGATTGCCCCATCTTTAATGAGCTAAAGCAGATAGTTCTCAAAACGTTCGACGTTGCAGGCCTGTTGAGGGCTGGGCTTGAGCCTTTCTTTGCGCAACTGGAGCAGGCATTTCTCTACGGATCGACGGCCAAGGGTGAAGATCATGCGGCTAGCGATATAGACCTAATGCTGGTGGGCAATGACTTGAGTTATAGCGACATTATGCAGGTGTTGGAGCCGATTGAGCGGCAGTTGGGGCGAGCAGTGAATCCTACCCTATACTCAATAGCAGAATTCACTGAACGCTTGGCGGACAGGCAGAATTTTTTAACCAAGATGATGGCGCAGGAGCACATTGATCTATTAGATGGATCGCAGGAGGCGGAGTGATAGAGCTGGATAACTTAGTCAAGTTGAATCCGCGCTGTCATTTCTTAGTGGTAGCGCAATGTAGATGGTGCTGAATGTCGCTCCGGAAAATCTAAGACGTCTTTTTGGGGGCTAAACTCACTCCAGCGTCAATTACGGAAGCTCCGATATAAGCATTAGAGTTTCAGGATGCGATTGAACCAAGCGCAGCAGTGTCACTGCTGCTTGGTCGGGTGTGCTTCTTCCCTGCTCCCACCCTTCTAATGTGCGCGAATTCATGCGCAGCATATTGGCGAAAACAGGCCGAGAAACATTTAGTTTTTCCCTTATTGAAGAAATTTCTGCAGCAGAAATATGGAGTTCTTTTTTCGCTTCCACTTCAGTCGTTTTGAGCGTCAACTTGCCTTGCCTTGACTGCTCTAAAGCCTCAAATCCTTGAGTTAGCTCTGCAAAAATATCTCGGTTATTCATCGCTGGCTCCTTTCTGCTGTTTCCCTATCAAGCATCTTTTTAAGAGAATTCTTTTGCTCCTTAGTAAGGTCAGTAGCTTCATCTTTATCGTAAATAGTGAACATCCAAAACTGCGGCCCATCTGCGTAATAGTAGTAGATGACTCTGGTACCACCTCGTTTACCTTTGCCTCTATGAGCATCGGCCCAGCGAATTTTCCTTAATCCACCGGTACCTTGTATAGCATCTCCCTTTCTAGGCGCCTGAAGTAAACTGCATTGAAGCTCTAGATACTCGTCATCGTTCAAATAGTCTGAACGACGTTTTTCAAAAACAGGCGTTTCAACAAAAACAGCTTTCATGGTGGGGGTTCCTTGAAAGTATACGTAGTTAACGTATATGTGTAAATGTGAATTAGTGGTTCGGTACGCCACTTTTGTTAAGCTAGGGAAAACCAAATATTTCGGTTAATTATAGTGCAGAGAATAACGGCTTCCGAAAAGGTGCCATTATTGAAAATCTATCCAGCGACAATTAGCTTGTCCGGTTAACTCTGTGTGTTCCTCTGCACTTGGCAGCAAAGTGATGTTATTAAGGGGTCAGACCCCTTTTTGAGACCCCTTTTTGTAAATTGAAGGTATGTTGTTATGAAAAAGTGCCTAGCTTGTACTGCTGCGATGTTGCTATTTTGCAATCCTGCGTTGAGTCAGTCCTATGACCTTTTAACTCGTGCGGAAACAGGAGATGTCAGTGCTCAAATGATATTGGGAGATATGTTTGCCGCAGGCGAAGGAGTACCACAGGACTATATTGAGTCTGCTAAATGGTACCGGCTAGCCGCGAAGCGGGGAATTGCCAAAGCGCAACTATCCTTGGGGTTGTTGTATTCTCAAGGGCAGGGCGTTCAACAGAATATAGAGATAGCCTATCAGTGGGCTTCCATGGCCGCTGCCCAAGGAGCGAAAGACGCGATAGAAGCACGTGATTTAATCAGCGAGCAGTTAGACGCAGAAGCACGAGATCGTGCTCAGGAGCTAGCTAAGCGCTGTTTGGAATCTCAGTATACGCAATGTGAATAACAAAAATGGGTCAGACCCATTTTTGCATCCACATTATTACCGTGTGTAGGTATTGAACCAATCCACCATACGATTCCACGCCAAAGTAGCCGCAGCTTCGTTATAGCGCTCGGGCGTGGCACCGCCGTAGAACGGTACAGCCGCGGCAAGATCGTCACCCAGCCGCACTGCTAATTAGTTCGATACGCCGCCGCCGTAACAGAAACCGGTGACGCCAATCTTGCCTGTGCAGTCGCCTCTGCCTTTTAACCACAGCGCGCTGGCCACGATGTCTTCGAAACGTTTGTCTGCGTCTAGTGAGCTAAACAGTTGTCCGCCCTGATAGTCATCGCCCGGATAGCCGCCTACCGAGTGAGTACATCCGGGGCAAACGCCATGAAGTTGGCCATTGCCAATCGGCGAGCCACGTCTTCAGTATGAGGGTTGAGCCCACGATTCTCATGCACGACGATGATGCCAGGCAGCTTGGTAGGCTCTGCTGAGCGGCTGTCGGCACTGAAAGGGCGTACCAGATATCCCCTTATATACCCGTGCCCTTGCGGCGAGGGCAGGGTGACGTAGCTAGCACTGATCCTCTCATCATCTTTAGCGATTTGCTGCCCCAGCGCGTAGTTGGGCATCAACGCCTCCACGAGGGTAGTGGGGGTTAGGCCGGCCACGACAAACTGCTTGGCCCTGTTCAGGAACGTGCGGCGATTAATCTCCCCGTGCACGTACTGGCTTTAGAGTTCAATGGCCTCAACTGGGACCGTGCGCTTCTCTTTTAATGATATGGTGTAACCCTTTTTATTTTTATTAGGGTGATAGCAGTATGTTGGCGCTGAAGCAATGGGCTTCTTAGAGATTTTTCACGATATCGCGGTGTTGCCGCGGTTTGAAATGTAGTTGGCGCAAAACTGGCGTAGTTTTGGTGATTTGCGTAACTGGAGGACGATTCAAAGTTTTGTAGACCCAGCGCAGGAGGCGGAGTGATAGAGCTAGAAAACTTAATCAAGATTAATCAATTGAACGTTGAGGCTGCGGATGCAAAGGAGTTTGCGGGCATGCTGCGCGCAGCCGAAGTTAAGCTCAAGGATGCGCAAATAAGCGAGTTAAGTGAGGACCGTCAGTTTTCCTTGGCATATGGCGCCGCGCATGCTCTGTCGTTAGCGGCTTTGCGCTGGCACGGGTATCGCTCGGAAAATCGCTATTTAGTGTTTCGCGGATTTAACTCCGCAGTGCTTAAAAATGTACGTCGCATTCTAATGGCCGTGACGCGCCCCAGATGCCTCAATCTAGGGCTAGGTATTAGTTAAACATGAGTTTGCGGTGGTTTAATCAACGACTCCGCAGGAATGCCAAGACCATCGTGTAGCTTCCAGATCATTTTCAAGGTTAGTGATCGTTTGTGATTTAGAATCTCGTAAACGCGATTGCTTTTGCCGATCATGGGCTCTAGATCTTTCACCGATAAGCCTTTGCGTTCCATCTCGAATTTGATAGCCGCTACGGGGTCTGGCAAATCCATGGGGAAGTGCTTCGCTTCATATGCCTCGATTAGTGTAACCATAACATCCAGTTTTTCGCCTTCTGGAGTATCTGGTTCTGCTGTCATCAGGTCTTCAATGAATTTTAATGAGGCGCGATAGTCAGCGTCAGTTTTAATTGGTTTGATTTCCATAAATTTCCTCCAGCAGCTAAATGGTTTGCACATCAATTTTGTCATATTGTGCGTGAGTGCCAATGAAGCGGATGTATACAACTCTGTAGGTGTAATTAACCCACGCCACAAGCCGATACTTGTTTCCTGCAATGTTGAACACAACTCGGCCGTCTTTCAGAATGCTGGCGCTCCCGAAGTCCTGCTTTATATCGGCAGGTGAGCGCCAATCGGCATTCACGGCGTATCGGTACCAAGCTAGTGTTGGCTCTTTAGCGTCCGTATATTCAGGGTTGTCTTCCCAAAACGCTTTTAGCGTTGAAATTGCAATGATTCGCATGCTTTAAAGTGTAGTCCCATATTGGGACTTTGGCAACAAGCTTGCGTGGGTTGCACGCAAAGTGCACTGGAGCTGAACGGGTTAATTTTAGGGGATTACATTGGCTTTGGAGGCGGTGGTGATTGGGGGGGTATTCACGTAATCAGATTGATATAGTTTTGAAATAACCAAGCCGAGCCTTAAATTTCAGGCTCGGGATACTTTAGACAGATCAAAGGTCTGAGCAGCTACGGCAATATCAACCACTCTCTTTTCAATCTTCTTGTGCTTGTATAGCCAATCAGCCACTTCTGGCCATTTGAACTGAGGTGACTTAGTGCTCAACCCGTAAACAGGGTGAGGGAAATCGTTTTCACCACGTTTACCTTTCAAATAATTGTCCAATGCTGAGCGGGTTAGACCTGCTCTGGCGGACATTTCACTGATGGAAGCACAGCCGCCTTCCTGAATACTCAAAACATTGAAACCGGCGGACCGGATGTCTTTAATTGCTGAATTAAGAGCCTTTTTTGCCGTCGTGGCTTCACGACAGAATTCCAGATAAACCGTTCTGCCATAAGCACACACCAGCGCGTCTCCACAACCTGCTTCAAAAAGGGTGTCTTCGAGGCCTGGCATATTCGGGGCGGCGCTCGACCCCAGTACAATGGTAAATTCAAATTCGGTTTTCATGGTACCTCGGTTAACTACAACGTTTTACTTTTCTTCTGATCTGTCGTGCATGCCCATGTGGGTCCGTGGGTGTACTCCAGACGGACATCTAGTCGGCGCTATGGCCTTCGCCGCACTTTAAACGGCAGAAGGCATGGGACGACTTTCCAGCCGTTACATACCGCCATCCCTTGTGCATCGCGTACGCAATAGCAGCTTGAATGTCCTTGTTGGGATGCTTTTTCAATACGTAATCTCATTTATTATTGTGACATTACGATAATGCGTTTACATGTGTCAACATGCAGGCCTGAACTTCCTCTCCATTTCGCACTTGATGACCTCTACTGGATCTGGCCCCCTCATTGTGTTGTTACCCTAATTATAGTACGCAAAATCGTGACTATCATGCGTCATCAATGTCATCAGATTGGGGTGAACGAACAGCTTTTCTTTTCCGGCGGTTTTTTCGATCAGCACGTCTATTTCGCAAAGCTGTTTTAAATAGACAGAAGCGGTTTGGCGTTTGGCGATATCGCGCGTCACCAGATCGCTGATGCGGCAATAGGGTTGTTCGAAGATCAGCTGAATTAGTTCATGACTGTAAATTTTTGGTAAGCGAGTGCGTACGTGTTCGCTGGTGTGATCGATCAATTGCCTTATGGCGGCGATTTTGTCGCAGGTCCAGATGGACATTTCCTCTACTCCGCGCAGCATAAACAATATCCAAGTCTGCCAATCTTGCTCGTTGGTCACTTGTGTGAGCAGCCGGTAGTAGTCCTGTTTGTGTTGCGCGATATAGCGGCTGAGGTACAGGATGGGCAACGTGAGCAGTTGTTGCTCGATCAGGTAGAGCACATTCACGATGCGCCCGGTGCGGCCGTTGCCATCGAAAAAAGGGTGGATCGCTTCAAATTGATAGTGGCTTATGGCCATTTTGATTAGTGGATCTAGATCGTCATCGGTATGAAGAAACTGCTCCCAATTGCCCAGTAGATTGCGTATGACATCTTCGCCAACGGGTGGCGTGTAGATAATTTCGTGAGTTTTCTGATTCGCGATCACGGTGCCTGGCACTTTGCGAATATCCATGTTCTGCGCTTTCAGTGTGCTGCATACCTCGGTTGCGGTAGTGACGCACAGCGGACGTTGCTGCAATTGGACAAACCCTTGGTAGAGCGCCGTGCGATAGTGTAACGCTTCTTTGGTTGAGGCGTCGGCAGCACTGTCTTCTTGAGCAAACTGGAAGAGTTTGTCCATGGTCGTGACGATGTTTTCGATTTCCGAACTGTCTTTGGCCTCCAATAGCGGCAGCAGGTTGATCAGCAGGGTTTGATTGGGTAGTAGTGCCCCTGCTTGTTTAAGCCCTGCGAGCGCTGCACGGGCATTGATACAGGCTTTGAGAATAGGTACGGTTTCTATGCGCTGGAGCTCGGGTGGCAGTGGTGGGAGGCCGTTTTGGGGCTGGTTGGCTTGCCAGTTCATGTTTATTTTGTTCGATTTTATCGACACGTTTGGGGTGTTTGGGCTGTGTATGTCGAGGGTATCGACATTGCAAGTTTTCGTGTCGATAAAAGGCGTATAAATCGACATGGGTGGTTGGTGTGTGTAAAAGGGTCAGAAATTTGTATAGGTTGGTGTGGGGTGGTTTGTACGCAAAGTGCGGCGGGGCGGAAAGGGTTTATTTTGGAAGGAGACCGGGTATGTGGTTATTATCGGCACTTGCGTTTATCGAGGAAAATAGTTTGCGTATCCAGCAGGGCTTCGTATCGAGCGTCAATTAACTTGACCGGTTGATCTAGTAAGCTTTGACACTACAGACGAAATACGGGGAATGAATTTAAGATCAATCTTGTTTTTCAAATAGGCTACTAGAAACTTCCTCGATAGGTAATTGGTTCTAAATTAACATGATTGTCGATAGCACCATTTAGTCTGAAGTATCTTGCCTTAGTTCGCATTTCGTAGACTCGGTAAAGCGCAAAGTTCTCAGCAAATTTTCTGGAGTACTCTAGTTCGTTCTCAGAAACATAGAACGGTTGATACTTTCCTCTATTGGTCGTTTTCACTTCGATGAAAAGTTCCGATACCTTTAATGTGCTTTCTTCTAGTTTGAAAGAGCGGATATCAAAACCTAAGCCATCGCCCCTTTTATCACTACTCCACTCTACTTCCTTTGCAAGGTCACTCCTTCCCAGTTGTTCGAGTCGAAATTTTTCGTATTCAAGCACAAAAGTTTCCCCAGCTTTCCCTAAATTTCGGTTGTTAGCATCCGTTTTTGAGAAATCTTGAATCCTTCCAAGAAACTCCCTTTCAGGCCTGGAAATTTTAGGCGAGCGTTGAGGTGCTTCGTCATCGTAAGCATTGGCCAAATTCGAAAGATAAACTGGTGACTGGTCTACATCTAAAACACCATCTTCAATCACATTGAAACCATTGCGAGCTAGGTGAGCAAGTACTACTTCTTTAAGTTGAGACTGAAAGTTATATAGGGGCTTATAACCTGATATATATGGAAAATCTAACTCAATAAGTATTGCAGAAATATTCTGATGCGTGAATTCAATCTCGCCCGCAGAGCGATTGTTGAGTCTTTTTCCTAAAAGATCGCGATGCTGTGTTTTGTTATAGCTCTTGCCTTTCAACTCCGTGTGCAACATTGAGAAGTAGTCTTCGACGCAAGCTTCGCACTCAAGCCAATCCCACCCGCCATTCTTTGGAGCAAGGGCTTGACGCTTTAAGTCAGCAGTGAGCTCGATATTTGTATAAAGAACTGCCTCTAGGAATCTCCGAACACTTTCGTCTTGCAGAAGTTCGAAAAGCTCATCATCTAGCGACACAAATCGGACGTTTTTTGTAATGACATTGTTGGAGCTTGCAGTACTAAGCGTGTCCCAATAGGACGCCCGCCCTGGGAGAAGATGGTGATGCCAGAATCCCTCGGAGCGAAGATGAAAGTAGGGTAAATGAGGGTTGTTGCGGTCGCCATCAGTTTCGACTTCATTAAAGCGCTTAGTAAAAGCCACTAGCAACTGGTTATTTAGAACTATTTTGTTTTCAGTAAGTGCTTTTGACGCAATTAAGTCGTGAACAGCGTGTAGCATAGCGACTTTATGAGGGCTGGATCGACCCCGTGATCGATTTAGATTGAGATTCGCGTATTTTTCTTCGTAATACTTGAGGCTCACAATCCAACTCCGTGGCTACCAATGCCGTGATTAAGAGTAAAAACGGCAATGTCCCAGCTAATTTCTGGTCGACTCACGTCCCTTTGATTCTGCTGCTTCCTAACTAACGTTAAAGATTCGGAAAGTGCGGTTTTAGTCAACTCTTCAATGTTAGTTTGAAAGAAACGCTTCTCGGGATCAGGTCCCTTCCGAAGGGTGATGACCAGCAAGCCATGCTGATTTAAAAGATTCTTTAGAATAGCCATAGATTTTAGGTGTTGAGATGTAGGTAGATGCATCCAGACCGCACTTAGAATGAGTAGGTCAAATTTTTTCCTCGTAGCGACTAAAATCTCAAGTTTCGGCAAGGAGTCCGTAAGCCACAATACCTTTTTTTCCAAATTTGGTAGTTGAGACGTAAATGCCTCACCTAGGGGTCTTAGCTGCCGACTAGGCTCAACTGCCGTTACTTCCCATCCATTGCTCGCTAGCCAACCCGCATCTCGTCCTGATCCCGCTCCGATGTCACAGACTGAACCTGGCGAGCTAGGAAGCAAATCTAACCATGCGCGGTGAACGGTTTCCGCCGCTATTGATTGGTAACGCTCAAATAGTCTCTCAGAATTGTTGTCGTAGAAATTCATCGGTGTGCACCGGAACGAGGTTGTCTGGAGTTTTGATGAGAATGAATAGATTGTCAAATGTACGGTTTGGCACTAGTTGACTACTACACCGTAGTTTCGTCTACAGATTAGTGGGGCACGCGGGGGGGATTAGTACCCAGCCCTCGGCAGAGCCGAGGCCGTTCGCGCGGCGCGAGCCAAACTGTTGGCTCGCTATCTATCCGCGCTCACCCCCCGTCCCGTTGATTCGAACTCCCACGACTACCAATCACGAAAAAGGCCCTAGGCGCTTTCGCGACTAGGGCCTTTTTCGTGATTGGTGGCGTGTGGCTGACCAAGCTTTTTGTGGACTCCCAAGATTAAACGCAATGGCGCGGGATTAAGAGGAACGGCGCGGGTTTCGCGTCAATTTGTACCCATTTCGTCCGCTATCCGGTAGCCCATCGCCCGGTAACCGCGCTGGCGTTTTTCCCACATCCGCAGCAGCGCCGGGTGGCCGGTGTCCACGAAATCGATGATGCGCACGTCGGTCTTGGTGGCGTGTTCGCGGTGCAGTCGGCCTGCGTATTGCTGCAGCGTCCCCTTCCACGAAACAGGCATTGCCAGCACCAATGTGTCGAGCGGCGGATGGTCGAATCCTTCACCAACCAGTTTGCCGGTTGCCAGCAGAACGCGTGGGGCGTCGGGCGGCAGCGCGTTGAGTTCTGCGATCAGTGTGGCGCGCTGCTTTTTGGCTATCCGTCCGTGCAGGACAAACAACGATAGCACCTTGTCGCCCAAGGCGGTTTGGATGGCATCGAGATGTTCGGTGCGCTCGGTCAGCACCAGCACCTTGCGGCCTTGACCATAGGCTTTGATGACCTCGTCAGCAATCGCGTCGGTTCGGGCTTGATCGATAGCCAAGTGCCGGAACACCTCCTGAATCCCCGCCTCCTGCGGCAAGTCAATCCGCGAGTGCAAGGTGCGCGGCGTGACCGCCAGATCGTGCGGCGCACCCGTGGGCTTGGCGGCTGTGTGCCGAGTCGGCCCGCACTGCATGAAAATAATCGGCTGCTGGCCATCACGGCGAATCGGTGTGGCAGTCAGACCGAGTACATATTTGGCTTTGGCCTGCTTCAGAATCGCATCGAACGACGCTGCGCCGACGTGATGGCATTCGTCCACAATCAGGTGACCGTAGTTTTCGACCAGCGAATTCACTTCGCCCTGCCGCGACAGCGATTGCATCACTGCGATATCAATCTTGCCTGTCGGCTTGGCTTTGCCGCCACCGATGGTGCCGACCACTCCCTTGCCAACGCCCAGGAATGATTGCAGGCGTTCTTGCCACTGCTTGAGCAGTTCGGTTCGATGCACCAGCACCAACGTGTTCACACCACGGTGCGCAATCATCGCAGCAGCCGTAACCGTTTTGCCAAATGCCGTCGGTGCGCACAGGACGCCCGCATCGTGATGCAACATGGCGGCCACAGCGAATTCTTGATCCAGCCGCAAAGTACCTGCAAAAGCCACGTCCAGCGGCGAGCCTGCATATCGCTCGTCGATCAGTTCGCAGCCAATGGCATTGTCCCGAAGGAGTTCCAGCACAGCATCCAGGCAGCCACGCGGCAATGCAATGTGATTGGGATAGTTTTCGGCGCAGCCGATGACGCGCGGCTCATCCCACACTGAAAATCGCATCGCCTGTTTCTTGTAAAACTCCGGGTTCTGGAAGGCCGCCAAACGAATCAGTCGGTTGGCCAGTGACTGCGGGAGTTGTGCCTTTTCAAAATAGATCAGGTTGGCCAGTATCACCGTGAGCGACTTCGGCATTGGCCCGACCAGCTTTTTGCTGACCGACGCGGATCGTTTCCACGGCTCCTTTTGATCCTCCTCATCGATGAACGTGACATCGAGTGGGTGCGCATTGCCCGTCGCCCGCAGGATAGTGGGCTCGATATCGTGTGCAGGCATTAGCAGGATGGAGGCCAGGAACGCCCACTGATCCCGGTAAGGCCGCAAATCAGCATCGACGAACACGCTACATCCGTTTTCACGCGGATGCTTCTGCAGTGGCAGCGCGATCAGGTTGCCAAAGCCGCCTTTGGGCATCGAATCCTGATTGGGGAACAGCCGATCATAGGATTCGAGTTTGAGTTGGCGAGTCCGGGCGCAAGTGTGGCTGATGATGGCCGTGCCGAGTCGGCGCGCATCCCGAGCCGATACGCTGCCGGAGAAGAAAACCCAGGCGTGCGCACCATTGCCGGAGCGTGATATTTCAAGGGCGACCGGCACGCCCAACTCGTGACACGACTGGTAAAACGCCTTGGCATCCTCGTGCCATTCCGCCTCATCGAAATCAGCGGCAAGAAAATGGCAGGTGTCATCGGCCAGCAGTGGATAGACACCAATGGTGCGTTTGCCAGCGAGGTGCTCGTAGATGACCGTATCCGACAACGGAATCAGCATACGGTTATTGCATTCACCGCATTTGATGCGCGGCTTTTCGCAAACACCTGCCAGCCACTCATTGCCACAGGCCGGTGCGTAGCCGGACTTGCCGGTGGTTTTGCTTTCCCAGCGGATTGGGTAGACATCGGTGCGCCCACGAAAAAGCCGACGAAACAGCGCCACCTTTTCAGCGGTGGAAAGTCGTGATGGTTCTGGCTCCGTGACGGGTGGCGCTGGTT
>Ga0105050_10009284_pt1 | contig 11056 bp, 14 predicted proteins | sample FRY01_FD_78088 | JGI IMG/M metagenome (GOLD analysis project Ga0105050, IMG submission 78088) | Freshwater microbial communities from Lake Fryxell liftoff mats and glacier meltwater in Antarctica - FRY-01 | ecosystem: Environmental > Aquatic > Freshwater > Ice > Glacier meltwater ... | reverse complement strand
TGGATTGTCGGCGCGGTAATTATCATGTATCGCAATACGTCGGCACGTCGATTATCACGCGCCGCTCCACCGAAACAATCTGTATTTTCCCGTCGCGGTCGATGACCAAATCCACGGCGTAAGCATACAGTGTCTCGTCACTGGTATTGTAGTATGAGGCGCCGGTCATGACGGTCAGCGCCACGCCGCCGACGTTCGCCTCGGAGTCGCGGTTCCACGCCACCGTCTCGCTTTTCTCCTCGGAGTGCGAGTCCGAATAAAGACGGTACAGCGCCGACTGGATAACAAACGGACGCGCCAGATCACTCGTCATGTGCCATAGGGGTATGTCATTAGAGTCCACGCCAAGCTGGCTCGCCGTCACAATGTCGTCCAGCTTGAACGGCATGCCGATCGTGTCGGTGGTTTTCTGAATTAAATATCTTTCGATATCCGTTGCACTGTCCTGCAACGACCCGCTTGCGCCGACCTCCTGTTTATAGCCTGATACGGCGGATATTAAATCTGACTCCACACGGAAGTATTCAGCCGTCGCGGGCGTCGGCTTTGTTGGCGGGATGTGGATGTCCAGATTCGTGCCGTCATAGTTGCAGTGGACGTTTCCGCTCCACGTCACCCGGCGCACGCCACGCCCCATCCGGCGAATGTACGCCCACAATCCTTCGCCCTGCCTCCTGTCCAGATAATCACTCATATCGTGGACTCCTAAAGGGGTAGTGTGGGGAAGTCGATGGATTCACGGTCGAGCACAAAAATGTATTGGTTTGTCCCGGATGACTTTAGCTTGCGCTGCGTATACCACTTGTCCCATCGCACACGATAGAGCCAGTGGCCCCTGAATACGGGCTGCCCCGCGTTGAACCACGACTCGATTTCTCCGCCGTCGAAGATCAAGGTGTGCGTGGGGTAAATGTCGCCGACGATGTTGACAGGTGTGGCGTTGACCTTGCCCACCGCGTTGTTAATCAGCGCCGCAGACGGAACCGCTGGCGCTTCAAACGGCACAGCAAGCGTCTGGTATCCAATGTAGCGAGTGGCCCCCACCTGATCGTCATAAGGCACTAACAGCGACTCGATTGGCGTCGGCGTTGTAGGGGTGCCGGTGATCGGCGTGCCGGCCGCCCACTTCATCGACATCGTGCCAGTTGACGAACGGTAGAGTTGTGACCCGCTGGCGTTACCGCCGTTGCCGCGCCGATACGTGTCGATCTGGAGCGCCTGCCCGGCTTCACGTATGAACAGTTCAACAGAGCTGATCGGCAGATATCGCCCGGTGGGATCGGGACCGATATTGGTGGTCAGCGGCATAAGGTTGTTCAGCGCATCGCCGATGTTGTTGATGCCGGTGGTGTGCCAGTGGGGACGGCGCACGACATCGCCGGCATCGCGGAACCAGTCGCGGCGCAGGTATGTCCCGCCGTGGTGGTGATAAAGATCGGTTTTGCCTATCGCCATGTTATTTCAAGCTGTTGGTGTTGTCTCTGATCTCGCCCAAAACGCCAAGGATGTCCACGAGCATCGCGTGGATTTTCTGTTGCATATCACCGCCGGCCGCCGGCTCTGCGCCCTGTTGTTGCTGTGGTGCTTGTGCCGATTGCTTCTGCTGCTGGCCCGCCACCTGCTCGCCTTGAAACTCGTCGAAGCTCTGCCGCTTCTGGCCCTGCTGTTCACGCTGAAACTGAACGTCCTGGTACTGCTTCTGATTCGCGCGATGGTCTACAGCGCTTTGCTCGTCGTCGGTAAGTTCCTCGTCCTTGGCCTGCTTGGTTCGCCCGCGCTGGAACGCCAGTTCGTCACCGCGCTTGTCCGTGGTCGGCGTGTACGCGGGCTTGGCTGGCCCTGGTGATGGTTCCTGCTTAGGCTCAACGCGCTCCGTGTGCGACGGATCGTCAGTGCCCACCGCATCCATGCGCTGCGACGACGTGGCCTGTGACGCGTCTTCGGCAAGGCGTTCAAATTCAGGCGGCTTGCCATGTGCCGCTTTTTCGTCGGCAATAGGCTCTTGGTGCTGTTGTTTCAGCGACGTTTTAGGCTTGGCCTGTTCACGTCGTTCGTCAGCGATGAACTCCTGACGCCCACTGCTTATTGAGTCGTCTTCCCGCTGCTGACGCTGTGCCGGTGCGTTCGCAGGCGGCTGTGCTGCCGCTGGTGGCGTCGTAGCGGGATTCCCGGCGGAAACCGGCTTCCCGGTGGGCTTGCTTGCCGGCGTGGACACAGGCGGCTCTACGCCGTCCCTGAGCGTGCCGTTGTCGTTCACCTGATCGACAGGGCCGACGAAACGCTGCCTTGCTGGCGCGCCTGGGGCGCGCTCTTCCGGTTCATCGTCGGGCGCTGGCGCTGCACTGGCTGGCGGATCGACAGGGGGCTTGTTGCCAGAACCCATCCGAAATGTGTACGACTCATCGCCGTCGGGAAAGAACCCGCTGGGCTGGTTGAGAATGTCCGAGGCGGCTTTGTTGATGTCCGCTTCGGCTGGCGGCGGGTCGTCATTTGACTGCCGGCCACGCTCGTACTCGGCCATCACACGCGCGTCGCGGGCAAGTGATGAGTCGGGGGCAAGTGATGGCAGATCGTTCTTGTCATGCAGGTCCGCACCATCGCCTTGCACCGATGGAATTTCATCGGCTCGGCTTGGAAAGCTGGGACGACCCTGCTTGTCCTTCTCGTATTCTTCGTGCGGTAGAAATTTGTCTGCCATGTTTCATGTTTTCTTACGCGACTGCGAGACTACCGCGAAACTGTCGGCGAACCGTCACCGATCCGCCCGATGTGTACTGATTGCTGATCGTGATGCCGTGGTTGATGACGTTGCCGGAAAACGCAGGCCCGCCAGAGTTAACCACCGTCATTGTGCCTTCGGGCGGCGCAGTCGTCGTGACGGTATCGAACTCCACATAAGTCGATGTGGTTGTATTTCCCGACATCAGGAAGAAAACCTGAACCGGGACAGGACCGCCAACCGCCTTGGGTACGCCGATCCGCATGTGGCGCACCCGGCACGTCACCGGCGCAGCATCGGTGATAACAACCGTCCCAAGCGTTGACAACGTGATCGTGAGAGTACCGCCGACGTACAGGTGGCTCGTCGCACCAGTAGCCCAGCCACGCACGTTGCCGAAGATGTCGCCCAGCCGTGGTTGCCATTGCTGGGCAGTATCCGCCGCAGCGCCGGTTGTCCCGGTGACGTTGACCAAGCCCCATGATCGGCTGATCGTAAAGTCCGCCTGCTTGAACAGCGGATCGACGGCAAATTGAAAGATCGAGGCTTGCGCCAGACCAAGTGCCGCACAATTCGCCTGCAAGCCGGAAATGTCCACCTGCGCCAAACCAGCACAATACTCCGTCGCGGTCATCGCCAACGCAGCGGTTGTGTTGGTCAGCGGCCAGTCGGTTTCGATCTGCACGTCGGTAAACAGCGTGCCGTCGTCGCCCGGTGCGGTGAATGTCGCGGTCTGTGACTTGGAAAATGCCATTGCGAATATCCTTCGTTATGCCGCTTGACGCGGGATGCTTTCACTACCCGGAAGGTTCTTCATGCCGTTGTATGGGTGCGGACGCGGAATCCCACTGTCAACGCCACATCGACGCGCCAGTTCTTCACGAAACTGGAAGTAGTACGCCAGCCCCTTCTGCGCCCAGTTGTTTCCGTTGTCCTGTCCATACACCATCGCGGCGGCAGCGCCAGTCCATAGCGGGGCGCGCAGGTGACGCGACGGGATGTTCAACTCCACATCCGATGTCTGACCCGGTGTCCAATCGACAAACGCAGGTCGCCACGACAATGTCATCGCATACGCCTGATCGCACAGCGGCCACCAGTGCCATAGGTCGTCAGCCTCGGGCGCGATGAACTGCGGCTGTCCAGTCTGCACCGGGTAGGCTTCATGCCGTCGGCGCAGGAAATGAAAGTCAACCCGCTTGACCCGCGTATAGCCGATCCGGCAGTGATCCACCGCCAATGCCAGCAGGTCGCCCAGCCCGGTCTGCTCGGCAAGGTTCGCCTTGCTCGATCCAGACGGCAGCGATGCTTCGCGTGTTTCGTGGATACAGCCGGTGTACTCCACCAGATCATTGCACGCCATTTGGATTGCGCGGTCGATAAGGTCGTCGGTAAAGGTTGCGTCATTTACCCAAAGTGACGAAGTTTTCACGAGTTTACGTGCTTGTGTTAACAGCATGTTTACGACACCAGAATAAGTCGCACGTCAATATCGCCAACTGTGTCTGCAACGTTTCGAGCGCACGTGATCTTGTCAATCACATCCAGCGTGCTTAAAACGCCGTTGGTATGGACTATGTTTAGAATGTCGTCAGCACACAACTCAAAAGGCTGGTTGGCTGGAATCAGAAACGAACTGTAGAGCGGGGTTCCAGCGCTGTCCTCGATCAACTCAAGGATCGCCGCGCCGTTGGTCTCAAACAGAAGGTAGTCGAAGTCGGTGACGGCTGACGTAGTGGCGTCCCACAACGTCGTCTTGACGTAGTTGTCAGCAATCGTCACGCGGGCTTCGTGGATATCGTCACCCGCACACGTCACCAGCAGCGGGCTATCGCCATCCCTGAACGACGAACGCGCAATAACCTTGCCATCGTCGTCCAACACTTCCACTACCGGCGATCTGCGAACATAAAAAGTCATGTGATGAATCCTTAAGCTCTTGCAATGGCCACATCAGCCGACGGGTCATACCAGCCGCGATAGCCCCGTTTTCGACCACGACTCAATACGCCGCCTTCCATCTGCCCCAAATTGCCCTGCGCCATCGCGTCGGCTAGTTTCAAGCGGCGGAGCATTGACGACTGTTCGATCGGTTCAACCGCTTCGGAGAATGTCATGGCGGGACTTGCGGCGGAACGTGCAAAGGCACGCACCAATTCAACCAGCAGCATTTCCATCTTGGCAGGCACGTTGGCCACCTGTTGAGGAAGCAGTAGCGTCGTCCATGTGTTGCGCCCGTTCACGACAATCTGATCGCCCGCCGAAGCGGCCGGGAACAACGCAAGCCGTGGCCCACGCGGCGGACTCTGACTGTCAGGCTGATCGGGGTATTCCAGTGCGGTCCAGAACGATGTGCCGACGCTGGTAGCGCTCGACGCACGAAACCCCGCGATGATCTCACTGGTGGTCAGGAACACGTCGCGCCCGGAGTTGTTCGCTGCCTGAACGCTGATGATGTGATCCAAGTCGCCGGGAAGGTCGGCGTAGGTCTGTCCTGCGCCAAGCGTGATCGTGACGCTCGGGCGCTTGCGCCACTGCCACTCGTGCATGTCGAACAGGTATTGACCCGCCTGATTGCACAGCGTCGCGTCGTCCCAGCGCGCATCGTGATCCTCGCCGAGAATCGACGTGAAGGCGTCAACAAGATGCATCAGCGTTAGGCTCATAAGTCAATCTCACGGAATGTTCGCAAGGCGGCCCACAGCGGCGCTGGTGTGGCGATACGCGACGTTCGCGCCAGCGCCGGTACCAAGGTCAAAGCCAATTTCGATCTTCTTAAAGCCCATCGTGATGACACGAACCAGTGCCGGATGGTTGGCGGCGGTAGCGCTCTTAATCATGACCAGGTTGTCGTCGAAGGTCGTGCCGACTTCCGCAACGGTATCGACCAGCAACTCCGTCGTTGCACCGATGGCCGATCCCGCTACACCGTCCATCGTGCAGAGCGTGCAGGTGATCTGGCCAACCAGATACGGAACCCACAGCGGGGTATCGTTGTCAAGAAGCTGAACCTCGTCCCACAAGGCGATCTGGGCAACGAAGGTTTCATCGTTGGCATCGGTGCCGAAGAACAGCAGGTCGGTCGTCGTACCCGAACACGGAACGACGACCTTGTTGGTGGTGGGCGCAGAGGAACTGTCGATGGTGACGGGTTCGGTTGCGGTCACGTCCAGCGCCGGGACCGCAGAGGTCATCGTGCTGTACGTGGTCAGGCCGCGAACCCAGCCGCCTCGCATGTAATCGCTTTGGTTCATAACGTGACTCCTTCAGTGTGTGGCGTCACGCACGACTATGATATTCGATAAGTGACCCATGTATTCGCCGCAGTACGACGCGATCGGAACATGCCAGCGCTGCCAGTGATGCCACCGGTAGACACATGCCCGGACTGAACGATGGGATTGCCAACGAGCGTGTGACCAGACGCAGTAGTCAGCGTTCCCGTGTCAGCCGCAGCCGCCGAGAGGTTCATGATCGACCAGTCGATGGACTGACCAACGGCAAAGCTGGCGGGCATACCCGTGTCCATTGCCGTACCGGTATCAACCGTCAGGGCAACCGTAGCGCCGACGGTGTGCGTCAGGGTCACGATGCCGGTCAGGATGTCGGCGATCGTAATGGTGGCCGCGCCGGTTTCAGCGGTGGGCGTACCCTGAACCTGATGGACTACGCCGTCACGGATGACAGCGCCGTCAACCGCCACGCCTGACCCTGCCGTTGCCTCGGCAAGTGTGCTTGCGGCGATCGTGGGTGACGCAAACCACGTTGCGTTGCCTTCGAGCCAGTCTTTGATGAGTGCTAATGTTCCTGCGGGTGATGGCATGTCAATTCCTTTCGTATGGGTGTGATTACTTCTGACGCCGACCCAGTCGCGTAACACGTCGTTCTGGTTTCTTCTCGTCAGCCGCATTAGACGCGGCCACGGGTTTTACAGTTGGCTTGGGATCAGGCTCCACCGCTTGGAGTTCAACCTGCTGGACAACCTTCGGCTCGTCAACGACAAGTGCCTCGTTGCTGATGGCGATTTCTTCGCCGTTGTGCAGCACGTAACACGTCTTGCCCGATGCGGGTCGCAGGTACTCAACATGCCCAAGCGTCTTGTGAAGCATCGTGATCCTTATCAGTCAAGGCCGTTCGGCCCGGTTAAGGGACGAACGGGGTAAGTCGTTGTGACTAGCGAGCCTGTTTGACGTAAATCCAGTCAACCAGCATCTGCTTGGCAGCAGCGGCGTTGTTCTGGATGCTGAACGTCGGGGTGATGGCGTCGTCGATCGGGACGTTGGCGGTCGTTTCCGAACGCTTAACGCCGTTGACGTAGTGCTTGACCCGAAGATCGGTCGCCGACTTGGCGATGACCTCGAACGACAGGATGAGCGGAGTGTCGTCCACGTAGTCGATGGTCGTATCGGTCACGGTGTAGGCCGCCGTGGTGGTCCAGTCGGTCATGGCGTTGCCAGTGAACGAATGGATCGACGCACCGCCAGCGTTGAGCAGGCCCGGCGTGGACGCCTCGTACGAACCGAAGCCGATGGCCTCGGTCACGCCAGCCAGAACCGTTGTGTCGGTCGTGGCCAGGCCCATGAACCAGTCAATGGAGGTCAGCGGCGCTGCCGCAGCCGTAAATTTCAGGCGTGCGGCAAACACCAGTGGCTTGCCAACCTGAATCTTGTAGCCTTCGCCGTTGAGTTGGAACTCGTACTTGTCGTTGTCGCCGGTGTCGGTGGTGACGTGCAGCCAGCCACCGGGTTCATCGTCGGCAATGGTGATCGTGCCATCGTTGGTTTCCGTCACCAACCACTCGCCAACGTCAGCCGTCTTGTCAATCTTCGTGCCGCCACCGCCCGAAGAGGTATAGCCGCCGAGAAGCCAGTCCTCGAAGTACACCACGTCAGGGTTCAGCGGGCTGCCTTGAAGTCGTGCCGGATGTGAAAACGGGTCGAATCCCATGTCAATGCTCCTGTTGAGTTAAACCATTTCTGATCTACGACGCTGAATTACACATCAGCGAAGTGCCACGATCACGCGGCCGAGAGAAATCCGTGGCGACGGCGAGATCGGTTAAAGATTTGCAACCAATTGTCAAACCAAACGACTCTGGTGTCGGGTTTCTCGGCCCAGTCCATCGGCTTGCTCTTGTCCATCCACTTGTCCGTGTGGCAGATGAGCTTGATGAAGTCACCGTGAAGGAACACGAAGCCGGGCTGGCCAGCAGTGAACGTGCTCTGGTCGTCGAAGCCTTCGCAGGCTTTCACGCGGATGCCCAGGAACGACGCATCGCCATACGCGGGGTCTTGAGCACCAGCGCGGGTGATGTCGTTGTTGGCGCGAACGGCCTTCATATAGTCCCGGCGACCTTCGCGGTTCGTCAAGACCACGACCTGTTTGAAGTCCGAGTCGGTGAAGTCTTTGGGATCGCCCGACGCCTGCTCAGGACGTTTGAACCGAACAAGCTGGCTCATGGCGTCGAAGCCCGCGATGATGCCGGTGTCCTGATCCATCGGTGTAGCGAATGTGTAGGTCGCGGCCTGATTGCGCCAGTTGCTTTCCGTGGTCGGGTTGATGCCCTGAACCGTGGTGTAGCCAGGGGGGGCAAGTCCGTCGCTGGTGATGGTCGAGAAGATGCTGTGCGGTTCCTGCCCGCCGTCAGCTTCCATCTGGTCGTTGGAAGCCGCAGCCACGAACAAGCGCTCCATCTTCGTGTACAGGTTCGAGTAGGCCGCCTGGTACTTGATGTCTCGCAGTTTCTTGAACTGATGGAACCGTGAGTCACGGGTGATGCTCGAATCTCCGCCGTTCTTCATGATCTCATGTTCATTCCACTCCACGTAGCTGCGAACCTGTCGCCACGGCACCGTGATGGTGGATGTGAACTGCTGGTTGACGATCGTTCCGGTTTCGCCGGGCAGATAGGTCTGTGCCGCGTCACCATCAGAGAAGATCACCACGTCGTTGATGGACGTGCCGCCTTTGACTTCCTTCTTGGAACGGCTCAGGAAGTCGTACGCTTCGTAGTTGCGAAGTGATGCGTCGTTGACGACCATGTCGGACGAAAACGGGTGCGACGGGCCGGTGGTGTTGAAAAAGTCCTCGAATGCGCTTAGTGCTACTCCAGCCATTGCTGGTTACTCCATAGGGGGTTAGGCTCGATCAGCTTGCGCGTTTCCCGTAATGTCTTTCGTCAATTTTCAGGAAGTTGGCACGTTCGCGCTGTTCGCGGGTGAGTTGTTCCGCACCGGACTTTCCGGCCGGTCTTGGATTGCTCACGCCGTTCTTGCGCATCTTGCTGCGGTCGAGCATTTGGTTCTTTATGTCTTGGTGGGTCGTATTGGAAAACTCCCACCGCGCCGCTTCTTCAAACGCCTGCGCGATGGTCTTGTACTGTCCGGTTGAGACAAGGATGTTGTAGCGATCCACAACTTTGCCAAACGCTGCGTCATCGGCAAGATGCTGATACTTGTCGGTCATGCGGGTACGAAGGGTGTCGATTTGCGCACTGACCAGATCGGCCTTGACGTAGCCCATTTCCTGCTGGTGACGCTGCTCCAATTCCGCCAACGCCTTCTGGAACTGCCCGGTGGCCTGATCCAGCGTGGCCTGCGCGACCTTGGTGGCGATGATGCCCAGCGGCTCCTTGAGGTCGGCGAATTGGCCGTCCTGCTCCATGTCGAAGGCTTCCACATCGAGCACTTCGCCGATCGCGGCCATGAGCGAATCACTCAATGCCGTGGCAACTGGTGGTGCAGCCGCCTTTTCAGGGGCTTCTTCTTCGTCGCCCGGCTCGCCTTGGCGGACCTTGTTGCCGTAACTGTCGCCGTCGCGCTGCTGCTTTGCCAGTTTCAGGCCCGCTTGGACAAACCAGTGCGGATCGTCCTGAAACTGCTTGGTCATCCGGTCCTGATCCATCAGGCCGGATCGGATATGGGCAGCCAGCGCCACATCGAAGAACTTGTCGGGCTTGATGCCCAGCGCTTCGACTGCCTTGGCGACCTTGGGGTCAGCCAGCACATCGTCGGGGTCGGGTTCACCCGCGTTGCCTTGGGTATCCGGGTTGGCGCTTTTGTCGCTTCCGGCCTCGGCTTCATCGGTGTCCGCCTTGTCAACTTCGCTGTCAGACGCAATGTCGGCGTCCACATCGTCATCGCCATCGCGTTGTGAGCCCCCGCTGCCCAGACCGTGCTTCGCTTCGAGTTTAGCGAAATCATCGAGCGACATATCGTCGCGGTTAGCACTGTCGGTCGCGGCAGGCTCCTGCGTGGCGGTTGCCGTTGCGGCGTCCGTGGTTTTCAGTTGTTCTATGTTCTCTGCCATGTTCAATGCTCCTTTGTAGGGGTTATCCCGCAGGGGAATCCCGCAAGTTGCTCACTTGTAATCGCTGTCCGAATAGTCTTTGGTGTAGCCGTGACGTGCGCAGATATCGCGCTCGTGCTGATGGTCTTTGATGATGGATTTGCCGTAGTGGCGACCGGGTGTCGTCACGGTTTCGCAGCCCGCAGCGTATTGCGGAAGGCTGTTACTGGCATAAGGGTAGCCGCGACAGTGATGTGCGATCTGCGCGGAAATCTGCGGCGCGCCGGGGGTTTTTAAGCCTTTCCAGCCTTCGCCGCGATCCAGTCGCGCTTCTTTTTCTGCGATCGTATCAGCCACGAAATACCAGTTACGGTTTTTCGGCGATACGCCGAGACGCAAGAAATGCGTGCCCGCAAGACGCGGGTCTTCACTACATTATTGCAGCATTGACTTCAATTTGCAAGCAGTCTTTATCCGATCAAGGTTTTCTATCACGCCTGATCCGCCCATCGGGTTGCCATCGCGGTCCAGACGCCTGAAATCCAAGTTGCCCAAACCCTCGACGCGCAGCCTGCACTGGCCATGCCCGGACTCGATGACGGTGACTTTGATGCGTGCGCCGAGCATGACGCTGTACCCGCGCCGAAGCGTGATGGTGGGTGATGCTATGGCTTGTCTCCCTGCTTGTCGTAGTCGGTGTGGTGGATGCAGGAAAAATACCCCGGCGTGGCCAATCCACATGTCCACATCTGCCAATCGGGGGGCCGTAGTATGGCCATTAAACCGCGTCCACTGTGCCTCGAATCAGGAAGCACCGCCAAAAAACCGCATCGCCCCATCGGCGGCACTTTTCTAGGCTTCCAATTCCCGAACGTCCTGCATCGGGGTAGGTCTTTGGGGTCAGGCATCAGATGGTCTCCGCACGGGATCAATCCGGTGGATTCGCAATGCGCCGTCCGCATGATCTATGAATACACGAAGCTCGCCGATACGTCTACCACCGCGATACACCAGAACCATCAGCACGGTTTCTGACATTTTGTGCCATCG
>Ga0105050_10009283_pt1 | contig 11057 bp, 9 predicted proteins | sample FRY01_FD_78088 | JGI IMG/M metagenome (GOLD analysis project Ga0105050, IMG submission 78088) | Freshwater microbial communities from Lake Fryxell liftoff mats and glacier meltwater in Antarctica - FRY-01 | ecosystem: Environmental > Aquatic > Freshwater > Ice > Glacier meltwater ... | reverse complement strand
TGATGCTAACTTCTTCCATGGATGCCCTCTCCTTCAACTTGTGTTTCGACACCACGAGTATGGCACATCGCGATGCCGTCAGGGGTGAGCGGCATCCACCCCATCTCTGGCGATCGTTTGTAGTCCTGCCGGAAAGTTGGTCATCGCGGATTCCGCGCATGAAACATCGCCGTACGATGGCACACCAGTGCAGCGGCGGTTGGCCAGTTGCGATTCCGACAAATCAGTTAGAGATCATCCACAGAACCTTTGCAGGTTCATCGGTTGAGTTTATCACGATGTGGTCGAGATTCGCGTCAAAATAAACGCTGTCGCCAGCGTTGAGTTCAACAGAGGCGTACAGCTTGCTGTGCAGGGTAATTGTTCCGGCCAGGACATAGATGAATTCCTCTCCGTCATGGTGATACCAACGCTTAATCCCCTTTTTCGACTGGGCTGGGACGGTCGAGCGGAACGGAACGATTTTCTTATTGGACAACTCGCCACATAGCACCTCATGCAATCGACCGTCATGCTCGAGAAACTCGCCCGCACCCAGGCGTGTGATTGAACGCCGCCCGCCTTGACCGGTCTGCTGTCTGTTATCCAGAAGATCTGTTAGATTGACTTCCAGGCCACGCGCGATTTTCTGCAACAATCCTATGGTGGGAGACATTTGGCCAGTCTCTACCTTCGACAGGGTTGAACGTGCGACGCCAGTGTTTTCACTCAACTTGACGACGGTCCACCCCCTGTGCTTGCGAAGCGTGCGAATTCGCAGGCCGACTGCTTTATTCATCTGATCATCGCCATTCGGCACATTGCGCACTGACGGGTCGATCGGCTGTTTCAAATGACTGAGGGCTTGCATAGCCTTGGCGGCGAGCGGTTGATTTTCGCGTTCCATCGTATGGTTCCTTGCAAGCCTGCCGCTAAAGTCTTTTCTTCGAGACCCAACGTTTCGGGCGGCTATTTATCGGCCGTCGCCTTCCTTCCCGGTTTCGATTGCCCATGCATAATGCTTACTGCAGAGGCGTCTCGAGCTCAGAATGGATTAACTCGTTACAGTGTGGAGGGTCGGTCATTCGCGCTTTTCCGAATTATCGATGCAATGCGGCACAATCCAAGTTTCGCTGAAGATCAAATAAGCTGATGTCGTTTGGCCGGCGAGGAAGGGCTTGGTATGGATCGCGCCGCCCAAACGCTGATCGTTCAGTCGCGCGCTGGCATTTCCAGCCGTAATATATGTGCCGAAGACCTCATGCCGCCCAGTCGAGGTCTTCCCTGGAGGAAGTTCCAGATGGACCGGATCGTGTAGGTCGATCCATTCCAGTGCCAAAGTCCGCCCGGCCCCCACGAAACGTTCAACGTACGTGCCATCTTGAGTGTGACCGCCATGCTCAGATTCGAGCGCGTCGAAGCTCATGGCCTTAAACGCGCATCGGTCGCGGAAGGCCGCATATTGCACCGCGAAATCGTCTGCCAGCCAGCGGAAAAGCGGTGGATTGTCGTTCAGGCAAAAATTGCCTTGGTGCTTCCTCTTGGCATCGGGATTGCTGAGTGCCATAATTCCGACTCCTGCGCCAAAGGGCGACCACTTGATGCGGAAAACCGAGAAGGCGGCGGTCCAAGGGCCATCGGGACCAGCTTCAAGATACAGGCAGTGGTTTTCTCCGGTCCAAGCGATACGACCCTCGTTGATTGGATTCCGATCAGACATTGCAGTTCCTTCGATCTGGTAGTTTTGATCGCATTCCGGCTTAGCCCGTCCAGTCCCGCATACGATACCATGCGGATGCCCCGGCGACGTAGAACCGGTTCAATCCGTGCAGAGGAATGGTGCTAATATGAGTCTGCGGCTGAAGCGGCAGTTCCTCGTTACATTCATCGACGAACCATTTTGCAATGTGTTCTCCTAGGACTGGATACATCGCCACGCCACGCCCATTGCAGCCGGTTAGCGCGATCGCTTGGTTGCCCAATACGTACAGGCGTGGCTTCGCGTCGGTGGTGATCGCAACGCGTCCATACCATCGATGATCCATTTTGACGTCGCCGATCTGGGGAAAGAGCCGTCGCAGTATCTGCTCGAGTGCCTGGAAATCTTGTTCGGACCGGGGCGGGCGCAATGTGCCGCGCCCACCAATCATTAGACGTCCGCCGGGACCGCGCCGGAAATAGACCAATAACCGCCTCATATCCGACACGCCATAACCTTCCGGAACCAGTGAGGCAAGAACGTGGTCGGGCAATGGCGCCGAGGATATCTGGAAGCTGTGAACGGGGACGAAGCTACGAGCAAGGCGAGGCCATAGATGATCGGCGTAGGCGTTCGTCATGATCGCAAGTTTCGCTGCTCTGACTTGTCCCTTTGGGGTCGAAATCACCCAGACACCCGCATCAAGCTTAATTTCGATGGCCGGTGAGTTCTCGAATATTCGCGCGCCGTGCCGCTCAGCAGCAGCAGCGAGCCCGCGCACAAATTTCAACGGGTGCAGCGTGCCGCCGCGCTGGTCGATCCAACCCCCCAGATAGTGATCCGTACCCAGGAGTTCACGGATTTCCATCGCATCGAGAAATCGGACGGGAGCGCCACGTTTAGCCCATTGCTCGCAGCGGCTGCGCACCTTTTCCAACGTAGGCGCGCTGTGCGCGGGCTGCACGAAGCCGCCGCGTTTGACGTCGCACTCAATGCCGAGCCGTTCAATCAGGGCGAAGGTTCGATCCGCCAGCCCGCCAACGAAGTGGGTTAGCGCTGTGGCCGCGTCGGCGTTATAGATCGCGTCGATCTCATCGGGATCGTATTTCATGCCTGGATTGACCTGGCCACCGTTCAGGCCGGAGCCACCTGATCCAATCCGCGCGCCTTCGATGATGACTGCCTGCCTACCGGCTTCGGCCAGATGCAGGGCGATCGACAAGCCAGCGTAGCCACCTCCAACGATAGCCACGTCGGTCGAGATCGTTCCGTCAAGCGGTGCGCGGCAATCGGCTTCTGACGCGGTGCTGTGCCACAATGACCGAATGAAATCTGACTCTGAACTGGGAACCGTCACCATCGGTCGTCTTTCTCGTCGGGGACATATTGGGCGGAGCGGAAGACGGGGGGCACATCTCGCAACTCAGCCAGAGGGATGTGACAGCGGATCACGTGGTTCGGCCCGGCGGCTATCTGCTCCGGCGGGACGGTGTCGCAAACTTCGCCGATCCGACGCGGACAGCGGCCGGCAAACGGGCAGCCCGCGCCATGGGCTGAGAGGCTTTGCAGCTCGCCTTGCATGCGAAGGCGCCGCTGTTCCAGCATGCTGTCCACCAAGGGCAACGTAGACAGCAGGACCTCGGTATAAGGGTGATAGGGCGGCGCGAAGACCTGGTCGACGGTGCCAATTTCAACAATCTGCCCAAGATACATGACCGCCACGCGATCGGCTATGTAACGTACCACGCCCAGATCGTGCGAGATGAATATCAGCGCCGTATCGGAGGCCGCTCGTGCGCTCAGCAGCAGTTCGAGAATCGCAGTTTTCACGGAAGTGTCTAGCGCCGAGGTCGGTTCGTCTGCGATCACCAGTGCAGGACTTCCGGCAAAGGCGCGCGCTACCGCAACGCGCTGCCTCTGCCCCCCCGAAAGCTGTCCCGCCGTCATGTGGAGTGTCTCTTCGGGTAGGCGGACGCGATCCATCAACTCTGCAATTTCAGCCTTGCGGGCGGCGTGCGTGCGTGACTTACCGAGTTTCCGCACTGCGCGACCTAGGATGAAGCCAACCGTATGCGAGGGGTTGAGCGTACGGTCGGGATTTTGGAAAACCATCTGTATGTTGCGGATCTGCTCGGCAGTCCTTTGCCCGATCGGAACGTCACTCACGTCCTTGCCCAGAAGGATAATCTGGCCCGAACTGGGGCGCTCAAGTCCCATGACGACATGGCCAAGAGTCGATTTCCCGCAACCTGATTCACCGACCAATCCCAGAACTTCTCCCCGACCAAGCTCCAGATCAACGTAACGATTCGCAAGAATCTGAGTTTCTTGTCGACGGAACGCAAACAGGGGACGCAAATAAAAGGTCTTTGAAACGCCTTTCAGCTGCAAAACTGGGGTGTACGACTCGGTTGCCGTTTCATCGCCAGGAGGCGGTAAGCTGTGATCGACCTCTATTTCCGACCAGCGATGGCACCGGACCAGGGTGCCTGCTGGTCCGGAGGAGGTCAGCTCGGGCGACAGTCCGTCGCAAACTCCGGGCCTAGCGAAGGAACAACGCTCCATGAACGAGCACCGCTTCGGCAGCGCACGCAGCCGCTGGACTTGGCCCGGGATGGAGCGCAGGCCGTACACCCTTCGCCCCGCGTTGATACGCGGAACGCAGGACAGCAGCCCTTGGGTATACGGATGCCGAGGGAAGTCGATAATCTGGTCCGTTGGGCCCTCTTCGACAATGCGGCCGGCATACATAACGCCGACGCGGTCGCTTACACGCCGGATCAGTCCCAGGTTGTGCGACACGAACAGCATTGTGGTGCCGTGCTCAGTGCGCATCTGCCTCAGAAGATCGATGATCTCAGCCTCGACAGTTACGTCAAGAGCTGTGGTCGGTTCGTCGAGTATCAGGAGATCCGGCGCGGCCAGAAAGGCCATCGCAATCACGACACGCTGCTTCTGACCGCCCGAAAGCTGATGTGGAAACCGGGCTGCCGTAGCTTTGGGATCCGGTAGCCCGACGGCGTCAAGCATCGCTAGCACGCGTTGTCGACGAGTTTCCCGGTCGTTGGCGCTGTGGACTTTCAGCACCTCGCCTAGTTGCTGTCTGACTGTCAACGTCGGGTTCAATGCACCTGTTGCGTCCTGGTAGATCATCGCGATTCGCGACCCACGGATGGCCCGCAGGGCTTTGGGGGTGAGGTTTGTAAGAGACTGGCCTTCGAATACGATCGTCCCGCCCGCCAGGCGTCCTCGGTTGCCAAGATACTGCATGATCGCCAGTGCGATTGTCGATTTCCCGCAGCCAGATTCTCCAACCAACCCATAGCACTCGCCACGCTTGAGGTTGAGCGAGACACCCGCCACAGCCACTATATCGCCGTCATGCGCGCGATAGCGCACGTCCAAGGACTCTATGCTCAGGATATTCGGTGCAGGCATATTCATCAGGCAGCCTCCGTAGTTTCCTGAAGGCCGTCGGCCAGCAAGTTGAAACCCATGATAAGACTGCTGATCGCGAATGCGGGAATCAGCGCAATATGCGGCAGGACGGTAAGGAGTGTCGTGCCATCCCGCACCATGCCGCCCCAGTCGGGATGCGGCGGCGGCAAGCCAAGCCCCAGGAAACCCAGAACACCGATCGAGATGACCGTGTAGCCCATGCGCGTACAGAAATCGACGAAGAGTGGACCGCGCTCATTGGGCAGCAATTCTATTGCGAGAATGTAGAGGTCGGATTCGCCCCGAATCCGAGCGGCCGCGACGTAGTCGCTGGTTTTGAGGTCATAAGTCAGGCCCCGCACCAGCCGCGCAATACCTGGACTTGACACCAGTATCACGGCGATGACGATATTCATCGCGGAGGGACCGACCGACGCGATGAGCACGACGTAGAGCACGATCTTGGGAAATGACAACATCAGGTCGATTACCCGAGTCAGCACACTGTCGATCCAGCCGCCATAGTAGGCAGCCACCATGCCAAGTGTGATCCCGATAACGTAAGAGCAGAGCAGCGACAGTGGCGCAATCACCAAAACCGGCCGCGCCCCCCAGATGATGCGTGACAGCATATCACGGTGCAAGGCGTCACTGCCGAACCAATGGGTTAGTGAGGGGGTCGGATCGGTCAACGACCACATATGCTGTGCGTTGGGATCAAAGGGCGCTAGAATTGGTGCGAATAGAGCTACGAGGCACCAGAAGAGGATCAGCCCAAGCCCAAAACAGGCTGTCCTTGAACGACCAACGCGGCGCAGAAGCGACTTGCCTCGAAATTTGGCAGTTCGTCGATGTTGCACCAGAGGTTTCGCCGGGCGCTGATGGCCGGGTTCGGGGAAGGTCATGTGAAACGGATCCGCGGGTTCAGCACCATGTAGCCTATATCGCCGATCAACTGGGTCGATACGGCTATGCAGACCGCGATCAACGCGGCGGCTTCGATCAGAGCGATGTCTCCGAACAGAGCCGCCTCCAACAAAAGTCGGCCAATGCCGGGATAGGCGAATACCACCTCGGTCACGACCACCCCGCTGATCAGCCAATTGATCTGCAGCAAAATCACCGTGAAGGGTGCGATCATGGCGTTTCTAAACGCATGGACAAACACGACCCGGCGCCAAGGCAATCCTTTCAGGATGGCGGTCCGGATGTAGGCGCTTGCCATTACCTCCTTGATCGAAGTGCGGATGAACCGCGACACATAGGCGGTTACGTAGAGCGTCAATACTGTGACTGGCAGAATATATTGCAGGTGGATGGGCCAGGTCCCGCCCTGCTGAAGCGGGCTGGTCCCAGGCAGCCATCCTAGCCATAGCACGAAGATGCTCATCAGGATGACCGCCGAGGCGAATTCCGGCACCGAGGCCACCACGGAAGAGAAAATAGTAAGACCCCGGTCAATCGGTCGTCCAGCAAAAAGTCCTCCCAGCGTGCCTATTAATAGCGAGAGCGGCACGATGCAGAACACTGCCAAGCCCGCCAGCCACAGGGAATTCACAAGACGCGCACCGATGACATCAGCGACAGGCACTTTCATCATCGTCGAAAAGCCGAAGTTACCGATATACTTGTGGCCTCGCGAGTCTTCGAAGTTCAATTCTAGTTCAGGATCGGCTAATGGATCGGCATTCAGACCGAGAAGCACACCGGCCCAACGTCCGTACCTTACGATAATCGGATCGTCGAGATTGAGCCGTTCATAGAGGATCGTCACTTGGGCGTCGGTCGCGAAGGGCCCCAACGTCTTGCGCGCGACATTGCCCGGCGAGGATTCCACAAGAAGAAAAATAATGAATGAGGCAGCCACCAACGTGAATACAACTGCGCTGAATTGGCGTAGCAGATATAGCAGCATCTTCTATTCCCACTGGATCGGCATAGGGCGCTGCCGGACTGAGCCCGTCCGGCAGCCGCATGAAATCAGACTGCTTCTAGCCACACATCCTTGTAGTAGTTATAATTCGTCGGGTGCATCGTGAAATTCTTCAACCTGTCCGTATAGATCCCATAGATCGAACGGAAGACTGGCTGCACCACTGGTCCGTCATCAAGCATGATCTGCTCCAGGACGGCCATTGTCTCGCGCCGCTTATTCACGTCGAGCTGGCCTTCGGCTTCCAAAAGCGCCTTGTCGAATTCCGGATTGGAATAACCCGATTCGTTCCATGACCCGTTTGTCCTGAAACACAATCCATAAAGCATGATTCCCAAGGGCCGGTGATTCCAGTCAGTGAAGCCGAGCGGCACCTTCTTCCACACTTCCCAGTATTGCGCGGCCGGCACCGGGTTCATCTCGATCCGGATGCCGGCTTCCTTCCATTGCTCGATCATGGTCTGCACGACTTGGCTTTCCCAAGCGGGCGACGATTTGAGATAGAGTTTAGCGTCTATCCCGTCGGGATGGCCGGCCTCCTCGAGAAGTCGTTTGGCCTTCTCCACATCACGTGTGATGCGTGGGATTTGCGCATATTCGGGGTGCACCTTCGAGACGAAATGATGCTCGCCCTCATATCCTAGACTGCCGAGTCCAAACTGGAGCACGGCCGTCGTGTCAACCGCGCATCTCATCGCCCGCCGCACCCGCGGGTCATCGAAGGGCGGTTCGTCGACGCGCATCCGTACCGCGCCGGTATTGGCTGTCAAAGCTTCGTATACCTTCATGCCGGACAGCTTCTGGACTGCCGGCAATGCGGCATTATCCACCGATGGCCACCCGTCTATCTGATTCGAAGCCAGCGCTGCGAGATGCGCGTTTGGATCATCCCCCAGATCAACCCATTCCAGGGCCTCCATATAAGGACCGTCGCCCCAGTAATCACTGCGCGCCTGCATGAGGCACCGCTGACCCTGTTCATATTCAACGATCTCGTAAGGTCCGGTGAAGTTGGACCCGATACCGAATGTTCCCCCATCGGCCGGGTCCATCATGAAGAGCTGTTGGTGAAAGAGCGACTCTGGGATTGCCAAGTTTGGCGCTTTGCCGTTCAACACGACGGTATGATCGTCCAGCTTGGTGATCGCGTCGTCGCGCCAAAGACGCTGGCCCTTCTTCTTCGCGCCACTATCGTCGGTCTCATCGGTTTCGTAGTTTTCCATAATAAATCCAGCAAAAAGCCCCACAGTTGAAGACCCTGTCGCTGGATCGAGAGCGCGCTTGAGATTCCATACCACGTCGTCTGCGGTGAAAGGCCGACCATCGCGCGCCCAAGAGACGTCCTTGCGTAGGTACAGCGTCCAGGTCTTCAGGTCGTCGCTGGCCTCCCATTTCTCGAGCAGTTGCGGGCGCGTGACGTTGTCATTGCCTGTGAGTGTCAACTGTTCCAAACATTGCCTGACAAAAATCTGCTGGCCCCAGCTGTAAGTGTGTGGGTCGGATATATCCCCCAAACGGGATGCCACCCGAAGCTTGCCGCCTTTTACTGCCGCTTCCGCCCGGGCCATTGCTTGGGGTGCTAAACCTGCCATAGCGTAGGCCGCGCTCGCCGAGACGCCCAGTAGCGTCGCCGTACGCAGAAAATCGCGCCGGCTGATACCGCCACTTTCCAGATCGTTCTGCAACACTTGGATGTGTGGGTGGTGCTTGCCTAGTTTAGACATTTTGTTTTCTCCCCATTGTTTTCTGCTGAAGCTTTCTTGCCTAGTATCCTCTAACGCTGTCGTAGACATGGCTGAGGGGTCTGCCGGCCTGATGGTCTCGGATGCCCTGTGCTATCGAAAGTACCGCAGTCTGCGGCAGCAATTCTCCGGCCATGTGCGGTGTCACCACTATCTTGGGATGGTGCCAGAAAGGGTGATCAGCCGGCAGCGGTTCCTGAGCGAAAACATCAAGGAAGGCTCCAGCGATCTGACACGTGTCCAACGCGTCAAGCAAATCATCTTCGACCAAGTGCGATCCACGTCCAACATTGATCAAACGACTACCCTTTGGCATCCGTGCAAGAAATGCTTTGTCGATCAGTCCCGCCGTCGCTTGTGTCTGTGGCAAGGCGCAGACGATGTAATGGCAATGGGGCAGCATTTCGGGCAATTGCTCGATGCCATAGTGACAAGTGATCCCCTCGATCTGCCGTGCCGTGCGGCTCCAGCCGTGGACTTGAAAACCGAAGGTGGTCAGTCGGCTCGATATTGCTTTCCCGATCGAGCCCAGCCCGAGTACGCCTATCGTGATCTTGGGTGAATATAGAACCGGCTGTTCCTGCCAGTTGCGCTCACCCTGAAGTCGTAGCGTACGGTTGAGGAACCGATGGTAATATAGCACCGCAAGACAGACATATTCGGCCATCATGTCGCTCTGATAGGGATCGGACATTCGCACGATAGGGATGTCACGTGGTAGATCCGGGTCGAGCAGGATGTGATCCACCCCTGCAGCCAGCGAGAAGGTGACCTTAAGGTTCGGCAACGAGGCCAAAAGTCCGGGTTGCGGGGCCCAGACGAGAGCATACTCGATTTCGCTGGCTTCCCCAACACGTGGAAAATGACGAATATCCACGTCGGGCAAGTGCCGTCGAAGTTCAACGGGCCAAGCTGGATCGTCGGAGACTAGAAGAAGTGCTGTCATTCTGTATCTATCTCCGGCCTACAATTTTCATTATACGGCACCTATGATTATTATAGTAGAAGTATGGACATAATAGTGTCAACAAAAAAGAGGAGTCATGCTTTCGGAACTTAAGCGACGGTTGCCTAAGTCCTTAGGTGTTCCATCCCGGATGATCACATTTCCCCTCGGCGATCGGCCCTGTTCATGGCAAGATCGGTTTTGAGGGAACTTTGGGACGGGGAGCCACCATGCTGATTCATCTTCACAAGCAAGCCACAACGACGCCGAAGGTTCGGGCCGCAATCCAGGCCAGCGATGATGCCGGGACGGCGCTTGCGGAACGTTTCGGAGTTACCGCGCAAACCATCTATAAATGGCGCAAGCGAGACAGCGTCGAGGATCGCAGCCACACGCCGCACCGGCTTCAGACCACACTGACGCCTGCGCAGGAGGCCGTCGCGGTGGCCTTGCGTAAGACGCTGCTGGTCTCGCTGGATGACCTGCTTGCGGTGGTGCGCGAGTTTCTGAACCCGAACGCCTCGCGTTCCGGGCTGGACCGTTGCTTGCGGCGGCATGGCGTGGGAAACCTGCGCGATCTCACGGCCAAGGAACAGAAGCCGAAACACAGCGCCTTCAAGGCCTACGAGCCCGGTTACATCCATATCGACGTGAAATACCTGCCGCAAATGGCCGATGAGAATCGCCGCCGTTACCTGTTCGTGGCCATAAACCGCGCCACGCGATGGGTGTTCATCCGCATCTTCGAAGCAAAAACCGCCGCGAACGCCCGCCGCTTCCTACGTGATCTTGAGCGCGCCTGTCCGATCCGCATCCGCACTGTTCTGACAGACAACGGTAAGGAGTTCACGGATCGGCTCTTCGGTCTGCGCAAGCGTGCGGCCACAGGCGAGCATGAGTTCGACACGCTCTGCACCGCCCTGGACATTGAACACCGCCTGACCCCGCCGAAGTCACCCCAGACCAACGGCATGGTCGAACGTTTCAACGGTCGCATTGAGGAGGTTCTGCAAAGCCACCACTTCCGATCTGGCGAGGAACTGGAGACGACGCTGCACCGCTATGTCTGGCTCTACAACCAGCACCTCCCGCAATCAGCACTGGGCAGCAAGTCGCCCTTGCAGGCCATGAAAGACTGGCACAAACTAAAAGCAAAGCTGTTCAAGAAACAGCCATACTACCTTCCGGGATGTGACACTTAGGCTCAAGTTTCAAGTGCAACACCCAGCGCCCGCAGGGCATAGGATGTTGCGATGGACAGACGAAGCAAGCACCTCAGCAGCGAGGAACGTGGCGTGATTTTGGCGGAGCATAGCCGAG
>Ga0105050_10009279_pt1 | contig 11059 bp, 9 predicted proteins | sample FRY01_FD_78088 | JGI IMG/M metagenome (GOLD analysis project Ga0105050, IMG submission 78088) | Freshwater microbial communities from Lake Fryxell liftoff mats and glacier meltwater in Antarctica - FRY-01 | ecosystem: Environmental > Aquatic > Freshwater > Ice > Glacier meltwater ... | reverse complement strand
GGCGGGCGATGAAGGCCACCGCCCGGCCGTCCATTTCGCCGATCGTGAGGACGCCCGAGGTCCGCCCGTACGGCGTCTCGACCCGGCCGCTGCTTTCGGAGCGCAGGCCGTCCAATGCATAGACGCCGCTGCCTCCGATTACGCCCAGCACGGGCCGGATCCCTCTTACGCCAGGCGGGATTTGAGGGCGTCGAACTGGGCCCGTATCTCGTCCGGCAGGGCATCGCCGAACCTGGCCAGGTGCTGCTCGATCTGAGGCAGCTGCTCGCGGACCGCGTGCTCGTCCACGGTCAGCAGCTCGTCGAGCGCGTGCGGGCTGATGTCGAGCCCCTCGAGGTCCAGGTCGCCGACCGAAGGCAAGAGGCCGAGCGGGGTCTCAATGGTCTCGCCTTCGCCTTCACATCGCCTGAAGACCCACTCGAGCACACGGCTGTTCTCACCGAATCCCGGCCACAGGAAGTTGCCGGTCTCGTCCTTCCGGAACCAGTTGACGTAGAAGATCTTCGGCAGCACTGCGCCCTCGGTCTGGCCGATGTCGAGCCAGTGCTGGAAGTAGTCACCCATGTTGTAGCCGCAGAACGGCAACATCGCCATCGGGTCGAAACGGAGCTGACCGACCGCACCGGTGGCCGCAGCCGTGGTCTCCGAGGACATGGTCGCGCCGAGGTAGACACCGTGGTTCCAGTCGAAGGACTCGGTCACAAGCGGGATCACGCTGGCCCGCCGCCCGCCGAACAGGAATGCGTCGATCGGGACCCCTGCCGGGTTCTCCCACTCCTCAGCGATAGCCGGGCTCTGGCCCGCCGGTGTCGTGAAGCGGGAATTCGGGTGAGCGGCAGGATGGTCAGATTCGGGAGTCCAGCCTCCACCGAGCCAGTCGACCACGTGCTCGGGGTCGTCGTGGGTCATGCCCTCCCACCAGACGTCGCCGTCGTCGGTCAGGGCGCAGTTGGTGAAGATCGAGTTGCCTTCAGCGATGGTTTCCATCGCGATCGGGTTGGTCCTGGCACCGGTACCCGGTGCCACGCCGAAGAACCCGGCCTCCGGGTTGACTGCCCGCAGGCGGCCGTCATCGCCGAACTTCATCCAGGCGATGTCGTCGCCGACCGTCTCGACCTTCCAGCCATCGACTGACGGAATCAGCATCGCGAGGTTGGTCTTGCCGCACATCGAAGGGAAGGCGGCCGTGATGTACTTGAACGCGCCTTCGGGATTGGTCAGTTTGATGATCAGCATGTGCTCGGCCATCCAGCCCTCGTCCCGGGCCATGGCCGAGGCAATCCGCAGTGCGAAGCACTTCTTGCCCAGCAGGGCGTTGCCGCCGTAACCCGAACCGTAAGACCAAATCTCACGGGTTTCGGGGAAGTGGACGATGTATTTGTTGTCCGCGTTGCAGGGCCACGGAACGTCCTGTTGCTCCTCATCCAGGGGCATGCCCACCGAATGGATGCAGGGCACAAACTCGCCGTCGTCGCCGAGCACCTCGAGCGCGCCGGTGCCCATGCGGGTCATGATGCGCATCGAGCAGGCGACGTAAGCCGAGTCGGTCAGCTGGACTCCGATGTGAGCGATCGGCGAGCCGAGCGGACCCATCGAGAAAGGCAGCACATACATGGTGCGGCCCTCCATCGAGCCGTCGAATAACCCGTTCAGGGTAGAACGCATCTCGTCCGGCGCCTTCCAGTTGTTGGTCGGACCGGCGTTTTCTTCCTTCTCCGAGCAGATGAACGTGCTGTCCTCAACCCGGGCGACGTCATCGGGATCAGAACTCGCAAGGTAGGAGTTGGGCCGCTTGGCCTCGGAGAGCTTCGTGAAAGTGCCGCTGTCGACGAGCCCCTGAGCCAGACTCTCGTACTCCTCGGCCGATCCGTCACACCAGTGGATCGAGTCGGGCCGGGTCAGCTGGGCGACTTCCTCTACCCAGGCGAGCAGCCTGGCGTGATTGGTGGGCGCAGACACCTCGGTGGTTTCACTCACGAGTGCTCTTTAACTCCTTCGTTGCCGCCTTGAGCCCTCTGGCTGCAAGGCTGTTGAGGCCATCCGGCCACCTGTCGCCTCTGATTGTTGCGCAGATCAGGGTGGCTTTGCGGTCCGATCCGGCACGACCGGAAGTCGTCAATCCTGCCCGGTTTCAGGGATTTGCCAACCGGAGGATCTTGAGATCCGCATCGTCACTGAGAATCTCGATCTCGGCCAGGGCCTCGGTACCGTCTTGCGCCGTGACGGTGCAGGTGAAGCGCGCGCCCACGATCACCTCGACCCCGCTCGGGCAACTGACCGAACGAATCGGCGTTCGTGTCTTCTCGGCGACGTCGAAACGGACCGCGATCTCGGTCTTGGCCGGATCAACCTGGTCGGCGGCACAGCCGGCGAGCGCCACTGCGGGCAGCGTCAGCGCCAGCAGCCAGCTGCGGGGTCGGAGTGCCTTCACGCGACGCAGGCTACAGGCGCGCGATTCCTAGCGCCCGGATCGGAATGACTACCTCACCGGCCTTCGACTAGATTTTCCGCTTCCTATGCGCTTCTACGAATACGAGGCAAGAAAGATCGTCGAGCTGGCCGGTATCCCGGTCACCAAGTACGGCTTCTGCCAGACAGCTGACGAGGCACGCAAGGTCGCCGAAGACATCGGTGGGCCGACGGTGATCAAATCCCAGGTACTGACCGGCGGCCGGATGAAGGCCGGCGGCGTTCAGTTCGCCGATACGCCCGAGGAGGCGGCCGAGCACGCCGCAAACATTCTCGAACTCGAGATCAACGGCCTCAAGCCGGTCGGGGTTCTGGTGGATCCGAAGGCCGAGATCAAGCAGGAGTACTACGCAGGTGTGGTCTGGGATGGCACCGCCAAGAAGCCGCTGATGCTGTTCAGCGACATGGGCGGGATCGACATCGAGCAGGTCGCCGAGGAGCACCCCGACCACGTCGGGCGCGGCCACATCTCGAACCTGCTTCCGGTCGGTGACTTCGAGGCCAAACAGGTGATCGCCGCTACCGGCGTCACCGGCAGCCAGCTCAACCGGGCGACCCCGGTCCTGGCGAAGCTGGCCCGGCTGTTCCGCGACAACGACATGTTGCTGGCCGAGATCAACCCGCTGGCCGAGCTGACCGACGGCAGTTTTGTCGCGCTCGATGCGCACATGGAGATGGAAGACGAGGCAGTCGGCCGCCAGAAAAAGCTGCTGCGCAGGGAACTCCGGATCGCCGAGGAGGACACCCGCGACAGCTACGAGCCGAGTCAGTTCGAAAAGAACGTGAAGGCGATCGACGCAGCCGACCACCGCGGCGTGATCCAGGGCAAGGACCACGGCTTCAAGGGCAACCTCGGGCTTGTGATCGGGGCCGGCGGCGGCTCCCTGACCCTGACCGACGCCGTGCGCAGCCAGGGCGGCAAGCCCGCCAACTACTCCGAGATCGGCGGCAACCCGTCAGTCGCCAAGGCCTGCGGCCTGGCCAAGGAGGTCCTCCAGAAGGACGGTGTCGAGAAGATCGCAGTGATGATGTCGATCGTCTCCAACACCCGGGTGGACATCGTCGCCCGAGGCGTGATCAAGGCCTGTCTGGATCTGGACAAGGACCCCGCCGAGACGATCGCGATCTTCCGCATCCCCGGTGCCTGGGAAGACGAAGGTTCGAAGATCCTCGACCACTACGGAGTCGAATACTGCGACCGGACGGTGTCCCTGTGGGATGCCGCCGGACGAGCGGTCGCCAAGATCCAGGGATTCTCGGCATGAGCATCCTCCTCGACAAGGACACCACCTTCATCGTCCAGGGAATCACCGGACGGGAAGCGATCAACCTGACCCGCGAATGCCTCGACTACGGCTCGAAGATCGTCGGCGGCGTGACCCCCGGCCGCAAGGGCCGTGAGGTCCACGGTGTGCCGGTGTTCGACACCGTCGCCCAGGCGGTCGCCAACCACGGCGCCGCGATCGACGGCTCGGTCGTCACCGTCCCCCCCGGCTTCACCAAGGACGCCGTCATCGAAGCGATTGCCAACGGCATCAAGCTCCTGGTGATCGTCACCGAGCGCATCCCGCGCGGCGACGTCGCCGAGATGGTCGAATTCGCCGACATGCATGGTGCCCGGATCATCGGTCCGAACTGCCTCGGCCTGATCGTGCCCGGAGTCTGCAAGATGGGCGGAATCGGTGGGCCGGCCAAGGACGCCGCCAAGTCCTACGAACCCGGGGTCGTCGGCGTGATGTCGCGCTCCGGCGGCATGACCACCGAGATCTCCTCGTCGCTCACTGCGGCCGGGCTCGGCGTCTCCACAGCGGTCTCGATCGGAGGAGACGCAATCATCGGCTCCACCTACGCCGAGCTGATGCCCTACTTCGAAGCCGACGAACAGACCAGGGCGATCGTGATCTACACCGAGCCGGGCGGCCGCATGGAGGCCCAGCTCGCCGAGTGGAAAACCGAGAACAACTCCCGCCTGCCAATCGTCGCTTTCATGGCCGGCAAGTTCATGGACGACGAAGAGATGCAGGGCATGAGCTTCGGCCATGCCGGCACGATCGTCGAAGGCAAGGAAGACTCGGCCAACGAAAAGATCAAGCGCCTCGAAGAGGCCGGCATCAGGGTCGTCGAACGGATCGACGAAATCCCGGACGTCGTCAAGAAAAGGATCGAAGGATGAGCGCCACCGAATCGATGGACAGCGTCTTCATCGACGTCGCGATCGCTGAACCGGCGGCCTCGGACGCCGACCTGGCGAAGAAGCTCGAGGAAGTCTGCCCGGTAAACATCTTCAGGGCCACCGACTCCGGCACAGAAATCGTCCGTGGACAACTGGACGAGTGCGTGCTCTGTGAGCTCTGCGTTGAAGCCGCACCGGCCGGTAGCGTCACGATCATCAAGAAGTACGAACAGTGAGTACCCCTCAGGGCATCGGGGCCACAGCGCCGGTGCTGCTCCGACAATCGGCCTGACTTGAACTTCATCGAAGACGTCATCGAGCGCTTCCCGTTCTCACGGGAAGCAGTTATCGGGATCGACGCCGAAGGCCGGCGTGAGGTCCATTGCTTCAGCCATCTGTTTGCCCGCAGCCTCGGCCTCTCCGGAGTGATGCTCGCCCGGGGCGTCCGGCGCGGGGACGTGGTGATGATCCTGGTCGGGAACCGGATCGAGTGGGTAATCTCGATGCTCGCCTGCTTCCGCATGGGAGCGATCGCCTTCCCCTGCAACCCCCAGTTGACCGCGGGAGACCTCGCGCTGAGGGTCAATCAGACCAACCCCGCCCTGGCGATCGGCGAGCAGCGGTTTCTCTCGGCCCTGCCATCCGGAGTTGCCTGCCTGGACATGGACGACCTGGCAAGGACCTTTGACGAGGACCTCAACCAGCCAGCCCCGGCCCGCTGCGCGAAACTTGAGCCCGGCGATCCGGCGATCATTGTCTTCACCTCCGGGTCGACCGGTGAGCCGCGCGGGGTGATCCACGCTCAGAGCTACCTGACCGGACAGGCGCTGCAGGCCGAGCACTCGTTCGGTGCACGACCCGGTGAGCTGGCCTGGTGCACGGCAGCACCGGGTTGGTCGAAGTCCTCCCGGAATGCCTTCATCGCGCCCTGGCTCTGTGGTGCGACCGCGCTGCTGGTCGACGGCCGGTTCGACCCCGAGACCCGGTTGGAGATCGCCCGTAGGGAGAAAGTGAACTTGCTCTGCCAGGCCCCCACCGAGTTTCGGATCCTGGCTCACCGCACCGAACTGGCCGAGATGCCTGACATGCGCCGTATGGTCTCGGCCGGCGAAAGCCTGAACGCGGGGGTGATCAGCGCGTTCCGCGAGGCGACCGGGGTCGAGATCGCCGACGGTTACGGCCAGACCGAGACCGGCGCGGTCACGGGCATGCGTCCCGGCGACCGGATCGAAGGCCGCGAAGGCTCGATGGGCAGGCCGCTGCCCGGCATTAAGACCCGGATAGTCGAAGGGGAACTTCAGGTAAAGGCCGATACCTGCCCCACATTCTTCTCGCGGTATCTGGACGGTGAGCCGTTTGAAGGCGAGTGGTGGCAGACCAACGACCTGGTATCCGCAGATGAGGACGGCTTCCTCTACCACCAGGGCCGCAACGACGACGTGATTTCATCGGCCGGCTACCGGATCGGCCCGGGAGAGGTCGAATCGGCGCTGCTCTCCCACCCGGCCGTGGCTGAAGCCGCAGCGATCGCCGCCCCCGATGCCGAGCGGGGGTCGGTGGTCAAGGCTGTGATCGTCCTGCGCGACGGCCCACCCGAACCCGGCGCCGAAACCGACAGGCTGACGGCCGAGATCCAGGCCCATTGCCGCGAGGTGACCGCGCCCTACAAATACCCGCGCCTGGTCGAGTTCACCGAAGAGCTTCCGAAGACCTCCAGCGGCAAGATCCGGCGGTCCGAACTGCGCCGAAGCTCCGGTTGAGCCCAGCGCCTGTTCCCGGATCCTGAAGCTGGTCGGATCCGGGCGATCAGTGCTGGCTGATGCCGCCGCCGACGATGTCCCGGAAGCGCTCCTTGAAGCGTTGGGTGCGGCGGTCCGGCGGAAACCGTTTGACTGCCGCGATTTGCTTGCCCGGCCGGCGATCCCCGTAGCGCCGGCGGGCCCAGGCCGAGTTCGGCTTGCCGAGTCGCATGGCCCCGTAGATGCCGACGGGGAGGATGAAAAAACCGACGATGCCGTGAAGAATCCGGTCCTTCATGAAACAGACCCCCGCCACCGTGAAGTTGCTGATCGCAACCACAAGGCTGGTGATAAACAGTTCGGGCGAGCCGGATTCGATCTCGAAGGGCCGGACCCCGAACATGAGCAGGGCCATGACCAGGGCGGCCACGACGGTCGCGTCGATCGATCGCCTGCCCTCTTCCGCCCAGTAGACATCATCGAGATGCACCCAGAGCGCAAACTCGTCGATCGTGAGTCCGACGCCGATGCCGAAGGCGAACGCGCAGACTTCGAACCAGGGGCTCTCGCCGACCAGGGCAAACCCGAGGGTGCCGGCGATCATCATCGAGACGATCCCAAACACCAGGTGGTGCAGGTGGACCCCGCTTCCGCTGACGATACTGCCGGGCCACCAGGGCGCCTTGGGGCTTCTCATCAGCCGGGTGCTGATCCGGATGAAGACGAAGGATCCGAGGAATCCGACCAGGACAAGGAACAGTGCCTGCCGGTCGTGCTCGACCAGCTGGTTCTGCCAGAAGTCAGTGATCAGAGAAGCGATGTGGATAAACGCGACTTCGCTTCATAAAGCAGGAGGTCGGCCCGTTCGATCGCTACTGCCAACTGCTCGTGATCGGTCATCTCCACCACGCCCGATCACCATTCGATCACGCGGAGTCGAGTCGCTCGAGTACGACGCCGGCCTCTTCGAGTTCCGTGTCGGGCATGAGCAGAACGAACTCGTCGCCGCCGAACCGTGCGAGGATGTCTCCCGTCCGGAGGCTGCCGAGCCAGGACGTCGCGAGCTCGGCCAGCAATCGGTCGCCCGCGACGTGACCGCCGTGGTCGTTGACCGCCTTGAAGTCATCGAGGTCGATCACCGCCAGAGAGACCCTCAGGCCTGTTCGGCGAAAAGACGCGAGTACGGCTTCCGCCGACTGCTCCAGGCCGTGCCGGTTGAGCAGTCCGGTGAGCGGGTCGCGCGACGCCTCCCGCCGAAGCTGATCGCTCAGCCGGATCATGATCTCCGCGGTGATGATTAACGTCGAGGCGTAGATCGGCCAAAAACTGAAGCTGTGCGGCACATCGCTCAGCAGCAACGCGACTCCGAACAGGACGCACATAATCAGGACGTGCGCCCGCGCTACAGGAGCACGAAAGAAGCGGCCGACGCTCACCGCGATCCAGATGTAGATGACAGTCGCGATCGCGATGCCGATTGCGGTCGCGGCCACTGCCACGACAAGTGAAACCCCCGCCGACCCAAACAGGATGAACACATGCAGTAAGGATGGCGGCACGCTCGAACCGACAATCCAGACCACGAGGGACACCGCGATCGAGCCGATACTCAGCCAGGTGATCAGGACGGGCGGCGAGCCATCGAAGGGCGGGAAGAGCGTGGCGAGCAGACCTATCGCTCCAGTCACGCCGAACAGGGTCGACATCGCCACCACCGGCAGCGATCGTCTTTGGCCGGGCGATACAGCGCCTGTCAATGACCGTAAGGGATCCACCGGCACTGAGAATAAATGCTTTTCGACGGCGCCAGCATGCGAGCTGAGAAGATGTCTCCATGTCCAACCGTCTCGCTGGGGAAACAAGCCCCTACCTGCTTCAGCACGAGGACAACCCGGTCGACTGGTATCCGTGGGGTCCGGAGGCGCTCGCAGTAGCCCGGGAACACGACCGCCCTGTCCTGCTGTCGATCGGGTACGCGGCCTGCCACTGGTGCCACGTGATGGAGCGCGAGTCCTTCGAAGACCCCACGACCGCCGCCTACATGAACGAACACTTTGTACCGGTCAAGGTCGACCGCGAGGAGCGGCCCGACATCGACGCGATCTACATGGAGGCCGTACAGTCAATCACCGGTCACGGCGGCTGGCCGCTGACCGTGTTCCTCGACCCGGACGGAGTGCCTTTCCACGGCGGTACCTACTTCCCACCCGATTCCTCGCGGGGAATGCCGAGCTTCATGATGGTCATGGAGGCCGTGCTTAAGGCCTACGAAGAGCGTCGCGAGGAGATCCGGTCCCAGGCCGGCAACGTCAGGATGCGGCTTGGAGCCGTGTCACAGATCAGCGCCCCCGAGGGGGAACTGAAACCGGCCATTCTCGCCGAGCGGGCAGCGGCACTGGCCTCGGCGGCGGACCTCGAGAACGGTGGTTTCGGGCCGGCGCCGAAATTTCCCCCGGCCTCGACCCTCGACTTCCTGCTGGCCCGCGGGGAACTCGCACCGGTCGAGGTGACCCTGGACCGGATGGCCGCGGGCGGGATCTTCGACCAGCTCGGTGGAGGCTTCGCGCGCTACTCCGTAGACGATTTCTGGCTTGTCCCCCACTTCGAGAAGATGCTCTACGACAACGCCCTGCTGGCGCGGACCTACCTTCACGGCTGGCAGGAGCTCGGCCACGAGCGTTACCGGAGGATCGTGCTCGAAACACTCGACTGGGTAATTGCCGAAATGGCGGATCCGTCCGGGGGTTTCTACGCATCCCTCGACGCCGACTCGGAAGGCGTCGAAGGACTCTTCTACACCTGGACTGCGGCTGAACTCGAAGACGCTCTTGGTGAGCAGGCACCTCAGGTGATGGCGACGCTCGGGGCGAGTCCCGAAGGCAACTTCGACGGACGCAACGTGCTGCACTTCCCCGAAGGTGTGCCGCCGGCCGAACTCGGACCCGAGCTGGAGGCCGCCCGGCAGACTCTCCTAGCTGTGCGGGCCGGACGGATCCGCCCGGCGCTCGACGACAAGGTTCTCTGCTCCTGGAACGCGCTGATGATCTCAGCGCTCGCGGAGTCCGGCGCCGTGCTCGGCCGGCAGGACTACCTCGAGGCCGCACGACGGTGCGCCGACTTCATCTGGTCACAGATGCGTGACGGCCAGGGCACTCTGCTGCGCTCCTGGCGACGCGGCGAGGGCCGGCTCAACGCCTACCTCGAGGATCACGCCTTCCTGCTCGAGGCTCTGCTCACCCTGTACGAAGCAACCTTCGACCCCGAGATCTTCAACCGGGCTGTCGCCGTGGCGGAGACGATGATCGACCGCTTCGCCGACCACGACAAGGGCGGGTTCTTCTCAACCTCGCACGACCACGAAGAACTGATCGCACGGCGCAAGGACATCGGTGACCACCCGATTCCCTCTGGCAGCTCGTCCGCCGCCCTGGGTCTGCTGCGCCTGGCCGGACTCACCGGCGAGGCTGCGTATCGCCGGCACGCGATGGGGGTTCTGGCGCTCCTGGCTCCAGCCACCGCCCGGCAGCCGGACGCGTTCGGTCATCTTCTGCAGGCGCTCGGTCTTGCCCTGGAGCCGGACGGCGAATTGGCGATCGCCTGGCCGGAAGGCTCGAAACCGGATGCGGCCGGCCCGCTGCTCGAGGTGTTCCGCCGGCGCTACCGGCCGGGCCATGTGCTCGCCGGCGGGCCTGACGGCAGCGTGACCCCGGCCCTGCTGCGCGGGCGGACCGCCGTCGAGGGCGAGGCGGCTGCCTACAGCTGCAGGAACTTCAGCTGCCGCGCCCCGGTCACCGACGCAGCTGCCCTGACCGTCCTGCTCGACGACGCCGGCTGCTAGGCAGCCTTCCCTTCGGGCGACGCTCAGAGGACCGGCAGGAAGGTATCGATCTCGTACGGGGTCACCTGGACCCGGTAGTTGTCCCATTCCTGCCGCTTGAGCTCGATGAACCGGCGGAAGGTGTGCTCGCCCAGTGTCCTGAGCAGAAGCTCTGAATCGGCCGCCAGCTCGACCGCTTCGCCGAGAGTCGAAGGCAGGTGCTCGATGCCGCGCGCGGCCATTTCGTCGGGTCCGAGGTGGTAGAGGTTCTCTTCCATCGGTTCGGGAAGTTCGTAGCCCTTCTCGATGCCCTCCAGACCGGCCTGAAGCATGCCGGCGAGGCAGAGGTAGGGGTTGCAGGCTGGGTCCGGACAGCGCAGCTCCGCCCAAGAGTCGCCCTCTTCGCTGACCTGCCGCTGAGGTACCCGGATCATCGACGAGCGGTTGCGACGGGACCAGGACAGATAGACCGGAGCCTCGAAGCCGGGCACCAGGCGCTTGTAGGAGTTGACCCACTGTGCGTAGAGCGGCGCGATCTCCCGGCCGTGGCGAAGCTGACCGGCAATGAAGGACTTGGCTGTCGAGGAGAGCAACGCCGGCCGCTCGGGGTCGTAGAAAGCGTTTCTGCCGTCCTTGAGCAGGCTCTGGTGGATGTGAAGGCCGGAGCCGTTGGACCCGCCGAGCGGCTTCGGCATGAAGCTCGCGTGCCAGTCCTGCTGCAGCGCGTACTCCTTTACGACGATCCGACTGGTCATCAGGTCGTCAGCCGCACCAAGGGCGCCGCTCGCCATCAGGTCGAGCTCGTGCTGCGACGGACCCGCCTCGTGATGCGTCGACGAGACGTGAACCCTCATCCGCTCC
>Ga0105050_10009278_pt1 | contig 11061 bp, 6 predicted proteins | sample FRY01_FD_78088 | JGI IMG/M metagenome (GOLD analysis project Ga0105050, IMG submission 78088) | Freshwater microbial communities from Lake Fryxell liftoff mats and glacier meltwater in Antarctica - FRY-01 | ecosystem: Environmental > Aquatic > Freshwater > Ice > Glacier meltwater ... | reverse complement strand
TTCCGGCCACCGCCCGCGCCGCCTTCCCGCTCGCCCCCGGCCAGCCGGCCCGCGCCGCGGCGGTGCTGGCGGCGCGCGAGGCGGTGCGCATGGCGCTGCGGGCGGAGGGGTTCGCGCTGGCGGAGGTGAGCGAGCCGGATGCGGTGCTCGATCCCGCTGCCCGCGCCGTGGACGTGGCCTACACGGTGCGGCCCGGCCCGCGCCTGGACATCGGCGCCATCGCGGTCGAAGGCACCGCACGGCTGGACCCTGATTTCGTGCGCCGCCGCCTGAAGCTGGCCGAGGGCGAGCGCTTCGACCCCGCCCGGCTGGAGGCGGCCCGGCGCGACCTCGCCGCCCTGCCGGCGGTGGCCAGCGTCCGCATCGAGGAGGGGACGGCGCCGGATGCGCAGGGCCGCCTGCCGGTGGTGGTGCGCGTGGGCGAGCGCAAGCTGCGGGTGATCGACCTCGCCGCCGCCTGGTCCACCGACCAGGGTGGGCGGGTCTCGGCAACCTGGACTCACCGCAACCTGTGGGGCGGCGCGGAACAGCTCACGCTCGGCGCCGCCGCCACCGAGCTGGGCGGCAGCGCGACACGGGCGCCCGGCTACAACCTCGATGCCCTGCTGGTGCTGCCCGAGGTGCCGGCGCGCAACCACTCGCTGACCCTGAACGTCAACGCCCAGCGCGCCTATCTGCGCGCCTATGACCGCAGCGCCGTGCGCGCCTCGGCCACGCTGGCGCGCAAGCTGGGCGAACGCTGGCGGGCAACCGGCGGGCTTGCGGTCCAGTCGGCGCGCATCACCCAGGAGGGCGAGATGAACGACTACCTGCTGATCCAGGCCCCGCTCGGGCTCGCCTACGATTCCACCACGTCTCTGCTCGATCCGATCAGCGGCGCGCGCGCCAGCGTTTCGGTGACGCCGACGATGGACCTGGCCAGCAAGGCCGGCGTGTTCGCGGTGATGCAGGCCTCCGCCTCCACCTACCTCGACCTCGGCGGCGTCGTGGGCGCGGAGCCGGGGCGCACCGTGCTGGCGCTGCGCGCGCTGGTGGGTGCCATCGCCGGCGGCGAGGTGCTCGACCTGCCGCCCGACCAGCGCTTCTACGCCGGCGGCAGCGGCACGATCCGCGGCTACCGGTTCCAGTCGGTCGGCCGGCTGTTCCCCAGCGGCCGGCCGCGCGGCGGCACCGCGATCGACGTCGCGACGGTGGAGCTGCGCCAACGCATCGGCAAAGGCTGGGGCATCGGCGAAAGCTGGGGCATGGCGGCCTTCGTGGATGCCGGCCAGATCTCCGACCAGGGCGTGCCGTTCACCGGCGAGCTGCGCGTGGGTGCGGGCATCGGCGTGCGCTACCACACCGGCATCGGGCCGATCCGCGCCGACATCGCCGTGCCGCTGGTGCGCCAACGCAAGACCGACGCGGTGCAATTCTACATTGGCATCGGGCAGGCGTTCTGATGCGCCGCGCGGTTCTCCTCGTTGTCGTCGTTCTCCTGGCCGGCCCGGCCGTGGCGCAGGACGAGCGCAACACCGTCACCCGGCTGATCGAATGGGCCACCGGCGGGCAGGTGCGGCTGATGGGGCTGGAGGGCTGGCTGCCCGGCGCGCCGCGGGCCGGGCGCATCGAGGTGCATGACGAGCGCGGCGCCTGGCTGGTGCTGGAGGAGGTCACGGCGCAGTGGTCGTCGCTGGCGCTGCTGCGCGGCCGGGCGCAGGTGCGGTCGCTGGAGGCGGCGCGCGCCGTGGTGCATCGCCTGCCGGCGGGCGGCGGCGGTGGCGGCGGCCTGCCGATGCAGATCTCGATCGATGCGCTGCGGATCGGGCGGCTGGAGGTGATGCCGGCGGCCTCCGGGCTGGCGGAGGCGGTGGTGGTCTCGGTGTCCGGCGCGATCGACCTCGCCGCACTCGACCAAGGCACGCTGCGCCTGGTGGCCGAGGGCGTGGACCGCCCTGGGCGGCTGCGTGTGGAGGGGACGCTGGCACCGGACCGGATTGTGCTGGACGTCGTCGCCCGCGCGCCTGCCATGGTGCCGGGGCTCGGCCTGGCCTGGGATTTGATCGAGATCGATGCCCACGTCGCCGGCCCGCCCGCCGCGCCCGAGGCGCAGGGAAGGCTTCTGGTGGCGGGGCTGCGCGCCGGGGAGACGCGGCTGGCGCGCATCGCCGCGACCCTGTCGGGCAATGCCGGGCGGCTGCGGCTGGACGGTCGCGCGGAACAGCTGCAACTCCCGGCACCGCTCGGGGACGTGCTGCGCGCCGCGCCGCTGGAACTGGAGGCCGAGCTGGACCTGCAGGCCGAGGGCCGCCCGGTGGCGCTGCGCCTGTCGCATCGGCTGCTGTCCCTGGCCGGCACGCTGCGTATCGCCGGCGTGCCCGAGGTGCGGCTGGTGCTCGACCTGCCGACGCTCGACCCGCTGGCCCCCGGGCTGTCCGGCAGCGCGCAGGTCCGGCTCGACCTGCGCCTGCCGGAGGAAGGGGCCGAGGTGCAAAGCTCCGGCTGGGTGCGCCTGGGCGCGGCGCCGGTGGCCGCCCTGGCCGGGCGGGAGACCCGCTTCGACCTGGCTGCCACACGGCGCGGCGCGCGGACCGTGCTGGAGCGGCTGACGCTCGACAGCCCCGCCCTGCGCCTGTCCGGCCATGGCAGCTGGGACGAGGACGCGGTCGCCGCCGAGTTGGATGCCGTGCTGCCCGACCTCGCCCTGGTCGCCGCCCCGCTGCTGGGCGAGGTGCGGCTCACGTTGCAGTTGGCCGGGCAAGCGGATGATTTCGCGATCGACGTCACCGGCGAAGGCACGGCCGGGACCGTGGGTTTCGCCCCCTTGCCCCTGTCGCTCGCCGGGCGCGCCACCGGCCTGCCAGCCGCCCCCGAAGCCCGCGCCACGCTGTCGGCCACGCTGGAAGGCGCGCCGCTGGAGCTGGAACTGTCCGGCGGTCGCGCCACGGACGGCACGCTCCGGCTCGATGTTCCCGCGCTGCACTGGAAGTCGGCGCGTGCGTCTGCCGCCCTCGTGCTGCCGCCCGGCGCGCCGCTGCCGCACGGCACGGTGCAGGCGGAGATCGGCGCGGTGCAGGAGTTGCGCCGCTTCCTGCCCGGCGCCCCCGCCGGCAGCCTGAAACTGGATGCGGCGCGCGCGCCCGGCGGCGCGTTGCGCGCCGAGGCCTCGGCGCGTGGCATGTCTCCCTTCGCCACGCTGACCCTCCTGGCGGAAGGGCTGCCCGAAGCGCTGGCGCTGCGCCTTTCCGCCCGCGACCCAGGCCGCCTGGAAGCCGCGGCGACGCTGGATGTGCCGGCGCGCACGCTGCTGCTGTCATCCTTGCGCGGGACCTTGCAAGGCCAGCCGCTCGCCCTGCGCGCGCCTGCCCGCCTCGCCCTCGGCATAGCGGCCTGGGGCGACGAGGTGCGCGTCGACCGGCTGTTGCTGGACATCGCCGGCGGCACGCTTGAAGCCGCCGGGCGGATCGCGCCGACGCTCGACCTGCGCGCCACCGCGCGCGGCGTGCCGGCCGCCGCCCTGGCGCCGGAACTCGCCGGAACCATGCAGGCCGACGCCACCCTCGCCGGCACGCCCGCCGCCCCCACCGGCACGGTGCGGCTTTCGGCCAGCGGGGTGCGCTGGCGCGACGGCGCCCCGGCCACAATGCCGGCTGCCAGCATCACCGCCACGGCCACCCTGGCCGGCGCCTCGGCCCGGCTCGAAGCGCGCGCCACCGCCGGCCCGGCCCAGATATCGGCCACCGGCACCGTGCCGCTCGGCGCCGGTGCGCTGGCCCTGCGCGTGACGGGGCGCGCGCCGCTGTCGCTGCTCGACCCGATCCTGACGGCGCAGGGGCAACGCGTGCGCGGCGACCTGACGCTCGATGCCCAGGTCAGCGGCCCCGCCACCGCCCCGAACATGGCCGGCACGCTGCGCCTGGCGCGCGGCGAGGTGCAGGATTTCTCGCTTGGCCTGCGGCTGCGCGACATCGTGGGCACGGTGCGCGCCGATGGCACGCGGCTGGTGATCGAAAGCCTGACCGGCAGCGCCGGCCGTGGCACCGTGTCGCTCACCGGCACGGCCACGCTGGAGGCCACTCCCATCCTCGACCTCGCCCTGGTCGCCCGCAACGCCAGGCCGATCGCGTCCGACCTGCTCACCGCCGTGCTCGACGCCGACCTCGCTTTGCGCGGCCGGGTGGGCGAGGCGCTGGCCGCCAGCGGGCGGATCGGGCTGCAACGGGTGGAAATCCGCATCCCCGAACGCATGCCCGCCCGCCTGCCCACGCTGCCGATCCGCATCGCCGGCGCCCCGCTGCCCGCACCCCAGCCACCACCGCCGCCGATCGCGCTGGACATCCGCGTCATCGCCCCGGGCGGCGTGTTCGTGCGCGGCCGAGGACTGGAGGCGGAGCTGGCCGGCGAGGTGGCGATCGGCGGCACGCTGGCCGAGCCGCGACCCGATGGCGCGCTCACGCTGCGGCGCGGCAGCTTCAACCTGCTCGGCACACCGTTGACGCTCACCGAAGGCCGCGTGACGCTCGACGGCACCGCGGGGCTGGACCCGGCGATCGACTTCGCCGCCAGCAGCCGCACCGCCACGGCCAATGCCACGGTGCGCGTGGCCGGCCGGGCCAGCGCGCCGGAGATCCGCCTTTCCTCGGAGCCCGAGTTGCCGCAGGACGAGATCCTGGCCCAGCTGCTGCTTGGCCGGGCGCTGAACCAGCTCTCCGCACTCCAGGCCGCCCAGATCGCCGCCGGGATCGCCGAACTCAGCGGCCAGGGCGGCTTCGACCCACTGGGCCGCATCCGCGGCGGGCTCGGGCTCGACCGACTGTCTCTCGGCTCCACCGGAAGCGGCGCCACCACCCTGGAAGCCGGGCGCAACATCGCCCCCGGCGTCTATCTCGGCGTGAGGCAGGGGACCGGCGACACCGGCACGCGCGCCACGGTGCAGATCGACATCGGCCGCGGGCTGAAGCTTCAGGGCGAGGTGGGAACCTCCACCGGAACCCAATCGGCCACCGGGGCGGCGAGCAGCAGCGGCAGTTCGGTCGGGGTGGTGTGGTCGCGGGAGTGGTAGGGGGACGCCGGCTCGGAAAATGGGCGCGGCTGCGCGCCGCCGGAGGCGGGGTTTTTGCGACGGATGGGGGCGTTTGGCGGGTGGTCAGGCGCGCGGGGGCGGCGCGCGGGCGGTGCGGGAGGGGCGTGGGGGGGCCGGCCGGGCGCCGGACGGGGTCATGCCAAGGCCGGGCAGGAACCGCAGAATCCAGCCGATCCAAGCGCGCAGGCGGTTTGCGGCCCTGGACTCGTCGCGCAGTGGGGCGGGTTCGCTGGCGGGGTGGTGCGAGGAGGCGGGGTGGTGCCACGCGGTGCGCGCGCCGGGCGCCAGCCGGGAGAGGAGGCTGGCGAGCAGGGCGAGCAGCAGCAGCAGTTCCAGCGCGCCAGGGCGCGACTCGTGCGTGGCCTGCGCCACGCGGCGCAGGATGGCGAACGGGTCGGCCGATCGGGTGGATGAACGGGGCATTACTGGGAAAAATAGCCCCTTGCCCACCGCTGAACAAGGAAATTTTTCTCGTACGTACTCATACCAATCACTGTTTGGGATGACCCATGGCCAAGCATGGCCAGGGCATCGCCCCATAGGCGCTAGGATAAGGGAGGCTGGGCTCTGCCCAGACCCGCCAGGGGCCAAGCCCCTGGACCTTAAATATATGAAAATAAACGGGTTTCCAAAGGCCGCTAGACGATCCCCTGTCGCCGACACCTCGCGCGCGAAAGGATGAAGTTTTTTTGCTTCTTTTTGTTCACAAAAAGAAGCCTTCCTTCCTACCCCTTCGGCAGCCGCACCACGAACCGCGCCCCCACCACTTTGCCCTGTGCATCGCGCCGGTTTTCCGCGGTGATGCGCCCCTTCAGGGCTTCCACGATCTGCCGGCTGATCGACAGGCCCAGCCCGGAATGCTGGCCGAAGCGTTCGCCTTGGGGCCGCTCCGAATAGAAGCGGTCGAAGATACCTTCCAGCTTGCCGTCGGGAATGCCCGGCCCGTCGTCCTCGACGCTGATCTCGATCTCGGCGCCGATCGGCACGGCGGCCAGGGTGATGCGTCCGCCGGGCGGGGAGAAGCTTTGCGCGTTGCCGATCAGGTTGCGCAGCACCTGCACCAGGCGGTCCTCGACGGCGCGGACCACGGCCGGTGCGGGCGGCTCGGCGAGGACCAGGCGGGGATCGTTCTCGCGCCGCGTCGCCTCGTCGATCTCGGCCAGCACGGCCAGGATCGGGGTGACATCGATCGCCTCGGTGGCGGCGCGGGACAGTTCGGCGTCGATGCGCGAGGCATCGGAGATGTCGCTGATCAGCCGGTCCAGCCGGGCCACGTCCTCGGCGATGATGGCGAGCAGGCGGCGTTGCTTTTCCGGCTCTTCGATGCGGCGCAGGGTTTCGATGGCGCTGCGGATCGAGGAGAGCGGGTTCTTGATCTCGTGCGCGACGTCCGCGGCGAAGCGCTCGGTCGCGTCCATGCGGTTCCACAGCGCCTGGGCGGAGTCGCCGATGGCGTGGGCGAGTTCGCCGATTTCGTCGCGGCGGGCCAGCAGCAGGGCCGGCACGGCGCCGGCCCGGCCGCGGCCTTCGCGCATCTGCTCCGCGGCACCGGCCAGGCGGAGGATGGGGCGCGCGATGGTCAGCGACAGGTACCAGGAGAGTGCGACGGTCAGCGCCAGGGCCAGCGAGAACAGGCCGAGGATGGAGAGGCGTACCGCCAGCAGGCTGTCGTCCACCTCCCGCGCCTCGCGGGTCAGCAGCACGATGCCCACCGTGGTGCGGTTGCGCACCACCGGCTCGGCGACGGACACCAGCAGCCGGTTGTCCCCGGTGCGGCGGATATAGGGCGGCGTCTCGCGGCTGCTGGCGGTGCCGGACAGGCGGATTTCCTCCTTCACGTCGGGCTGCCAGTCGGGCCCCACTGCGGTGGGCGAGATGTCGAGCCGCGCGCGGCGCTCGCGGCCGGGCAGCCAGTCCAGCACCCGGTCGTAGATCGCCTCGATCGTGCCCACCAGCGCGCCGCGGTTGATCGCCGGCGGCAGCGGCTCGGTGAACACGGTGCCCCCGGCCCCCTGGCGCACGCGGGTGTCGACCACCACCTGGCCGTCGGGCGCGTAGAGCTTGGCTTGGGCATTCGGGCTCGGCTCGGTCAGGCGGCGCAGCAGCGGGCGGGCCTGGTCGGGCACGAGGCGGGGGGGCTCGGTGCCTTCCTCGCGCACCGCGGCCTCGCTCAGCGCCCCGGCATAGATTTTGGCCTGTTGCCGCAAGGCGCCGACCTCGGCCTCCAGCAGCCCGTTCTGGTACTGGTCAAGATACATCACTGCGGCCAGCAGCAGCGCCAGCGGCATGGCGTTGACCAGCAGGATGCGGCGCATCAGCGGCGAGACCCAGCGTGCGTGGGTCGCCCGCCCCGGCACTGGCGCGGGGCGCAGGGAAGCCGGCGCGCCGCCGGCATCAGGCATCGCGCGGCCCCTCAGCCAGGCCCATGCCTCAGGCTTCCTTGTAGCGGTAGCCGATGCCGTAGAGCGTCTCGATGGCGTTGAACTCCTCGTCCACGGCGCGGAACTTCTTGCGGACGCGCTTGATGTGGCTGTCGATGGTTCGGTCGTCCACATAGATGTTCTCGCCATAGGCCGCATCGATCAGCTGGTCGCGGGACTTCACCATGCCGGGGCGCGTGGCCAGCGCCTTGACCAGCAGGAACTCCGTCACCGTCAGTTGGATGTCCTTGGCCTTCCACAGGCACTGGTGCTTGGTTTCGTCCAGCACCAGGTCGCCGCGGCTCATCACCCCGGTGGGCGTGGCGCCCGAGCCCTCGGCGCGGCTGGTCTCGTTGCGGCGCAGCAGGGCGCGGATACGCTCCAGCAGCAGGCGCTGGCTGAACGGCTTGGTGATGTAGTCGTCCGCCCCCAGGCGCAGCCCCATCACCTCGTCCACCTCCTCGTCCTTGCTGGTGAGGAAAATGACCGGCAGCGAGGTGCGCTGGCGCAGCCGCTGCAGCAGCTCCATCCCGTCCATCCGCGGCATCTTGACGTCCAGCACCGCAAGGTCGACAGGGCGGGCGATGATGCCCTGGAGCGCGCTTTCGCCGTCGGTGTAGGTGCGGACCAGGAACCCCTCCTGCTCCAGCGTCATCGACACGCTGGTCAGGATGTTCCGGTCGTCGTCGACCAGCGCGATGGTTTGTTTCATTCGCTTTCCCCTCTCTGGGATGGCGGCCCACTCTCTGGGATGGCGAAACTGAATATGGCAAGCGATTGTGGCCCAACTAGGATGGAGGGTGAACAAATTATGGCAGAGCCACCGGAGGACCGGGCGGACACACGCAGGGGCGATGCCGTTCAGGCCCGCCACCTGCTGCGCGCGGCTCGCGCCGCCACGCTCGCCACGCAAATCGGCGGCCAGCCCTTTACCGCGCTGGTCACGCCGGCCACCGCACCCGACCTGTCGGTGCTGCTGCTGCTGTCATCCCTGTCGGAGCACACCCGCCACCTCCTGGCCGAGCCGCGCTGCGCGTTGATGGTGACGGGCCCGGCTGAGAGCGCCAACCCGCAGACCGCTCCGCGCCTGACCGTCACGGGCGTCGCCGAACGCATCGACGACGCGGTGCTGAAGGCGCGCTGGCTCGCCGTCCACCCCTATGCCGCGCTCTATGCCGATTTCGGCGACTTCGCCCTTTGGCGCCTGCGTCCGTCGGCCGGGCTGTTCGTCGGCGGCTTCGCCCGCGCAACCCGGCTGCGCCAGGCCGATCTGCTGGCGGATGCCGGCGCGGTCGCCCGGCTCGCCGAGGCGGAGGCCGAGATCATCTCGCACTGCAATACCGACCACGCCGACACCATGGCGGAACTCGCCGGCGCGCCCGGGGCATGGCGGATGGTGGCGGTGGACACCGACGGCTGCGACCTCGCCCTCGCCGATGCCGTCCGGCGCGTGCCATGGTCGGCGCCCGTGGCGGACGCGCATGGAGTTCGCAAGGAGTTGATCACCCTGCTGCGTGCGTTGCGACTGCCACGGGGCTGACACACTGGCGACCTATGGACCCACCGTAACGCGGCCTGTATCACCCATGGACGCGGGTGGCGCAGGCTGCGCCGCGTGCCTGTCTCGACCACGGGAGCAACGTCTTTGACCACTGCTTCGGCATCCAAGGCCGTAAAGGCCGCCGCATTGTCCGGCTCCGGCGTTCTCGCCGGCCATGATGTCCATGCCAACCTGACCGCCCCGGCGCTCACCGTCGCGGCGATCCTGCGCCACGAGGGCACGCTATCGGCCGACGGCGCGCTGATGGTTCGCACCGGCCAGCACACCGGCCGCTCGGCGCAGGACAAGTTCGTGGTCGACGAACCCTCCACCACCGCCGATATCTGGTGGGGCAACGTCAACCGCAAGCTCGCCCCGGAGAAGTTCGCCCTGCTGCGCGCGCGCGTGCAGGCCTATCTCCAGGGCCAGGAACTGTTCGTCCAGGACCTCTACGCCGGCGCCGACCCCGCCCACCGCATTCGCGTGCGTGTCGTGACCACCCAGGCCTGGTCGGCCCTGTTTGCGCGCAACATGTTCATTCGGCCGCCCGAGTCCGAACTGGCGGGATTCCAGCCCGACTACGTCATCCTCCACGCCCCGCAGTTCCAGGCCGATCCCGCGATCGACGGCGTGCGCAGCGCCACCGCCATCGCGCTGTCGTTCGAACAGAAGCTGATCGTCATCGCCGGCACCGAGTATGCCGGCGAGATCAAGAAATCGATCTTCACCGTCATGAACTGGCTGCTGCCGGCCAAGGGCGTGCTGCCGATGCATTGCAGCGCCAATGTCGGCGCCGAAGCAGACGTCGCTCTGTTCTTCGGCCTGTCCGGCACCGGCAAAACCACGCTCAGCTCCGACCCCGCCCGCCCGCTGATCGGCGACGACGAGCATGGCTGGTCGCCCGACGGCGTGTTCAACTTCGAGGGCGGCTGCTACGCCAAGGTGATCAACCTCAGCGAACAGGCCGAGCCCGAGATCTGGGCCGCCAGCCACCGCTTCGGCACCGTGCTGGAGAACGTGGTCGGCGACCCCCACGGCCATCTCGACCTCGACGACGACAGCCTCACCGAGAACACCCGCGCCTGCTATCCGGTCGACTACATCCCCAACTGCGTGCCCGCCGGCCGCGGCGGCATCCCCAAGAACGTGGTGATGCTCGCCGCCGACGCCTTCGGCGTGCTGCCCCCGATCGCCCGGCTCACCCCGGCCCAGGCGATGTACCACTTCCTCTCGGGCTACACCGCCGTTGTCGCCGGCACCGAAAAGGGCGTCACCACCCCCCAGGCCACCTTCAGCGCCTGCTTCGGCGCGCCCTTCCTGCCCCGCCGCCCCGAAATCTACGGCCGCATGCTCGCCGACCTCATCGCCGAGCACGGCGCCGAATGCTGGCTGGTCAACACCGGCTGGTCCGGCGGCGCCTATGGCACCGGCAGCCGCATGCCGATCCGCCACACCCGCGCCCTGCTGCGCGCCGCACTCGACGGCACGCTCACCCACGCCCGCTACCATCGCGACCCGTTCTTCGGACTGATGATCCCCGATGCCGTCCCCGGCGTGCCCCCCGAGGTGCTGGACCCGCGCCAGGCCTGGACCGACAAGGCCGCGTATGACGACGCCGCCCGCACGCTGCTGGCGCGCTTCGAGAAGAATTTCGAATCCTTCGCCTGCCACGTGGACGAGGAGGTCCGCGCCATCGCATTGCATGCGGTGGCCTGAACAGGCTTGGCGCTTGGCGGCATGGTTCCGGGGCACGGGACCGCGCGGCACCTTGGCTCGTTCCTCCCCAGCGGCAACAGCAAAAGCCTAAAGCGGAACGCGAATTCCCGTCAGCACGGCGTCTGCCCTTTGATCAAATACGCAAATCTTCCAACCCGATGATTCCATCCGTTCGGATACCGCTCTAGGAGCCCGGCGCAGCGTCCTGGGCATTGAACGCGATGGCGACACGTGTTCCCTGGCCGGGCGCAGACTGCACATCGATGCGAGCCCTGGCGTTTTGCACCAGCGCCCGCACGATCAGCGCGGACAGCTTGCCGGTT
>Ga0105050_10009275_pt1 | contig 11063 bp, 13 predicted proteins | sample FRY01_FD_78088 | JGI IMG/M metagenome (GOLD analysis project Ga0105050, IMG submission 78088) | Freshwater microbial communities from Lake Fryxell liftoff mats and glacier meltwater in Antarctica - FRY-01 | ecosystem: Environmental > Aquatic > Freshwater > Ice > Glacier meltwater ... | reverse complement strand
TTGGCGGAGGCGCAGAGATTCGAACTCTGGAAGCACGTTTTAGCGCACTTACTCCCTTAGCAGGGATGATTTTAAGCTTTTTAGAGTCTTCACAAATTCCTATAAATATATGTTTTTTATAGGATTTATGACTTTTTTATATTCTTGAAGATTTATAAAAATCTCTGTAAACTTACGTACAAATCTACGTACAGAAAGGTTTTCGAGATGGCACTGCAGATATCCATTGCTAGAAACAGAATAAAACTGACAGACCAACGTGAACCCTACTGGCAGGCAGTAACTCGGGGACGACATATCGGTGTCCGCAAATCTAAGGGTTCCGAATACTGGGTCACAAGAGCGATGGTCGATGGAAAGTATAAGTACCACTCTTTAAGTAATGTTAACGATTGGGACAGCGCAATGAGAGCTGCCAAAGAGTTCTTTGACTTTTTAGACCGTGGCGGAAAATCAACTAAAGGTACTGTGTCGGAGCTTTTTGATATGTATGTTGAAAGCGTCAAGCCTAGCCCCACCCACAGCACAATCAAGAAGACCCTCCAGCTGGAGCTGGGTAATGTAAAGCTTAATGACCTAAGGGCATCTCATGTGAAGCGATGGAGGCAGTCCAATGGCCTTCTAAAGACACGTCAGGACGAAAAACGCTCAGCTGCAACGATCAATAGAATGGTTAACGTTCTTCGAGCTGCACTCAATTATGGGGTTAAAGAACAGCTACTAATTGATACAAGCTGGCGCGTGCAACTTGAACGTATCAAAGAAGAAAGCAATTCACGTGAGCTATACCTTTCGCCTGATGATCGCCGAAATTTAATAAACTGCGCGGCTGAAGATGCAAAACCATTTATCCGGCTTTTATCTATTCTTCCATTGCGGCCGGGCGATTGGAATAGCGCAATTGTTAGTCACTTCGACAAAAAATCAGATACGCTTTTTGTCTCATCAAAAGACCACCCCCGTCATGTTCCACTTTCTAATGCAGCTCGAGAATTACTGAAAAATCAAGCGAAAGAAAAACTACCTAACGCCCTGCTCTTTGTTAGAGCTAATGGAAAAGCTTGGGACAAGCAGACGTGGAACGTTGCAATTAAGGATGCCGCCAAAAAAGCTGGGCTTCCTCCAGACACAACTGCATACACCCTACGCCACTCAACAATCACGGACTTGTGTGTACAGGGACTTGATATACATTCGACAGCAAAGCTATCAGGCACTTCAATTGCAATGATTGAAAAACACTACGGCAAACTTCTTAAAAATGTCGCAACAGATGCGCTAAACCGAATTGCGATTTAGATTTTTTATTTTCCTTTTAAAAAATTTACCTTGTGTTGTAAAGCGACTACAACTAAAAAAATTATTAATCGATTTATAGCAGCTTTATTTTCATAAAAATACTTACGTTTTTTGTTCATTTTCGTAATTTACTGTAGTTCATTACATCAAATATGTTGGCATGTTCGAAATTAACTGTTCATCATTACATCAAATGTGTTGGCATGTTTGTTATCAATAACTTTGTTCGAAAGTGATGGAATTACTATCGTCCACAGCCAATATTTATGGGGTTATAAACGTTTACAAGGTTCTCATAACAGGCTACAAAGATACAGTTGATCTCACAAATATTTAAGAGCGTGAGACCCACAAAAAAGTGAACCCCCACGTTGCGTCAACAAGGTGAGGGTTCGGATCCAAAACCTGCATTTGTAAGCAAAGCAGATCCCCGTCGGATCACTTTCACTGTAACCCAGTGTTAAGTTGCTTGCAATGCATCTTAGAAAAGGTGTATTCGAATGGCTATCAATTGTTCAACCTCAAGTTCTCCAGTACCCCATCAAGAAAATGGGGCACTTTCCCCCGACACAACGAGCACACTTAATGAAATATCCCTACGCAGAGGGCTTTCAGTAACGTTCCTACGTAATGAAATTATGAGGGGAAATCTGCGGGCCATCATACTTGCTCCTGATAGTCACCGCAAAAAGGTTCGCGTCTTCTTTCGCGATGAGATTGCTTGGCTTGAATCAAACATTATTCAATCTGGCAGTTAAGTAATGACTAAGTCTCTTGAAAAGGCCTATCTAAGGGTAGGTCTGTGGCGGAGCAATGCCACATCAAAAAAAATTGCTTTCGCCCTTTTTGATTACACAGGGGGTGAAAAATGATCATTCAAGACTTTCTATCAAAATTTAATGGGGTCAAGAAGACAGGTAAAGATAGATGGATGGCATGTTGCCCTGCTCACGATGACCGTACTGCTTCTCTATCAATATGCATCGTTGAAGATGGCAAGATACTTTGTCATTGCTTTGCAGAATGCGACATAGGCCAAATTCTTGATGCCGTTGGTTTAAGTGTGTGCGATTTATTTGAAAAACGGTTTCCTGATTCCAAGGGAAAACTTTTAAATCTGCCGTTGCACGAGGTGCTGAGCATAATAGACCGCGAGGTTACGATTGTTGCGGTGTGCGGCAGTAGACTTCTCAACGGGGAACTGTCTGCTGCTGATAGAGAGAGGTTATTCACGGCCGTTGGTCGAATCAAATACGCACTTGATAGAGCTGGGGTGCAAAATGGATAACGATTTGAAACCCACCGATCTTGACGATGTTGCTGACGTGGTCCTCGGAAAGACCTTTGCACTTTACTCATACAACCTAACGGTTGATCCCATCGAATTTGTTATTGATGGTTTTCAGTCTATTGGCATCACAGTAGTTGCGGGAGCGCCCGGTACAGGTAAGACGAGCTTACTTGTTCCACTTTATCTTCATGTCGCCCACCTCTGCGCACCCGACAGCCCACTCAAAACTAGTATAAGAAGAAGAGTTGTTTACGTAAGTGAGGACCCCGTACAAATAAAGCGAATTCTGGTTGGTATGCAAGCTAAGGGCGGGGCCCTATCAAGCCTAGAGGATTTTAATTATTGGTTCATAATCAAGCGCGCAAAACGCCTTAATCCAATAGATCTAGCAAGGACGCTTGGCCAATACCAAAATCAGTACAAGATAGAAGAGAAAAATCAATTTGGTGTCAGCTATTACGTCCAACCCCTAATTGTGCTCGACACTATAAACGCAACAATAGACCTTCAGAACGAAAACGATAATTCAGAAGTTGGTCAAGTAATTGCATTAATAAAGGGATCGTTAACTGACAACGCATCATTAGTGCTTGTGACACACACGTCAAAGGGAATGAAACGCTTAGGAGTTGAAGACCTATCACCGCGCGGTGCAAGCGCATTTATGGGCGACGCAAATGCTATCCAGTACGTAATAAAAGAAGACCATCTTGAAAATGAGCGGTTTTTAATTTTAGGAAAAAGGCGGTTTGAACCAGAATTTACTGAAATTAGATTCAAGACCGAATGCTACATAGAGGAAATTATTACACCCCAAGGTACAACTCAAAAAATTCCAATTCGTTACGCGATACCGTTTAAGGGGTCAAAGAATGATCGGAATTCTGCAAATCAAGATGAAAAGAAACGCGCTCTAGCCGTTCAAATAGAACAAGTTCGTAATGACATTATTAATGCTGTCAAATTTTTGCAACCTGACGGAAAAACATCAATTAGCCGTCACAAAATATCAACAAAAGTAGATGGCTTAAACAAAGTAGAGATCAAAAACCAAATTGAGCTCATGATCGAGGATGGAATTTTAGAAGAATACCCCCTCCCCGCTGGAGCCAAACGTAGTGGACCAAACAATAAAACCACAATCGGGCTAGCAAAACAAGCTTATCAAACGTATGCAACCCGAGATGAGGTTTAACAATGGAGCCCTTAACACTTCGAAATTACCAGCGCGATGCGATGGAAGAAATCCAAAGAAATTGGGTCGCAAACAAAATGCGGGTCATTCTTTCGTTACCGACTGGCGGTGGAAAAACAGAGACTGCCATAGCAATTATGAGCGAGGCACATTCACAAGGGAATAGGTGTTTAGTCATCGTAGACAGGCTTGTACTTTGTGACCAGTGGATAAAACGGATGCATCATAACGGCTTAACAGACACTGGCAAGCTACAGGGGAAACGAACTTCGCGTAGCAAGGATGCAGCCTTTGTGGTTGCAACTGCGCAAACGATCGCGTCACGAGGGGTAAATCAAGACTTTGGTCTGGTTGTAATTGATGAGTGCCACTACTGGCATAAAACTCATCAAGAGGTAATGAATGCTATCAAACCAAACGTTTATGTTATTGGCCTAAGTGCGACCCCACTAAATCAAAAAATGATTGAATTCTTCGACGCTGTTGTCGCACCTGTATCGGCTGCTGAGCTAGTCCAAACAGGAAGTCTGGTGCGATCTCGAATTTTCATCCCTAATGGGGGCAAACAGATCCAACGAGCGCTAAAAGGTGTTGCCATCAAACAAGGTGACTTCAAGTCAAGCGAACTTGATAAAGCAATGCGTGGCATAGAAATTATGGGTGACGTTGTTCACGAATGGTTAAAACTAGGTGAAAATCGTCCCACCATAGCATTCTGTGTCAGTGTGAAACATGCTCAAGCGCTAGCAGCTCAGTTTGAAGAAAAAGGCGTGCAATCGTTTGCGCTAACTCAAGAAACTAATCTAGATCAGCGCCAGAAAATCATCACTGATTTTGAACGCGGAAAGATCAAGGTTCTTACTTCAGTGAATGTGCTCGCAGTCGGGTTTGATAGTCCGCTTGCTTCATGTGCCATATTTGCAAGACCCACCCTTTCGAAAAGCCTGCATGTTCAGATGGCCGGTCGCGTCCTGAGACTATTCAAAGAAAAAAATGGGGCCTTGATACTAGATCACGCCGGAAACATAGAACGACACGGACAGATCGAAAATTCGTTATTCCACAAAGTATCAACGAACTAAAGATGATGGTGGACAAAGTGCCCCGCAACCTAAAAACACTTAGCCAAGACATCGTCTGCGAAAGTTGCTGGCTTATGTATCAATCTACCCTACCCAGTTGCCCCGGATGTGGTCACAAGCGGACAGAAAAAGTGTTGAGGGTGGTCGATGGCGAGTTGCGCGAAATGATTATCGGTATATTTGACAAGTCTCCCGGCATAGACCCTCAAAAGGTTGCAGCATTTAACCTTGTAGCTTTACGTTACGCACGCTGGATGGGCTTTAGAACAGCGTGGGCACTATATAAAACTGTTAAGCGGTTTAACCTTCTAGGCGACCCTAAAAGCCCCGAGGTTTTACGTATTGTTCAACCAAAGGGTGCCAGTGCACTAAGCTGGATCAATGTCTCATTGAACCAAAACGAACTTGACTGGTTTGAATCCAATAGTAAAAGCCATTTAAGCGTAACGCTTGAGCAAATCAATGAAACCATAGAATCATTTCAAATTGACACGAGAGGTATTCTTGGTTTGCAACCGTTAAGCATAAACAGAATGAGACGGGACCCTCGGCACTCACTCAAGGTAATTATCTGTGCTGCCATAGCATCTAAGTACTTGTATAAAGAAATCACTTTGGCCACTATTTCTGAGGTGATCAATAAAGCCACGCAAGGGACTATCAAGGATGTTGAGATAGTCGCTTGCTATGTAGCCAAAAAAGGCGTGGCAAAAATTTCTAGCGGCATGTTAATAATCGACTTAGAACAACTGCCATTTAATAATTCTGACAGCCAAAAGGTAATACGCGAATTAGGAAATGAAGTATCTGGGGATTTTGCAATCCCCTGCTTTAGGACCTATGAAACATTCATTTAAAGCAACATAAACCCATTAGGAAAAATAATAATGAAGAGTCAAACTACATACATCATTCCAGCCCCAGCTTGCACATACTTAGTTATTGCTCAAAATCCCGATCTAGCTTCGTTTGACCCTATCTTGGCTTATCGCTTGAGTTCTACTGGAACTGACGGAAGCGGGCCTAGAATCGCGATGCTTGCGAGCGGTGAAGACGTTGATCTGGCAGAGGACTTCGACAGGATTAGCGAATTTTGCGTAATGGACGCATCGGGAAGCATTAGCTCAGGCGGTCAACTTTTTAGTGACATCGAATCCTTCTGTCAGACCGTGCTTGGCTTACGTATAAATTAATTACGTGAAAAAAAGACGCATCTATAAAATATTGTTTCGTAAACAAAAAAAACTGATTGATCCTCAGAATGAATTAAAAAAAATCACTCTCCTTTAAGCCGCAATCGATTCATTCTCATTTAATTCATTCTCTAAGGAAAATAGGTGGAGAATGATTGAGGTTTGCACCTCAAATCATCTCTCTCACCATATTCCTTTCATTCCGAGGCCGGTCAGAATGAATCAGAATGAATCAGAATGAATCAGAATGATTGGAACTTGTTAAAACCTCTCATCACACTTTACGTAAATTCTCTTTAAGCCGGGTTCCGGTTTTTTTATATTTACGATGGGTTAATTTTTGCGAACGCGCCACTTACGCCATAAATAAATTAATGATTATGATTTCTAACAGCCTCTTAAATACGCGTGAGAATTTCATCATTTTAAAGACGTGCGCTTTCACAAAAAGTATTAGATACTCAAAGCTGTGACCATAAATTACGGTGTTAAATGGAGTAAATATGCTAACCAATAGCTATGATCAAGCTGAGTTTGGTGATCCGAAGGACGGCGCGCAGCTTAACGAAGTTGAACCGCCTCGGGCAATTTTCAAGGACACAAAAACAGGTCGATTTCTAGAGGGGAACGGAGGCCGGCCAAAAGGTGCTCTTTCTAAGTCGACCATAGCCAAACAAATCATTATGGACGCTGCTCCCGAACTGGTCAGACAGGCGATCGAGCTTGCAAAAGGAAATGCCAGCATGATGTCCACACTTCTTGCGATTGCTCTACCAACAAACCGAAGTCAACTCGAACCGGTAGCAATCCCCGGTATAGAGCACTGCAGTTCACTTGAAGATAAAACCAATGCAATCATGAATGCAGTTACAAACGGCATCATCAGTCCAGACGTCGGATTGCAAATGGTAAGCGGTCTTGAAAAAAGTGAGCAGGCTCATAGGCTTCGCTTGCTTAGTGAGCAGGTCGCAGATTTGCAGCGAAAGGTGCTTGACGGGCGAAGCCTTGTTAAAAGGATTAACTGATATGGCAGAATCAATTGATGCGTTGCAACGGCAGGTCAATAAGCTAACGCAAATACTTCAAGCGCAACAAAGCGGGCTCCCTAATCAATTAACTGTTTTTGTCAAAGGGACCCAAGCAAGCTCAAGCGAGGAAATTAATCGAATAATCCTTGAACGACTCAGTCTGTTCGGACTTAAGGATCTGTCTGACGCACAAGATGCAGGCTGCGATATTAAAGTTATTGCTCTGCCGTGGTTAACCGATAGGGAAATCGGCCACGAATCAGTTTAGGGGTGAGCCAAAGCTAACTGCCTTAACCTCAGTTTTCGCATCAATATACGTATTAAATTACGTAAAACTCTCAAGAGGATCTAAATACAAGGCTATTGACTCCCTTCATTCGGGAGAACTGTCAGTGAGTCACTGTATATTTAACGTTTTGTCTCTCTACTTCATCGAAGATTGAACGTAATAGCCGAAGTATTTCGACACCCTCATCTACAAGATGCATCTCATGTGTCCAGCCGCCCTCGCCTAGCAGCCGCTCAAGCTCGGTCATTTTTTCGAGCAATGTCATGACAAACGCCTCCTTACTAAACATAGCCGGTGATTTAGCGAACACGTGACTGACGTGGTTAGGTCGCACCGTCGACATTAAATTCTATCTGAAACAGTCCCACTTATCTTTAAACACTGACCACAATGTACTTAAATTTGTACCTGAGTTGTCGTTTGTATTTAAAGTGGTTTTGCATAGGGTTGAAAGTGTTTCTTCACATATGCCTTTGCCAAAGCTGGTTGCAACACAGAAAGGGCCAGAGCGGGTGGCGGGTTGCCTGCAACATTAGGACCACCCAAAGCTTCAGGCTAGCCACATTGCATGCGTTGGAACGAGAGCCAAGGGGTAGCGTTACATGCAGCTGAAGCCGTCTGCCAACTTGGCTGCAACGCCTTAAAAGACCCCCCGCCCCCATCGAGTCGACGCCCCCCCCCGTCAGTCGTTGTTCCGAACCCATCCAAGGAAAATGTCAATTTAGAGCAACCACGAAAGGGATCAACCGCTCTCAAATAGTTTGTTCTAACAAGGCCCGAAAGTAGTCGCTTTCTCAATTTTTTTATTTTAATGATGCAGCGCTGCGTCACAGTTTTCGATATTAATTAATGTAAAAATTTATAAAATGATTTAGACTAATTTGAACCACAAAAGGAAACGAAAATGCCATACGAAATGATTGGAAATTGCAAGTTTTACTCTTACGTTAGCGCTTCTGAATCATCAGTAATCAGCAGCAAATTAAAGAACTCAAAAGGCATTTTGACTACTCCCGCTGATCTTCAGAGGAAAGGTACATCTCAAGCCCTCCCGGAGCGATCAGTGCAGCGGGAAGAAAACTCGCCCGAAGGTCGTGATTCTTTGTGATGTCGTTTTGCATAACTGCTCCTTTAAAAATGTATAAATTGGGATAATCTCTCAACAAATAGTAAACAAGGAGAATATTGTGAAAAAACTTATTAAGCGGCAATACTTTGATGATTCAACAGGTGAAATCTTTTTTGAGTGCACCCACTATTTTGCTTATATGAATAATTTAGAATCACTTGAAATACTTGAGCAAATCAGGGATCGGCTCATCTCGCAGGTAGAAGACTTGAAAGTCATGATTGACCGCGAGAAGAGAGGTATTTCATAACGCCATCAAGCCATTGTTGGTCAAATTTTTCATACCCTTGTCTGTCTTTACCCATTAAGTACGGCAGTTGATCTGCTCGGTATCCAGCATCAAGTATTTTCTTAGTTAAATTCGGAAACATTACTTCAACTGGCAGGCTTTCTTCTAAGCCGCCCATATACTCGCCCGGAATGCGCGTGCTGTAGGTGAAGTGATTCATGCCATCGTCAACATTTTCCATTACATTTTTTTCTGGCGCACTTTTAAAAATGCTGTATCCAGAATCTAAATTTTTTGCGTTGTACAAATCAGGCTCGGTAACTGCTTTATCGGCATCGCCAAAGTGAGCCGCACCTTTCATTTGAAAACCGGGTTTACGAAGTGAGGCAACAAGCACTTTTCTGACGTTGCCATCCTCGGACCGATCGAAATCTCCGACACCAAGCAATTGGCGAACCATTGCCTCTACAAGGTGATGCGAAAAATTTGCGCCATCGTTCAAACTCATTGCAGGGTAAATCCCCAGTGGGGCCTCGCCAGTCATGTCAGCAACACGTTTGAACTGGGTGTGTTTGCCTGTGGCGGCAGATAACTCACTTGCCCACGCAGCGTCTGAGCCTTGTGCAAAGTGCGACCTGCCGCAGTCCTGTCACCTTGAACTTGGACCCCGGTCTTTCCGTACAGGTCTTCAGGAGTCAATATTTTTCGTGATGGCAATTCAAAGTCATCAGTAATTCGCGTTTCACCAGAGGTGCGCCAACCTTACTCACAGACGTGCTCACCGTCATCGCTGATCACAAAGTGAATCAGATCAGTGAACTGCTCTGTCTAAAAATGTAAAGCTTGGAAAGCAAGCTCAAGACTGCACTGAAACAGCAAAAGACTAAAAGGTTTAGAAGGCGACTCAGACAGGATGGTAATGAAATGAGTTATTGGTTTAAATAATTGGGTCGTAAAAGTAGACGGGACGCAAGCGCAAATGCTCCTTCTGCTCATCATCCATCTTTACGTAAAAATCTTGCCATAAATCAATTAAACGCTCCAAATCAATCAACTCCACGTGCACGTGTGTGTTGCGTGCCAGCTGTTTAGCATCACTTGTAAATCCGCCTGATGAAACAAACATTCCTACATCGCCAACCTTACCTAACAGCCCAACCAACTCACGCACTTCTTGGACCGTAACCGGATTGTTTTGTCTATGCTTTACTTGCAATTTGATGCGAGGATTAGCAGCTCCCAGTGGGTCCTGATAGGCAACAATATCAACACCACCATCCTTTCCACGAGGCGCAATGAACGGAGTGAAATAACCCATTGCTCGCAACAGAGCTGCAACCAGATCCTGAAATTGATATGCATTGAGACTAAAGATGCGCTGACGTATGCCGTCTGCAGCCGTTTCCTGCATCTCCTCTAATGTAGCTTCTCGTGCCGTTTCAGTTTGCTGATATTCACTTACGTCATTTTCCTCTTGTGGATGATCGCTGATATTACGAATATCATCTTTAGGGTTTTGGTCACGCCATTGTATGTACGCAGCTTTAGATTTAGCGAACAACTCTAAGGGTGAAAGCTTTAACGCCTCTTCACCTTCAGGCGTTACATACCAAATGCCTTTTTTCTTGACTAAAAAACCAGCCTTCGTTAAGCCAATCGTATGAAAGTACAAAATACTGCGCCAGCGTAAATAGCCTGTCTTTTCGTAAACGTATAACGCCCACTCATCAAGCGAAACTCGTTTACCAACTTCGCTTACCACGTCTCGAGCTGGCGCCTGCCCACCCTTCTCTACAACAACTTTCATTGCCTCATATGCAAGCTTAGTCCCAAGAGAACGGGAGCGCGAAATATCTTCTGTCATAGATCTCTCAAATAAATATTCATAAATTTAGGCTACACAAACAATCCAGTTCAAAACCCAAAAACATATCGCTTATTGATTTCAAATTACTTTAATCAGGGTGAACTAGATAGGTTATTTTTTTCCTATAGCAACAAAACTAGCTGTTTTTGGGTCATACGTTACTTCAGTAATTGAACCGTCTCTAATCCTTTTAACTGCCTCGTCAATAACTGAAAATGGGACTAGAAACCATTCTTTAGGTTTAACAGGATGCCCAAATCGGTCTTTTATAACCAGGTCAAGTTGTGCAGCTGAAAAAAGCTTATGAAATAGGTTTTCGAGCTTATTGCGATTTATTCCAAAAAGCTTATAACTTGCAACGACCTGAACTTTTGCTAAAAGGTAAGTTGCCTCATTCTCAGCATTATTGATGCGGGTCTCGATCTTGCCACCTGTTACACCTATCTTGTGCATCAACTGCC
>Ga0105050_10009272_pt1 | contig 11066 bp, 2 predicted proteins | sample FRY01_FD_78088 | JGI IMG/M metagenome (GOLD analysis project Ga0105050, IMG submission 78088) | Freshwater microbial communities from Lake Fryxell liftoff mats and glacier meltwater in Antarctica - FRY-01 | ecosystem: Environmental > Aquatic > Freshwater > Ice > Glacier meltwater ... | reverse complement strand
TCTGTCATGCGCTGCGCGGTCCTATGCGAAATGCCGAACTCCTCGCAAATTTCATCGAGGCTGATCCCATTGCGCCGAGATGCCGCCAGCCTCGCGAGCCTGATCAAGTCCTGCGCTTTGGAAAACGACATGAAATTACCTTGATGCTAAAGCGTGTCAGAGATTGACACCCCGGCAAGCTATTGATCATCCTGCAATCTGTCGAGACGATTCCCTCGCGGGTTGTGTTCGGATCATTCGGAGCAGCCATGCGGAACGTTGGCGGCCAGTTGCGCACCGGTAATGTTGGGGCAGAAAGTTAGCTAAAATTAATGGAACTAGACCCAAAAAGCATTGTCGAGCATCTGCGCCATAACCTCGAACGGTATCCCTTTGAAGATGGCTTTACGGTCCTACGCGAGCTTTTGCAGAACGCAGACGATGCAGAAGCCTCGCGTGTAACTATCCACTTACTACCTGGCTGGCGTGAGGCCAATAACCCGCTTCTGCGTGGAGCAGGTCTACTACTGACCAATGACGGCAAGTTTAATGCCGAGTCAGCAGATGGCATGAAAAACTTTGGTAGCAGCCCAAAAGCGACTGACGACGAGGCAGTCGGACGTTTCGGACTTGGGCAGAAATCAGTATTTCATTTTTGCGACGCTTTTGTCGTTATTCCCCGCGGATACGACGGAGCGCACGATCCGTTCGTGATCAACCCTTTCATGAAACTGGTACAATCGGGAGACGGGTGTGCCGCTTGGAACGCGATTTCAACGCACGATGTCGACCTGTTGGCCAGCCACGCGTTGCCGGATGTGCACGGCCAAAATCAGTTAATATTGTGGTTCCCTTTGCGGCGGTCCGACCTTCGACCGAAGCCGAAAAGTCTGGGCATAGTGCCATCCGACTTTGATCCAAGTGCTCTGGACGGGCTTACAGATAGATGGCGACTGTCGATTCTGCTCGCGTCGCTGCGCCATGTGGAACAACTCGACTTACAGTTGCGCGGTGTTCCAGTGAGCCTCAACCGCAAGGGTGCCGTACGGCTTATAGGCTACAAGGCAGCGCAAGGTGAAAGGTCATTTGGAGGCAAAATAGAGCCCGGCATCTCCAGCGTTGGGCGAGAGAAAATGGCAGCGAAAGACTTCCATGCCGATCTTAGGGCGTCTGATCACTGGCCGCGAACCACAAGCCGCCTGACCGATGAAGAAGTGGACCAAAAGGCATCGCCGCATGGCGCAGTGTTACTCGTGCGCAACCCTGACGGCGAAAGCCGACTGGACATAGACTGGTCTGTTTTACTTCCTGTCGCGCCGGAACAACACCAGATTGTCTTGGACGGCCCAGGTCGCGTGCAGCTTATCCTGCATGGCTGCTTCTTTGTGGATAGTGGTCGTAAGACCATCCTTGGCTTCGGTTCCACAAGTTCATCGGAGACATTGGAAACAGTCACGAAGCGGCTTTGGAATGAAGCCTTGCGTGACGAGGTGGTATTGCCGCTGGTTCCAAGAGTACTTTATGATGCATTTCAATCCCGTATGCTGAGCACAGACGAACTTGCCGTGCTCGTGCGCGCAATACGGGTAAGCGCATTGGGCAAAAAGCATCACGCGGCATTGGGAGCCCAAGAAAGTCTCGCCCGCGTGCTGGACCCTTCCGAAAGCTCGAGCGCTGCCCACTGGCGATTGGTGCCGGTGAGCACTTTATTGCGCCCGCTTCCGGCACCTGACGCGACTGGAAAGGTCGGGGCGGCAGAGTTGTTTCCCGGCCTAGCGGCCTTAGCAAAGTCCGGCGGTCTGACGCTGATTTGTCAACCAGAAGCTGTTCTTTGTCAGGGAGTGCCGCGTTGGACGCCCGATGAACTCGGTGTCCTGATCGCTCAGCTTGCGCCTGAGACACTGCTCAGCGATTCGAAGGCTGCCATTCTGGCTGAATTCCTCCGAGTTGCGGTTGGCGAAGATGATAATCTGCGCAGAGCTGTGGCAGAGCCTTTGTTGGCTGCTTTGCGGGCTGCTGTGCTGGGTCAGGGCAACCTCGCGTCGGACATGGTTCTGAATAGGCTGTTGGCGGTTCTGCCACAGGCACAGGCGGTCAGTCTTCCTCCTTCCGCCGGAGACCGTTTTATTTTGCGCGCCCTCGCCGAAGTGGAGGGAGGGCATGCCTGCCTTCGCCACTCTTGGCTTGAGGAAGGTATGTCTGTTGGAGCCTTGTCGGTCGAAGATGCTGTACCGCTGCTTCAGTCTCTTGCACCGCTTCTGGAACGCACAAACTCATCCGATGCGGCCGGGGCTGCCGCGATAACAGTGGTGAAGTTAATCAAAAGACTCGACGAAGGAGTGAAACATCCGCAACTGTCCCGCATTGCTGTCATGCGGGCGCAGGATGGCAGCGGAATCGCACAATTTGTTAGTCTTTCCGACCTCGTCGATGCCTGCCGCGAGGACAGGTTGCTCCGACAGAACCCCGAAGTTTCCGCTTTGTTTAAATCCCTGCACAAGGCAGCGTCGGGAACTGGGGCGCTGTGGGTAAGTAACGCTGCAGCTAATTTAATGGAAGATATGGGCGGGCTCATGCGCCCCGTCAGGCATTCAAATGAAGCAATCGTCAGGTTGCTATCGCGGGCCAAAGCTTACGGACCGCCCGAGGCGCGTTTTGATCTACTCTCCAGAATTTTCATCGAGGGTTCCGAGTTTCGGAGCGAGCTTCGAATGCTTGCCGCGGGTGATCGGCGGGCGCGATCAAGTGGTGTCGAATTGATTGCACTTTCGCAGAACCAATCTCGTCTGGATGATCTCGTGGTGAGATTGATCGAAGGTTCTGCCAGTGAGTGCCTTGTCCCAGCGGCTGTGATGGATCTTAATCGTCGAATGATCCACCATCTTGGGATCACCACAATTGACGGCCCCAAACTCGGGCAGATCCTTGTCAAACATGCCACCCGTTTAGAAGGTCATCCGCTTGACGACGCCACATTGGAGGCTCTCCTCGCTTGCGATATTCCGGATGGCGACCTTCGCACCGTGCCGATTTTTAGCGATCAAGCCGGTCATCCCCGCAGAGCCGCAGAATTAAGAAGAGAAACAGCAGAATGGCCTGTGCCCGAACGAATGCGAGAGGCTACACGCCTTGCGCGGCTACCAAGATCGATACAGGCACGTGCACGAATTGAGCAATTGATCGCGCTCTGGAGTCCGGAAGATCAGGTTGTTGCGGCGCTCTCCAAGGATGAGCCGCATCTGTACTTCGCAGAAATCCTCGACGCGTTGCCCAAATTGGTAAATGCGCATGACATGCAACTTGCCAGTGTCGCTTGGCTAAAGGATCGGCTGGGGCGGCCAAGGAAACCTGAGGATGTGCTTGATTTCAATGAAGAGGTCCTCTCCGCCACGCGCGATGTATTGGGATCTGAGAACTTGTCGTTCATTCCCATTTCGGATCTCGCACCCGAATTGCGCGAACACGCGGGCTTTGATGACTTACGCAAGAGGGGGATTTTGCCCGACAGGAAAGGATCTGAAGAGCGACTACAGTTGATGATCGAAGACGCGCAGCCCTTGGGCTACTTCGGGGCACCAACCGACGATCTGATCCGCACGCTCGTCAAACTTGCAAAGTCTGGTACCGACCTTCGGCTTGCGGGCTGGCCCTTGTTGGCCGCACTTCTGAAGTCGACCGTCGGTGACGGCGCTGATGTGCTCAAGAGCTTCGCGACACCGGGCGTTGATCAGGCCAATGCGGCGGCTGACTGGCTCAATGCGCTTGCCGATCTTGCGCAGTCTGGCATGACTGAGGCTCGGGATGCTTTCACCAGCGGCTTCCGTATTGCTTGCACTTGGAATGAGGATCTACGGTCCGCTTTGCTGCAAAAAATCCGCGTCCCTGTCCGCAACGGCGGCTGGCGCGCGGCAGCCACAGTCGCCACCGGCATCGCGGGACTGGCGGATGAGTATGTGCTGGCCGAAGAGTTCGGGCAGTTCTGGCCCACCGAACCTCACGGGGATGAAACAGAACAATCCCTTAGGGCCGTGAAAAACTTTCCAAACGATACCACCGTTTCTGGTCGGGACGCCGAATTGGCCAGTCAGACAGCATTGTCCCTGAAGCCTATAATCGAAATGCTGGCGAGTGATGTTCCGCTGACGGCCTTGTACCTTTTTGTCGGAGTCATCCGGCAAGACGACTTCGTCCGCGAACTTCTGTGCGATGTTTGCCGCGTTCCGGCCCAAGAAGTAGATCGTGTCTGGCAAGATTTGCGTGACCGTTTGGATGCATTACCGGAGGAAGGCCAAGTCCGGCGGAAAGTCCGGAGCAAGACGTTGCTCGATCTCCATCTCCACGAAGCGCCGCACTTGACCGTTCAAACTCTTGCTGGGACCTTTGCCGAGCTTCCGTGTGGCAACGCGCTGCCACTCGCTATTGTTGGGGATGACCACCGTCGGTCGCGACTTGGCGAAATCATGGTCCTTGGGGATGGGGACTGGCGAATAAAGCGGGTCTTGGTGTCACGCCCACAAGGCACTATGGCACTGAATCATCTAAAAGCACTGACCGATTCGCTCGGGCGGGAATGTCTCGGATACACCGAGGCTGCGCTTCAGGTGATGGGCGATATGTGGGCCAACATCGGCGATGTTGATGCTGATCGGGTCGACGATGCCCGGGCCCGCATCCGAGATCGCTTGCCGCAGATATTGGCCGAACTCAAGCTTAATCCAGCAACTGGCCCCGGGCGGGCGCTCATCAACTATAATCGGGACGAGCAGAGTACTGCCATAACGCGGCGCGATGGTGATCTGCCAACGATAAAAGACAGGCTCTGGCAGGCGATATTGGATGATGAGACTACCGCCGAACTGCTGGCGGCGGTGCGCGTGGCCATCACCAACCTTGGATATGGCCCCTCACAATTGGTGTTTGAACTTTTCCAGAATGCCGATGATGCTTCGATCCAGTACTCGCCACCAGGAGAAGCGCGCTTTGAGATAACATTACGACAGGGTCGGCTTCGCGCCATGCATTGGGGAAGGCCGATCGGTGCGCTCGGACCCGATCGCCATGTGGGCGAAGAACAGGGTTGGCAGAACGATCTGTTCAACATGCTTTTGATGAACCTGTCAGACAAGCGCAAGGCGGTGACTGGCCGCTTTGGTCTTGGGTTTAAGAGTGTGCACCTGATCGCGCGGGATGTAGGTATAGTTAGTGACCGCGTGTCCTGTCGTGTTCTCGGCGGGATGCTTCCCGTGATTTGGCAAGAAGGAAAACCGCTTTCACTTGAGTTTGCCCAGCAAGGCCGACGCACAACCGTGATCGACATTGAAGTCGACCCGTCCTGCGCCGAGGAAGCAAAGCAGGCGGTCGAGAACTTCCAGAAGGCGGCACGCTGGCTTCCGGCGATGGCTCGTAAGATCCACACAATCAAGATCAATGACCGGACTTTCGGGGCAATGCCGCCAGAAGTCTTGGACGAGGGCATCAGTATCATCACTTTTACGGGCAGCGAACCGGGAAAAGCGCTGGCCCTAGAACTTGATGCTGAAACAAAGCTATACCTTTTGCTAAATGCCGACGGGCCTGAAGCAGCCTCGTCAGAGCTTAAACGGCTGTGGCTTCTTGCGCCGCTTGAAGTTGATCTTGGCTCAGGCTGGCTTCTGAACAGCTTCAATTTTAGCGTTGATGTCGGACGTGGCGGGCTTGTTGGCTCATCCGAGGAGCAGGCTGCGATGTTTGAAAGCCTTGGCCGCAAGCTCGGCGCTCAACTTGTCGCCTTATACGACATTATCCATGACAACTGGGCCGAATTTGCACGAAAGGCAGGTCTAGCAGACAGACGTGAAACAGGACTGGCTCTTTTTCTGGATCGTCTGGTTTCGCTCCTTTCCACCGATCTGTCTGAGCCACTTGCAGGCCATTTACATGGCCCCGACCGTGGGCTTGGTCGGCTGGTTGCCGAACGCGCGGCCCTGCCAACCGGATTGCCAACGCCGTTCGCGCCTTTCCTCAAAGCGGACCAGGTCCGCTGGCAGCTTTCTGGGGCACTTGAGGACCATTCTCGGTTGGCGCAGCTCGAGGACTGGTCAGCGATGAAAATCATTAATGGCGCAGTGGGTAAACTAGCTCGGAACATGCTGGAAAGTCTTGGAGCTGCACCGCCATCCCTATTCGGCCTGGCTTCTCTCGTACGCATCGAAGTAGGGGACGATTTGCGCGTTGACGCTGCACTTGCAGCACGTCTTGGCCGCCTACTGCCGCACGATTTTGTCGAACGGCTCGACTGGCAGGAGAGATCCGAACTTTTAAATGAGGTCAAGAAAGCAAAATTCTTTATGGGTGATGGTGGCTGGCGCGAAGCTATGCTTCCTCCCGAGAATGCAGTGGACATAGATCCGGAGGAGCGACAGATTCTTGCTTTTGCGCCGAAAAGTGCTGTTGCGGACAAGGGATATGATGGCGCAGCTTTAACTTTCTACAAACTCGCACTTCGACAGGGCGGGTACGCGTTCCAACGGGCCGCCAACTTCGCCTTATGGGCTGGTGGGATGTCGGACATAAAGCAGCAGCGGGCGCTTTTGCGATATGTGATCAAGGGCAGTCAGGGTTCTGAATTGGCAGCGGAGCTCGTCAAACGCCGTCCGTCGTGGATACCCGCAACTTCTCAAGTTTTACGCGGTGGCCCTCTAACTGCGGACTGGTTGGATGAGGATTTCGGTCGGCTGCTGGGCTTACTTTACCCCGTTGAAATCGCCAAACTCCATTCCGAGTCCGGTTCAGAAATCAACCCCGATGACACCGCGGAGATTGCCGATCCCTCCAGCTTTCTTGAGAGCCTGCACACATGGTGGATGAAAAACCAAAAGGATAAGCGCGCCGAATATGATCAGCGGGTTTATCCGGCTGATTTTCGGCCCTCAGTCCTGCGAGGCAAAGATGCGCATGAGGACCGTGAGGGCTGGTTCACATTTTTTGCACTAGGTATCTTTCGGACGCTACCTTGGAACAACGAGGGCGCACATAAGAATTTCATCGAAGCGGCGCGGCGAGCAGGCTGGTGGCAGCAGATGGCCACGGCCCAACTGCCAGATGATGCGACACCTTGGCTAGATCAGCTCGAAGCCTTTGCGTCCAAAGATGAGTGGCGGATCAACTTTCCGCAGTGGCGGCGGGAGTTGGCAGACCTTTATGTCCTCGCCCGTTGGCTGCCGGATTATGTCGACGCCTTCCGGTCGCTTCCGGCTTTGGTGCGGAAACATGGATCGGTCAAGTTGTCGCGAGTTTGGCAGCTCAGCGCCTCCGAATACTGGCAGGGACGTGGTTTGGAAGGCGCACCTCTGACGCAGAGCCTTGGCCTCGGCGCAAACTGGATGATCCGCGAAGGATTGCGCGCCGACTTCTGGCCAGGCAAAGACAGGGACCTCTTGTTGCCGTATGGTTGGGCGACATCGGCCAAACTGCGTGACCTCTTTGTCACCCACCTTGGTCACGGCTTGGGTGACACGGGCAACATGGACCTCTCACCCGAGGTCTTTGAACACATTAAAATCTATTTGGGCCCGAGATCCTCCTTCGATGGCGATTTGGATTTACCGCTTCAACTTGTGGCGGATGGCATACAGGATACGATTTTGGCAGAAGTCCTTGCCATTGTTGGCGCATATTCTGCGCGGGACGATGCCGCGTGCGACGAAGAGGAGGTTCTTGGTTGAGCGATTTTCTCTCTGACCAGACTGTACGGCACGACGTGCATGGCGAAGGACGTGTCGTGGCGGATCTTGGCGCAACGGTGGTGGTGCGGTTTGGCGCAGACATTCATCAGGTTGAAGCTCCTACGCTGATCCGACTGATATCTCTGGAGGATGCCCTGCGCACGGGTCATCTTGATGATCCATTGGCGGTGCTTGTCCGGGCGCAGTCGTTGGCAATCCGGTCGGTAAACGATCAGTGGGGGGTCTTCTCGCGCTCGCGCGTGCAACTCCTTCCACATCAGCTTTGGGTCTGTCGCCAAGTTACCCAGCACTGGCCTGCGCGGTGGATGGTTGCCGATGACGTTGGACTTGGAAAGACCATCGAGGCGGGTTTGATCCTTGAGCCACTGATCGCGTCTGGACGGGTTCGTCGTATCCTTGTTCTGGCACCCGCCCGACTGGTACCGCAATGGCGCGCACGGATGAAGTCGATGTTCGACATCCGCCTGCAGGAATATACAGCTGATGGTGATCGGGGGCGTGTGAGTTTCTGGGAAACCGCACAGCAGGTAGTCGCCTCTTTTCATACACTGCGCATGGAAAAGCCACGGGAGCGTCTGCTCAAAGCTGAACCGTGGGATCTGGTCATCGTGGACGAGGCGCATCACTTTCAGGCGCAGGAACGAGCGGCAACGCTGTCATATGGTCTCCTGCGGGAACTTCAGGACGCGGGGCGTATCAACTCGCTGATCCTGTTCACCGGAACTCCACATCGCGGGAAGGACTTTGGTTTTCTTGCGCTGATGCAATTGGTGCGCCCCGATCTTTTCGATCCCGAGCAGGACGTCATGGATCAGTTGCCCGCACTGAGCCAGGCGATGATCCGCAACAACAAGGCTTTAGTGACGGACATGCAAGGAAACAAGCTGTTCCAGCCCGTCACGACCGAGGCGGTCGATTACAGCTACTCAGTGGCCGAAGCGGCATTTTACAACACGATGAGCGAGTTCATCCTGGATGGCCGCGCTTATGCCGCGCACCTTTCGGGTCGGCAGCAAACTGCCCGAATGCTCTTGTTGATCGCCTTGCAGAAGCTTGCCGCCAGTTCGATTGCCGCGATCACGAGGGCGCTGACGCGTCGACGCGACATGCTGACGCGAACGATCCTCGGAGGGCTGCCAGCCGACACCGCTGAGGCTGAGACGATGGACGAGGCAGCCGAAGCCGAAGAAAGTCGGCCTAGCGAAATGGCTGTGCTTCTGATGAAGGACGAAATCGCCCGTCTCGACGATATCATCGGCTACGCCCATGATATCGAAGGGGAAACCAAGGTAGCGACACTGGTCGAACTGATTGAAGCGCGATTGGGGCCGGACGAGCCTTTACTCCTGTTCACCGAATACAAAGCGACGCAGGCTCTTGTCCTTTCCACGCTGGAGGCTCGGTTCGGCAAGGGCAGTGCGGGTTTCATTAACGGTGATGAACGTCTCGCGATATGCGATCTGGAAGGGCGCGAACGGACCATCACCCTGTCCCGCGATGCCGCTGCAGCAGATTTCAATTCCGGTCGTACCCGCTTCCTCATCTCGACCGAGGCAGGGGGCGAAGGGATCGACCTTCAGGAACGATGCGCCAAATTGGTGCATGTCGATTTGCCTTGGAACCCGATGCGATTGCACCAGAGGGTTGGGCGTCTGAGCCGCTATGGGCAGAAGCGCGCTGTTCACGTGTATCTTCTCCGCAACCCCCAGACGGTCGAGGCGCGGATTTGGGCTCTATTAGAGGAAAAGCTCGCGCGCATCCAAGCGACGCTTTCTGCCTCAATGGAAGAGCCCGAGGATATTTCGCAACTTGTGATCGGTATGGCCGGGAGCAATTTTTTCGATGGGCTGTTTTCGGAAGGGGCAACGCGCTCCACCGATCGTTTGACAGAGTGGTTCGATCAAAGCACTCAGCAGTTCGGCGGTAAAGGTGCGGTGGATACCGTGCGGGCGATGCTTGGAAATGTGGCCCGATATGATTTCCAGTCAGCGGGCGCCGAAATACCCAAGCTTGACCTACCCGCACTGGAGTCCTTTTTCCGGCAGTCTATGCTTTTGGCTGGGCGGAGGGTGACTAAACCCGAGGCTGGCTTTTCGGTAGCGACGCCGGAATCTTGGCGCGGAAGCGTCGAATTGCGCGACCGCTATGACGGTCTCAGCTTCAACCGGTTTTTGCCAGCAGATCAGTCGCTTATCAGTCTTTTGGGCGTCGGCCATCCGCTTATGGACCGCGCGCTTCAGGAAAGTGCCGATCAGCAGGTATTTCTGACCCGCGTGAAAGGGATTGACGCTCCGTTGATTATCGCTCTTGTTGAAGACGAAGTGACGGGCACCGGCGCCACGGTTCATCGTGTGATCCTCGGCGTCGAGGAGGCGCAAGGAGGAAATCCCGTGGTCTTGCGAGATTGGGAATTGCTGCTTCGGCTAAACGACCTTGAGCCCCTGTCAGAATGTTCTCAGGGGCCTTCCTCCGGTGAGGCCGCTGCCATTGGTGCCGCCGTCGCAATGCTGGCGGCACATGTCACGCTGCTTGATTTGTCTTTCAGGCTCCCAAAAGCATCGCCGATATTGGTGTTGCTGCCAGAGGTTCAATGAGTTGCGTCAAAACCTGACCTAGTCGGAGGCACTGACATGGGGGCGGGGCGCTGACAAGATATTCCAGCAATTTGCGGATTCAAGCGTGTCAGAGATTGACACCCACACACGCTATTGATGATCCTGCAATCTGTCGAGGCGATTCCCTTTCGGGTTGCGTTCAGATCATTCGGAGCAACCATGCGGGACGTTGGCGGCCATATCCTCTTCTCGGCGACCGATCTGATGCGGTTCATGGGGTGCGCCCATGCTACCACGCTGGATCTGGCTCGTTTGCGGGGAGCGGGGCCACAACCACGCGAGGATAGCGAGGATGCCGCCCTGCTGCAAAAGCAGGGGGATGCCCACGAGGCGGCGCATCTCGCGCGGTTGACCGCTGCTGGTCGTGGAATCGTGGAGATTGCGCGGGGCGAACTGGTACAGAACGCAGGCACAACCAGTGCCGCAATTGCTGGAGGACCGGAGGTTGTGTTTCAGGGGGCGTTCCTGTCGGGAAACTGGGGCGGCTGGTCAGATTTTCTGGAGCGCGTGGAGCGCCCATCGAACCTTGGGGCTTTCAGCTATGAGGTGGCGGACACCAAGCTGAAGCGCCGCCCGCATCCGAAACATGTGCTTCAGCTGGTGCTTTATTCCGACCTGCTGACCGAAATTCAGGGGGTCGCGCCCGAGTTCGCCCATGTCGAACTTGGCGATGGCACGCGCGCGACGCTGAGGCTTGCCGACTACGCAGCCTACGCCAGGATGGCGCGGGCACGGCTGGAAGGTTTCG
>Ga0105050_10009267_pt1 | contig 11071 bp, 12 predicted proteins | sample FRY01_FD_78088 | JGI IMG/M metagenome (GOLD analysis project Ga0105050, IMG submission 78088) | Freshwater microbial communities from Lake Fryxell liftoff mats and glacier meltwater in Antarctica - FRY-01 | ecosystem: Environmental > Aquatic > Freshwater > Ice > Glacier meltwater ... | reverse complement strand
TTCGTTTTACACATGTATTCATTTACTTGCCTACGATGGTACGGAGTAGAGTTGACATAGTATTATTTCTGGTGGCATCACGCATTCACGCAGTGTGGTGAATCATGTGCTGGTGAAGCGGATCGATCTTGAAATTGAAATCATCGGCTAGTGATCGGCTCACCCTTACTGTTACAGTCATTTAGAACATAGTAACGCAAAGCTTTTTAATTCTGAAAATTTGCCGGATGTAAAGTTGATTTTATTTATAGAGATCATATAAATGTAAGCATGAAAATTCTAAATATCATTATTTGCAGTATCATTCTATGTAGTTGCAAGGATACCAAAACCTTTGCCCAGGTATCCAAAACGTTTACCAATCCCTTACTTTCTTCCGGTGCCGATCCCTGGTGTATTTATAAAGATGAATATTATTATTACACCAACACATATGGGGGTTAGTTTTAAATATTAATAGTAGATGATTTAATATTTCGTGCGAAAATTGCACAAAAGCCAATGTGGTGCTATATTACAGCGAAAGGAACGGTAAGATATTTCAGATAAAAAGTTACGGTTTAAATATTAATAAAATCAAATTCAGGTTAATTCAGGTTCCATTTTGGACCTATTTAATGGTCATTCAGTGCCTCTTTGATCTCTTTGCTATCTAAAAAGAAGTCAGAATACCGGTTGAAGTAGTCAATTAGGATAGTAAGCTTGTGTTTGCAGTGCTCTTGTTCGGCCTTATACAACTCAAGTATTTTGTATATCAAAGTAAAACTGTTTTCTTCTCCATTTTGGTCAAAGTTAGGCTGATACTCACTTTCAATCATTTTCTTATATTCTTCAAAGTCTTTTACAGGTGGGAATTTCTTTGTGAAAAAAGCTGGTGGAACTAGTTTATAAATAGCTTCTAAAAGCTTTCTGTAATTGTTATAATCTGCTCTTAAATTCTCAATTTCTAGTGAAATTTCAAACTTTAAGTCGTCATCATTCAAATTTAAATACATTTCTATTGGGTCTATCTTACTTACTTCCCAATGCTTAAAACTGGTTTTTATAGGCTGTTTACCCTGATTCAACCCTGATTTAATACCCTGATTTAATACAGTTTTTTTTAACTGTAATACAGTATCAAAATACCCTGATTCAATACCGAAAATTTCTTTGATCTTGCTTTTAAGTTTTTTGCTCACACCGATTCGGCCCCTTTCAACATCAGTTATAGTTCCCTGAGATACACCAATTTTTGCCGCAAAGTCAACCTGTGAAAGGTTTAAGCCTTTTCTCATTTCTCTAAATTTTAAATTTGGCTCCATAATTAAAATAACAAAAATAAAGTGTAAAAAAAAACTGTAATAACGAAATAAAGTTTTAGCTTCGTTTAAACAATTCTAAAATTATGAAAAAAAACACCATTAACACAGTCGGGGTTAAAAAGGTATTGCCCTATGGAGCAATTAAAGAGATTGCTAAAAGATCAAATACCCACATTACAACCGTTTCAAATGTCCTTAAAGGGGTATCAAAAAGCCCTGTAGTTATTAAAACCATTAAAGAGTACCTGGAAGAAATGAATACAACTAGCAACAAAATAAACGCCCTGGTTGCTGAATCCCAAATTGCATGTTAATGAAAAAACTGATCCACATAGACGGTAACGACTTGTACTTATCTAAGAAGTACTTAAAGAGATATGCAAGTCCTAAAACTATCGAGTGTTGGAAAGAAGGAAACGGCATTGTAAAAATGCAGATTGAAAATGAAACGTTTTTCCTTTATAAATCCATACCCTACCGTACAAGAAAAAAACTGCTTTCACCTGATAAAATTATTTCGCAGGAAACCAAACAAACAGCGACTGAAAAAGTGAAAGCCATATTTCATGAAGCCTATTATTTCAAGTTTGCTCAGTTCAAATCATTCTATGAAAATGGAACGTCATTTACTACGGAACAGGTAACGAAATTTGCAAGGCTTCATTCAGTATTTCAAGCAATACTTGATTTAAAAAAAAATGAACCTCGTATTAGTTTATTGATTCGCTTCGCTGCTTTTAAAGATATATTTCCAGGGAAATATACTTGCAAGGAATCATTATCTGCCGCTGAAAAAAAAGCCACTGACCTTGGGGTAGAAAGTGTTGCATTGGACGGACGAACATACGGTAATAACGATAGAAGTAAAAGAGATATAACCCCCCAGGTTGACTATATTATTTCTGCATTAGTCGCATCAGGACATAAGTACACATGCTCTGTTATTCTTGAAAAAGCCAATACATATTTCAAACAAAATGGCTTCAAAGAAAGGACATTATCATGGGTTAAAAAGGAGCGTGCGCTTTGGCTCAAAAATCCGGAGATATTTAAAAACAGGTATGGAGACCTTGAGGCCGCAAAGAAAATGCCCTATGCTACAATGAAGCATGCATCAGTTGTTTTAAGACAAGTACAAATTGATGGAAGGGATATACCATTTTTATTTAAAGGAATCGACAATAGGTTACATCATCTTACATTGGTTTATGTAATTGATGGGTGTAGTAAAAAAATTATTGGGTATAGTATAGGTGACAATGAGGATGGTGCATTGATAAAGGAAGCAATTAGGAAATGTATCTATAATACTAAAATGTTCCCAAATGAAATTGTAATGGATAATCATTCATTTACGCAAACAAAGGCAGCTCATTATTTTGAAGATTTGATGAACAAAATGGGAGCTATTGTAACTAAGACTTCAAACCCTCAACATAAATCTATTGTCGAAAGGTATCAAAATTATCTAGACATTCTTTTTGCAGCTTACCCAGGGTTTACCGGTTCGGGTAGGGAAAGTAGAAGTATAGATAAAAAGGTAAGTAAGGAAAATTTCACTGAATCAGCTCAAAACCCCTGCTCTAGAGAGGAGATTATAGCTATCACAATTAAAGTGATAGAGGATTATAATAATAAGATACAAGGAAGCGGTAAAACACCCAATCAATTGTTTCTTGAGAAACCAAATCCAAATCCAATTTTACCAAATCAGTTTGAACTAGCAGAGCTACTCCCGTATAAGGAGGATAAGCAAATTAGGAGGAATCAAATTACCATACAAAGAGGCATTGAAAAATTTGAATACCAGTTGCCAGCGGCATTATACGAAGAGTTTAATGATCAAATAGTAACTATTACTTATGACGAATTAAACGAAGGCATTTTTATGTTTGACAGGAAAACAGGAAAGGGAATTAGAAAGCTATTCCCAAAAATAAAAATCAATAATGCAAAGGCAGAACAAACAGAAGGCGACCTTATAGCATTGTATAAAAATACTGGGAAAATGAAGGGAATTAAACATATGGGAAAGTATAAACTGGAAGAATTAACTATAGCCGCCCATGGGAAAGACCCTGAAATTTATGCAAAATTAAGTCCTCTCTTAGTTCAAAAGAGTATAATAAAAGATTATCAAGCTGATTCTAATAGCCGGTTAATCGCAGAGGAAAACGGTATTATTATAAATGAACTACACACAAGAATACCGAGTATTCATATTCCCACATCATTAAAGCCAAAAGAGAAAGATCGCAATCCTTTTAAGGCGAAAGCCAATAAAATTGAAATGGTTGATCCGTTGAAGCTAATAGATGACAATGAAGATGACGAATGATAAAAGTGATTACCCTTTTTTGTGTTTTATATGCATTTGAAATGCCTGTAAAATGGGCTTAAAGTGTACAAATCTATGAGTAAATACTTAGATAATACCCTTTTTTAGTAAGTAAAAATAGACTAAAACTCAATGCTAGTAAAGGTTTTAATTAAAATAACAGCTTCAAAGCTTCGATTTAATCAATTGCAATATCATTTATCAATATAAAAAAAGCTTCACCTGGCAGGGTGAAGCCTTATTAATCACTCTTTAAAAAGCAATTAAACCATGACAAATTTACCAGAAAAAGAAGACATCCGCAATGCAATAAATAAATATTGCACAGCAAAAGGATTAAGTAAAGAAGAACTGGCCACACAGGCCGGAATAAGCGGCGCAACACTTAGCAAAATAGAAAACCGTAAATGGGATGATATTGCTGAAAAACTTTGGCGAAAGCTTTGGAATAAAGTAAATGACCCAAATTCAATTTCACTTGTAAGAACTGCTGATTATGCAACTTGTGAAAAAGTTTGCTCACTGGCTCAAAAAAATCATTTCATGATTGGGCTAAGTGCCGATACCGGAATGGGGAAAACTACAGCCCTAAATGCCTATTCGCTGCGTAAAAACGTTTTCTTTATCGGATATGAAAAAAGTATGGCACCCCGCCATTTCTTTGTTGCACTTTTAAGAGAAATGGGGATTCAATTTGAAGGGAATATTAATGAAATGATTAATCGCATAGCTGATGAACTAACTACTATCAACAGCCCGTTACTGATAATAGACGAAAGCGGTAAACTTACTCACACCATGATTTTATACCTGCATGTACTGCGAGATAAAACAATAAAAAATTGTGGGATTGTTTTGGCGGGTATGCCATACTTCAGAAACAACCTTATAAAGTTTAGTAATAAACAAAAAGAAGGGTATGCAGAATTTTACCGCCGTGTACAATTGTGGCAGGAATTAAGAGGGCTTAGCCGCTCTGAAATAACCTTTGTTTGTAATAGCAATGGCATTACTGATAATGAAACTATAAAGGAGTTTCAAGGTAAAAAACGCTTTGGCGACTTATACAATGAAATTTTATTACATCAAATTCAAAATGAAGAAGAATGAAACCAGTAAACAGACCCCAACTTTCAAAAATACATGTGCTGCTTAATCAATTTGGCATTTTAGACGATAAAGCGGAACTGGTAAGGCAGTTTACCAACGGGCGGGAAACTAGCAGCACACAGTTGACTTTTAATGAAGCACGGGCGTTAATAACCCACTTAAGTAAATTTGATCCTTTGGACAAAATGAGAAAAAAGGTTTTTGCTTTGGCATTTTCTACCGGTATCATTTATGGAGATAGTCCGGATGACAGGAAAATGAACGTTGCAAAATTGAATATGTTTTTGCGGGAACGTGGTGCTGTTAAAAAGGAACTTAACAAATTGAGCAAAGATGAATTGGTTAAAGTAGTAAATCAATTTAGTGCGATGACTAAAAATATTGAGTTATCACAAGCCGGAAAAACTACAAAGAGCATGTTAAACGACATAGGAATTACAACTAAATAAAGGCTTTAAAAACCTTTGAATTTTTTATCTAAATATTTAAAACCTACAATTATGATAAGAGTAACACCAACCAGCCTAGTAATTGAAATTGAATCTAAAAACCACAGCCCCCTTTTTGTATTGCAGCAACTACAACAAGGTTTAATTGACATGCTTGGAGTATGTGCAACGGCTGATGAGGCACCCAAAGCGTATGTTCAAAATAGCTTACAAAATATTCATTTACTTCTTTCTGAAATGAATTTTGGAGAAATGTAAATGGGTGCAATCAGTGACGGACTAAAACAAAATGAAAAACTAAATCAATCTTTCACCAAATCAATTTAAACAATGAAACCAAAACGAGAGTTAACTAGTAAAAGGCTAAGAGCCCGCCATTTATTAATTGTAAAAGGTTATTCACAAAAAGAAACGGCTAAAATTGTCGAATGCTCTGAAAAAACTATTTCTACATGGGTTAAGTTGTATAAATGGAAAGATGAAGAAACTAAGGAAGTAAAAAAGCAAGGTGGCTTATCTGTAATGATGGAACGTTTTTTTACATATATCCGTTCGACCTCATCGGAAATGGTTGATCCTGTTAAAAATTTATGGATCGGTTTTTTAAAATCTGAGCAAAAAGACATTGGTTAAAATAGAAGCGTTTGTTCGATAAGAACAGATGTGTATTTAGGATATAAACCCGCCGTTTCTACGGTGGGTTTTTTTATGTGGATAATGGTTTTTTATAATTACTTAAATACAAAATATATTTGTTGCATCCTAGAAAAAACATACATACACATCTTCACTATCTATCAATTCAAAACTACTTTTTAATACGGTTAATATAGTTTTTAATTTCCTTTCAAAGGGTTTTGTAAGCTTCTGAAAAAAATATTTTTGAATAAGCAAGTCCGGGTATTTCTATACCTGGTATTTAAATTAACCAACTTTTTATGTGTCTGAATTAGAACGTTTTCATCTTGATTTTTTTGGTAAAAACTGGCAGGATGTTTTTACACTTGGTATTTACAAAAAATTTAATTTTTAGTTTTTGTATTTTTCATATTGGCCGGGTGTTTCTACACCTGGCAAATTTTTAAGCAATTAATTAGTGATTCTTAATCTAAAAAAAATGGTCTTCAAGGCCTTTTAAATAGTTTTTTAAATGTCAATTTTTGTTGTGGCCGGGTGTTTCTACACTTGGCAATTTTTAAACTACAAAAAATTATGTATGGATACAACCATTAACCATGATTTAGTAATAAAAAATAGTCCGGCTGATTTAGTATTTTTGGCAGCGGTTCATAACTATGATGAATCAACAAAAACAATAATGATTCTGATTGAATCAACACACGATTGGAGCGGATTTACAGGACATAAAGAAAGTGTACTGGCTTTAGGTTTTTTTGGTGTGCTTATTTTAAATGCCATTGAGTATGATATTAATGTACACTATGTAATTTTTGAATACCATCAAATTATTAACGGTGTTTATACTGCACTTGGTAAACAACGCCCTTTTTTAAAAGACCGGAAACGTTTTAGACAAGCGAAGCTTAACCGAGATGGAAGTGTGGAGTTTTTGGATGAGTTTTAATTTTAGAAAATATACCCTATGAATAATAACATGTTAGAATTTTTTGTAAAAATGAAAGACCTCATGAGTGGTGGGCTGGCATCACTTGCCAGCAATGCACGCCGGTCGTTTTCAAGTGTGCAAACCAGTATTAATCAAACAGTTTCCCGTAACGATGCTTTGGCGAGTAGTTTTGATAGGGTGGGTAATAGGGCTCGTTCATCATCTACTAATATTGGAGGTATGGCAAGAAGCCTTGCTGCATATATCTCCATAGGAGCAGCATTGGCATTTGGTGGAGGCGCAATAAAAAGCGCCATGGATTTTGGATTGAAAAAAGAAAGCATTAATGTATTGGCAGGCGATAAAGGCACGGGAGAAAAACTTACCAGTGGACTAACGAGTTTACAAAATGATACCATATTAGGACCGGAGGTTTTTAAGAATGCTCAAACTATGATGGGCTTTGGTATTGGGGCTGAAAAGGTTTTACCCAACCTTAAAATGCTTGGCGATGTGAGTATGGGCAACGCTGAAAGATTGGGATCACTTACCCTTGCATTTAGCCAAGTACAAGCCGCCGGTAAGTTAACAGGGCAAGATTTATTGCAATTTATCAACGCTGGTTTTAATCCATTGAATGAAATAAGCAAAAAAACAGGGCGAAGTCTTGGCGACCTTAAAACAATGATGGAAAAAGGCGGTATAAGCAGCGGCATGGTGTCCCAGGCATTTATTGATGCAACTAGTAAAGGCGGGTTGTTTTATGGAATGCTTGATAAACTGGCAGAAACCGCTGGTGGAAAAATGCAACAATTGATGGGTGGTTTTGAATCGTTGAAAATACGGATTGGTGAAGCTTTGATGCCGGTTGCTTCGATGTTCATGAGCATAGCTACCTTTCTTATGGATCATATTGAAATTGTTGGCGGGGTAGCGGCTGCGTGGGCTACTTATAGCGTAGTAACAAAGGGGGCAGCTATTGCACAAGGGATTTTAAATGTTGTAATGAATGCAAACCCGATTGTATTGGCTATAACATTGATTGCCGGGTTAATTGTTTGGATAGTTGCCCTTGGCAATAAATACAAGCTATGGGGTGAAAACCTTGGCGCATTGTGGACTATGATAAAGGCATTTGGCAATCTTGCCTGGTTACCATTTAAGCAGTTTGGTGAATCGGCTTGGTATTATGTGGAGCTATTGCATTTAAAGATTTTGGATTTTGCTGAAAATGTAATTGGCACGTTTGCAAAAGTGGGGAATGCCATACAACTTGCTATGAGCGGTGATTTTAGCGGCGCAAAAAATGCACTTACGGCTACCGTTGTAACAGGTGCTAGTAAGCAAATAAAGGACTTGCAAGATGGGCACGCAAAAAATCAACAGCAATATGCTGCTGAATATTCACAAAATGTAAAAGCTATTTCTGACACTGCTGATAAAATAGGATTTACTAAAAAGGGTGGTTCATTAACAGCGGCTGGTATTGCTACCGCTGGCAAAGGGAATACATCTTTGGGAAATACAGGAAGTAGTGATAAAAAGGATAGTACCGCCAGTGGTATCGCTGGAAATGGGCCAAGGAATATTACTATTAATATGGGTAAGATGTTTGACAGTATTATAGTAAATGCATCTTCAGTTGATAAAGGATTGGATCAAATTGAAGAAAAAGTACAACAGGTGTTTTTAAGGATTTTAAATAGTGGTGCCAGTATGCAATAATTAAAACCGGGTAGCTTGAAAGAAAGTTACCCGGTTTACTCAACTTTTAAATATTAAAAAATCAAACCAAAAAAGATGAAAAATTCAAAAGAAATCCTATTGGATCCGATCGCACTAGATGAGGCAAAAAACAACCATAACGTTTGGGATCCGTCTGGTAAAATGCAGAAACAAGTGCCTATAAAAGCGCATAAACTTGCGAGTTTGGCCGCTATGAATGGAACTAGCTCACTCAGTAACATTGACTTCAATAAATTAATAAAGGATGCTTTGGTAAATAAGGATATTACAGAGCAACAGTGTTCTGTTTTGATTGATAATTGTGAAAAAAATCCGGATTCAATCATTTGTTTGCCTAAAACCTTAGAAGAATTCAGGAACATGCGGGTGAACTATCTAATTAGTTTAGGGTATGATGAATTGGATAAAAAAGGGCTTTCTGAAGAATTGAAAACTAAATCTTTGGAAGGTTTTCAACAGTTATATTTTGTAAAGTTCGGTAAGCATCATAGTACTTCAACTGTGCTTAAAGTTGACAAAGGGCTCAAGCAAGAAATTGAAAATCTCATACAATATGCGATTGATACAAAAGTAATTACTCCCGAGTTAGCGGCTGAGCTAAAAAGGGGGTTATCTGATAATTTGCCTTTGTTAAAAGAACGTATTCTACACTTACTTGATCAAAATGATGAGTCTTTGAAAAGTCGGCCCTGGGATGAACTAGAAAAATTTGGTTTACTTGAAGAATTAAAGAAGCTGCATTTTGAAGTTTTCAAAAAGAAGTTTAAAGAGAAATTTGGAATCGACTATAAAGGCAATAAAGAGTAATTTATTTTCATCATAACTTAAAAACCATACAATCAACAATGAACATTTTACTTTCTTTCAATGAGCTTGGTTATTCACGGGCAAAAGAGGCTTTAATAACTACAGGCGAAACGGCAATTCAAACAGTAATTAACGAGTATTTAAAACTTAATATTGCACCATTAGAAACAATGGAGCTTGCTACTTTATTTAAAAATCCGGTAGAACTGATTTTTGATAAAATCACAGGTGGTCAATTATCGCTAGGTGGCATCGCAGTCGACAAACAAAAAGCTATTGATATTATCCAAAAACCTAAAGGGTATAGTGATTTTATTGCTTTAATAGGCAGCACTGTTAAAGGGTTAAGCGAAAAATTACACCAACCGGGCAACTTTGCCATAACACCGGATAATATTGCTGATTACTTTGAACTGGATGTAAACCAGGTTAAGGTAAAGGAATCAGTTTATATTGAATTTAAAGAGGCTTTTAAGTCGTATGCAAAAAGCGATAAGGCAAAACAAAGCTTTCAATTTGCGAATGATGTAATTGATGCATTTAAAAAGTCGGGTTTGGTGTTTCATAATGATAACAACTCATTAGGCTCTTTTATAAATGAGCTTGTTAATAGCCAGTTGGGGCAACCTATGACCGTTAACAATGAAACTATTTTGAAATTTAATAGGTAAGCGTACTTTTTGTAAGAGTAGAGCAGCGGCAGAACTTCTTGCCGCTGCTTTTTTTAATTTTTGGTTCTTTTAACCAACATTTTGCTAAACACACCAACGCATGTCAAGAGGTAGTCAAAAACTTTACAAAGATTTGAATGAGCCTATTGAAATAAACCATCGTAGAGGCCGAAGCATTGAATATAATAAACTAAGGAACGATTGTCTGATTGATAGATATATATTCTACCTTATCACTACAAGAAACAACTATGAGGCAATTATAAGCGATTTGGCGAATGATTTCTTTTTAAGCCCGGTTACTATTCAAAATGTTTTATCAATGAATTATGACAACGTGGTAAGCTTAAAAAAGCTTTATTCGGGTTGTTCGCACAAAAAAATAAATGATACCTTAAAAAAGAAGTGGACGCAATACGCTTGGAATAGTAATAATTAGGAAGGTAATTCGGTTTTTAAAGTGTAGGTGAAACTTGGCTTTTTAACCTTCTTTTTGTGGTTAATTTTGGTTATTATTTACACATATTGCACTAACTGAAATTATTAATATTTAAACCGTAACTTTCTTTCTTTATTTTTCGTGAAAACATTATTATTTAATGAGTAACCCGATTAATATTTAAAAGTGTCCGTCATATGTCATTCCGTTTATAAATGTTTCTACAAAGTCCATTATTCGTTTTAATATTCTGTCGCCTAATTTTTTGCGTTGCAACAAACTTGGTTTTTCTCCTTCAATGAGTTCTAATACTTCGTCTCTTAAAGGTTGTCTTTCCGCAAACAAGTAATCTTCAATTAATTTTTCTGTCTTGTCGGTTGATAAACTTTCTTCTGTCACCAATTTAGAAAATGCCTTTTGCTGTTCTTCATTCCAATATTTGTCAAACGCTGGTGCAACTTCTTCTGTGTCCACAATTACTGGCAAATTCTCTTTGATAAATTTCTCTATCAATTCTCGTTTGCTACGCAAAGTTGTTTCGGTGCTTAATAAGTTGAAAATTTCTTGCTCAGCTTTAGTCGTGTCTTTTTGTGACTGTGCTTTTAGCTTGATTAAAAGTTGAATGATGTAAGCAACATTT
>Ga0105050_10009264_pt1 | contig 11072 bp, 11 predicted proteins | sample FRY01_FD_78088 | JGI IMG/M metagenome (GOLD analysis project Ga0105050, IMG submission 78088) | Freshwater microbial communities from Lake Fryxell liftoff mats and glacier meltwater in Antarctica - FRY-01 | ecosystem: Environmental > Aquatic > Freshwater > Ice > Glacier meltwater ... | reverse complement strand
GGCTTTTCTCCTTAGGTATAAGCCTGCTTCGGTCGGGGGAAAAGACTCTTACTCAGCTACGCATTTTTTCATTTCCTGTCTGGTTTGCGTTTCTTGCCTAGATACTTTGAGGCCTGGTTTTTTTCCCATGTTTCGTACATCGTTGGCAACGGATTTCGTGCGGCTAGTCGCGCCACACGCTCCAGCACCTTGATGATAGGACGGTTCTCGATACTGCGCCGTGAATGCGGCGACATCATATTCTCAATCAGAATCTCGCTCAATTTGATTTTCTGAAGGCCATACTGCGCCTTTTTCTGATAAAGTTTTTGCAGGCTGGAACCTGGGTTAGGATCTTTCTTGCAGGCAGTCACTTCTGCAGAGGTGAAACTTACATATCCCAGCGCCAGTTCGTTCATTGCGGCAGCAATCTCGCTGCACGAAAAGTTATCGAACTCGAATGCATCCTTCCATATGCGGATATATTCCGGCCGCGTTACATAACGCTGCTTGCTATGGATGGACTTGGATTTACGTGACTCCCGCTTGAGCCTTTCAGCATAATTCTCGTTGTCGAGAATGAGAAAGGTGATCGTCTGATGATGGTGGAGATAATCTATAAGCCGGAAAATCGCCCTGAAACGGTCTTCCTTTTTTGAACCAGTGGCCACATCAACACTACCAAGCACGATGATCTCGATACCATATTTCCCTGGATGAGCGCCGAAGTATTTCTCAAAGATCTTTTGCACCGCAACTTCTTCGCTCTGACCTTCCACAATAAGCGAGAGCTTTGGCTGGGGATTAAGCCCAAAACGGTTAACCACGAACTCAAGATAGCGACGTGGATCTTGGCGGACAGGTAGCTCAGGGATGTGCGTGATAATTGTCCCGGTGACTTCATTCGGGTTTGGCAGCTCATCGTCATATAAATCTTTATAGAGAAGACGCAACATGTGGGCGCCGGCACGCAGTGTTTCAGCACGTAAAGCATCCCCTTTCAACTTTTTCCGCTCGCCAACAGCGACAAACTGGGTAAGCTGATACCATCGTTCAAGGGGATCGCAGTGCGCTTGTGCAACCGCGAGTCCATTATAGGCGTGATGCAGTTTGTCGCGTGTTAGATCAAATAACCGCTCTGCGGTCTGAGGATTCCAATTCTGGACATCTTCATGCCAATTCCAATCAAACCCATTGACGCTGATCCATTGATCCGAATAGTGGCCTCCTCCGACCTGTATCGTTCTCTGATCGCCCTGCGTCTTTGGGAAATAACGATTGGATATGAACTGGCATAGCAGCGCCACGCTACGACGATACTCGTGTGTTCGCAAGCTTCCCAAGCAACTCCCTGCGTACTGCATCCAACTATCTCCATTCTTCTGCCAACCGATACTCTGCTCTTCGTTTCGATCAAGATAGGAATCCAGCTGGACCTGAAGCGTCATCTCCATAAGGACAAGATGAAGGTAATCGATTTGGAAGATGGAGTAGTAGCCCTCCTGCGTCTGGTCCTTGTGATCGGGGACTTTGTCGGCAGAACGAATACTGGTGGTGTCCCACGCCCATTTCTTGGTGAACCAGTTATTTCCCTTACGCACTGGAATATAAAACGGCTGCGTATCTTTTTTGGGTGTCCGCACCCGAAAAACAGGGGCAAACAAGCCCAAACGTTCAAGCCGTATCAGGCGCTCCCTGTCAATAGAAAGGCCACGTTCGCGACAAAACTTAACAAATCGATCTGTCCCCAGTAGTGGGCAAGCGATGACAGCCCCGTCTTCCACAATAGCCCGTCCGGCATCGGCAAGAAGTGTAAGCAGTTTAGCGTCAACAGCCACCTTTTTATTCGCCTGAGATTTCATCATCCTTCACTCCTTCCCTGACCTTAAGGAATAGAAATCGCCGCACGCAAATCCTCATGCTCAAAGGCTGATGCCATGCGATCAATCTCGGCTCGCGTAAGACTTAGTTGCGCAGCCTCTTCACGCCACGTTGCCACTGCCTGCCCGACTTCGGCTGCGATCACGTGCGCCTTTTCTTCATCCAGTTCAAAGTAGCCCACCACACTCATCGCCAGATCCAGCGACGCCGAGCCGTCATCGAGATCAATGGCTGTCGTCAGAACACGTGGCTTGATATCCGTGGGGACCGGATTAAGATCATAGGCCGGGCTCAACCGCCAACCGTCCAGGCCGGTATAGAGGAAAGCGTGATTACGCAAGTGGTCATCCGTGTTGGAGATCAGAATATTGAAGACAATACGTCGCCACAGCGCATGCATATCCTGTTTCGGGCTGGCGCCAACCCGGCGCAGTGCGTCGACAAATTCCAGATAGCTGCGCGACTCGTTATCGCTGGCGCCAAGCATGCTCATGGCCGAAAGAAACGGAATTCGCTGACCTTGTACACGATCGAAGCGGCGCAGTAACAGCACCGGTTTTTCCATGACCCGTTCGATCCGCCACTCGGGCACGGGGATACCGGCCTTTGCTGCAAGGCGGAGCGCAACCGCCTCCCACAGAACCGTATTGATCTCATCATCCTTGTGTGGAAACTTGGCGATAGCGAGATGCCCATCCCGGTCCCGAACAGACGCCTTGGGACGTGCACCACCCAATGATGAGCCGGGCGCCAGCAGCAGGCGCAGATCCTCGTCGCTATCCGTGTCACCCACGACATGCTCCGCCGCCGACAACAATTGTGGCAAATCGATCAGGGGTGGTATGCGCGCTACTCCCTGCTCTGCCAGAAACAGACCGCCTTCATCAAGGGCAAAGCGCAGGGCGCCCTGCCGGGCTTCATCATCAACCCTGAGCAGATAGTCAATTTCCATCAAGGTGCGCGGCGTCTCGCCGGCGCGCTCTGCCCGTCGCCGTTCTGCCCGTCGCATCAGAACCCGCCCCCAGCGGTCGGGGGCCGAGTCACCGATAGTACCGAACAGGGGTTTACCTGAAGGAGTGTGAAAGGGACCCGGGCCAAGCGTCAGGGCCGGTTCCAGGGAGAAGCGATCTGCATACTCAAGCCAGTCCGGATGATATTCGAAGGTGGCGCTTTCCCTACCCTTGCGCACGCGCGCCCATAGTCGCCCGGCCAGATGCGGCGTACCGGCAATATCCACATAAACAAACACTTCTGTTTCCATCACGTTTTACTCTTCTGTCCAGACTGGGACGACTTGTGCCCGGATTTATTCTGGTGCGGCCTGCGGATACGTTGCGGCAAGCGCTCTTCTTCAAGCTCCAGACCCACCGTATCCGTCCTGGCATCAGCGAGATCACCCAACCGCTCAGCCAACCCCAGGACAAAGAGCACATTGGCATAATTACCCAGCGAAACGCCGGATTCGCCCTTTTCTATCTTGTTCAGAGTTGTCCGGCTGATAGAGGCCCGCTCGGCCATGACAGCCGTTGAAATACGCCGTCTGAGCCGGGCATCACGGATATCCTGTCCAAGCTTACGCACCGCCCGCCTGACCGGAATCGGCACCATCAAATCTAGTTGGGTTTTACTCATGTTTCGTCCATCTTTATGGTCACTATCATATTTAGTGTACATAATATTGGACTTTATAACAATATACCTACAGTAACTCCCCAAATAATTACGATCGTTACGTTCATTATTCTGTACGTGTGTGGTTTAACACCCGGAATTATGAACATTTCCAGAATATTATGGGCCCCTGGCTAAGATCACCTGAATCAGGGAAATTGCTCCATCCCGACCATGTTTTTCAAAGGTATTTCTTAAACGTGCTCGCGGTCACTGCCACAGCAAATGCAAACAGTGCAGCGAAGGGAAGCACGATAAACGTTGGATGCAAACTGAACGGAAGCGCCAGATACGTAACCCAGGTGATCACTACGAGCGGTAGCACTGCCTTCTTAGCATAGTGGTACACGAACGAACTCTCTCGCCCTCCCCCCCAGCGCCGAAGATCCCGTTTCACCAGACCGTCAACCAGGGCTAGCAGGCTGAACAACAGAAACATGGGTGTAGCCAGGATGAGAATCGCCAGGCGTACCGAGAACACCTGGGTCACCTGCATGGCCGCGATCACAAACTCAGCGAGCGGCTGGTAGATCTTGTGCAATGTCGGCCGCACACCTTGCTCTTCCTGTCGCGGCGGTGGCGAAACCCAATGGATAAAGGCCACGACTCTCGTAACCTCAAACAGGTAGTGATAAGTCCCATCGGCCACCTCTTTGGCGAAACGGGCGGGATCCGATGTCACCACACTTCGGCGGAAGTCGGTGTCCAGATAGCTGATCTCTTTGGCAAGCATCGTGCGACTGTGGTCGAGACCTTGCTCCGGCCACCAAACTACCATCCCCACCCACTCGACGATGATCGAAAACAACAGGGAGAAAAGCAGCCACAGGATCGCTTGCGAGATCGTTGCCAGACCTCTGCTGAACAAGCCCTGCCGAACAGCCGTTCGCCGCGGATCGGCAACCGTTTCAGCCATGTGTATCTTCCGCTGATTCGCTCGGCGCCGAAACGTCGGACACAGCCATCCACCACGGTTCCTGCACACGGTACCACTGATCGTTGGTGATGTAGGTCCGTTCCATCTCGTTGGCGATGTCGGCCAGACCCACCGGCATGGCGAGATCCCCATGAGTATCGGGGAGTGGCATGCGCAGTTTCCAGAGATGGCCACCCTCTAACAGCGCAAAGGCCTGGCCTTTGGGCAGCGCCACCAGTTCCGCCGGTGTCAGCATGGGAACCTCCGAGACACTGATACGATCCTCGTTACGGGATTTGAAATCCACCCCAGAACCTGGATCCGATGAATCGTCCACGCCCGAGACACTCATTAGGGTAAACACCTCGACCTTCGACAGTTGGTCGGTCAGCATCTCGGCGGTGGCCAGTTCCTTGACCCGCAGCATGATCAGCGTATTGAAGTTGCCCGCCACCTGCCCGGCCTTGGCTCGGTTGCCGATGCGGGCCTCCACGTCGGACCAGGTCTGGGTATAGGCCGTGACCTGAAAGCCGGCGCCACCTCCCTTGTTCAACAGCGGCACGAACTCGTCGCCGATCAGTTCATTGAACTCATCGGCGTGCATGGAAATCGTCGGCATAGTGTTTGCGGTGACCTGGCTGGTGTTGATCGGATCGACGTCCACGCCGTGTTTGTAGATGTGACCGGCTACCGATACCAGGTCCGCAAACATGGAGTTGCCCACCGCACTGGCGACGGTGGTATCGGTCAGCGCATCGAGGCCGACATACACAATCCCCTTGCGGCGAATGACATCCATCCACTCGAAGATGGGACGTGAATCGGTCTCGTCCAGATAATCCGGCGAAATAAGTTCCGCGATCTTTCCGGTGGTGAGTTTTTCCATCAGCGGTCCAACAGAGCTCACGATCTTGTCGAAGTAGGTCTTGTCGTACTTGAAGGCCGACACCAGACCGTCAAGCACCGGATCATAGAGATCCTGCTCCTGCAGATGCCGCATCAGTGCGATGGCCTCGTTGTTGCGGCCACGCAGCGAGTTGGGCAGGTTGCGCTCCTTGATATTGGCCGCGATCTCAGCCACTTTCTCCTGCCAATCTTCAGCGCCATGCTGGCGTAGGTGCGCCCGCGCATACTCCATGAACAGTGGCTCGATGTCGTTGATGTAACGGCGGACCTGGTTGTAGTCCGGTCGACGCCCCAGCGCCACCAGGGCGCGGGCGATGATATTGACGAAGCGCCAGGCGAATTCCTTGAAGGCGGCGGAGTTGCCCTCGCTCGGGAGTTGGTTGGCGATGCGGGTCGCCACTTCGGTGATGCGCGAAAAGTTGCCGATGGCATTGTAGCGGGCCGAGACTTCGGGGTAACCGAGATGGAACATGTAGAAGTCCTTGGCACGTCCCGCCCGTTTGGCCTCGGCATACACGCGCCGCAGGAGATCGGCGTCCCCCTTCGGATCGAAGACGATCACCACATCGCCACGTCGGATATCCTGGGCGATGAGGATCTCGGCAAGCCGTGTTTTGCCGACGCGCGTCGTGCCCAGCACCAGGGTATGACCGACCCGCTCACCGATATCCATCCAGACATCCTGTTCGTCGGGTTCCACTGCATGCAGCGCCGGTTTTCCACCGACCGGCGGAAGCGGCGCCAGTGGATTCCACCATGCCCGTGCGCGAAGAAATCGGGCCAGCAGACTCAGTAGTAGTATCGATTCCCAGGCAACTTCCTTGCGGCGTGCCCACTGGTACAGATACCCCGGCTGCACATAGCGTCGGACCTCGGGCCGAAGGGTGTCACGCAATCGCTGGGTATGCTGCTGGGTCCAGCGAAAGCCTTTGCCAAGAAACAGTTTGTGCCGACTGAGCGGGATCTTGTCGGCACGGAGTTGGTAGGTGGGTAACCTGCGCATATTGCGCTGATACCGCATGACTCTCCAGGCCTGCCTGGCCCGGATCATTCCGATCAGCATAAGCATCGCACCGGCGCTGTAGGCCACGCCCGGCGGCATCATCAGAGCCCACGGGGCCAGAACAGCGATAACCGCCGTTGCGAATGCCACTAACGTCGACCACAACTCAACCGGCGGGCGCAGCAAGGCCTCGAGAGGATGAGCGCTCACTGCTCGATGCCTTGTGATGAAACCAGTACGGGATAATGCGAAACACCCAAGGCCCTGGCGATGTCGGTAGCGGATGCCGGCATGATGGGCAGCCCCCCTGCCAAATTGGCAGTGGCCTGCAAATCCTCCAGCGTATCGGCCTGAACCAGCATGCCCACGGCGCCGATCGCCTTGAGGCGCTTCCGGTGTGTAATGAGCCATTGTCTGGACTGTGGGTCGGAGCCGACCAAAAAGAATGGACGGGCAAACGGCCGATTGTGCGGCCGCGATTGCACCGGCCCCGGACTCAGGCCGGACGAGCGAATCGGCAACAGGGCTTGAATCTCTGCGGCGCCAAGCTTGGGATCACGCGTTGACGGACGATTCGTCGATCGCTCGCTGCCTTCGAGTATCTCCAGGTACGGCGCGAGTGGCCGGGTATGGCCGCTGTCATGGATCACTGTCACCCCTGCCCATACGCACCATGGGATCAGGGACATTAGCACCAGTACGATACTATTCCTCATATATGTAGCCATTGTATTGCCTCGCCATCCGGATGTTTTACCCGCTTGCTTCCAGCCGCTGCCAGCGCCCGACGACCCGTAACCGGTAGCGTTGGGCACGCGCCATATTTGCAGGGGAGTGATAACAACCAACGCTGGCCCACCAATCGCGCCGCTTGTCGAAACAGCGCTGTAAAATCCCGGCCGCGATCCGTAAATTATGATACGGATCCAGCGCCTGCCAGGTGTCTCCCAGCTTGTCCTTGTGATACTTCCAGTTCACCTGCATCAAACCAATATCGATGGATTGTTCACCGCTGGCGATAAAATTATTCAGTGCATTCCATGCCGCCTGACGCGACGAATAAAAATAGCCGCGCCCGGAAACATTGAGTGACCATGGCCATGGACGATGAGTGCGGTTGTCGTTCAAACCACGACCGCTCTCTGTCAAGGCAATGGCATACAGAATCGTGTAGGGAATTTCATATTCGGCCGCGATGGCGCGGTAGCCGCTTGGCACGATTTCACCGCACCATGCCGCTGTCGACCAGACCATTCCGAGCACTGCACCAATCCAAACGTCCATGGATCGTGCCCGAACCATTGTCAGAGCTCCGAGGCGCGAAGCACCGACAGATCCTTCCCCTGCCGCCTCAATATATAAGGTATCTTTCCTTTTCCCTGGGTGAGTCTTTCCAGTGCACCCGCCTCGTGGTTGAGGGTGACACGACGGCTATGCACCCACTCGGGCTTGATCGCATGACCGGCCGCCCAATCTCTCACCGCCTGGTCATCACCGGACTGCACGCCGTCGATATAGATATCGATAGCCGCCACCGTATCGATGCGTTTGAGCAACTTGCCCAACAGCGCATCACAGGCAGGGCAATCCGTCCGGGTGAAGAAAAGCACCCGGTCTCCTGGCTGCAAGGAACCGGTCTTGTCGCCGCGCCCAGGCAATCGATTGATATCGATCAATGGCTCGTTCGGATACAGGCGCTTTCCGGCCTCATCGTACGCATATTGAAATGCCAGTATCCGGCTCACATCCTCACGCATGGCGCGCGCCCACATCTCGGCATAGCGACGACGTTCATCCTGATCACGTGCATGAATACCCAACACCTCGATGGGGGAGATCGTCGGCGGGCTGATGCTGCCGCGAATTCCCTGCATCAATTGTTTATAGCGGCGCCATTCTGTCTCCGACAGTTCCCATAAACGGGAGCGCGCCCGCTCCGATGACGTCAATGTATTTTCATCCATCGCCGAAACGCTGGTGTCGGATTCCTTCACCTGGGTACTGGACACGTCCGCAGCGAACGCCGGAAGCAATATCACAAGCCCCAATATCAAACTTGCCCACTTCAACTGATTACTCATCCGGGTACGCTTCCTCACTATCACTGACGGGTGTCGTCTCCGTCTCGTTCTTGTTTTTATAGGCAACGGTCAGATCTCGATAGATAACAAAGTGACGGTCAGCCAAGCAGTCTTCCAATTGCACCTGCTCGACATCTGCCGCTTCAACACCTTTGCCTGGCAGGTCTTGTCGCTCTTTCGCTGTTAGCGGGAGTTCCAAACCTGTGGGATCATCATCCGCATCATGATTGGTTGCAGAACCTATTGAGAAGGCGCCGAACAATAAAATAATCGCAACAAACACTTCCATTGGCATTACCTCCGTAATGATGCCGAATAATCCTGTCCTGCAGGACCGCGAAACGCGACCTGCCCTTTCGCCCGATCGATGTGCGCTACATGCCAACCGGATCGTTGCTCACCTTCACGTAAGAAGGTGACCCGACCGTCCTGCGAGATAGCCACATAGACCGCGTCGTCCCACAGGTCGATGGCATCGATGTTAAATGGCGGCTTTGCCGCTGCGTGTTTTTGTTGTTTCGCTAACTGTTTCTTCGCCGCGATCTTGAGTCCGCGCACGTCCTTGGCGATGGCCTGCAATCGGGTCTGTGCAGCATCAATGCGCTGCTTGAGATCCTCATTGCCTTTACGTAGCTCCGCGACCGACTCATGAATCGCGCTCACAGTATTGGCCAGTCCAGATAGCTCCCGATTCATGTTCGAGTGATCGGCCCTTAAAGAATCGAACCACTGACTGATCCGTTCCAACAAGTTTCCGATGCTTTGCTCAATCGCCTCGAACGTGACACCGGTCTGTTGCGAGGCCTTGCCGATAGTCATGCCATCGATATCGGTACCGATGCCGCCCACCGTTGTCTTGTCGAGCACCACCACATTGTGACCGACCGCCGTTGCTTCTTTCCGCAAGCTGTCGACCTGGCCCCGCAATATCGCGAGTGTGCCGATCGTGATCACGCTGATTACAACGGCTATCAGGATCGTTTTTCTCGATGATCGGGTCGGCTTCGGTTGCACTTTTGTTTCCACGTGCACGGCGTTCCGTTCGAAGTTATCCGACTGCTCCGACTGTGTCTTATTCTCCATCTTGCAGGCCCTCTGTTTTCAAACTGGAATCCGGTTCATGCGCGGCGCTTGTCACCGCCGTGCACAATTCGAATGCGATCAGTCGATGCACCGGGTCCTGCACCAGGCGAAACACGGGGCCTACCAGTGTCTCCAATGCTTGCTGCAAGGTGATGGGACCAAGGTTTCGATGTACGGCAGGCAAAGGCAGTCCCAACAGATCCGCCGTTACAGAATTCGCAGCGTGGTGGTCCGCCAACCGGTAACCGCTACGCTGCAATAGGTAGCGCACCGCTTCGCCGAGCGTCTGAATGCGCTCCGGAAACCGGACCGTGATGGTTGTAGACAACAAGTCGGCCTGCGCGGCGGTCGGCAGGGCGCGTAGCGCCGAATACCTGCCGACCTGTACTTCACCGGCGAGCAGTTGCGGGCTGATGGTCACACAGGTTCCTGCCACAGCAAATGCTAAAACGAGGAACGGCCGGAAATTGCGAGGCACATGTTTCTTCATATTCAAATCAGTCTCAAGGGTGTGTGCACAAAAGGTCTCGTTCGTATTTGTGCCGCTATCATTGCCCCACTTACCAAAGCTTGAAACGGAAAATCTATTCAACAATAAGCGCGGTTTCTCGATCGACCTGTCAGCGGCCAAGATAAATCGACGTGATCTGCTCGCGTTCATGTCCCAGTTCCTGGCTGATCGTCAGGCGCGCCTGCCGGTCGACGGTCTTTTGTTCGTGGGTCAGTGCCTTGACGGTTGGGCCGCCTGCCGCCGGTGCCGGCCATCCGGTCAGCTCACGGTACCGCTGCTGCGCATAGGCATGTCGCAGGCCGTGCATTTTTGAGAGACCGGCATTGGCGGTATGCCGCTCGTAGATCCGGAGTTGTTGCCGGTAGTTGCGCGAACTAGGTATGAGCGAACCTCTCCCGGCGAGTAAGCTCGCACGATTAAGCACCGCACGTTGCGCCTCGTCTCGCAGCGGGATCACGCGTGATTTTCCTCCCTTGGTCCAACTCTCCTTGAGTGCAATGTGGTCACCTCGATCCGCAAAGCTCGGTTGAAACTTCATGGCTTCTTCGCGCCGCAGGCCGAAGGCCTGCTGCAATTCCAGACTCATCCGCACATGCTGATCGCGGACCTTTTCCAGGTCCAGTGCCGTCACTGTCTGCGCCTTCGAGGTGTTGGTCACGAATTGCCGATCCGGGATACCGTAGTGATCGTTCGATCGCGCCACGACATTCTGTCGATTGACCTTTTGCGCCCACCACCGGATAACGGACAACCGGTTCTTGATGGCACCGACCGATATGTCCCCTCCCTGCCAGTGCTTCACCAGCACCTCGACATGTTTTGGCTTCAACGAGTGCGCGTTCATCTTTCGATAACCCAGCGCATTGAGCTGGTTGGCGATCAGCGTCAACTGACGTTCCCGATCCGCCTGTGTTCTGTAACTGCCGTCCCGATTCAGCCGGCAAATTTGCTTGAGTTGGTAGTTCAGTTCTCTCATAGTGTTCTCGCTTTCAGGTAAGTGTTTCTGACCACCCAGAGGCCATAGCCGTCGGGGTCCGCTAG
>Ga0105050_10009263_pt1 | contig 11073 bp, 9 predicted proteins | sample FRY01_FD_78088 | JGI IMG/M metagenome (GOLD analysis project Ga0105050, IMG submission 78088) | Freshwater microbial communities from Lake Fryxell liftoff mats and glacier meltwater in Antarctica - FRY-01 | ecosystem: Environmental > Aquatic > Freshwater > Ice > Glacier meltwater ... | reverse complement strand
TACTTACGTGCTGTTTCAAGTAGACCCAATGATTTGGATTCTTCTAGAATTCGCACTTTCTCCTGAACACTTTTTCTTGCTCGCTTTCCCATGATAGTTCAAATTTACACCCTCGTTCATAATTTGAATATCGTTCCAGTTAATTAGGGGGTTGGAGGGCTGATTGGTGAATTTTGAGTTTTGGGAAAGTTCATTGAACAATAAGATGATCAAACACTCTTTTTAGCAATGACTTGGATAAACTCACTGCTAAGCAAAAATTCAAAAAATCCTTGATCTCCCTACTTTAGGTTTTTATTATTCTTTTGGATCATATTGATCCCAAGAATAATCAGACCAACTGCGTAAATAATGATTAACAGTCCCATAGTAATTTGATTTTGGTATTCTTAGTTTATACGAAGTATTCCTTGTTGGATACGGGGTAGGGTTGGTACTATTACTAAATACCGCAAAATATTTTTGAATTCATTTCTCTTTTGAAAGAAAAAATTGGTAGTCAAAATGCTTATTTAGCTCCTTACTGCTACTACTAGGATTCGAGTCTTATGAATCCCTAAGATTTTCTTCCTACACAATAACCTCTGGCATATTTTCCTATTTATCCTCCGCCCGGATAAAGGCTGAATGCTGGTACCAGCAAATTTTCCGTATCGCTTAATGTTTCTAGGCTGAATGAATCTGTTGAATTCGGAGTTTTCCTATGAAAAAGAAGTCCAAATGGTAAAATCCCTGATTTATACTACTGGGAAAAATTGTTCCTCTGATTTACTGAGCTTTACAAAAATATGGTCAGGATAGCAGGAAAAGGTATTTTTTTATCACTAAAAACTTCTTTTATTGCAGCAGCAACTATTAAAATCTAAAAAAATTAAATGAACAAGTTTTTAACCGGTAAGCCATTAAGCGACGCCATATATGAAATAATTTGGGGAGCTGAAGTAAATTTATTGATTGTCTCTCCTTTTATTAAACTTGATAATCATTTCAAAAAACTATTTGATAAGCACGAAAACAATCCAAACCTCCATTTAATACTGGTTTTTGGTAAAAATGAAAAAGAAGTTAAAAAAAGTATGAGTAAGGAAGATTTTGACTATTTCAAGAAATTCCCACGTGTCACCATCATCCATGTACCCAATCTACATGCAAAGTATTATGGAAATGAAAAGCAAGGTGTAATCACCTCCATTAATCTTTATGACTATTCGTTTACAAATAATATAGAGTTTGGAGTTTTTTATGAACAAGGAATAATGGATAGGTTTTCTCAATCAGCTGATAATGAAGCCTGGAATGAATGCCTAGCAATAGCTGATAAAAACCAGGTTGTATTTATAAAAAGACCAATCTTCAAATACAAAAGAGGGCTCTTCAGTAAAAGTAAAATTTATGTCGATTCAGAGGTATTATTTGATTCTACTGAGAAATACTATGGATCATCTCAGTCCGGTAAAGTTAGTCGTAAACGGTTGTCGGACTTTCCCGAAGAATTGGAATATGGTCAAAAGTTTGAATCAGGAACAATAAGAAAAAAGACCAAAACTTCTTCTCTCGGGTACTGCATTAGATCAGGAGTAGAAATAAAATTCAATCTAAAACAACCAATGACTAATGAATCATGGAAAAAATGGACTGAGTTTGGAAATGAGTATTATCCGGAAAAATTTTGCCATAAAACAGGGAAAACCTCAAATGGAAAAACTTCCGTAAAACATCCAATTTTACCCTAAGGCGGATACTTATATCATATAACTTAATAGCTGCTAAATAACCTTTGTATCAAAAGAAGTCTATATATTTCAAGAATTATATCTAGATGAATTTCACAATTATAATAGAATTTAAAAGCTTAGCTATAGTATACCAGCTGCCAGTTAAAATTTTAATTTCATAAGAATTTCTGGCAAGAGTACTTAATTGTATTTTTGATCTATGAGTAAAATATATGTATATTCCTGTCAGTTATTCCAGGAATGCATTCCAATACAATTTTTATTTTAGTCCTATTTCAATTGATAATTAGAAATAATTTCATCACCATCAAGCAAAATATTTTTATTGAATTGATTTTGATATTGTATTTATATGATTGTTTGGATTGGCTGTGATGTAGGATTTAATCCGGCTGTCCGAAGATCCGCCAATTTTTAGCGCTGCCCTGACAATCAGTTTGAGAATGGCGTATTAATTAAAATTTTGGTTGCTAAGCCACTACGTATGATTTGGCTCATCTTAAAAAAAGCTCATGTATTTTACTGGTTATCCGCTGTATCCTGACTTTTCTGTAGCTCGCTGTGATGGCGCAGACAAGGCTATGGACAAAAGATTTTCATCTGTTGAAAAAAATAACTACTATAAAAGTTAATGTCTTACGTCCGGATTTATTTCCAAATTACCCCATATCAGTAGGAGATAAAGGCATAGGTAACAAAATAAGAGCTAAGTTCCTTTGCAGTAAGGGAATACCCAAATAAGAATAAGACTCCGGTAGGAGGGAGTATTTGTACTGATTACTTTCGTTAACATAAAGTAACTACTGATTTTAAGTACTTGTTTATCAATAATTTATAAAAAAAATATTTATACTGCGTACAAATAAGGTACAAAAATATTCAAGTAATAATCTGTATTCTGATCAACTTAGAAACTAAGTTCTACACTTTTTTGGATAGTGTCTGTTTTCGATATCAATTTGAACTGTTTGCCTTTATTTGTTGGCTGTGTATCTTATTCTATTTTCCTTAGAAAAATCGTCAGGTACAGAACTATTTATTTTTTAAAGATCTGCCAGCAATGTCAAACCACTTGTTGGCCGCTTTTAATAGTTCGTGATCAGCTGTAAAATACTTAGCTATTAACGTCTTTAAAAGCTCCGTATCATTAATCATTGCAATACTAGAAGTAAAATCGAGTATAACAATCAATTTAATACGATTTTGCTTGTTTGAATTTGTAAGTGCGCTAAGCTTTGGTAGTGCAAATAAATTATATTTATCTAGTTCAGCTTCTAATTGATCACCTTTCGTTTCAATTTGTGCAAATGTAATTAGATCCGATAAAGATTTACGTTTTTTGTTTCATTTTCTATTTCTCCCAAATGAAACCGTAGAAGCTTTCTGGGATGATCTGAACAGCCACTTATCTTTCGCCTTTTATCATCTTATGAATTTGATTCATTTGTAGGATATCCTGATAAAGTAAACAGCTGAATATCGTTTCCTGACTTCTGACTTAGGTTATCTTATTTTCAATAGAACCAAAAATAGCCAAATCATCCCTTCTTGCTGGTCTGGTCAAATTGATTTATTAAACATATCAATCAATTCGGTAACACGCTCTTTTGCTAAATCTAAATCCTTTATGTTCTTACCAACTACCTCTAATTGGGTTTCTTTATATATCCGGATATAATGAAGTCACAGTTCACAGGTCCCAAGCTTATTTTTTATAAATCCAGCTTTATTTTGTCAGCTGCTTCGCGTTTCCGATTATCACTTACTTTTGCGTATCCCATTGTTTGACGCGGTGTTGCGTGTCCCATATTACCCTGCAACGTATAAATGTCTGTTCCTAAATCTATCTGTAAGCAGCCGTATGTATGGCGTAAATTATGAAAAGTCATCTGCTTTTTTATTCCAGCAGTTGCAAGCCATAAAGGAAAAAAATGATAGCGATCACGGTTATTCAAATTTTCAAATACTTTATCAGTTGGTTCTTTACGTTCACCTAGAAAGCCGTATGCCTGTTCAGAAATATTGATTTGATATGGCTTTGTAGTTTTCTGCCTTATCATTTTTATCCGTATTCCGAAAGTTTCAGAAACTTCGATTTGACCCCAATTCAAATTTTTCATTTCCATAAATGGCATTCCTGTAAGTGCCGAAAACAAGGCTGAATTCTTTAACAACTGACTTTGGCAAGCTGTTTTTGCAAGGCTGTTTAATTCCTCAATGGTTAGCGTTTGCTTTATTGTTTCATTTGTTTCGATACAGTCAATCTTTGAATTAAGGTTAGTTTGTAAGTGTCCATCTTTGAAGGCTTGTTTAAAAGCAGCCTTCAGTTTATTGAAATAGGAGGCAGCTGTATTTTGGGAAAGTACTGTTTTGTCGCTTCGCTTGCTATTGGTGGTAAGTAAATACGTTTTGAACTCATCACAAAACTTTTCATTAAGGTCTGCAAACTTCAAAGTTCCCGTTGTGAATGTCTCAAGGTATAGGTGAACAGCATCCCAACTTGCCTTGGTATTGCCTTTAGTTTTATTGGCAAGTGCTTTAAAATAATGGACAAAATTTTGTTCCCCTAGCTCTCTTAGTTTTAATTGATCTTTTTCGTACCCGGTATAAATTTCGGGCTTATTTAGTTGGTTTTCTTTTTTCTGCCTTATCTGTTCAGCAAGTCGTAAAGTTTCTTTGTTATGTAGTTTATCAGTGGGGTTCTTTGGCTTATCAAAAAGGTACAATCCCAAAAATTCCCTACGTGTCGGTTTGCCCGTTTTAGGGTGCGGTATGGGTGGGTAAAAATCCAAGTACAAACTTTGTCTGTTCTTTGAAATTGGATTTCGTCTTAAAAAAGCTTTTATGCTCATTATTTTATTTTGTGATTATCCTCAATTATACCAGTAAAAGACAAAAAGCGACTTAATATACCGTAAATACCAGCATTGCAGGTAGTTATTCCGATAGTTATTGGAACTCATCGGCCTGCCTCGCTGTGGCGGGCCTGCCTCGCTGTGGCGGGCCTGCTTTGCCGCAGCAGTTAGCCCTTCCTCCACCTGGGTATTTCCTGTCAGTCAAGCAAACAAAGAGAGGTCACTGAAATCAGCGTAGACACACATATATATCTCAAAAGTGTTCCACGCTGTAAACTTTATAAACCACAACAAAGCATAAAATCAGGCGAAGCGAAAACTATTTTTATCTCATACTACAGGCAATTTATAACTATTCAATAAATAAACTGATCACAAAGTAAATAAAATCTGTGTGAGGGAATGTAAAAAACCCTGTCTAGCAGGGATTGAAGGCATTTCAATACCAGTTTGTTTTTGGAAGTTACTTCCCGATACAGAAATTCCTGAAAATATTCTCCAGCAAATCATCTGTGGTGATCTCGCCAGTGATCTCGCCAAGGAAATAGAGCGAACGTCGAATATCCATCGCCACAAAATCATTGGTGATTTGATTCGTTAATCCATTCAAGATATCCAGGAGGGAAGCTCGGGTTTTGACCAGGGAGTCATAATGACGCACATTGGTCACAATGGTGTTTCCAGTGCGGAATTTATCCAAATTCACCAATTCGAGGACTCGAATTTTCAACTCTTCCAAGTTCTCTTTTTTTCCTGCGGAAATGAAAATTGTATCTGAATGCTGCACCTTTAATTCCTTGCTGATAGTAGCATTAGCTTTATCTGTCTTATTGGCCACTTTTAGGAAAGGAACTCCCAGAATCTCCAGGGTATTAATCTCTTGATTGATTTCGACCAAGTCTGTATCGCCCAAATCAAAAAGGTACAGAATCAAAGAAGCGGACTTCATTTTCTCATGTGTCCGACCTACACCGATCGCTTCGATGGTATCGGTAGTTTCACGTAAACCAGCGGTATCGATAAAGCGAAACATTATTCCCCCAATGGATAGCTCATCTTCGATAAAGTCTCTGGTCGTACCTGCAATTTCTGATACGATCGCTTTCTCTTCATTAAGCAAAGCATTCAATAAGGTTGACTTTCCGGAATTGGGCTTTCCGGCAATGACAGTTGGAACCCCATTTTTGATCACATTACCCAAATCGAAACTCAGAATCAATTCCTCCACTACTCGAAGTAATCGTTCTACAAGTGTTTGTAATTCATCGCGACTGGCAAATTCCACATCTTCCTCGCCGAAGTCCAGCTCCAACTCAATCATGGAAGCAAAATGGATCAAACGGGAGCGGAGCTGCTGAATCTCAGAGCTGAATCCACCGCGCATCTGATTCAATGCGGCCTGATGGCTAGTCTCCGAATCTGCATGGATCAAATCGGCAACGGCTTCTGCCTGCGCCAGGTCAAACTGTCCATTTAAGAAAGCACGTTGGGTAAATTCTCCTGGTTTGGCAGGTCTAACGCCCTTTCGTACAAAAAGCTTTAGCACTTGATTGATGATATAAGAAGAGCCGTGGGTAGAGATTTCTACCACATTCTCTTTCGTAAATGATTTTGGAGCGATGAAAATTGAAACTAATACCTCGTCGATGATTTTATCGCCATCTCGAATTGTTCCAAAATGAATCGTATGTGATTCCTGAACTAATAGATTTTTCCCAAAGAATACTTCATTGGTTAGGCCTATAGCTTCGGGGCCCGATAGCCGAATTACTGCAATGGCACCCACACCTTGTGGGGTGGCAAGTGCAATGATGGTGTCTTGTTGATCAGAAAGTGTAAAACTCATTTTTTGGTAAATCCATCAGCTACTATTCCTTTTAGCCCTTCCAAGAAAGGGATAGGCTCACGATAGCCTGGCATTTGTGTAATATTTTGAAGGGTGGGATCGATGATGACAAAATTGGGATAGGATCGAACACGCATGGACGCAGCCATTTGTGCTTCGTTGTACGCTTTGCCCTTGAAATCAAATGTACGCTTGGTATCTTCAGCATTCAATTTCACTGCATAAAAGTTTGCATTGATATATTCGATCACCTTTGAATCAGTGAATGTATCCTTATCCATTTTCTTGCACCAGCCGCACCAGTCGGTGTACACATCGATAAAAAGCATCTTTGGACTGAAATCATTGGCCATTACAGCTTCTTCAAATTTCATCCATTCGATTACGTCCTGACCTCTCGTGCTCAAAGAAACAAGACCAAGAATAGCTGTTAAATATATAATTCTTAATTTTTTCATAGTTACTATTAATTGAATTGTCAGTCTCCAGTCGTCAGTTTTCAGTTCCCCACTCCCCCCAATTCCCCAGTAGTCAGTTCCTCAATTCCCCTATTCCTCAATTTCCCAACACCCAACATCGGTCACCTGTCACCAACCATCAGACCGTTTTTTCAAACGACACTGAAGTTCTTGAAGTTCCAAATCTACTAAGGAACGATTTACTTTTAAACAAAGCACTTGCCAAAAAACCAATTCCGGCGACACTTACGATCATTCCTGCGATAGAGCTGTCGAAAAAATATGCTAAATAATAACCGACTATTGATATTCCTATTCCAATAGCTATTGTCAATTGAATTAGAAGTTTAAGCTTTCGTGTCCAAAGAAATGCTGTAGCCGGCGGTACCACGAGGAGCGCCACCACCAGAATTGCACCCACAGCCTCGAAGCTACTCACGGTCGTATAAGACACCATGCTCATTAAAGATAGATTGATCAAGCCTGCCGGAATTCCAATCACTTTGCTAAAGTTCTCATCAAAACTGGTGACTTTTAATTCTTTGAAAAACAGTATGATAAATGTGATCACCAGAATTAAATTTAAGAGCGAAAGGTATAGGATTCGTGGGCCCAAATTCAGCCCACTTTTCGTTAGCCAAAGATCAATCGGCAGGTAAGCAATCTCACCATACAGCACACATTCCTGATCCAAGTCTACTTTATAAGCCAATAGATTGATCAGAATTATTCCGATAGCGAAGAGTAGGGTAAAGGTAATTCCGATCGATGCATCCAATTGAACTCGAGCTTTTCTCCGTAACCAATCGATCATCAGTGTAGCTAAAATTCCCAGAATTCCAGCGCCAATGATCACTTCAAGCCCGCGCTGACTTCCTGATATGAAAAATCCGATTACTATTCCAGGCAAGACTGCATGAGAAATTGCATCGCCAGTCATAGACATTTTGCGAAGCATCATAAATACTCCCAGAAGGCCACAGGATATCGCTATCATGGCAGCAGTGATAATGATTAAGAATGCGTTTTGGTCAAAGCTCATATTAGTCTCTTGGAATATTTTCTTGGTGTGGATCCAGCTTAGGAAAGTTCAATCGACTTTCCAATAGTTCCTCCATCTCTGGACTGAGAAGATGCTCAAGTTTTTCAGCTGTATCGTGCACATGATCCGGAGCGATATTCATGTATTCATTGAGGTAAAGTTCCCATAGTCGGTGCAGTCGGACAATACGTTTAGCTTCTGATCTGCCGGTGCTTGATAGCTCAATAACTAATTGATTTTGAGTAATAAATTTATCTTTAGACAGATTTCCGATGGACTGTTTAGTTTGAGTTTTTTGGAAGGGGAACGCCTCATGGATTTCTGCTATGGGAAGGCCGGGCTTATTTGCCTCGATTCCTTTGTACAGCAGTTTGAGTAAGTGGTCTCGATGGGTCTTTCTCAAATATATTCTTCGGGAAAGGTAGCGGGATAGCACTCCTTTTTTTGGGGCAAAGAGAAATGAAATAAGAGCTATAATAGATAAAAATACAACCACCCAGGGACCAGTTGGCATCTGTGGAATCACAAATGAAATATATGTTCCGAGGACTCCAGAGATAGCAGAAAATGTACCAGCCAAAATCACCAAGACCCCAAGTCGATCTGTCCAGAATCGTGCGGCCGCGCCAGGAGTGATCAGCAATGCAGCCATCAATACTACACCAATAGCCTGTATCCCGATCACAACTGACAGAATCAACAGTACATTGAATGTCACCCGAATCATTCCCATCGGAAAACCAATAGCTCTTCCGTAGTCTGGATTGAAAACCAATAGACTGAATTCTTTTTGAAAGACAGTTAGGCAAAGGATAATAAAAACAGCCAATCCTCCATAGATATAGACATCAGATTCTAAAATGGCGATTGCATTTCCGAAAATAAATTGATTTAAACCGGCCATTTCAGGGTTTCCGGATTTTTGAATGATTGTCAAAAGCACAATCCCAAACCCGAAAAATATCGATAGAATTGAAGCAATGATGGCGTCTTCACTTAGTCGAGTGCTTTTGTTAAGCCAAGAGCTTAGAAAAGTTGCTAAAGCGCCGGAAATAAAAGCACCTGAGACAATGAATAAGGGGTTTTTCTCACCAGCCAGTATAAAACCTACACAAATACCAGGCAAAACAGCATGTGAAATGGCATCACCCAATAGCGCCTTTTTATCCAAGAAACTGTAAGTTCCCACGTAAGCTGAACCAACACCCAAAAGGATAATACCAATGACAACAAAGGCAATGGAAGGGTCCTGAAAAGTGAAAAAGTATACGAAATCTTCCATATCAGTTTTTCAAGGGGTTAAACTCTTTTTGTCGGATAAGATCACTGACTTTTGTCAGAAGGTTTAGTTTTCCACCATAGGTTTTACTCAAAAGCTCCTCAGTCATCGCGGTCTCCTTTGGACCTGAGGCCACAAGGTGGAGGTTGAGCATGATAAACCAATCGAAGTAATTTACGGCAGAATAAATATCATGATGCACTACGATCACTGTCTTGCCAGCTGCAGTCATTTCTTTCAATAATTCAAAAATAGCCGTTTCTGTAGCCATGTCCACTCCTGCGAATGGCTCATCCATCAGATACAAATCAGCATTTTGGGCAAGTGATCTGGCAATAAATACCCGTTGCTGCTGTCCTCCGGAAAGTTCTGAGATTTGGCGATTGGCAAATCCATGCATCCCTACTTTCTCCAAAGACTCCATAGAAAGCTCCTTTTCTTTTTTACCAGGTCGTTTGAAAAGACCAAGTTTCCCATAAGTGCCCATCATGACTACATCGAGGACTGAAGCTGGAAAGTTCCAATCTACAGATTCTCGCTGGGGCACATAACTGATTCGGCTCCGTACTTCCGCCAGGGTTTTATCAAAGAGTTTTACATAGCCACCCGAAGGGTCCACTAAGCCCATAATTGCTTTGATCAACGTGGACTTTCCAGCTCCGTTTGGACCAAGTATTCCTATCAGTTTTCCGGAGGGTAAACTTAAATCTACATTCCAAAGCACCGGGCTTTGATCATAGCTTACCGTTAGGTCATGGATTTCTAAAATGGGATTTTTTACCTGAGTAATCATTGAATAAGACTTTGAAAGATGATAGATACATTTGTATTGACCATACCGATATAAGTTCCGGCTTCACCTTCAGGATCACCGAGGCTATCCGTGTAAAGTGGGCCGGCAAGTTTAATCTGATGATTTTGGCTTTCGCATCCTGCGACTACCGCTTCGATGGATTTTGGAGAAATGGTTTGCTCAGCAAATACGGCTTTGATGTTCCGTTCGACAATAAATGTGATCAAGCTAGTCAAATCCCGGAGACCGGGTTCACTTAAGGTTGAAAGCCCTTGGAGTCCCAGCACTTCAATTCCATAGGCTCTTCCAAAATAAGCAAAAGCATCGTGGGCGGTAATCAAGGCTTGATTGGATTTGCTGAGCTCAGCTATTTTTAACTTTGTTGCCTGATTTAATTCCGCTAATTGATCCTGATAGGAGTTGGAGTTGGCACTAATTATAGCTTTCCAAGTTGGATTTATCCGGATCAGTTCAGCTGCCGCATGCTTCATTGCCATCGACCAAAGCTTGACATCAAACCAAATGTGAGGATCTACACTATGGGCCTCTATTCCTGTTTGAAACAAAAGTTCATCTGGTATCTCTTCTGAAATATTAATAAGGTCTTTTCTCAGACTTAGTTTTTCAAAAATCTCTGTCATTTTACCTTCCAGAAACAGCCCATGATAGAGCACTATATCTGCTTCAAGCAAGAGATCTAAGTCACGGGCGGAGGCCTTATACAAATGTGGATCGACTCCGGCCGGCATCAAAGCAATGACTTCGGCAGAATCTCCGACTAGGTTCCGTATTCCATCTGCAAGAATACTCGTTGTAACTACTATTTGAGGTTTAAGTCGCTCTTCTGGGTTCTCAAACTTACAGGCAACAACGAATACTAACGAAGCAAAAATGATGAATAGTCGGTTCATAATTCTTGGATTAGAACGTTTGTAGTAACGTCTTTAGACATAAAGACACTTTTCTTCTGATCAACCAATATTTCCATGGAACCATCGAATTCTGTCTTGTCCAAAACTTTTATCCGAGCTCCGATGTAAGCACCCACTTTGTCGAGGTACTTT
>Ga0105050_10009262_pt1 | contig 11073 bp, 10 predicted proteins | sample FRY01_FD_78088 | JGI IMG/M metagenome (GOLD analysis project Ga0105050, IMG submission 78088) | Freshwater microbial communities from Lake Fryxell liftoff mats and glacier meltwater in Antarctica - FRY-01 | ecosystem: Environmental > Aquatic > Freshwater > Ice > Glacier meltwater ... | reverse complement strand
TCACCCCCGAAGAGTCCGCGAATCTGGCGGGCAACATCGACAAACTCTGGCAGCGGGAACGGCTGAAAGCATTCCAGGATGAGCTACTGCGCGCTGGCCTGCTCAAAACCAAGACGCAAAGGGCGGCTCTCAACATCACCTCCGCTGCACCCCAGTTGATCCGCCTGATGAGTCTCGGCGTGTTCAACGCTGCCACCTTTAGGGAGGCGGTGGCGAGCAAGTTCGGTTTGCGCACCCTCACCAATGAGCAATCGCGGGAGATGACCAAGCTGGCGGTCGAAGCATGGAACCTGCCCGAGGGTATCCTGCGCAAGAAGAAACTCCGGGTGCTGCTTGAGCAGGTGCAGAGCCTCACCGGTGCGAGCTGGGTAGATGTGATGAGTTCCTACTGGACGGCAGCGGTTCTCAGCGGTTTGCGCACGCAGTTCGACACTTGGCTGGCGGTCGCCAATGGACTCGGCACCAACCTGATCCAGGCAAGCATGCTCATCGCCAAGGGCGGCGGCGCTGCTGCCGCTGTAAAGGCGCACATGCAATGGTGGAAAGGCTTTAGCGACGGCATGGGGGAAGCCCTGCACCTGATGGCAACCGGAGACACATCGTTCACCAAACGGTTCTCGGCGGATGCGCAAGGAGCCATGGACGGCGAAGTCGGGGCGCACCCAATCGCCGTTGGCGAACGGCTGTGGAAAGAAGGCAACCTGTTCCAGAAATGGGGACTCGCCCCGATCATGATTTTCACTGGACGCAGCATGACCGCTGCCGATCACCTCAACAACACCGCCACCACGCACGGCGCGATGGCGATTGCTCGCGCTATGCACCCCGAGTTGTATCAGGGTAAGACCTCGTTCACCGAGCGGGAGATCAGCGATGCGCGCAAGCAGGCGATTGCGGAGACCACCGGCGGCAAGGATCCAGCAACCAAAGATGAGCGGATCACGGTTCAAGTTCGCACCCGTGAAATCCTGTACGCAACGATGGCACCAGAGCATCAAGAGATGTCCTCCTACGTCGGGGATGTCGCGGCGTTCCAGGACGACCCAACCGGGTTATTCGGCGGGATTTACGCGTGGACGAAAGCAGGTCTGGCCGCATCCGTTCGCCATTTTGGCGCAGTGGCAGAAGATGAAGAAGCCACCAAGGCAGCGCGGGCAGTGTCCGCCGTTCTCGCGGGCAGCGTGCATGCTCTCACTGGCACCCGCTTCATGCGTTTCGGCTTCAACTTTGGCAACGAGATCGTGCGCTACATGCCTGGCTCCTGGCTGCTAGGCAAACATGCCAACTTCTTTGGGCGCAACCAGAGCCAAATGCAGCAGGACTTACTGCTGGGGAAAAACTTCGTCGGCCTCGCCATCCTCTCCACTTTAGCCGCGCTGTTCAAGGACGACGATGAAGCGGAGGACGACGTGTGGCATATCGAAGGGTCATGGGATGACCTTACCCCCGCCGAGCAGAAATCGCGCATGAGTGCCGGACTTACCCGCAGGACTATGTGGAAGCGGTCTGACGGCAAGATCGAGCGGGTCAGCTACGGCCAATGGCCCACCATGGCGTTGTTCGCTGCGGTAGGCGGCATGGCTGACGAAAGGCGCTATCGCCCCGACCAATGGGCCGAGCGCGGCGTGACCGGACACATAATGCGCGCAGCGCAGGTAGGGCTGTTCCAGGTGCAGAACGTCAGCGCTATGCGCGGACTGGCGGAGATTTTCGCCCCTTCCGGCATTAGTGATCGGGATCCATCCAGCGGGATGAAGGACCGTCTGACCAAGATCGCGGCCAACTACGCCGGGGGCATGATCCCCACGGTAGTCAAGGACATGGACATCTGGCAAGATCCGAGGAACTTCCGCGCAGATGGGCTATTCGAGCAGATGGTGCGCAGTGTGCCAATCGCCCGCCGCTACGTCAATGACGGCAGACCGCAGATCAACCGTTTGGGAGACGAGGTGAAGCTCAACCGGGAACCCTGGAGCCGACTGAAAACCACGGTCGAGGCGGACAAAGCGTACGATGTGTATGGCAAGTTGCTGGCTAAGGGGATCGACCTGCCAATGCCGGGAACCAGCCGGATGATCTTCAAAGATGGCAAGAAAGTGCCTCTGGAAACCGCTGGTAAAGGTGTCGTCTGGCAATTTGAAAAGGACGTTGGCGTAGCCTATAAAGAGTGGCTTACTGCGGAGGGCGATGCCTTGCTCAAGCTGCCCTTGGAAGCGCTGGACAAGGTAGTCTCTCGCCGCACGGAATACATCCGCGATGCTGCCGCCAAAAAAGCCCAGCAGAGCGCCGCCAATAAGCCATGAAGAGACCCCTCAACGAAAGCCTTGTCCCGTCCGGCGGGCTGTGGAAATACTCCGACCCGTTGACCGGAGTGCCTTTCTCCACCAACGATCTCACCGTCTTGCTCCAGCAAGTGCGAGCACAGCGTCTCGCCAACGGGCACGAAATGGCGTCCAACTGGGACGCCGTGGTGCTTGACGAGCTTTGCGAGCAAAACGATTTTGTGCCATGCAGCGAAAAAGGGGAACCTGAAATCAGGCTCACCGGCGATGACATCAAACGGTTTCTGACTACCCTGCAAGAGCAGTTCGGCAAGGAGCTGGTTAGCGACGAAGAGCACGTTCGCCGTGCCGACATCTGCTTATCCTGCCCGAAAATAGGTCCGGTGGCCTGCACATTCCCCTGCGGGTGGGTGTCGAAGAAGCTCACCGAGATGCTCGGCGGCAGGAAAATACACCGGGTTGCCGAGCTGCACAAAATGGGCTGCAAAGCGTGCAAGTGCCAGTTGGACGCCAAGACCTACTACCCGCTTGACGTGCTCAAGAAAGTGGATCAGACACTAGGGGAGCATCCTGACTACTGGGAGAAGTGCTGGATGCGGGAGTAGGGTAAGGCTCATAGGGGTATATCACTATCTCCGCCACCTTTGCTTTCTCCCGTCCTCTGACAATCCAGAACTCCTGCATATCTATCCTGCCTAGAGTACTGGCTTCCCCGTCATACACCCGCACGCGCACATCCCCGCCATGCTCTTTGCGCAGTTCTGTCAGCCTTTCAATCACGCCGTTTAGGGTAGTGTTCATAGTGTGCTCTTCACCCATCCAGAGGTTTCGACGATGTAGCCGTTGCGACGGAACGAGCCGATCAAAACTTCGAGCGAAAGGGCCATCTTGGTTGCCAGGTCTTTGACGCGGATATTTTTACCTCCCAGCGCCTTGTGTATGTCCTCGCGAGTGACCTCTTTAAGCTGGGGTGCCGGGGCCGCAGGATCCACCCGCCTGATTGCGACAACCTTGGGGGACTTTTTCGGTGCAGGCGCAGGTGCCTCCGCCAGTGCTGGAACGGGGGCTACTTCATCCCCCCAGAAACCCTCATCCTCCTTGTCGGCGGGGGCAGCGACGTTTGCTTTACCTTTTGCGGGTGCCTCCGCCAGCAGCAACTTAGCCAGCGAGCCGTCTTTGCAGCCATGCACCAGCAGCGCCAATGGGCTGACCCTGCCGCCGCGATCACGGCATACGCGGTCGCCGTGATCCACCGTTTCGCAGAAGATGCCTTCTCCGTCGCGGCGGTAGTTCTGCGTTGACCACATGTCCGCGTTGAGGGGAGTGTTAGCCACGCCAATGATCTTGATTGCCCAGCGCAGGTACACGTCAAACGGGATGCGCGGATTGCGCATCCCGCTTTTGTACAGGTCCGCAATCAAGGGCTTTATCCGTTCGTCGCGTTCCATGGATGGCGGATATACGCCGCAGCCCATCATCATCGTATCCCCGCTTTTGAAGATCAGCTCTCCATCCTCGTTCCAGGGGGTATCCACTACGGCTCCCATGAACGGCTTCCCCTGTGCCTGGTATTCCTTTTGCAGGGTGTCAGCCCATCGGGGCGCGGTGGGTAGCATGTCTGCTTCCATCCACAAGAAAGGGAGGTTGTTGCCAAGCGCGCCAAGGGCGAGCACCACGGAGGCGAAGTGCATGTTGCAGCCAACCGGCGCGCCCTCGTCGAAGTCGTGGTCAATCGGGTGGCACTCAGCGCCCAGCTTTTCGGCCATGGCGTAGGCGTCCAACTTGGCAGACAGGGTGGGGAAGAGCAGAACTTGATGCTCCTCAAGCCCGCCAAACTTGAGCAGGCAATCGGTAAGGGCAGGCAGCAAGTGCTTGTCGTGTGCGGATGTAGGTATGACGATTTTCATGGGGTGTGGTTTTCGAGCGCTTGTCTGAATAGGTTTGTGGCGCGGTAATCTGCACGGTCGCGGAAGAACTCGGGACAGCGGGCGACGTTGAAGTTGTACACTGCTTCTTCCGCTTGCGGCAGGGGGATGCCCCCGCAACGAACTACCTCCCGACACATCAGTTCAAATGTGGGGTTTGACGCGTAGCCGGTGAGTTGCCACGCGCCTGGCGGGGTAACATGGGTGCGCCGATCTTGACTCACCAAGCCGCCCCTGATCACGGTGCCGCAAGGAAGCGTCACCACTTCGTCTGGGACGTAGGCAGCGTTTGGCCGCACGTACACGCAATCAGGCATGTGCAGGCACACCTCCTGGATGGTGTTGTGCTTCATCCCTTCCGCCAGGGCGTAGGCGCTAGACTGGTTGCCGATAAACAGGTCCGAACCAAGAATCACCTGAGCCACTTCCAGCATGTTCGTGGTCGGGTGGTACTCGACACTGCCATAAGAGTTGGAGAACTCTTCGTGCTCGTGGGGCAGACCAACAAATAGTAGCTTCTCGCCGTAGTGCTTGACGATCTCCCCCCAGGGGAACTTGTCGTTGCGGTAACGTGGGGTGCGGTTGATGACCACGCGCCCCAGGGACACCTTAGCGGGGATAACCCCGAACAGCCATTGGTGCTTGCAGGTAATGCCCTGACCATCCCCTCGGACCCGTATGAGGTGGTTGAGGTGAGCCTGCATAAGCGTCTCGCCGTTGGAGAAAGCCCGTTCGCGGAACCCCTCGCTGGCCCAATCCCCCACGTCGTCCGGCTGGATAACCTTGAAATCTTTGACGTAGTGCTGCAACTCCACCAATGGCGCGAGCAGATTGAACAACCGTTGCGCACCCTCTTCGGTTTTCGCCTTGGTCCAAAGGGATGACCGCAGGCAAAGCGTGTGCGGCCCTCCGGGTATTTGACGGATAATATTGAGCAGGTACACGCAATCGCCGAGATCGCCGGTGGAGGAGATAGTCATAAGCTACACGTCCAGAAAGTTGTGTACCACGGTGTCTTTGAACACCTCCTCAGTGCAATGAACCCCTGTTACGCCAATGTGCTTAGAGCGGGAAGCGGTTGGCACCATGAAATGCAGGTGGTTTTGCGGGGCAACCCGCAGTCCGATGTTCCAATCCCAGCCACCGCCAGCACCGCTTTCGTCAGCGGTGGAGTAGTCGAAGTCCCAGGTGTCGCGGAGGTAGCTTTTCCACTTATCCGCCCAGGTACCCCAGATGTTGCCGGTGAACTCGTTGGTCCGGTGCCAGCCACCGGGGTCGAGGTTAGCCCCTTCGCCCACCCACTTGGCGCAAACAGCCAGTGTTTGGGGATCACGGTTTGCTTGCATCCGGTCGAAGAAATCGAGGGCGTCGCTGGACACCAGGAAGTCGTCCTCGGCGAGGATCACAAAGTCCGCGAGCTGGTACTTGAACAGGTTCTCGAACAACTCCCACGGGTTGCGCAGCACGCCCATTTTGGCGGCGTTGAGGTGCTTGATGACAGGGACTTCAATGCTTCGGGCAAAGGCGTCGATGACCCCTTTGCACTCGTCCAGCTTTTCGGTTGGCTCGATGAAGAAGTGAATGCTCGTGACCAGCGCGAGATTGGTTCTCTGCCACGAAGCCAGTGTTTCACGGAGGTACTGCGGGCGGTCCGAGCAAGTGAACCCGATAACCGTGTTGGCGGAAGTCAGTCGCTCCATGACGGCTTCCCCTTGTTGGTAGCGTTCGCGAGAGTTGCTGACTCGCGCCACATCATCCTCAACGCCGTAGCCCTGCGAGGGGTTGGCGTGAAGGAACTCGACATCCGAGGCATCGACGAAGCCCAGGCGGCGTGCTTGCTCGGTGAACCAGTTGTCGCAATACACGGACTTGAACAGCGGGTGGAACAGGTACCCGATCTTCTCGTAGAGCCGCCGCGTGAGGATGGGATGGCAAATAAGCTCGTCTTTGCGGTGCTTGTCCCCCACTTTGAGGATGTCCCCATCCCCCATGCGCGAAGTGATGATCTCGTCCCAGCCGTGAGGTGGTTCCCAGTCGTCGTCAAGGACCACTAGGATGTCCCCCGTAGCGTGTTTGGCTGCTTCGTTCCAAGCGGCAACAGCGTTTTTCTTGCGAGAGAAAACCCGCGAACCGAACGTGGGCGCTGAGAAAAGGTGCATCTGGTCGATGTCCGCGCAAGTGATGATCTGAACTTGTGCGCTGTTTTCAGCACGCTCCAACCACAAACGCTGACATCTAAGTGCGGCCTCCGGGCGGCGGGTGGCGTGCAAAAGGGTGATAGACATGTTGAAGCCCTCGCTCAAGGAGGTTAATTAGTCAACGGAAATTTCCTTCGGCCCAACCCCCGCTGCCGCTACCGATGCTCGGTTCTGTCAGGTCGAGCACCCGCGCTTTGCGGCGGTCTGTCATCACTGCGCTGAGTGCCTCCATTCGTGGGTTTCCACGCGGTAGCCGAGGCGCAACGTACTTGGCAGCACGGGCGGAGGAGGTGAGGTTGTGGCGTCGGCGAGCTATTTCAATGCACCCAAAGAAGGCGTCGGCGCGGTCAGGACTGCGACCGTTGGTGCGCTGCTTCATCACGCGCTTCGATTCCACTTCGACTTTCTCCTTGTCCAAGGTCTTGTACATGCGGGCGCACATCTGCACGCAAGTCTCCGCGTCCAGCCCCCTGATCTGGCCCGACTTCATCATCTCCTTGCCGACATACCAAATCTCGGTCACGCGGTTGGCAAACCTGTCCTTGCCGGTGCGGCGGTCCGTGAGGGAGACGGTTTTGTCGGACGCAGCACCCGCGAAGGACACCAATTGGAAGCCCCTCCCCATGGTTATGGCGGCCAAAGAGGCAAAGGGATCCCCGGCACCGGTGGAATCCATTCCTCGATCCTCGATCGCGACGTTCCGCTTGCTGCACTCGGAATGGAATAGGTTGATAAGCTGCTGGTTGCGATCCGTCTCCTTGTTGCCTGCGTCCACCTTGAGCATGAGGTTGATGGTCGTTTCAAGCTGGATACCGCGCACCTGCTTCTGGTGCAATGGGGAGAAGTAGTCCCCCACCAAACAGAAGCAGACGGGCGCTTCATCGCCGCCGAGGCTGAATGCGGGGTCGAGGAACGCCACGCGGGTAGGCGTGGTAAGCCAGGTGGACACGCTGCCCTGACTACCACTGGAAACGATTTCGACCTCGGTGTAGATGGCGTTGGTATCCCCGTCCGGGGAAAGGAACCCGCGCACCATTCGGTAGTACTCCGGCGAGCGTGGTCCGTGCAGGGATTTCAGATCTGCGAGTGCGCGTAGGGTCAGGATGCCCGTCCAAACTTCTCTGCCAGCGATTACGTTGGGGGACTTCTCTCCATCAAAGCGGATGCAGTACCCCGTCTTGGTCTTCCACCCGTCGAAGGTTTCGTCAATGGACGCCCAGCCTTCGTGAGGCTCCATGAACACGCCGAATGGGTCGAACACGCTGGATGGGTTTGAGATACCGATGAACTGGAAGTAGTCGTTCGACTTGAGGTTGGTGATCGCCGTGTTGTACAGGCTGTGCGTCAGCAGCGCCAGTTCGTCAGCGATGAAAATCACGCAGCGGTTCTTGAAGCCGATTTTGGTGCTGGCTTCTTTGTCCTGCCCTTTGCCGCCTGCCACCAGCACGATGCCTGAGAGCTGGTTGGGCTTGCCGTCGTGCGGATTGATGCGGACGATTTTGCCCAGGGACGACACCAGCTTTGCCTGCATGTACTGCTCGCCGCCGAAAAAGGTGCATGCCTCGGACCAATACGCTTCCACAACGCCCCAGATACGACCCCGGGATTCCTCCAACGTGGTGGAGGTGATGAACACCTTCACATATTCCGGTGAAGCGAGGGGGCGGTCAGGGAAACACGCGCCGATAAGGAACCGCGCAATCGCGTAAACAGCGAAGAACTCGGATTTGCCAGAACTGGCATGCCCCGCAACCGCTAGGAACTTGTTCTCCCTTGCCGCTTCCAGCATCCGCAGAGCGTACGGATTCCACAGGAATCTTCGCACGCATTCTTTGCGGCCCCACACCAGGGACACGAACTCTTTGAAGTGGTCTATCCACGGCATGAGCTGGTGCCCTGGCTGCTCACAGAGAGCTTCGTAGTTCCCGCAAATGAAGCGCTCGATGCCCGCCGCTTGGATCAGGTCGTATCCTGCTGACGTTTTGGGTACCCCAGGAAGTCGCTTCCACCACCTGCCGTACTTGGCAACGTGGGTCTTCTCCATTTGCTGTCGGGTAAGTTGTGCGGGCATCACGGCTGGAACACTGAACTGATTTGAGCGTGCAGGTCTTCGACGCTGCCATCGTTACGCACTATCGCGTTGATGTACTGCGGGTCAACCCCGGCCTCGGAAGCGTGGGCCATCTGCACCGTCCCCTTTCGTGACACGCCCAGCACAATGCCACCGAGGTCGCGCACCACCTTTGCCTCATTGTTGAAGCGTAGGTCGTCAACCACTACGCCACGGATGGGAGTGCCCAGCAACATGCGAATGCGGCTAGATCCGATCATCGCCCACACGTCCTCGCCAATCATCTGCCTGCCCCACTCGGTGCCGAGATTCTGGTATGTTTCGCGCAACGACTTACCACACAGTTCTGGCGGTCTGGCTTCCTTGTCTGTTTCGTCTGTCAGGCAGGCAACCATCTCCTTAATGGGGGTGGCAAAGCTGACACGCACATAGCCGCCTTTGAGTAGCAGTTCAGCGGCGGTAGTCTTGCCAGCTTGGGCAAGTCCAGTGAAAGCGATGAGCCGTGGTCTGTTCATTTGTTGGTCCTCATGCGGATACCCAGTTCGTCTGCCCACTTGTAAACTGCTTGCATCGAAGTGTGGGCGCGCTTTTCAATGACGCTCACCGAGTACCCTCCAAGGATCATGTCGCGTACTCGACGTACTTTATCGAGTTTTTGGGCTTTCGAGGGAGTGTTGCGGTTGGGGGATGGGTTCAATTTGTTTTGGTGTTATGGATGTTCCAGCCGTGCGTTTTGCGGATCTTGGTGAGGGCGTGTTTGTCGCACCAGGATTGCAGGTTGTTGCTGTCTTTGAAGATGACCACAACCTGCCGGTCTGTCAAGTAGCATGAATTTTCAATGTTCTTCTTCACCCATGCCAGGGTGGAGTTAGCGGCGTCGTTGGAGTAGATGCTCATGACCAGAAGTTTTCGAGTTCGGGCGGTTCATCCGCCAGTTGGATGGGTTTCATGTTTCCTTCGAGCAGCATCAACGCGGTGATGAGCCGCTGTTCGGTGCTTTTCTTTTCTTCCAGCACCGAGGCTACTACGTCGTCCACAGTGCCAGGACACATTAACCGGTGAACCGTGACCACGTCCTTCTGCCCACGTCGATGCAGTCGAGCGATGGCCTGCTGGTACTCCTCCTGGCTGTAGGTTAGCGAGGTCCACACCATCGTCTGCGACCCGTGTTGCAGGTTCAGCCCGTGACTCATGGATCTTGGGTGCCCGACGAGCATGGGTATCTCTCGCCGGTTCCACTGCGTGATGAGCTGCATCTGGAGTGCTGGGGTGGTGGCGTCGGCAAAGAACCGGGCCTGCGGAAAGCGCCGTCTCATGCGGGCCTGTTCGTGCAGAAACGCGCACAGCACCAGCACCGGCCCCTTGGTTTCCTTGACGATCTTCGCCAGAGCTTTCATCTTCAATTCGTGGATTTCATGCACCTTTTTGTCGGCATCATAGATGGCTCCGCTGGTGAATTGCAATAACTTGCTCACCAGTGCTGCCGCGTTGGCGGCGGTGATCTGAACCTCCTGGTGTAGCTGCATGATCAGCTCGCGCTTGAACTCCTCGTACTGCGCGGTCAGCGGGGCGGGCATCACCACTTCCACGTCGTTGATGCAGCAATCCGGTACATCGGTCAACCAGTCTGAGCTGCGCAGGGTGAGGGTAATGTCGGAAATGCGGGCGTCGATGCTATCCTGAGCACCTGCAACGGGTTCCCAGTTGTACCCCATGTAATCCGTTGCGTTGAAGTAGGTGCGTTTGAAGTGGTCGAAGCTGCGGCCCAAGCGTTTCCCGTCATCCAGCAGACGCACTTGGGCGAACAAGTCGAGCAGGCTGTTTGGCGCTGGGGTGCCGGTAAGCGCCCAGCGGAAACGCACGGACGGCAACTCTTTGCGGAGCAGGTTGATTCTCTTGGCCGAAGGGTTCTTCGCTTTGGTACTCTCGTCATACACTACCACTTGGTACGGGACTTCCCCGCCGCGCTTGTCCACGAGCTTGATCAGCAGGGGGATGGACTCGTAGTTGATGACGTAGATGTCAGCGGAACCAGCGATAAACGATTGTCGGCCCAGCGGTGTGCGCAGGTTCGCTACTCTCAGGTGCTTGAACTCATCCCACTGTTGAACCTCCATCGGCCAGGTTAAATTGCACACCCGCATCGGCGCGATAATCAGCATAGATTCGACCATCAACTCGGCTTGCAGTTCCACAAACGCCGCAAGCACCGATGCGGATTTCCCGATCCCCATGCCGACGATGGCAAAGGCTACGTCCTGCTTGAGCAGGCGTTCGATCATAATTTTCTGCGGTGGTTCAGGTTTGAACTTCATCCCCAGAAATCCTCTTCGTTAAAATGCTCAACGCCGCAGCGAGCACAAGCGAGTTCGTTGGTGATTCGTTTCAGCGCCGTGGCGTAGTGCGCGGGATCACGCTCCACCCCGATGAAGCGGCGTCCGGTGCGGACGGCAGCGACTCCAGTGGTGCCGCTTCCCATCGTGAAGTCCAGAACCGTCTCCCCTTCGTTGGTGTAAGTGCGGATCAGGTATTCCATCAGCGCGACGGGCTTTTGGGTGGGGTGTAGTCCACGGGATCCTGTTGATCGACTGCTAAAG
>Ga0105050_10009260_pt1 | contig 11073 bp, 8 predicted proteins | sample FRY01_FD_78088 | JGI IMG/M metagenome (GOLD analysis project Ga0105050, IMG submission 78088) | Freshwater microbial communities from Lake Fryxell liftoff mats and glacier meltwater in Antarctica - FRY-01 | ecosystem: Environmental > Aquatic > Freshwater > Ice > Glacier meltwater ... | reverse complement strand
CGCGGTCGATGGTCTGAGCCTTGACCTCAAGCGCGGCGAGACGCTGGGCATTGTGGGTGAAAGCGGGTCGGGCAAGACCACCTTTGGGCAGGCGCTGATCCGTCTGATCCGGATGGATGCGGGCGAGATCACCTTTCAGGGCGACCGGATCGAGGCGATGAACCGCAAGGCGCTGCGCCCCTACCGGTCGCGGATGCAGATCGTGTTTCAGGACCCGTTTTCGAGCCTGAACCCGCGGATGTCGGTGCGTCAGATCATCGAAGAAGGGATGATCGTCAACCGCATTGGCCGCAATGCTGCCGAGCGTTACGAGCGGATGAAACAGGCGCTGCGCGATGCGGGCATGCCCGATACGATCAGCCACCGGTTTCCGCATGAGTTTTCCGGGGGTCAGCGCCAGCGTCTTGCCATTGCGCGGGCGATTGCGATGGAGCCGGAGTTTATCCTGCTGGACGAGCCGACATCTGCGCTCGATCTGTCGGTGCAGGCACAGATCATCGAACTTTTGCGCAAATTGCAGCGCGAGCGGGGGTTGAGTTACCTTTTCATCAGCCATGACCTCAAGGTCGTGCGCGCGTTGTGTCACCGTGTGATGGTGATGCAGAACGGAAGAATCGTCGAGGAAGGGCTGGTCAAGGACGTGCTTGTCAGCCCTAAGACCGACTACACCAAGCGGCTGGTCCGCGCAGCATTCGAGATAGCAACATGACCGTGATTACCTTTATCGGCGCAGGCAGCACCGTTTTTACCAAGAATATCGCGGGCGATGTCCTGCAGCGCGAGGCGCTGAGCGGGGCCACGGTCCGGCTGATGGATATCAATCCCAAGCGGCTGGAGGAATCCGCGATTGTCGTGGGCAAGCTGATCCAGACGCTCGGGGTTTCGGCCAAGGTCGAGACGTTCTCGGATCAGCGCCGCGCGCTGGCGGGGGCGGATTTTGTGGTCTGCTGTTTTCAGGTCGGCGGCTATGACCCCTGCACGATCACCGATTTCGAAGTGCCAAAGAAGTTTGGCCTGCGCCAGACCATTGCCGACACGCTGGGCATTGGCGGCATCATGCGCGGGCTGCGCACGGTGCCGGTCCTGTGGGGCATCTGCGAGGATATGCTGCAGGTTTGCCCGCACGCGATCATGCTGCAATATGTGAACCCGATGGCGATCAATACCTGGGCCATCGGTGCCAGATATCCCACGATCCGGCAGGTCGGTCTGTGCCATTCGGTGCAGGGGACCGCGGCGGAACTGGCCCGCGATCTGGATATTCCGGTGGAGGAGATCCGCTACCGCGCTGGCGGCATCAACCATATGGCGTTTTACCTCAACTTTGAGCATCGCCAGCCGGATGGCACCTATAAGGACCTCTATCCGGCGCTGCGCCAAGGCTATCTGGATGGCCGGTTTCCGAAACCCAGCCATTGGAATCCGCGCTGCCCCAACAAGGTCCGCTATGAGATGCTGATGCGTCTGGGTCATTTCGTGACCGAAAGCAGCGAGCATTTTGCCGAATATACCCCCTATTTCATCAAGCGCGACCGGCCCGATCTGATCGAACGCTTTGGCATTCCGCTGGACGAATATCCCAAGCGCTGTATCGAGCAGATTGCCCGCTGGGACCGGCAGGCCAAGGAATACCGCGAAGCCAGTGAGATCAAGGTCGAGGCGAGCCATGAATATGCCTCCGAGATCATGAATTCGGTGGTGACGGGGCAGGCTTCGGTGATTTACGGCAATATTCCGAACAAGGGATATATCCCGCAATTGCCAGAGGGCGCGGCGGTGGAAGTGCCGGTGCTGGTGGATAGCAATGGTCTGCAGCCGACGATGGTGCGGGATATTCCGCCGCAACTGATTGGCCTGATCCGCACCAATGTAAATGTGCAGGAACTGACCGTGGCGGCGCTGATGACCGAGAACCGCGAGCATATCTATCATGCGGCGATGCTTGATCCGCATACGGCGGCGGAGCTTGACCTCGACCAGATATGGGCGCTGACCGATGATCTGCTGGCGGCGCATGACGACTGGTTGCCGGAGTTTGCGCGCAACCGGACCCGCAAGGCATCCTGAACCATGTGGCCGGCGCGGATTGTCATCACCGGCGGCGGCACGGCGGGTTGGCTCGCCGCGCTGATGCTGGGTGATGCGGCGCGCCGCGCGGGGCGGGTGGTGGCGGTGACGGTCATCGAAAGCTCGAAAATCGGGACCATCGGCGTGGGTGAAGGCACCACGGCGGTGTTTCGCCAGATGCTGAAGCATTTTGGCATCGACGAGATGGATTTCCTGCGCGAGACGGGGGCCACGATCAAATACGGGATCCGGCACAAGGACTGGCGCACGGTCGGCCATCAATATGACGGCCCGATCGACGATCCGCATCTGGTCGCGGGGGGCGCGGCCCTGTCGACCTATGCCGTGGCGGCGGGACGGCCGGTCACCGAGGCGCATCTGTTTCAGCATCTGCTGAATGGCCGCCGCGCCCCGTTTGCCGCGCGCGATGGCAGGCTGGTCCCTGCGGGGCCATTTCATCATGCCTATCATTTTGATCAGGCGCTGGCGGGTGCGTTCCTCAAGAAACATGCCAAGGGTGTGACCGTTATCGACGATCAGGTTGCGGGGGTGGAGAAGGGTGAAGCGGGGATCGCGGCGCTGCTGCTGGAGGGCGGGCAGCGGGTGGAGGGGGATTTTTTCCTCGATTGCACCGGGTTTCGCCGGGCGCTGATCAAGCAGATGGGCGCGCAGTGGCAGAGTTACGGCGATGTGCTGCCGGTCAATCGCGCAATGCCGTTCTGGGTGGACTTGAAGGAGGGCGAGGAGATCGACCCTTGCACGCTGGCTTGGGCGCAGAAATCCGGCTGGATGTGGTGGATTCCGACCCAAGGCCGCTATGGCGCAGGCTATGTCTATTCCGATGCGCATTGCACGCCGGATCAGGCCAAGGCCGAGGTCGAGGCGGCGCTGGGCCATGAGATATTTCCCCGCAATGACATCAGGATAGATGCCGGGCGGCTGGATACCCCTTGGATCGGAAATTGTGTGGCGGTCGGCCTTGCCTCCTCGTTTCTGGAGCCGCTGGAGGCGACTTCGATCCATGGCACGGTGGTGCAGTTGATGTGGCTGTCGGAGTGGATGGCCCATGCTGACGGGCCTGCGAAATACAATGCGGCGGTGGGTCGGCAGGTCGATGATTTCCGCGATTTCATCCGGCTGCATTATGTGAGCGAGCGGCGCGACAGCCCGTTCTGGCAGGATGTGGCGACGTGCCATCCGCAGGTGTTGCGCGACCAGCTGGCGCTGTGGCAGGGCAAGATGCCGGAGCGGGCGGATTTTGCGCCGGTTCCGATGAACCTCGCGCATGTGCAGGAACAGCTTTATACCCCGGTGCTGGATGGGTTGGGCCTGCTGAACCGCGATGTGGCGCGGGCGGCGATGGCCGATTCGAAACAGCGTGAGCATGCGCGCAGCACCCATGCGGCGCTGGTCGCTGAATATTCCCGTGCGGCGGCGCAATGTCTGCCGCACCGGGCCTTTTTGACCTCTTTGACCAAGGATATGGCAGCATGACAGCCTTCAAGATCTGTATCATCGGCGCGGGCAGCGTCGGATTTACCAAGAAGCTCTGTTCGGACATCCTCAAGGTCGCGGAGTTCGAGAATATCGAAATCGCGCTGACCGATATTGATGCGCATAACCTCGACATGATCGCGCAGATCATCCGGCGGATCGTCGATGTGAACAGGCTGAAAACTGTGGTGACGGCGACGACCGACCGGCGTCGTGCGCTGGAGGGCGCGCGCTATGTGATGTGCTGCGTGCGGATCGGCGGACTGGGTGCCTATGCCGATGATATCCGCATCCCGCTGAAATATGGGGTCGATCAATGTGTAGGCGACACGATCTGTGCGGGCGGGATCATGTATGGCCAGCGCGGCATTCCCGCGATGCTGGATTTTTGCAAGGATATCCGCGAGGTGGCAGAACCGGGTGCCTTGCTGCTCAACTATGCCAATCCGATGGTGATGATGACATGGGCCTGTCTGGATTACGGGCAGGTCAAGACGGTGGGCCTGTGCCACGGGGTGCAGAACGGCCATCGCCAGATTTCGCGCGCGCTGGGCGTGCCGATGGAAGAGGTGGATATCATCTGTTCCGGGATCAATCACCAGACATGGTATCTTGATATCCGCCATAATGGCCGTGCGGTTTCGCGAGAGGAACTGACGGCTGCCTTTGAGGCGCATCCGGTGTTCTCGCAGCAGGAGAAGGTGCGGATCGACGTGTTGAAGCGGTTTGGATATTATTCGACCGAGAGCAATGGCCACCTGTCGGAATACCTGCCCTGGTATCGCAAGCGGCCCGAGCAGATCATGGACTGGATCTCGATGGATGAGTGGATCCATGGCGAGACGGGCGGCTATCTGCGTTATTCGACCGAGAACCGGAATTGGTTTGAGGAGGATTTTCCCAAGTTTCTGGACGAAGCCGGGGCGCCGTTGTCGGGCTATGCCCGCACGGATGAACATGCGTCCCATATCATCGAGGCACTGGAAACGGGCCGGGTCTATCGCGGCCATTTCAACGTGAGAAACGGGGGCGTGATCAAGAACCTGCCGGACGATTGCATCATCGAGAGCCCCGGTTTTGTCGACCGGTTCGGGATCAACATGGTCGAAGGGATCACCTTGCCGCCGGCTTGTGCCGCGACATGTTCCGCCAGTGTGAATGTCCAACGGATGAGCGTGCAGGCGGCGATCAGTGGCGATATCGAATTGCTCAAGCAGGCGGTGCTGCATGATCCGCTGGTCGGTGCAATCTGCACGCCCGAGGAAGTGTGGCAGATGGTCGATGAGATGGTCGTGGCGCAGGCCAAGTGGCTGCCGCAATATGCGGATGCGGTGCCGGGTGCCGTGGAACGCCTGAAGAACCCCAAGGTCAAGACGCGGGATTGGGAGGGTGCCGCACGCCTGAGCGTCCGGTCGGTCGATGATCTGCGCGCGGCAAAGGCGGTCAAGGCTGCGAGCGAGGGGCATGGACTTGGCACCAAAGTGATGGGCTGACCCCAAACGCGCCATAATCTGACGTTTTGACCACACAGGCGGAATCGCGCCGGTTGAGTGAGCACCCTGTATTGCATCCCAGACGTGGATTGTGATCGACAGTATGCTTGCAGTTCTGCCTGCCGACGTGTCGGTCTAAAGTGGTGAAGCGCAGCGATGAGAATACTCGCGGTCGATGATGACGAGTCGATTCTGGCAATATTGCAGGTTCTGGTCACGCGGGCCGGATATCAGAATTTCGTGACCGCCCTAAGCGGTGGCGAGGCGCTGGACCTGATTGCAACGGCGAGTCAGCCGTTTCAATTCATCCTGCTGGATATCGACATGCCGGTGATGGACGGGGTCGAGTTCTGTGATCTGATCCGCAGGTTGCCCGCCTATGCGACCTGTCCGATCGTCATGCTGACCGCGATGACCGAACGAAAATATGTCGATCAGGCCTATGCTGCGGGCGCAACTGGCTATGTCATCAAGCCCTTTGATGTGAATGAGTTGACCATGCATCTGACGCGCGCGGCCGAGCGGCTGAGTTAGCGGTGGCGCAGCGCCGCACGAGACGGGAACTGTCATGAATGAACAGATTATCGCAAATGCGGTAAACCATAGTTCGCTTGCCATGATTGTCGTGGATGGGGACGGCAAAGTGGTGGTGAGCACTCCGGCGGCGAACCGGCTGTTTCAGGGGACGGAGGCTGGACTTGTGGGCAGGCCGATTTCCTGTCTCCTTGCCGTGGCATCATTGGCGGAGCTGGCGGCGCACATCATTGCGCCCGCGACGGATGCGATCATCCGCAGCACGACGGCCAAGGACCAACAGGGCGACGTGGTCGCGGTCTCGGTCCATATCATGTCTTGGACCGATCCGGCGCAGGGTCGCCTTTATACGTTGATTGTGAACGATATTGGCGCGGAGCTTGCATCGGAAATGCGGTCACAGGAGGATCTGGTGCTGGCCGCCAATGCGATCCGGGGCGCGCATATCGGCGTGTTTGAATATGTCCCTGCGTCGCAGAAGGTGACCGTGTCGGATATCTGGCGCGAATTGCTGGAAGTCGACAAATCCGAGGATCTGGATGTTCAGATGGAGTGGCGCAGCCGGGTTCATCCTGATGATCTGGCGGCTGCGCTGGAGCCGGTGCGCCTGTGTGCGGAGGGCCTGTGTGAGCGGGCCAGTTGCGAATATCGCCTGCGGTCCCGCGATGGCAAGCAGTGGCGCTGGATGCAGACAGACGTGGCCGTGGCCCGCCGTGACAACACCGGCAAGCCGGTTCGTCTGGTCGGCGCGCAGACCGATATCAGCGACCGCAAGCGGATCGAGAATGAATTGCGCATCAGTGTCGATCGGTTTCGGTCGGCCTTTGACGATGCTCCGATCGGCAAGGCGATTGTGGGGCTGGACGGGTCGTGGCTACGGGTAAATTCTGCGCTGTGTTCTCTGCTCGGCTATACCAAAGACGAGATGTTGGGGACGAATTTTCAAACGCTGACGCATCCTGACGATCTGGCCGCTGATATGGAACTGGCCGAACAGCTGCTTGCGGGGCAGATATCATCATACCAGTTGGAAAAGCGCTATATCCGGGCGGATGGCAGCGTGGTGTGGGGTCTGCTGGCCGGCGTTGTGGTCAGCAACGATACTGGCGAGCCGGACCATTTTATCGCGCAGATATTGGATATTACGGAACGCCGCAGGCTTGCTGAGCTCAAAAGCGAATTTGTGGCGACGGTCAGTCATGAATTGCGCACGCCGCTGACGTCTATTCTGGGGTCACTGATGCTCCTGACTTCGATGGTCGAGGATGAGCCGTTTTCGGATGATGCCCAACGCCTGCTTTATATTGCGCAGCAGAATGGTGACCGGCTGCGCAATCTGGTCAATGATATTCTGGATTTCGAAAAGTTCAGCTCGGCCCAGATGCGGTTGGAACGCTCTTATCAGCGGGTGGTGTCGCTGGTCGAAGATGCGGTGATGGCGGGCCTCGCTGCGGCGGATAAATTTGGAGTCCGCTATAAAGTGCAGGCGGCCGACCGCGGACTGACCGGTTATGTCGATCCGCAGCGGTTTCGGCAGGTGATGACGAACCTGCTGTCGAATGCGGCCAAATTTGCCGATGAAGGTAGCCTGATCGATGTCACCGTCGATGCCCCGGCGGATGTGGTGCGCATATCGGTTGGCAACAGCGGGTCTGGTATCCCAGAGGCGTTTCGCGATGAGATATTCAAGCCGTTCTCGCAGGCGGCCCCGGCATCGACCCGCAAACGCGAAGGCACCGGGCTGGGCCTGAGCATTTCAAAGCAGATCGTGGAGCAAATGGGCGGCACTATCGGATTTGAGAGCGCGCAAGATGGTCGCACGACATTCTGGTTTACCGTGCCGATGTATGGCCCGGATCGCTGAGCCCGCCTAGCCGCCGACAAGCCGGATGTTGAGCGGGCGCGGTTCGCTGAGCTTGCGCTGAAAACGGTTCTCGGCGCGTGCGAGGGCGCGCTCAAAGGTCTTTTTCACGCCTTGGGTCCGGCTGGTGTTGGGCCGCATCGGATTGCCGATGGAGACTTCGATATCCAGCGGGTCGCCGTTGTCGTATTCGGTGTCTCGTTCGTCGAGCAGGTTCTGGATCGCCGCTTCCAGTTCGCGGGGCGGTTCGAGCGTGGCATAGCTTGACACCACCATGAACATGCCGCTGCCCGCGTAGGCCATCAGGTTTTTTTGCTGTCTGAGCACCTGACCGATCGCTTCGGCGGTCTCTGTCAGTGCGTAGGTATATTCCTGTTCAGTGGCGCGGTCATAGATTGCGTTGATCCGGTCGATCTTGATCGCCATGACCTGCGAACTGGAGGCACCTGCGCGGGAAAGCTGGGTCAGGTAATTGCCCAGAGCGACATAATCGACAAGGTGTTCCGGGCCGGAAATTGTGATCGGATCCGTGAGCGCAAAGGTGTGTCGCTGGCTCGCCGGATGGTCGTCGCCGATACTGGCGATAAGCTGGGCCATCTCTTTGCGGGCGGTGATAAGTTCCTTGGCCACGCGCAGTCGAGCGCCGAGTTCGACGATGTCGAAGGGTTTGGTAATGTAATCGGTGGCCCCGGCCTTGAAAGCGCGGTCGAGGTATTCCTTGTCGGTCATCGCGGTAAGCATGATGATCGGCGTCTTGCGATGGGCGGGCAGTTTGCGCACCAGACCGCACAGTTCGATCCCGTCCATGCCCGGCATGTTGATATCAAGCAGCAGGCATTCATAAGCCTCGGATACCGTGTCGAGCAGCGCCAGCGCCTCATCGCCCGAACCAACGGTGGTCACATGCGGAAATCCAACTTTCCGGGTGATCATGGGAATGATCTCTCGGATATGCGTATCATCATCGACAGCTAAAATTTGCACTCTGGCCTCCGCGCGGAAAAAGCTGACCTGTCATGGTCAGGGTTCGGGCCGTCAGGCAGGTTTTCGGTCACGTATGAGTCACTGACACTCTTCACTCGACCAATTCGACGAACCATTGCAACCTTTGAGTGTGCTCGTTGACGTGACGACAACTCATTGACAGCGTTAGATACTCTGAAATCCTACTCTCTGGGGCGAGTGATGTATAGTCAGATCGCCTTTGTGGTGTAGTGCGTATCTAGTGCGCTTTGCTAGAGTTGCAAATGCGGGCGGTTGACTCTGCCCGCAGCCTGCCTATAAGCCGCCTTTCGTTGGTGTTGGTGGACCCCGCAAGGGGAAGCCTGTCGTGTCGCAAGACAAGAGGACAACGCCCTTCATAGTCGCCGCGCGGTCGCAGGGCCGGGTGGCGTCGTTCATAGAAGGAGAACAGACGGTGACAAAACGCACCTCTGCCAAGTACAAGATTGACCGCCGCATGGGCGAAAACATCTGGGGACGTCCGAAATCCCCGGTGAACAAGCGTGAATATGGCCCCGGCCAGCACGGTCAGCGCCGCAAGGGCAAACTGTCGGACTTCGGCACCCAGCTGCGCGCCAAGCAGAAGCTGAAGGGCTATTACGGCGATTTGACCGAAAAGCAGTTCCGCCGCATCTATGCCGAGGCCGAGCGGGTCAAGGGCGATACCGGCGAGAACCTTGTCGGGCTGCTCGAGCGTCGTCTGGACGCGGTGGTTTACCGCGCCAAGTTTGTCCCGACCATCTTTGCCGCCCGTCAGTTCGTGAACCACGGCCATGTGACCGTGAACGGCCAGCGTGTGAACATCGCGTCCTACCGCGTCAAGGAAGGCGATCTGATCGAAGTCCGTGGCAAGTCCAAGCAGATGGCTGTGCTGCTCGAAGCCGTGACTTTGGCCGAGCGCGATGTGCCTGATTACGTCGAGGTCGACCATTCGAAGATGACCGCCAAGTTCGTGCGTCAGCCCGGCCTGTCGGACGTGCCATATCCGGTGATCATGGAACCGAACCTCGTGGTCGAATACTACGCCAAGAACTAAGGTTTTCGGGCCCGGTCCCGCAGATATGGAACCCGTCGCAGCATCTGCGGCGGGTTTTTTCGTGTCGCGTGTTTCGTCCTGTGGCGCCGCGCGCCGCGCCAGCACCGTCAAACTCGCGCAGCAGGGGTATCCGCAGCGCCTGTGACCACAACTTGCTGTGGCATTGCCCCGCGACCGTCGCTAGAACCGTCGCAGACAGGAGCCTTTCATGACCAAGATCACCCCTCAGCCCGGCATCATGGACATCACCCTTTACGAGGGTGGCGCGAGCCATGTCGAAGGGAAGTCGAATGTCCTGAAACTGTCGTCAAACGAGAACCCGCTTGGGCCTTCGGATGCCGCAAAGGATGCGTTTAGCCGCGCTGTGCATGAGTTGCACCGCTATCCCAGCACCGATCACCGCGCCCTGCGGCAGGCGATCGGCGAGGCCTGGCAGCTGAACCCCGAGCAGATCATCTGTGGCGTGGGAAGCGACGAGATCATCCATTTTCTGTGTCAGGCCTATGCCGGCCCCAAGGATGAGGTGATCCATACCGAGCACGGTTTTGCCATGTATCGCATCGCCGCTCTTGCCGCCGGTGCCACGCCGGTCGAAGTGTCCGAGAATGAGCGCGTGACAGATGTCGATGCGATCCTGAAAGCCTGCAACCGCCGCACAAAACTGGTGTTCATCGCCAATCCGAACAACCCGACCGGCACGATGATCGGTCCGATGGAGGTGCGTCGTCTGGCCGAGGGGCTGCCACCACAGGCGCTTTTGGTGCTGGACGGGGCTTATGCCGAATATGTCGAGGGCTATGACGCAGGGGCCGCGCTGATTGCCGAGCGTGAGAATGTCATCATGACCCGCACGTTTTCAAAGATTTACGGCCTGGGCGGGCTGCGTGTGGGCTGGGGTTACGGTCCACGCGCTGTGATTGATGTCCTGAACCGGATCAGGGGGCCGTTCAACCTGTCAACTGCGGCGCTGGTGACGGCAGAGGTGGCGGTGCGCGATGGCGCCTATGTCCGCAAATGTCAGACCGAGAATGCCAAGTGGCGCGACTGGCTGGCCCGGACGCTGGCCGAGATGGGGGTGCCGTCAGATACCTCGACCGCCAATTTCGTGCTGGCCCGCTTTACCGACACCGCCGAGGCGGAGGCTTGCGATGCGCATCTGCGCTCTGAAGGGATTATCGTGCGGCGTGTGGCGGGCTATAAACTGCCGCATTGCCTGCGCATTACTGTGGGTGACGAGGCGTCCTGCCGCCGTGTGGCGCATGCGATTGGCCAGTTCAAAGGCGTGCGCTGATGGCGCAGCTCTATGACCGCGTGGCCTTGATCGGGCTGGGGCTGATTGCCGGGTCTATGAGCCTTGCCATGCGCCGCGCGGGTCTGGCAGGCGAGGTGGTGGGCTATGCCCGCAGCGCTGAAACCCGTGCGACCGCGCGCGAGATCGGCCTGTGTGACCGGGTTTGTGACAGCGCCGCTGCGGCGGTGAAGGATGCCGATCTGGTGGTGCTCTGCGTGCCGGTCGGTGCCATGGCAGAGGTCGCGGCCGAGATTGCGCCGCATCTGAAACCCGGCTGCACGGTGAGCGATGTAGG
>Ga0105050_10009253_pt1 | contig 11078 bp, 12 predicted proteins | sample FRY01_FD_78088 | JGI IMG/M metagenome (GOLD analysis project Ga0105050, IMG submission 78088) | Freshwater microbial communities from Lake Fryxell liftoff mats and glacier meltwater in Antarctica - FRY-01 | ecosystem: Environmental > Aquatic > Freshwater > Ice > Glacier meltwater ... | reverse complement strand
TTACCCAAAACACATTGTCAAAATACGTAGGATTGGTAAATTGTTCGTTCGGTGATATCGTTAAAAAACTTCTAAATTCTAAAGGAGAATCTTTTCTTTCGTAATTGTAAAAATAACCTTTTAAAATACCGATTTCTGTTGGAACATCTATTTTTTTGAAGCCTGAGGCGTCGGGTAATTCCATCCAATTTGAAACTAAATTCATTGGAGAATAAACGATTCCTGATTTCGGGGGAATAAAACTAACACGTTCATTTTTCACAATAATTCCCGAGGTAAATCCTCTTGTAGTCGATATGTCTTCCGTCCATTTAATTTCCGCACTTCGCGTTAAGGTATTTATTATGGCAACATCTGACCAATAAGACAGTCGTTGACCATTAATAATTACTGCTGATTTACTCCAATCAATATAAATCGGTTGATTGAGTTTATTGACAACATTAATTTTTATTGGGCAATTTATTCCGTCGAATAAATAGCGTATTATCACACTGTCTGTTTAAATTATATTTTCATTTATTTCGGAACGAAATGAATCGCTAACGATTGACACGTGCTGGTATTCAACACAACTTATAAGAAATTGCGAAAGCATTAAAGCTAAAAACGCAATTTTAAAGATGGTTTTAGTCATAATAGTTAGGTTTTAGTTAGTAACGAAATTAGAAATAAATCAGTAAGAAATTATTTTTCAGTTAAACTGAGAATTAATTTGTTCGAAAATCCCTAATACTAAGGTTGAACTACAAATTACATTAAATCATTTTTTCTTAACATATTTCACAATCTCAAATCCGTTGGAATGTTTTTCATCTGGAAATTGATTACCAATAGTGTTTTTGTCCCAGTTTGTTTCATCAAATTCTGGAAAGAACGTGTCAGCACCAAAAATGCCATCTACAATTGTGATGTACATTTCATCCAAACAATTCAGTTCCATTGCCATTTTGTAAATTTCGCCACCTCCAATGATAAAAACAGTGCGCTCGGTTTCATTTTGAAAGGCATTTAAACACGTTTCTAAAGAGTGAAGAATCAAACAATTTTCGGCTTCAAAAATTTTATTTCGTGTCAAAATCACATTCAAACGGTTTGCAAGCGGTCTGTATTTTTCAGGAATTGAATCGTAGTTTTTACGTCCCATTACAACGATTTGTTGCAAGGTTGTTTCTTTGAAAAAACGCATATCAGCAGGCAAATGCCACATCAAATCGTTGTTTTTTCCAATTCCTCTTTCGGCATCCATTGCCACTATTAGTGCTACTTTCATAAGTTAAACGGCTACGACGGCTTTAATGTGTGGATGTGGATTATAATTCAATAATTCAAAATCTTCAAATTTGAAGTCGAATAAATCCTTGACTTCTGGATTTATTTTCATCGTTGGCAAAGTTCTGAACTCACGTGATAATTGCAAATTTGTTTGTTCAATGTGATTCGAGTATAAATGTGCATCACCCAAAGTATGAACAAAATCACCTAGTTTCAAGTCGCACACTTGTGCCAACATCATTGTTAACAAAGCATACGACGCAATGTTAAATGGAACCCCTAAAAATGTATCGGCGCTTCGTTGGTACAATTGGCAACTTAATTTTCCTTCTGCTACATAAAACTGGAAAAATGCGTGACAAGGCGGTAGTTTCATGTTTTCAATTTCGCCAACATTCCAAGCTGAAACGATGATTCGACGCGAATCTGGATTGTTTTTTAATTGGTCTATTACCTGTTTTATTTGGTCGATGTGACGTCCATCAGCAGTTGGCCAACTTCTCCATTGCGAACCGTAAACTGGTCCTAAATCCCCATTTTTATCTGCCCATTCATCCCAAATTGAAACATTGTTATCTTTCAAATATTTGATATTCGTTTCTCCCTTTAAGAACCATAATAATTCGTGAATAATCGAGCGTAAATGTAACTTTTTGGTTGTCACACAAGGAAACCCTTCATTCAAATCAAAACGCATTTGGTAGCCAAAAACAGAAATGGTTCCTGTTCCTGTTCGGTCTTCTTTTGTCACACCGTTGTCCAAAATATGCTGCATTAAATCGTGGTATTGTTTCATTCTTGGTCTTGAATTGAGCGGTAAAATTAGTTTAAATATTTAGCATTTATTTAATTAGACGAGATTAATATTGTTGAATCATTCCAATAAATTATACAGTTTGATTTATGTGACTATTTAACAATCTTGTCTGAATTAAATTCAAAAATCTTGTTGGATGAAAAATGCCTAAACACCAACATTGACGGCTATATTTTTGGAAAAAATGTTAATAGGAACCATAATTACCAATTTATTTTAGTTTTACTTAATTTAAGAACACGTGAAATCGTTCGAAAAAGAGTGGTAAAAATTGGTAAGGAGAATGGTTTTAGTTCAGTAAGAATTGATTTTATTTTTGAAAATGGTTGTCAAATTTTACCTTTGGAAGTAAAACAGTAAAAAACAAATGATCTCAATTCCTCAATACTTTCTCTGCTAGATATTCTAAAACTCATTACAATTGACCCTTACTTATAGGTTACAGAGTAGAACGTTGGATGATAAACGCACCACTTTTTGGATTTAATTATTTGGACTTCAACGGTATAACTTATAGTTTTATAGTTGTAGGTATTCAAACTTATTAAATTCATTTTGGCCGAATTTGTCATTTTGTAAATTTTATCCTCTTTCCTCATAAAACGTTGTTGAAAAGTCCACGTTAAGTAAATGTTAAAACTCTTTAAAATATCTATTTTTGTTTCCATGACTCCAAAAGGTAAACTAATCATTATAGGTGGTGCTGTAGATAAAGGCAGTTTTGCTGAAAATAACTTCACCGATCAAGTAGAGAAAAATTTAAATTTCTTTGAAAAAGGAATTTTAAAAAGAATCATTGTCGAATCCAAAAACGGTCTTAAGTCCAGAATTGAAATAATCCCAACTGCTTCTAAAATTCCAGATGTTGTGGGTTCAGAATATGCAAAAGCATTTCAATATTTGGGTGCGAACAATGTTGATGTTCTCAAAATTAAAAAACGCAAAGAAGCACTATCAGAGGAATTTTACAATCGTATTAAAAATGCAGACGTTATTTTCTTCACAGGTGGTGATCAATTGCGTTTGACTTCCATTATTGGCGGAACTCCTATGCACGATTTGATTGTTCAAAAGTACCAAGACGAAGAATTTATTTATGTTGGAACTTCAGCAGGCGCAGCAAGTGCGAGTAAGAGTATGATTTACCAAGGTTCAAGCCACGAAGCTTTGTTAAAAGGCGAAATCAAAATCACAAGTGGTTTAGGTTTAATTGACCATGTTGTCGTAGATACACATTTCGTTCAACGTGGACGAATTGGGCGATTGTTTCAAGCAGTTGTGAGTAATCCAAAAACGTTGGGAATTGGTTTAGGGGAGGACACTGGTTTGCTAGTCACCGAGGGAAATTCTATGGAAGCTTTAGGATCAGGATTGGTTATTTTAGTTGACGGACGTAACATATCTGATACAAATATTACAGATATAAACATTGGAGATCCAATTTCAATTAAAAATTTAGTGGTGCATGTGATGAGTAAGGGAGATAACTATTTATTGAAAGAGCATGAATTGACTATTCACAATCATTAATTTAAGATAATGAAATTATTAATACACGGCGGATTTTTTAGTGAGTTTTCGCAATCCAACGAAACGAAAGTTGCCAAACAAAACGCTATGGAACGCATTGCGAAAGCTTCTTTTGAATTTTTGAAAACGCATTCTTCAGTTGAAACGGTTGTATTTGCAGTAGAACAATTGGAGAACGATACTCTATTCAATGCAGGGATTGGTTCACAAATTCAAAATGATGGTGTGATTCGGATGAGTGCCTCGTTAATGGATGGAACAACCAAAAAATTTAGTGGAGTTATTAACATTCAAGAAGTTAAGAATCCAATTCGTGTTGCAGAAAATTTGATTACTGTTGCTGATCGCGTTCTCGGAGGAGAAGGCGCAAACGCTTACGCCAAATCGATTGGAATTGCAAACTTTTCTACTGAAATTCCAGAAAGAAGAGCTGAATATAATTCAAAATTAGCTGCTTCACGACTTAGTACCGTGGGTTGTATTGCTTTAGATAATGAAGGAAAATTAGCTGCCGCAACTTCAACTGGAGGAAAAGGTTTTGAAATCCCAGGACGTATTTCTGATTCTGCTACTGTTGCTGGAAATTATGCAAATGATGATTGCGCTGTAAGTTGCACAGGAGTAGGGGAGGATATTGTGAGTGCTGCTGTAGCTTCTTCTATTGCAACAAGAGTTACAGACGGTTTTACTATTGACAAAGCATTTGAAAAAACATTTGCTGAACTGGCAAAATTTGATGGTTTTGCTGGTGCGATTGGTTTAGATAAATACGGAAATATGTATTGGCAAGAATCACATCCAAAGATTGTTTTTGCAGCTTATGATGGCACAACTTTCACCGTTTTTCAATAATTTATTTTATGAAATCGTTATTTATTTTGTCCATCGTTTTATTCGTTGGAATTTATTCGTGTACAACTTCAAAAGGAGCAGGATTTAATCTTTTTACGATTGCTGACGATAAAAAATTTGGTGCTGAGGTAGCAACAGAAATCGAAAGTAACCCTTTAAAATATATGATTTTAGATTCTGCTAAAAATGCAGCAGTTTATAAATACGTGTACAAAGTGCGAGACATTATTCTTAATTCTGGTCAAGTATTACATAAAAATGATTTCTCTTGGCGCGTCAGAATTATCCACAACGATTCAACATTGAATGCTTTTTGCACACCAGGTGGTTACATTTATGTTTACACTGGAATTCTAAAGTTTTTAGATTCTGAAGATCAATTTGCAGGAGTTTTAGGTCACGAAATAGCCCACGCTGACAAACGCCATTCAACTCGCCAAATGACACAAATGTATGGAATCCAAATGATGCTAGAAATCGCTGCCGGAAATCGAGAGTTGGTTAAACAAATTAGTGGTGCTTTAATTGGTTTGAAATTCTCACGTAATCATGAAACTGAAGCAGATTTATTTTCAGTAACTTATTTATGTGGAACAGTTTACAATGCTGCTGGAGGCGCAGGTTTTTTTGAGAAAATCCAAGCTTTAGGAGGTGCTCGCACACCTGAATTTTTAAGCACACATCCAGATCCAGGTAATCGTGTTCAGAATTTTCAAACGAACAAAACAAATTTAGGTTGTATAGCAGATGGTAAATTTGTGAATGAATACAAAGCAATGGTTGCATTGTTACCGAAATAACCGCCATTGTTCAAAAAGAACACTATTTTTGCATCTAATTATAAGTTCTTTTACTCTTAGTAAATTTCAAAAGCATAATGTGATTGAGTTTTAGTAAGTTAAAATGGCTCCGTAGCTCAGCTGTATAGAGCACTGGATTTCGGCTCCAGCGGTCGGGGGTTAGAATCCCTCCGGGGTCACAAATCCTTCTAAAAGCCCCGCACAATAGTGAATGGGGCTTTTTTTTATTCCATAACCCGATTGGATATTTTTTTAGGACGAAATTCGGTAGAGTTGGAGGTTTATTTGATATGTACGGAGCGGTGCGGACACACTAAAACAAAAAAAGTTGGTAATACCGTAAATTACAACAATTGACACGTGAAAGAAAAAACATATATCTAAAAAATAAAATCCAAAACAAAATAAACGAAAACAAAAAAATAGTTAGTTTTTATTTTAAACTAATATTTAGGTCATTAACTTCATGTTTAATTTTAGTTTTTACTTCTTGCAAAGAATCAAAATATGTGCTCAAAATGCATAATAAACTCATTAATGAATTTAGGTTAAATTGCATAAACAAATACTTAGGAACTGAATATTTAATTACGGAAACAGTATACAATTGTAAATTAGAATCAAAATTTAGAAAATTAAACTCAATTGTCTTAAACCCTAATTTATTCACGAAATACTATGATTTTAGTAACTAATTAGGCAATGTTTTGGTGCTATTCTTGATGTTAAAATTAACAGTGATTTCTTTGAAGAATTAAATTCAAAAAAAAAATCACCAAATTGCTTCGGTGATTTTTAGTTTTTATTTCTGTATTGTGATTATTCTACCGTCACTGATTTTGCTAAATTTCTAGGCTGATCAACATCACAACCCCTCATCAACGCAATGTGATAAGAAAGTAACTGGAGCGGAATTGTCGCTAATATAGGCACGAGAGATTCGTGCGCTTCTGGAATTTCGATTACATGATCTGCCATTTCTTTCACGTTCACATCGCCTTCTGTGACAATTGCAATGATTTTTCCTTTTCTTGCTTTAACTTCTTGAATATTAGAAACTACTTTTTCATACGAGTTTCCTTTTGTTGCAATAACAAAAACAGGCATGTTTTCGTCAATTAGTGCAATCGGACCATGTTTCATTTCGGCAGCAGGATAACCTTCTGCATGAATGTACGAAATCTCTTTTAATTTCAATGCACCTTCTAAAGCAACAGGGAACGAACTTCCGCGACCTAAATACAATGCATTAGGTGCATCTGCATATTCCGCTGCAATTTTCTCAATAATTGAATTAGTTTTTAAAACCTCTTTTACTTTCGCTGGAATTTCTTCCAATTCAGTTAATAAAGCATGGAAAGCTGATTCGCTAATTGTGCCTTTTTTGTGCGCTAATGAGAGTGCCATCAAAGTAAGAATTGTTACCTGTGCTGTAAATGCTTTGGTAGAAGCAACACCAATTTCTGGACCTGCATGCGTATAACAACCTGCATCTGTAACACGTGAGATAGATGAACCAACAACATTACAAATACCTAAAATTGTTGCGCCTTTTGATTTTGCTAATTCTAAAGCTGCTAATGTATCGGCAGTTTCACCAGATTGTGAAATGGCAATCACTATATCATTTTCATCAATTATTGGGTTTCTATATCGGAATTCACTTGCATATTCCACCTCAACATTTATGCGAGCTAAATCTTCAATTAAATATTCACCAACTAGCGCAGCGTGCCAAGAGGTTCCACAAGCAACGATAATCAAACGTTTAGCTTGAATCATTTTTGTTTCATAGTCCAATAAACCTCGCAACGCAACCCAACCTTCATTTGAATTCAATCTTCCACGTAAACAATCTTGAATCGAACGAGGTTGTTCATGGATTTCTTTCAACATGAAATGCTCATATCCGCCTTTTTCTAACGCTTCTAATTCCATTTCTAATTTCTGAATGAAAGGCGTTTTTTCTTGATTTCCTATATTAAAAATACGTAAACCTTCATTTAAATCAACAACTGCAATTTCTTCATCGTTCAAATAAACAACACGTTTTGTGTATTCAATAATTGGAGTTGCATCTGATGCTAAGAAGAAATCCCCTTCGTTTCCAATTCCAACTACCAATGGACTACTTTTTCTAGCAGCAACTAATTGATTGGGATTATCCTTAGAAATCACAACTATAGCGTATGCTCCTTCTACGTGGTGAAGCGCTCTCCTAACTGATTCAGCAATTGACAAATTTTCATTTTGGCGAATGTCATCAATTAAATGAACCAATACCTCTGTGTCTGTTTCACTTTTAAAAGTGTAACCATGAGCAATCAATTCTTTTCTTAACGTATCATAATTTTCAATAATTCCATTGTGAATTACTGCAATTGACTCATCATTAGAGAAGTGAGGATGTGCATTGATATCAGTTGGTAAACCATGAGTTGCCCAACGAGTATGACCAATAGCAGCATGTCCTTCTGTATTGTGTTCCATTGCGTAAGCCTCTAAATTGGCTACTTTACCAGAACGCTTAAACATGTTTAATGCTCCTTGATTCAATACCGCAATTCCAGCACTATCGTATCCTCTGTATTCTAATCTTTTTAATCCTTTCAACACAATTGGAAAGGCTTGTTTTTTCCCGATGTAAGCTACAATTCCGCACATAATTAGTAGGTTGTGTAAGTTAATATTAGTTTAGGTTTTGTTTTATTGGTAGTATTTTTTCCGTTAAAAATAATTCTTTCTGAGGAATTTATGAAAAATCGGGGAGAAATAACAATTCCGTTATTTTCTATTTCTTTGTTGACCAATGTCTGAATATAAGTTCTGATATTAATTGAAAACAATTTTTTGCCTTCATTAAACTCGCCTAAAATTCCAAGACTCGTGTAATTGGCATCTGTTGCTTTCAATTTTGTTGCTACGGAAACGTTTGTTCCTGGTTTATACCTGTAACCTGTTTGATATTGGATTGGTAAACTTAAATCAGCTCTGTGAATAACTATATTTTTCGGTAAGTTTTCAACGCCCTTAATTTTTACAATTGCACGATGTTTAAAGGCTTGCGCATAAAATTCAGTTGATCCTAAAGTACTATCTTGTAAGACTAAATCAATTGGTTTTCCCGCATTGCTAATTGAAACATTTGTGAAATCTGCGCAATCTGCATTAATAACGAAATCGAATGTTTTTTTCACTAAACCTTGTGTAAAATAAATCGTCATTTTTGAAGCTGCGTCCGTTACACTAAAGTAGAAAATAGCTCCTTGACCTACAGTTTGACTTGGATTATTTGTTTTTACTTTAATTCCTTTGAAATAATTCAAAAAATCTGTATTCGTAACAAAAGAAGAACTTCCGCTTGTTGCTTCGATTATTAAATTGCGCGCAATGTTTGTGTCTAAAGAGATTCTTAGCTGAGCGTCAACAGTATCTATACCAATTACTGTTTTTGCTAAGGGTTTGGGAGTAATTGTACCTTTTCCAAATGTAACCCAATTGGTCGATTTAACATTTTTGTTTGTAAACGAGTAATAAGTAGAATCAAGTGCGATTTCCTCATTCATTTCATAAACTTCAAAAGTCTGAGGCGATAAATCCCCATAATAACCTACATATTTTAAAGCTAATACAAAGGAATCAATTTGAATACTTGACGGATTTCCAAAGTCTGGATTTAAACCACCTAACCTTACTTGTGAATAAAAAGAAGCATCAAACGTTCCAAATTTTGGATCTATATAACTTCCTAACACTACGTTTGAGGCATTGTCGGTTATGCTGCTGTCTTCTTCAATAGTGTATGTAATTAAGTCGAAGGTGTCGATTGTTGTGCCATTCAAATAAGTATCAGCGTCAATTACATCCTTGCCGAGAGTTCTGTTTTTTGTACACGAAAAAAATAAAGTAGTTACAAAAACCGTTAATAAAAAGGGAAATAGGATTTTCATACTTGGATAGACTAAGCTAAAATACTTGCTTCAATAACTTTATCAAAAAAGGCAGACAATTCCTTGCCTTGTTGGTCTTCCGAAATATATTCTTGCTTTAAACAGTCCGTTTGATCAAAAATAGCTCGTAGTTCGGGCGATAAATTATCAACAGCGATGTTTAGTCCGTCACAGTTCTCTGCTATTACCTTAGTGATGTTTAAAAAACTTGTATCCTTTAACTTGTCAACAATAGCAGCAGGCATATTATCGTGTTTCAACTTTTCTGAAAAACGAGTATCCCACGGTGCATCAAAAGAATCGTTATAAAAACTATATACCACTTTTGTGTCTTTAAAATGAGGATCTTTATTGAAAACGTGTTTGATGTATAAAGCCATAATTCCTGTTAACCATCCGTTGCAATGAATTACGTCTGGCTGCCAACCCAATTTTTTTACAGTTTCCAATACACCATGACAGAAAAACATCGAACGTTCATCATTGTCAGCAAAGAATTGACCTTTGTCGTCTTGAACAGTTGTTTTTCTTTTGAAATAATCGTCGTTATCAATAAAATAAACCTGCATTCTAGCAGCAGAAACGGAAGCAACCTTGATAATCAAAGGGTGATCTTGGTCGTCAATACTGATATTTAATCCAGATAATCGAATTACCTCGTGTAATTGATGTCTACGCTCATTAATTGCTCCAAAACGTGGAGTAAATACGCGTATTTCTTTTCCCGCTTCTTGAACTACCTGAGGTAACCTTCTTGAAGTGGATGAAATTTCTGATTTTGGTAAAAAAGGAAAAATTTCTTGAGATATAAAAAGGACTTTTTTCTTCTCCATTAATTTTGTTTGTAAGGGTACAAAGTTACATTATTTATTCATCTTAAACAAAAAGCAATAGCTTTGTCGCTTATTATTACACAAATAGAATGTCCGTTTTTCAATTGATTCATAAAAAAGAGGAACTTAAACAGGTTTTAAGTGTATTAAAAACAGAAGGCAAATCCATCGGTTTTGTTCCAACAATGGGTGCCTTACACGAAGGACATAAAGCTTTGGTAGTCAGGGCTTCACTTGAAAATGACTTCGTCGTAATTAGCATCTTTGTAAACCCTACTCAATTTAATAATAAAGAAGATTTAGCTTTGTACCCTAGAACTTTAGAAGCTGATTTACAATTGCTAAAATCGATTGAAAATGCACTTGTTTATACCCCAAAAGTGAACGATATTTACCCTGAAAGTTCTAGTTTCAAGCCTTTTGACTTAGGTAATTTTGACAAAGTTATGGAAGGAAAACACCGACCAGGACACTTTGATGGAGTGGTGCACGTAGTTCATAATCTCTTTAGAATAGTGGAGCCATCAAAAGCTTATTTCGGACAAAAAGATTTTCAACAACTAGCCGTTATTCGCAAAATGAGTTTGCATTATGGTTTTCCTTTAGAAATTGTTGCATGTGAAACATTGCGTGAAAATTCTGGTTTGGCTATGAGTAGTAGAAATGCGCGTTTGAGTGAGCAAGAAAAATCAGATGCGTTAATTCTTTTAGAAACCCTTCAATTTGTTCAAAAAAACAAAGACAAGTTTACCCCTTTGGAATTAACTAAAAAAGCAACTAATTTTTTTAAAACTGGGACTTTAGCGCTTGAATATTTAAACATAGTGAATGTTGAAACGCTTGAAGACGCTGAAAATTGGAACGTCGAAACAGCCTGTTGCATCGCTGCTCATTGTGGAAAGGTGCGTTTGATTGATAATTTGTTGTTGTAATTCGTTTATTTGATTTACTTTTGAGCGCACTATATCCTTATGTTAATTCAAGTTTTAAAGTCAAAAATCCACCGTGTTAGAGTCACTCA
>Ga0105050_10009252_pt1 | contig 11079 bp, 7 predicted proteins | sample FRY01_FD_78088 | JGI IMG/M metagenome (GOLD analysis project Ga0105050, IMG submission 78088) | Freshwater microbial communities from Lake Fryxell liftoff mats and glacier meltwater in Antarctica - FRY-01 | ecosystem: Environmental > Aquatic > Freshwater > Ice > Glacier meltwater ... | reverse complement strand
GGGCCAGCGGGCGAGACCGGGAAACCAGTCAAACCACGCAAACAAGGCCGGATATAAGTGTGCAGCCGACTTCTTCACAAAATAACGCAAATTGTGCTTGCTAGCCGGGAGGCATCCATATAAAGACCGTATGACCACACCGGATATCACAGCGGCAATGGCCCGCTTTGCGCTGGGAAAGCACACTTTTCCAGCCCTGGCCCGGCAACGCGCGCTGGACGCTGTTACCGATTGCCTAGCCTGCATGTTCGCCGGCAGCCGTGAGCCGCTGGCCGCGCCTTTGCTCAAAGTGCTGCCTTCGGTCCCGCAGGCGCAGGATGCCATGCCGTCCATCCTTGTAGGAACCGGCCGTTTCGCCTCGCCCGCAGATGCAGCGCTCTACAACGGCGCGATTGCGCACGCGCTGGACTACGACGACACCAATCACCCGGCCTATGCGCATCCCAGCGCCGTGCTACTTCCGGCCATGCTTGCGGTCGCGCCGGCTTCTGGTGCCAGCGGCGCCGACATCATCGACGCCTACATCGCAGGCTTCGAGATTTTCGGCAAGCTGGGCCGGGCCATGAACACACAGCACTACAAGCGCGGCTGGCATGCGACCTCGACTTTCGGGACGCTGGCGGCCACCGTCGCGGTCGGGCGTCTCATGGGGCTGGACCAGCAGCAGATGGTGATGGCACTGGGCATTGCCGCCTCGTCGGCCAGCGGCCTGCGCGCCAACTTTGGCAGCATGGTCAAGCCACTGCACGCCGGTTATGCCGCGCGCAACGGCGTGCTGGCCGTGCTGCTGGCGCGCGAGGGTTTCGACGCCGCGCCGGTCGCACTCGAACATCGCTACGGCTACCTCCCGGTATTCAACGACGGCATTGGCTTCGATGCCGCACCGCTGATGTCGCTGGGCGAGGGGCTGGAGATATTGACCCAGCACGGCCTGGCGCTGAAGCCTTTTCCATCCTGCGGCGCCACCCATCCGGGTATCGAGGCCGCGCTTGCACTGCATGTAGAACTGGATGGCGCCGAAATCAAAAGCGTGCGCGCGGGCGTCTGTGAAATGGCTTTCTCGCCACTGATCTACGTGACCGCCGACACGCCGCTGGAAGGCAAGTTCAGCCTGCATTACTGCGTGGCGGCGGCGCTGGTTTGGGGCGATGTGAGCCTAGCCACTTTCACCGATGCGATGGTGCAGGACCCCAGGGTGCGCGCATTGATCACGAAGATATCGATGGAGCTGGACGAGCGCTGGCGCGGCGACGGCGAGTTCTCGACCGAGATAGCGGTTGAAACCATGGACGGGCGGCGGCTGGTGAAACATGTTAGATTGGCTATGGGCAAACCTGAGCGCTGGTTCACGCCAGAGCGTCTGCGCGCCAAATTCGATGACTGCACCTCGGCTTTCCCCAAAGGGCTCTGCGACGGTGTTTATGACGTTGTCCGGGGCCTTGACGCCGCCGGGCCTGCCGTTGGTTTATTGGAAAAAATCAGGCTGCAGACGCAGTGACTGAAATTAGTTTTTATACACAAAAAAGGAGCACATCATGAAATTTCTTCTCACCCTGCTTGCCATCCTGACGCTTTCGGGCGGCAACGCGTTCGCGCAAGAGTACCCTGACAAAGCCGTGCGGCTGATCACTCCCTATGGGCCGGGCGGCTCGACCGGTGTCGTTGCGCGGGCCATATCGCAGAAGTTCCAGGAGTTCACCGGCCAGCCCATGGTGGTCGACCACCGACCCGGGGGGGGCAGCAATATCGGCAGCGACATGGCCGCGAAGGCAGCGCCCGACGGCTACACGCTGCTGCTGGGTGCTAGCGCCCTGGCCATCAACCGCAGCCTCTTTCGCAACATGGCTTTCGACGCCATGAAAGACCTGGCGCCGATCACACTGCTGATCCGCACGCCGAACGTGCTGGCCGTGCATCCGTCCGTGCCGGTGAAATCGGTGAAGGAACTGATCGATTACTTGCGCGCCAATCCGGACAAACTCAACTATGGATCATCCGGCAACGGCGCGACCAACCATATGGCCATGGAACTTTTCAAGACGCTCGCCAAGGTCAAGATCCAGCATGTGCCCTACAAGGGCGGCGGCGAGGCTATGCTTGCTTTGCTCGGCGGCCACGTGCAAATCCTCTTCAACCCGGCGTCGACCCTTGCGCCGCAGGACAAGGCCGGGCGCCTCCGCATGATCGGTGTGGGCAGCAACAAGCGTGTCGAGGGCCTTGACCTTCCCACGGTGGCCGAATCCGGCCTGCCGGGCTTTGAGTCGGATGTCTGGTTCGGCCTGTTTGCGCCGGCCGGTACCCCGCCCAATGTGCTGGCCAAACTCAACCAGACCATCAACCGCGTGCTCAAGGACAAGCAGGTCGTCGAGATCCTGAAAACGGCCGGCTTCGAGCCGGCGGGCGGCACGGCAGAGCAGATGCACAAGCTGCTTGCCGACGATACCGCGCGCTGGGCGGAGGTGGTCAAGGCGACTGGTGCGAAAATCGATTGATTGGGCCGGCTGGAGCATGGGAGCTTTTCCTGTTGCGGCCCCCACTACCAACCCATTCCCCTGAAACGCCACCAGAATGAACATCGCGAAATTGCCTACCTCGTCAGACGCAGCCGTACTCGATGTGCTGGTGCAAAGCGTGTACCAGTCGATCAAGGATTCCATCCTGAGCAACCGCTTGCGGCCTGGCAACAAGCTGACCCACCAGGCGCTGGCCGAAAGCCTGGGTGTCTCGCGCACGCCCGTGCGCGAGTCGCTGGAGCGGCTTTACCAGGAAGGCTACGTCACCCGCATCGCCAACCGCGGTTACTTCGTGGCCGAGATCGACGCGCAGGAAGTGCGCGAGCTCTATCAGACGCGCGAGGCGCTGGAGACCTTTTCGCTGCAGCTGATTTTTCGAATCGGCATTTCGGCCGCCGCGATGAAACGCCTGCGCGGCATCAACGCGCGCTACAAGGTGCTTTGCATGGAAAACCTGAGCCGCGAGCGGCTGCTGGTAGACCGCGAGTTCCACATCACGCTGGCGGAACAGTGCGGCAACAACCATTTGCGCCGCACGCTGGGCGGCATTTTCGACCGGCTGATCCTCAAGCGCCGGGTGGAAGGCTTCCACGACCTCCGCGGCATCGAGCCGTATGAGGACCATGTGCGCATCCTCGAGTTGATTGCCGCCCATGACGAGAAGGGCACCCAGGGGCTGCTGCGCGGCCACATCGAGGGCGCCTGCATACGCTTCCTCCACTACCTCGACGGTGCGACCGGCTCAGCCGCAGTGAAACCGGCCAGCACGAAGGCGGCAGCCGGGCGATGAGCAGCGTACGGCTTGCGCAGTCAGAAACAGGCATCGCGGCCGCCACCATAGAACGGCCCCGGCACCGCTGACCGCAAATCTCAGGTAAAACCCTTAATTTTCACAAAAATTTATATGTTATATTGCATGCAAAGTAGCATGCTTTATTGAGTTATAAATGATTTCGCCGCCGGCATTGACCGGTCGGATCTTGATGCGACAGAACCGATTCGGGACTATTCGGTCGTAGCAGAACGGTAGCAGTGGAGCGGATATTAATAGAACTGTAAATAGAACTGTAGTAACAGAACATTAACGGAGACTGGATGCGTGTTGGAATTGAAATCGGCGGAACGTTCACCGACTTGGTCGCCATCTCGGAAGGCGGTGTCCATACAATCAAGGTTTCGTCGACGCCGTCGGAACCCGAGCGCGGCGTCTTCGATGCGCTGGACCAGTTGTCCCGTTCCATCGCGGGCCATTCGATCGATCGCGCCGATACGCTGGTGCATGGTTCGACCGTCGCAATCAATGCGCTGCTGGAGCGGCGTGGCGGACGCACCGTACTGGTGGCGACCCAGGGTTTTCGCGATATCCTGGAATTGCAGCGCGAACTCAAGAGCCGCAACTACGACCTGGCTTATGCACGTACCAAACCGCTGGTGCCGCGTCAGTGTGTGATCGAAGCGCGCGAGCGCCTCGATGCACGCGGCAACATCGTCGACGCACTCGACGAAGCGAGCCTGGAACGTGATCTGGTTGATTTATTCCAGCGGGAAGATCCGCAGGCGATGGCGGTGTGCCTGTTGCATGCCTACCAGAATCCCGTGCACGAACGGCGCGTTCGCGATATCGCCCTGCGTTTGCGTCCCGGGCTGAACGTATCGCTGTCGTCCGAAGTCATGCCCGAATACCGTGAATATGAACGCGCCAGCACCACCGTTATGAACGCCTATCTTGCACCGGTGGTCGATTCTTATTTGGGTGGCCTGCAGTCGCAGCTCGATGAACGCGGTTTCAAGGGCCGATTTTTCTTGATGCAATCGAACGGCGGCATGCTGCCGGCCGACCGATCGCGCCAGCATGCGGTGCGCATGCTGGTGTCCGGTCCCGCGGCCGGGGTGACGGGTGCGATTCGCATGGCCGACGCATCGGGCTATCGCAACGTCATTACCCTCGACATGGGCGGCACCAGCACCGATATCTGCCTGGTCAACGACGCTTCGCCCCAAATCATTACGGGAAAGCTGATTGACCGCCTGCCGGTACTCGCGCCGATGCTCGACATCACCGCCATCGGTGCCGGCGGCGGCAGTATCGCCTGGTTCGATGGCGCCGGCATGTTCCAGGTGGGACCGCGTAGCGCCGGCGCCCAACCCGGGCCGGCCTGCTATGGGCGTGGCGGCACCGCTGCAACCCTGACCGATGCCTGCGTCATCATGGGGCTGATTCGTCCGACGCGTTTCCTCGGGGGCGGCATGCCCCTGGATGTCGCCGCCGCGCGCCGCGCCATGCTGCCCATCGCCGAACGCCTCGGTTTCGATGTGCCAGCAGCCGCCGAAGGCATGTTCCGCATCGCCTGCGCCAATATGTTGCAGGCGACACGGCAGGTTTCCATCGAGCGCGGTTACGATCCGCGCGATTACACCATCGTCGCTTATGGCGGGGCAGGGCCCCTGCATGCCGTCGTGCTGGCCGAAGAGATCGGCGCGAAGTCGGTGATTGTGCCGCCCAATCCGGGCGTGACCTCGGCCATGGGGTTACTGCTGGCCGACTTCCGACTTGATTATGTGCGTTCGCGTATCTTGAGGCTCGAAGTGGGCAATCGCGAGACCATTGCCGCGATCTATACCGAATTGCGCGACGCCGCGCGCGCCGACCTGGTATCGATGGCGCCCCCCGGCACGCCGCGCATCGAATACAGCATCGACATGCGTTATGTGGGCCAGGGTTATGAACTCTCGCTCGAAGTCGCGCCTTTCGCCGAGGATGGCACTGCGGTGCAGGACATCCTGGAAGACGCCGCGCAGCGTTTCCATGAACTGCACAAACAACGCATGGGGCATTCCTACCCGGGCCAACCGGTGCGGGCGATCAGTTATCGCGCCCGCCTGACGGTGCCGCAGCCGGTGGTGGCCAACTATGCGCGTGGCGCTAAAGGGGACAGCGCCGGCGAAATCGAACGCGGTGAAATCCGCTGGGACGGCAAACAGATTTCATGCGTTTATGTGCCGCGCACTACACTAGGCACTGGCGCAACTGTGAACGGCGCCGCCTTGATTGAAGATACCTCGGCTTCCACGTTCATACCGCCTGGTTGGACAGCGCGCGTCGACGCGCAGGATGCATTGATCATCGAAAGGAATTCGCAATGAACAAGCGCAATGACAATCTTGCCGCGGAGCTGAAATTGCGCATCGATCCGGTTTCGTTCCAGATCATTAATGGGGCCTTGATCGCGGCCACGCGCGCCATGGCGGCGATCCTGCAACGATCCGCGCGCTCGACCATGATCCGCGAAACGCAGGATTTTTCAACGGCCATACTGGATGTGTATGGCAATCTCGCCGCCCAGTCGGAAGCGATTCCGCTGCACCTGCATTCACTCAGTTATTCCCTTTCGTTTTGCCTCAAGGATTATCCCGCCGAAACGCTGCTGGCCGACGATGTGCTGATCGTCAATGACCCATATCACGGTGGACAGCATTTGCCAGACATCCAGGTGTTTGCGCCGATCGTGCATGCGGGCACTGTCATCGGTTTTGTCGGCAACCTGGCGCACCATACCGATATCAGCGGCGGCATTGGCTCGATGAATCCCACCGCCACCGACGTGTTCCAAGAGGGCATGCGGATACCGCCGTTAAAGATCAACTGGGCGCGCGATCTCGACGCGGCGGTGGGGCGCTTGTTGCTGGCCAACAGCCGCCAGCCCGATGTCCTGCTGGCCGACTTGAATGCGCAGATGGCAGCCAATTCCATCGGCCAGGCGCGTGTGCTCGAATTAGTCGAAAAATACGGCCTCGATACCATCATGGCGTGTATCGGCATGGCGCAGGATAGTTGTGAAATGGAAATGCGCCGCGCCATACGCGAAATACCGAATGGTGTTTATACCGGCGAGGATTTCCTCGACGGCGATGGTTTTAGCACAACGCCGATGCGGATCTCGGTCACGGTCACGGTGAGCAACGAAGATCTCGACATCGACTTTACCGGCACCGACGCGCAGGCGCGCGGTTTTGTCAATTCACCGCTGGCGTCGACGCTTTCGGCGGCGGGCACCGCGGTGCGCGCGCTGCTCGGCCATCCGGAGATGGCGACCAACGATGGTAGCTTTCGGCCGATGCGGGTGCATGCGCCTCTGGGCTGCCTGCTTAATCCGAAATATCCCGCACCGGTGCGCCTGCGCATGAATTCCGCATGCCGCGCTTATGGCGCGGTCCTGCAGGCCCTGGGCAAGGCCGTGCCCGCACGCGCCGCCGCCTGTGGTTTCGACACCACCACTTGCGTGAATTTCGGCTACTTGGGCGAGAATGGATATTCGATTTATATGGAACCGATGCGCGGCGGCCTCGGCGGCACGGTCGGTTCCGACGGTGCCGACGCCATCAGCCAATTGCTCAGCAATTCTGCCAATACCCCAGTCGAGGTTGCCGAGTCCGACAATAGTTTTTTACGCATCCGCGAATATAGCCTGCGTCCAGATAGCGGTGGTGCAGGCGAGTTCCATGGCGGCTTGGGTTGCGTGCGCGAATTTGAAATTATCGCTGAGCAAGTGGAGGTCGTTTGTTCTTCCGACCGTGCCTTGCATCGTCCGTGGGGTTTATGGAATGGCAGTGAAGGCACCATGGGCAGCATGGTCGCGATCCAGAACGGCAAGCGCACGCAGTTTCCACCCAATGGTGGCGCTTTGACGATGCATCGCGGTGATCGCCTGCGCGTCGAAACTGGTGGCGGTGGCGGGATGGGCGATCCATCCAAACGTGCGCGTGCCGATGTCGAACGCGACCTGATTTCGGGCAGGATTACGCCCGCGTTCGCGTTAGCTGCGTATGGCGTCACGGAGGGAAAATAAGAAACAGCAAGGTCGTAGTCGAGACAAAAAACGCAACGATCCTCAATAACCATCGAGAAGGAGCCGCAATGAAAATTAATTCCCGTATCTCAGCCGTCACCATGTCAAAAAACGCAACGATCCCCAATAACCATCGAGAAGGAGCCGCAATGAAAATTAATTCCCGTATCTCAGCCGTCACCATGTCGGCCGTCACCATGTCGGCCGTCACCATGTCGGTCGCGTTGATGACCGGCGCGCTGCTTGCTACCGGCGCGTTGGCACAGCAAGCACCCCCGGTACCGGCCAAGCCGGCCACGGAAAAATCGGTGCAGATCAGCGGCGCCGCGGTAGGCCAGTTTGCCCACTTTGTCTCCATCGGCTGGGCGCGCACGATCGCAAAAATTTCCGGTTATCGGGCCGCACCGGTCGCTTCCAGCGGCATGATCGAAAATGTCCAGTTGGTCGTGCAAAATAAAACGGAATTCGGCTGGGTCTCGGGCCTGATCTTCGACGATTCGCGCAACGGCGACAGTTCGATCATCAACAAGGCCGAGTTGGACAAGGTGCGCGGCGCCTTCGGCCTGCCGGCAGGCGCGCATCACATCATCGTGCTGGCCGGCTCACCGATCAAGCGGCTCGAAGACCTCGCCGGCAAGCGTATTTCCGGCTTCGGCCGCGGCTCGCTCGGCTGGCCCTACGTCGCCGAGGTACTGGGTGCGGTCGGTATCAAGAAAGGTGGCTACCGCGAAGAACCGCTCGGCCCCTCGCAAGCGGTTCAGGCGCTCAAGGAAGGAAAAGTCGATGTCGTCTACGGAACCGGCAACCCGCCCAATTCCTCGGTCGTCGAACTTGGCGCGACTCACAAGTTTCGTTTGATCGCGATACCACCGGAGGTGTTGGCGAAACTCGTGCAGCGCGCCCCAAGCTGGCAGTCGGGCGTGGTTCCGAAGGGCGTCTATGCCAACATGGAAAATGGCGGTACGGACATACCGACTATTCAGCAAACGATGATCGCCGCCACCAGCACCGCGGTCGATGCTGACACGGTCTACGCGGCGACCTACGCCATCATGGAAAACCTGAATGAGTTTTGGGCATCGCACCCCGGCGCCAAATTCCTGACTCTCGAGACCGGTCTGGATGGCATGCCCGTTCCCTTGCACGCCGGAGCCTTGCGCTACTTCCGTGCCAAGGGCATTCCCGTACCGGCACGTCTGGTACCGCCTGAAGCCAAATAAGGGTGGGGGAAACCGTGACGACGACCGCCGCCGGAAATGCCGCACCGCCTGAACCTGTCGTAGAGCAGCCCGCATGGGTCCGACACATTACACTCGTGTTGTCCCTCGGGCTGTTCGGATTCATCCTCTATACCGCTCTCAGGGGTGAGTTTGCCAGCGACATTCAGCGTGGGCTTCCGTTCGCGGTCATCACCGTCCTGATCCTGCTGCGTTTTCCCATCGTCAGCGGTGCGCGCTGGTTGCGCATCATTGACCTGGTGCTCATGGTCGGGGCGGTATATGCCGTTTCCTACGTAAGCATCAACGGCGAAGTGATCGCGAGACGTATCGGTCGGCTCAATCCGGAAGACGTCGCGGCCTCGTTGATCGGCATCTTCGTTCTGTTCGAGATCGCGCGTCGAACCATCGGACTGGTATTGCCGGCGCTTGCCCTGTTTTTCTTTGCCTACGCGGCTTATGGCAATTTCCTGCCCGAGTCGTTTGCCGTATCGGGCGCATCGCTGCAACGTGTCGCACTGGCCAGTTGGGTCGGCAGCGATGGCATATTCGGTGTCGCGTTCGGTGTCATGGTGGGCGTGATTTATATCTACATGCTGCTCGGCGCCTTGATGGAACGCAGTGGCGGCACGCATGCGCTGGTCCACCTTGCGCATCAGCTTACGCGCAGTTCGCGCAGCGGTGCGGGCATGACAACAGTGGTCAGTTCCGGCCTGTTCGGCATGGCCTCCGGCAGCGGCGTGGCCGATGTGGTGGCCGTCGGCAACGCCAATATCCCGGCGATGAAACAGGCCGGATATAGCGCACCGTTTGCCGCCGGTGTTCAGGCGCTCTCGTCGATAGGCGCGCAGGTCATGCCGCCAATCATGGGTTCGTCGGCCTTCATTATGGCGGAACTGACGGGCACGCCGTATGCAAAGATCGCCATGATGGCGATCATCCCTGCTGTCCTATATTATCTGTGCGTCGCGGCCGCGGTCTATTTCGAAGCGCGGCGCCTCAACCTGACTGGGGGCGGCTCACCACCCTTGCCGCTCACTCTGTTCGAAACCGCCATCGGCATCGTTCCATTAGCGGTGCTGATCTGGCTCCTTGTCAATGGCATGAGTCCGTCGCAAGCCGGCTTTTATGCCATCGGCACGGTGCTCGTAATTGCACTTCTGCGCCGCAATGTCGACCTGTCGCCGGGAAAATTGTTGCATGCGGTGGTCGCGGGAACCGTCAACTCGTTGCCCCTCTGGTCGGCAACCGCGCTGATCGGACTGATTGTTGCGGCAGTGACCTTGACGGGACTCACCCACGACATCAGCATCGCCGTGCTGGCCTTGTCGAAAAATTCCCTGTTGCTCGCCTTGATCGTCATCATGATCGCTTCGATCATACTCGGCACCGCCTTGCCGACGATCGCTGCCTATTTGCTACTGGTGGTCATGGTCGCACCTGCGCTGACCGATCTGGGTGTGCCGCTGGTCATCGCGCATTTCTTCATCTTTTACTACGGCGTGACCTCCGATCTGACGCCACCCACGGCACTTGCGCCGCTGACCGCCTCGGTCATCGCGCAAGCGGATTTCTGGCAAACCTGCTGGCACACGATGCGTATCGGCTTGCCAATTTTCGTGCTGCCGTTCACCTTCGTCTACCAGCCGGCATTGTTGCTGATTGGTCCGGTCGACCAGATCATAACCGCCAGCCTGAGTTGCGCGCTCGCGATCATCGCCTTCGCGGGGGGCACCACGGGCTATTTCGCGAGCCATCTGGGAACGCTGGGTCGCATCCTGCTGCTGGTGGCCGGTATCGCGCTGGTATCGCCGAACCATATCGCCGAAGTAGCCGGTCTTGCGGTCATGGTGGCGGTCTGGATGATGCAGCGCTTCGCGCCCACGGCCTCGCGTGCTTTGCACGTCTGATCGTTAACTACCAATTCAGGTCACGGTCCGTAATGCGACGGGCATCGCAGAAGTAAAGTTCATGATGTCCATTGCAACACGTTTGAAACCGCTGCAAGGCAAGACGGCATTGATCACGGGATCGGGCCGCAACATCGGACGGGGCATGGCGCTGGCATTTGCCGAGGCCGGTGCCAATGTCGTAGTTAACGGACACGGCAATGAGGCGGCCGTTCAGGCCGTGGTTGCCGAGGTCCGCGAGCACGGCGTGCACGCACTTGGCGTCATGGCCGATGTCTCACAGCACGAGGCCGTGACCAGAATGGTGCGCGAGGCGGAGGCGCAGGTCGGCGGCATCGATATTGCCGTCAGCAATGTCGGCGTGCGCGATACGCGGCCCTTGTTGGACATCACTCCCGAGTTATGGAATCAAGTGCTGGGCACCAACCTCAGTTCCGCCTTTTATCTCGCCCGCGCCGTCTTGCCCGGCATGAAGGAACGCGGTTGGGGACGCATCATCCACATGGCGGGCCGGACGGCGTTTTACCCCAAGGCAGAACGCGCGCACGTGGCATCGAGCAAGGCCGCGTTGCATGCCCTTGCCAAGGTGATT
>Ga0105050_10009251_pt1 | contig 11079 bp, 12 predicted proteins | sample FRY01_FD_78088 | JGI IMG/M metagenome (GOLD analysis project Ga0105050, IMG submission 78088) | Freshwater microbial communities from Lake Fryxell liftoff mats and glacier meltwater in Antarctica - FRY-01 | ecosystem: Environmental > Aquatic > Freshwater > Ice > Glacier meltwater ... | reverse complement strand
GTGCCCTTGATCTGCCCGGCTATGATCAACAACGGCGCCAGTATCAGGCCTGCGCCTGGTTGCCGACCAAATGGGACTGGATCGACCCGATGAAGGACGCGTCCGCAGAGATCCTGCAGATCGAGTCCGGGCTGAAATCCCGCACCCAAGCGATCTCCGAGCGTGGCTATGACGCCGAACAGGTCGACCGCGAAATCGCCGCTGAACGCAAACGCGAATTGGCGCTGGGCCTCGACTTCCGCCGTCCGGGATCCCCGGCGCAAGGGCCTGGCGCGGCCAAGGGTAATGGCGACTGTCCAGTGTGATCCTGACCCCGCATATTGCCGGCACGACGGAGGAAAGCATGTGGCGGATGGGGATGGGAGCCGCACACGAGGCGCTGCGGGTGTTGGACGATGACCTGCCGGTGAACCTGTGCAACCCCAGCGTGCTGCCCGCCTACCGGTGCCGGTTCCCTGGAACGCTGCCCGGGTAAAATTCTTCGCACGAAGAATTTTGGTATCGCAAAATCCGTTCCAGAAAAGCGCCTAAAACTTTTCGTACGAAAAGTTTTAGTGAATCACCCGCCATGCCGAAGGCTGCGGCCTGTCGTCTGATCGAACATCACCACCTTGCCAGGATTCCAGCCAAAGCGCAACGTTTCGCCCGCAGTCACACGTACCGTCACCGGCACGGTGGCGCGGAGCGCGTAGGCACCGGCCTGAAGCGTCACGATCTTTTCCACTCCGTGATTTTCTACATCCGTCACCCGCGCCTCGGCATCCGCGCCGCCGACGATCACCAGATCCTCAGGCCTTATGCCAAAGATCATCGGGCGATCCACAGCGCCCTCCAGCGGCAACGTCACGCCCCGCCCCATCACTGCCTGCCCTTTCTGCGCCAACCCCGGCAGCAGGTTCATCGCAGGCGACCCCACAGCCCTTGCCACGAAGGTGTTGACGGGATTGGTATATATCTCGTGCGGGGTGCCGACCTGCACCAGCGCGCCCTTGTTGAGCACACCGATCCGGTCGCCCAGGCTCATCGCCTCGACCTGATCGTGGGTTACGAACAGAAACGTCTCGCCGAGGTTCATTTGCAGGTCTTTCAACTCTGCCCGCAACGCCTCGCGTAGTTTGGCGTCCAGTGCCGACAGTGGTTCGTCCATCAAAAACACTTTCGGCGTCCGCACGATGGCGCGCCCGATCGACACCCGCTGCATTTCCCCGCCCGACAGGCGATCCGTCTTGCGGTCCAGCAGATGTTCAATGTGCAGGGTCTTGGCCACCCGCGCGACCCGCGCGGCGATCTCTTGCGGCGTTGCAGGCCGGATTGGCGATTTCAGCGGAAATTCAAGGTTCTGCCGCACGGTGTAACGTGGATAAAGCGAGTATTGCTGCAACACCAGCGCCACATCGCGTGCCGCAGCGCCCCAGCCGGTTACATCCTGTCCGTCGATGAAAACGCGGCCTTGGGTCGGCTTTTCCAGCCCCGCGATCAGCCGCAAAGTCGTGGTTTTCCCCGCCCCGGTTTCCCCCAACAGCACGAAAAACTGCCCGTCGGCAATTTCAAGGCTCAGGTCGGCAAGCGCCCTCGCCTCGCCAAAGATCTTGGTCACACCTCTCAGTTCGATATGTGCCATCAGAGCCTGATCCCAAAGGTGTTGCCGCTGGCAGCGTCGAACAGATGCGCCCGTGTCGGGTCAAGATGCACCCACAGCGGCGTACCGGGTTTTGGCACGAAACCGGCACGGGTCCGGGCACGCATCGTCGCCCCGCCGATGCGAAAATCCACGATGTCATGCGACCCGAGCGGCTCGATGATATGCGCATCCGACGAAACCCAGCCGGGCCGGGGTTCCAGCGCCAGTTCCACCGCCTCCGGCCTTATACCAAGCGTCAGCGGCTTGCCGGCACCGCCTTTCGCTGCCAATTGCCCGATGATCGCCCCTGGCATGGCAAAACCGGCCGTCGCGCCGACCACGGTCATGCTTGCCCCGCTGCCCGTTTCCGCCCCATCGGCCACGTTCATCACCGGCGAGCCTACAAACTGCGCCACGAACAGGTTGACCGGATTTGCGTAAACCTCTTCGGGTGTGCCCACCTGTTGCAATACGCCCGCATGCATCACCACGATCCGGTCGGCCAGCGCCATCGCCTCGATCTGGTCATGGGTGACATAAATCGTCGTCGATCCCTGTTCGACATGCAGGCGCTTCAATTCCACCCGCATCTCCTCGCGCAGTTTGGCGTCAAGCGAACCGATAGGTTCATCCATCAGCATCGCCTTCGGGTTCCTGACCAGCGCCCGCCCGATGGCCACCCGTTGCAGATCGCCCCCGACAAGGCCGATGGGCGGCGGTTCAGCAGGCCGCCGATCTGCAACACATCCGCCACGCGGCGCACGGTCCGGTCCACCTCGGACTTGGGCGTCCTTACGGCGCGCAGCGGGAAAGCCATATTTTCAAACACCGTCAGGTGCGGATACAGCGCGAAATTCTGGAACACGAAGGCCACATCGCGGGCTTCGGGTCTGGTCATTTGCACAGGTGTGCCGCCAATCAGTATTTCGCCCGAGTCAATCGTCTCAAGCCCCGCAATCGCGCGCAGTGTTGTGGTTTTGCCGCAGCCGGACTGACCCAGAAAAACCACGAATTCCGTATCTTCCACCGCAAGGCTCACGTTCTTTATAACATGAAATGCGCCAAAATGCTTGTTGATGCCGCACAATTCGATCTGGGTCATGGGTCGGCCTTTGGCGCGGGGATCTTGGTGGTAATCATGAAGGACACCAGCCCCACGATGATGATGGTCAAACCGTAGCGGTGCAGCGGCTCGACCCAGGGCTGGCACAGCGCAATGATGCCGAAGATCATGAGCGTTTGCGCGCCGGGGATCAGCCAGCGCTGGTTTATCGCTCGAAATCTCATGTGCGGCCCCTCATTTGCGAATGGCTCCGAAACTCATGCCGCGCAGCAGGTGATTGCGCAGAAGGAAGGTGAAAATGGCGACGGGCAGCAAAAACAGGAAGGTGCCCGCCGCAATCACCGTCCAGTCGGGCAGGCCCGAACCGACCTGCGAAGGGATGAAGGGCGGCGCCGTCTGCGCCCGCCGGTTGGTCATGATCAGGGCAAAGGCATATTCGTTCCATGCGGTGATGAAACAGAACACGGCGGTCGCGGCGATGCCGGTGGCGGCCTCGGGCAGCACAATCTTGAAGAACGCCTGCATCCGGGTGTATCCGTCGACCAGCGCCGCATCCTCATATTCCTTCGGAATTTCGTCGATGAAACCCTTCATCAGCCAAACCGAAAAACTGAGGTTGAAGGCGGTATAAAGGATAATCAATCCCAGATACGTGTCGTTCAGCCCCACCACCCGGTACATCAGAAACATCGGAATGGCGACCACGACGGGCGGCAGCATCCGGGTGGACAGGATGAAGAACAGCCAGTCATCCTCGCCCTTCACCTTGAATCGGGAAAATCCGTAGGCGGTTATTGTGCCCATGCTGACGGCCAGCACCGTGGATGTGACAACCACGATCAGCGAGTTCAAAAAACGGCTGGGATAGCCCGATGGCTGCACCACGCCTTTGCCGGACCGCACGACCTTTTCGCCACCGTCAAACACTGTCTGCTCCCACCACAGGGCAGCATTATAGACCTCCTCCGAAGGCGGAGCGCGCAACTGGCTGCGCTTGGTGAACAGCTTCACGAAGGGCGAGATTTCCGGCTCGAACAGCACCGTGGGCGGCACTGTGGTCGCCAGATTGCGCGGTTTGAACGCGGTGGCAGTGATCCAGAAAATCGGGGCGAGCATGATCACCAGGATCCCCAGAACCGCCACAATGGACAGGCGGTGGCGGATAACCTCACCCGCAGTGCGAACGGCGGCCATCCTAGCGTTCCTTCACTTTGCAATGTCCGGGTCCGCCAGCCATTCGAAATTTCCCAGGCCGAAGGCATAGTTGATGATGCCGAAGTTCGGGTCATACAGCAGCTTCCAGAACAGCCCCACCACCGCCATCGACAGCATCATGGGCAACATCAGCAGCGTCGTCAGAAGCCCCTTGAACGGGATCTCGCGGTTGAGGAGCATCGCAAGACCAAACCCCACCACTACCTGACCGGTCACCGAAACGATCACATATTTCGCGGTGATGGTGAAATTCTTCCAGATGAACGGATCCGACAGCCGTGTGCGGTAATTGTCCAGCCCCACAAAGTTCGCCGGTTCATTGGTCGAAGCGCGAAAATCGGTGAAACTGTAACCCAGCGAATACAGCAGAGGAAAGATGTTGAAAACGATCAGGAAAACGATCGTGGGGATAATAAACCAATTGCGGATTGCAATGTCGCTCAGGCCGCGCGCACGGGGTGCGGAACTGTTCGCGGGGGCCTGTGCCAGCGTTCGGGTTGCCACATCGGCCTCCGGGAGTGCAGAAAGGGTGGAAATAGAGAGAGGCGTGTCCGCCTCTCTCGCGGGTCATGAAATCACGGGTGGCGGGCTATTGGCCCCGGCTTTGGCCGCATGCGGGTTGGTGGCTTCGTTCAGCAGCGCCGGGAAGAAGGCGAAATAGTTCATCGACATGGCCGCAAGACCCTCGGTGATCGCCTGATTGTTTTCCACGAAGAAAGTCTTGGCCCAGCCGGGGGGCGTAAAGCCATAAAGCTCGCGGTAAGCATCCAGCGCCGCCACGGCCTTCGGGCCATTGATGAAGCCATCCACCTTGTAGGTTTCCGGATCGCCCAATTCGCCGCCAAACGAAAACAGCGCATTCTCGAACCCCATGGCCATCGCGTCGTAAGAGTTGTCGGTGTAAATTGCGATGCCGTAACGCTTTTCGTCCGGGCGGTGGAAGAATTCGGCAATGTCGCGCAACTGTTTCCAGTCGGCAGGCGGCGCGAGATCGTAGCCATACCTGGCCTTGAACGCCTCCATTTCAGCCGGGTCTTCGAACCAGTCCTTGCGGTAGGACCAGCCGACGGCATCACCTTCCGCCGGAATAGCCCAGAATTTGCCAGAGTTGCCGGGGTATTCGGCGTAATATTTGACGGTGGCGGGCGCCATGATGTCGCCCACCTTGTTGTCGTTGAAGAACTAGGTCAGATCGACGTAATGTCCGCCCTCCGAACGCGGCGCCGAGCCATTGGCTGTCGCCCACGATCATGTCGTAAGCCGACCCCTTGGCGTTGAATTCGGTGAAGGCCTTGGTCTGAAAATCTGACCAAGGCGTCGTTTCGACCGTTTCCATGACGCCGGTTTCCGCCTCGTATTCATTCACCAGCTCTTGCAGATAGTTCGCCGGATCCCATTTCCGCCCAGAAGATCGTAAGTTCCTGAGCAACGGCGGATGACGCCACGACCGACAGTCCGAATACCGGCAAAGATACCGGTCATTTTACCGCGCATAATTGTTCCTCCCATTCATGCACACCACGAAAGGACACTGCCTGTTTCTTTTGGGTGGCTTTTGTCCGGCACTCTCAACTGGTATTACCAAACGAAGAAGCCCTTCAAGACCATTGTTTCGCAGGCAGCGTCGGCCAAAGCGACCAATGGGGGGTAAAATTTTTCACAAAATCTACTTATTTCGCTTGGAATCATGTTCTTCCCGGTATCGCCCCCGGCGTGGCGGGCGTGAGCCAGCGTCAAGCGTATTGCAAAACTGGTCGAACCAGATAGGCTGCAAGGCCGCGGGCTATTGCAGCCCTGAGCATGCCACAGCAGGCAAGGGGCCAGGCGACGATGCGCATCTATGCCGTGGGCACCGCCGATACCAAGGGCGAGGAGCTGGCCTATCTTGCCGCCCTGTTGCGCGACCGTCATGGTCCGGTCTGCACCGTGGATCTGGGCATCCGCGCGCCGCAGATTTTCTGCGATGTAACAAATACGCAGGTGGCAGGGCACTTTGCGGAGTGTGCGGTGCTTGACTGCAACGACCGCGGGCTCGCGGTGGCCGCGATGGGGACCGCCTTTGCCCGCTTCATCGCCGGGCGCGAAGATGTGGCCGGTGTGATCGGGATCGGCGGCGGCGGTGGCACCGCGATGATTTGCGAAGGGATGCGCAGCCTGCCCTACGGTCTGCCCAAGATCATCGTATCGACCATGGCCTCCGGCGATACCGCGCCCTACATCGGCATGTCCGACATCATCATGATCCCCGCTGTCACCGATCTTGCGGGCCTCAACTGCCTGTCCCGCGTGATCCTGTCCAACGCTGCCGAAGCGATGGCCGGAATGGCCGCACACCCTGCCACGAAGGTCACAGGCAGGCCCGCCATCGGCCTGACCATGTTCGGCGTCACCACCCCCTGCGTTACTGCCATAGCCGCCGCCCTGCGCGACAGCCACGACTGCATGGTATTTCACGCCACAGGCACCGGCGGGCGCACGATGGAAAAGCTTGCGGACAGCGGCCTGCTGACGGGCTTCATCGACATCACGACCACCGAGGTTGCCGACCTGCTGTGCGGCGGTGTCCTCGCCTGTTCGCCGGATCGTTTCGGTGCGGTTGCGCGCACGGGGTTGCCTTGGGTCGGGTCGCTCGGTGCGCTGGACATGGTGAATTTCGGCGCGCCGGAATCCGTTCCCGCACAGCATGCGGCGCGCCTGTTCTACCGCCATAACCCGCAGGTCACCCTGATGCGGACCACCCCTGCCGAAAGTGCTGCCATCGGCCAGTGGATCGCGGAACGGCTGAACCTGTGCGAAGGTCCGGTTCATCTGCTGATCCCCGAAGGCGGGCTTTCCGCGCTGGATACCCCCGGCGGCCCGTTCCACGACCCGGCCGCAAATACCGCGCTGTTCGGCGCCCTTGAAACCACGTTGCGCCCTGCATCCAACCGCCGCATCACCCGCCTGCCGCATCACATCAACGACACCGCCTTTGCCGCCGCTGCCGTTGCCGCCTACAACGCCCTGACCTGAGGTTCCCATGCCCGCCATTCCCCGCGCCACCATCCTGCAACGCCTGAACGGCCTGATCGACGAAGGCACCGCCATTATCGGAGGCGGGGCAGGCACCGGGCTTTCCGCCAAATCGGAAGAGGCCGGCGGCATCGACCTGATCATCATCTACAACTCCGGCCGCTACCGCATGGCGGGGCGGGGTTCGGCCTCGGGGCTGCTCGCTTACGGAAATGCCAACGAGATCGTGAAGGACATGGCGGTCGAGGTGCTGCCGGTGGTGCGCCACACGCCCGTGCTGGCCGGCGTGAACGGCACCGACCCTTTCATCCTGATGGAACCTTTCCTGAAGGATCTGAAAGCCATGGGCTTTTCGGGTGTGCAGAACTTCCCCACCATCGGATTGTTCGACGGCGCGATGCGGCAAAGCTTCGAGGAAACCGGCATGGGTTACGGGCTGGAAGTGGAGATGATCGCCGCCGCCCATGCGCTGGACCTGCTGACCACGCCCTATGTGTTCAACGCGGAGGAAGCGGTGGCGATGACCCGCGCCGGGGCCGATATCATCGTGGCGCATATGGGGGTGACGACCGGCGGGGCCATCGGGGCCACATCGGCAAAAACGCTGGACGATTGCGTGGCCGAGGTTGACGCCATCGCCGCCGCCGCCCGTGCGGTGCGGGACGATGTGATCGTGCTGTGCCACGGCGGGCCGATCGCCATGCCCGACGATGCCCGGCATATGCTGGAGCGTTGCAAAACCTGCCACGGCTTTTACGGCGCGTCCAGCATGGAACGCCTGCCGGTGGAAACCGCCATTGCCGCCCAGACCCGCGCTTTCAAGGCGCTTCCCACCCGCAAAGGCCGAAACCCATAAGCAACCCGGCCGGTTTCATTCGCCCCGTATCAGGTATCGGCGTTCGGTCCGGCCGGGGGCAACCGGCCCTGACCGTCGGGCCGGAGGTGAACGCGGGCAAAAGCGTTTTCCGGTGGCATCGTCCCCCTGCAACCGGGCGGCGGGCACAGCCGCCACAACCATCCCAGCGCGGAGGAGATCATTCTGGTTCTGTCCGGCACAGGCCGCCAGATGGTCGAGGATGAAGCGGGAAGCCCGGTGGAAAAGGATGTAGGCCCGGCTGCACGATCTATGTGCCCGACAGCCGTTATCTCGCCACGCTGAACACCGGCACCGTGCCGATGACGCTGTTTGTGGTCTATTCCCCGGCCGGGCCGGAACTGGCGTTGCGCGCGCTGCCGGATTTCGGGTTGCTGCCACCGGGGGCGGTGCAAGGCGCGCAGTGAAAGATCCGGTGACGCAACAGTATAAGCAACTCATTTCCTTGCCTTGGCAAACCGGAACGCACGCAGCAACACAGGGCAGAGAGTCCGGCAAGAAATTACTCAGACCACCCCGCCCCGGTTCCAGCCACGGCCCCGGTCCCCGAACATCTCATGGCCGGTGGCGGTGACGGCTAGCGTATCTTCGAGCTTCAGAAAACCCCGCGCCGGGTGCAGCATCGTGGTTTCTACCGAGATCACCATCCCCGCCTCCAGCGGGCGAAGCGCATCCACGCCTTCGTAAGCCACCGGGTGGTTGGTCATCAGGAACGGCACCTCATGGCTGATCAGCCCCATGCCATGCGCAAAGAAATCGGTATAAGGGGCCATGGGCATGGCGTGCAGCACCGCTTCGGCGGCGGCGATCATCTGCCCGCCCGGAAGCCCCGGTTTCACATGCGCAAAGGCCGCCTGCTGCACCTCGTCGATTGCCGCCAGCAGATCCTGCAACTCGGCATCCGGTTCGCCCAGCAGGCCCATGCGGCAGAGGTCGCCGATATAGCCGTGCCAGTTGCCACCGGAATCGACCGACAGCACCTCGCCCGGTTGCCAGGCCTGATCCGACGCCGCGCGGTTGTGGCTGGCCCCCAGCGTCAGCAGGCAATAATCGAAATGCAGACCGCGCCGGGTTTCCTGCTGGCGCAGCTCCTCGATGATGCGGGTCTTGGTCCAGCCTGCATCCGCCGCCGCAATCGTGGCCATCATCGCATCGGTGATCAGTTCGGACGCCTGCTGCAACAGGCCCAGTTCGGCGGGCGTCTTGATCGCGCGCATCTGTTCCAGCATGCCCGTCGCATCGGTCAGACCGGGACAGGAGGCCGCCAGCACCTGCCAGGCGTTGACCGGCAGGAACGATGGCTCGATCCCGATGCGCAGACCGGTCGCACCGATATGCGCCAGATGCTTCACCGCCAAAGTCGCCGCATCGACGCTGCCCCAGGTTGCGGGCAGCACGGCCGGCGTCCAGAACGGATGGTTGGCATGTTCCGCCCCTTCCATCCGGTTGCCGATATAGGCTGCATGTTCCGGCAGGCCGCGCCGGTAGATCACCACCGGCAAATAGCGGCTGTGCCCGATGGCATCCATCGCGGCGAAAAAGATAAAGCGGTAACCGCCCAACAGATACTGCACATTGTGCTTGGAGGTCGCCACCAGCACATCCAGCCCGGCCGCCTCCATCATCCGGTCGATCCGGCCAAGATCGGGGGCAACAAGGTCTGGCCGGACAAGATCGGTGCGGATCGGGGGCATGGCGGCGGACCTTGGTTGCTGCGCGATTGGGTTGCATGAAACACGATTTGCTGCACAAGGCCAAGTGGTATTACCAGATGGCGCATTCACGCGCGCGGGCCGTGATCCGGTCAATGCAGCAGCTTGCTGACCCCCGGGCACGCCTGTTTTCGGCATTCCCACAGCCGTTGCCACGGTTCCTGCGCTGCACTCTGCCACCGTTTCGGCCACAGGACGCCGCATTCCGCCGCTTGCGGGCACCTGCTTCATGGTCGCGACGCAGTCTGCCACAAAAATGATTTGGCAGGCCGGTTCCGTGTGCACTTGGCGCACGCAAAAGGCAGCGTCAAAGCTGGATCGCCGCACGATCCGGCTCTGTCGAGGCGTTCGGATCAAGGTGCCACATTACCAATTGCCCACGTTGCCTGACAGGTTCCCGATCCGGCCCGCATTTTCCCCGACAGGTCTGCATTCAGGGGCAAATCGGTGCAAGGGCAACGCGACATCGGGGCGGAACGGAACAAAGCCGCCGCGCCGTTTTGCCTCGGTCGCTCAATGCGTCCGGGAATTGACCCGTATTTGCCGGAAATCCGGCCTACCAGCGCACCATTCCGGCATCGACGTTGACGGTCTGGCCCGTCATCCATTCGGCATCGTCGGACGCAAGGAACGACACGACCGAGGCGATATGCGAAGGCTGGCCCTTGCCCGGCATCGCCTGCAGCATGCCGACGAAATCGAAGGCGCCGTTGTGCGGGCTGGCCTTGACGCCTTCGGATTCGACCAGACCCGGCGACAGCGCATTGACGGCGATGCCGTATTTGCCGACCTCGGTCGCCAAAGCCCGCGTAAAACCGATGACGCCGCCCTTCGACGCGACATAGGCCGCCATGTTGGGGGTGCCGGCAAAAAAGGTGTTCGAGGCGATGTTGATGATCCGGCCACGGCGACCGGCGGCGCGCATCATGTCGGTGGCCTTGCGGCAGGTCAGGAACACGCTGGTCAGGTTCGTGTCGATGATGCGGTGCCAATGGTCGAGATCCACGTCGTCCCAGGCGATGAAGGGCACGATGGCGGCGTTGTTGACAAGGATGTCGATGGCACCGTCGCGCGCGGCACCGGTCAGCATGGCGTTGACCGAACCCGGGTCTGAAACATCGCACGCCACAGCGACCGCGCCATGGCCGACAGCCGCCGCCGCGGCCTTCACTCCGGCTTCGTTGATGTCGGCCAGAACGACATGCGCGCCGTCCTCGGCCAGTCGTTGCGCGATGGCGCGTCCGATGCCCTGTGCCGCACCGGTGACTACCGCCGTGCGGCCCGCAAGTTTCCCGCTCATGTCTTTGCTCCCCTGTTCCTGAATGGTCCGGTCATGGCCTGATCAGCCTGCGTCGATCCGGGCGAGCGCGGCGGCCATCCCTGCGCCTGCATCCACCTTGGCACCCAAAGCCGCCAGCGTGCCTCCGAGTGCAGCGATGGCCACCAGCGCATACATCGGCTGCGCCGTTGTCCCCATGTGGCCGATGCGGACCAGCTTTCCCAGCGTCTCGCCCCGGCCCGACGACAGGCTGACGCCATACCTTGCCCGCACCTCGGTCAGCACACGGGCGGCATCCACACC
>Ga0105050_10009250_pt1 | contig 11079 bp, 9 predicted proteins | sample FRY01_FD_78088 | JGI IMG/M metagenome (GOLD analysis project Ga0105050, IMG submission 78088) | Freshwater microbial communities from Lake Fryxell liftoff mats and glacier meltwater in Antarctica - FRY-01 | ecosystem: Environmental > Aquatic > Freshwater > Ice > Glacier meltwater ... | reverse complement strand
GTCTTGTTGCTAGTATACAGATGTCTACCAATGATATGGTGCGGGTGGGCGACTGGATTGAAATGCCAAAGTTTAATGCTGATGGTGATGTGCTAGCAATCAATCTCAATACGGTAAAAGTCCAGAATTTTGATAAAACCATCACCACCATTCCAACGTATTATTTTGTTACAGATAGTTTTAAAAATTGGCGAGGAATGGTTCATAGTGGCGGTAGGAGGATTAAGCGTTCTATTTTTGTGGACACCAATTCTATTCGTTTTGTTGATTCCGAAACAAGAGTGGAATTAAAAAAGATTCACCTCATCAAAAACTTTATAGCCAAGAGACAAGACGAAATAGAGGCTTTTAATAGTAAACATACTATTGACACTTCGGTTTTGATTAACGGAAGAAGATTGACTAACATTGGTGTTTTTAGAAACTATATTGAGCTGTATCTTAAATCACATCCTAGCATAAAAAAAGATATGACCGTTATGGTTCGACAGATGGCTTCAGAAGACAAAGGAATTCCGTTAGAAATTTACTGTTTTACGAATACTACAGAGTGGTTGAATTATGAAAGTATACAGTCTGATATTTTTGACCATTTGTTCTCGGCGGCAAGTTATTTTGATATTAATTTGTTTCAACAACCCAGTGGTAAAGATATTTCAACCGCAATTCACCATTTACAAAATGAGGCAAGTGTGAATTAAGTTATAGTTTTTATTGTTAAAATAAAAGATGACATCAATTTAGTGACGCAATTCCTCTCTAACAATCGTGAACCACAAACTTTAAATGCCCTTAATTGCTTAAATGAATTTTTAAAAAATAACTAAAATAAAATTTATTATGAACACAACACAAGTAAAAGCATTTGGAACAGAAGCGGCCGACGCTGATTTAAAAGAATTACAAATTAATCGAAGAGAAGTTAACGCAAAAGATATTGAAATTGATATTTTATATTGCGGTGTTTGTCATTCAGATTTACACACAGCCAAAAATGACTGGGGATTTACATCATATCCTGCCGTTCCCGGTCATGAAATTGTGGGCAAAATTACAAAAGTAGGAAGCGAGGTTACCCAATTTAAAGTTGGTGATATTGCGGCTGTTGGTTGTTTGGTTGATTCGTGTAGAACTTGCAGCAGTTGTGCACAAGACTTGGAACAATACTGCTTGAACGGTTGGGTTGGAACGTACAATGGCGAAGACAAACATCTAGGAGGAATGACTTTTGGTGGTTATTCTGAAAAAGTGGTGGTCGATGAGCATTTTGTTTTGAAAGTCCCTTCTAATTTAGATTTGGCAGCTGTTGCCCCGTTACTTTGTGCCGGAATCACAACTTGGTCGCCACTTCGACATTGGAATGTTACCAAAGGGAGTAAAGTGGCTGTTGTTGGTTTAGGCGGATTAGGTCACATGGCGATTAAACTTGCAAAAGGTTTAGGAGCAGAAGTAACCCTTTTTTCAAGAACACCAGAGAAAGAAAAAGATGCATTGGATTTGGGAACCGATGCGGTTATTATTTCAACGGATGAAAATCAAATGAATTCGGTAGCTGGTAAATTTGATTTGATTATTGACACCGTTCCTTATGTTCACGATGTTAATTCATATATTACGACGCTAAATTTAAGTGGTACTTTGGTTTTAGTTGGATATTTAGGTGGATTAGAACCAATATTAAATACCGTTCCTATGGTTATGGGACGAAAATCGGTGGCAGGTTCTTTGATTGGTGGAATTGCCGAAACCCAAGAAATGCTAGATTTCTGTGGAAAACACAATATTGTTTCTGAAATTGAAATCATCAAAATGCAAGACATCAATACGGCCTATGAACGAATGATTAAAAGTGATGTAAAATACCGATTTGTAATTGATATGACTTCGTTATAATACCATTTTGAAGTAAAAAAAATCCCAAATCTTTATTTTAATTGATTTGGGATTTTTTAATTTTATTTAGCAACAGCATCAATACTTTCCGTTTAGTAATTCGCCACCAATACTCGATTTTGCTTCGATTCCTAATTTTTTCATCATTTCATACGTCGTACAAACGGCCGCAGAAGTTACTGGAATTCCACATTCTTTTTGAATCAAATCAATCGCTTCCAAGGAAGGCATTTGCACACAAGCCGAAACGACCAAAACATCGACATCGGTTAAATCTAACTGTTTATAAATTTCCAATAAATTCATCGGATTTTGAGCTGCGACTTCTAAATTATCTGGAATTTCTAACGCGATACTTTCCTTCACTTTGATGCCTTGGTGTTCGATATAATCCACGACCATATTGGTTAACGGTCGCACATACGGCGTGATAATTGAGATTTGTGTCGCACCTAAAACCTTCAATCCGTTAATCAATGCTCCAGCTGATGTGACGATTGGAGTAGGGAAGTCGTTTGCTACCGTTTCCTGATGTAAATTCACTTCGGAAACACAATGATAACCGCGACCCATACTCATAATGGCAACTAAACAGGCGTAACCCATTACATCGACATGCGCATCCGATAACTCTTGGGCACATTTTAAACTCATCGCATCCATAGCTTCGAGTTCTTCTTTGGTCACTTTTTTCATTCGCATTCGACTGGAATGAAACGTAAAACGTTCGGGTAAAATGGTTTCCCGAGCTCTAAAAATGGCGGGGATTTCGGTTTCCATAGTTACGTTGGAAGAAGGGACGATTTGGCCTATTCTGTATTTCATATTTTAGATAGTTTACAGTCGCAGTCGCAGCTTGCAGTCTGTAAACTGAAAACTGCGACTGAATACTTTTTTTATATTTCCTTCACAGTATTTATTAACGTACCGATTCCTTCGACAGTAGCTTCCATCACGTCACCATTCTTCAACCATTCTTGCGGATTTCTTCCCGCACCAACTCCGGCTGGTGTTCCGGTTGCGATGATGTCGCCCGCTTCAATCGTGAAAACGGTACTTAAATCTTCTATCAAATCGTTGATGTTGAACAATAAAAATTTGGTATTGGAATTTTGCTTTTCAATGCCATTTACTTTTAAGGTTAAATTTAAATTGTGCGGATTTGAAAGTTCATCTTTGGTCACTAAATACGGCCCCATTGGAGCAAACGTATCTTGTCCTTTGGATACAATCCATTGCCCTTCACGACGACAATCGCGAGCAGAAATATCATTAATGACCGTATAACCAAACACATAATCTAAAGCATCCGCTTTGGTAACATATTTTCCTTTTTTGCCAATTACAACAGCCAATTCTACTTCCCAATCTAGTTGTTGTGTGAGTTTTGAATTTAAAATCACATTCGTATTTGTCGCCGTTACAGCCGTTGGCGGTTTAGAGAAAATAATCGGTTTTTGAGGAAGTTTTCCTGTCGTATCTAATGTTCTTGCACTTTCCGCGACATGTTCGGTATAATTTAATCCAATGCCGAAGATGTTTTTTCGCAGTTTTGGAATAGGAGCCAAAAGTTGAACTTCATTTAATTCATAGCTAATTTCTTCTAATTCAGAAGCCGGTGTTTCCTGAACTAATTCGGTTATCTCTTCAATAATTTCAAAACCCATATCAATTAAATCCAACATGGTTGTGGGTAATGGAAAATTGGATATTTCGCCAAAATCTTCCATGTCGATTACTAAATTGTTGTGTAAAAAACCTAACCGGGCTGCGGAATTTTCGTAAGTATAAGTAAGTAGTTTCATTTTTTAAAGTTGCTAAGTTTAGGACGTTCGTAAGAATTTAAAAATTAATTGGTAACTGTGATTTTGGTAATAGTTTCCTTTTTTTTCGACTTTACTTCAATTTCTCGGGAAGATGCATTTTTTAGAAGGAAACTAATGTTGATTAATTCGCACACATTCATTTCAGGTATATGAAAAGAATTAATACGAAGAATTTCGTCTCCATATTCAAATTTATCTTTAAACTTTTCATCCCAAACAAAACCAATAACGTATTTATCTTCAATGATAGTGGCTTGATAAACAGGTGGTTTTTTTTCTAAAACTATATTTTCTTCTGCTTCAAAATAGAATTTTTTATGTTTAAAATCAATAATAATATCTCCGTATTCCAAAAGTTCTAAACCTAACCTGGAGTTATTATCGTCTGTTGTATTGACAATCAGATTGTTAAAAATAGTATTTTGAATGTTGAAAGTAGGTATTCGCATTAGCGTTTGCTCTGATGCATCTGCAGGGCCAAAAATACCAATGCTTCCCGAACCTATACTTTTTGAAAGTTCCTCGAACACATTTTCTTTCGATAAGATTGCGTAAGTACGATTTGAAATATTAAAAAAACCACTCATGCCAGTGTCAATCAAAGCATATTCAATAACCTTGCTTTTTCCTTTTTCAGCATAATTTAGGGCTACATAAGGGGATTTTTGTTGTCCGACAAGCGTTAATTTGCTGGGTTTAGTTTTTGGGTTTAGTTTTTTGATGTGATTAGTAATAATTATTTTTTTATCTTTTAAACTAATTTTAATTACAGAATTATGAAATAAATTACTGCCAATTAAGCCATCAATTTTAAAACATTTCATGATGGAATGATTTTCTAAATCACTAACTAAAGCTACACTATTTAGAAATGTAACATTGCCCAATTTAATAGAATCAACCACAACCAATTCCATTTCGTTTATTTTATTATTAGCATCTGAAACACTTAATTTTCTGGATTTTTGCGAATTGATTTCATTATAAATTCTTTTAGAAATAACATTTGGTGCTCCCGTATCAAACAAAAATGAATATTCTTTGTTATTAATTTCTACAGAAAGAATCATTTTGTCGTTTACCACTTCGAAATTTATTTCTTGATAATACTCTTTTTGACTTGGATCTCCACTATCAAATTTTAATTTTTGTGCATATAATAGACTATGTAGCAGCACAAAAAACAGGGTTATCTTAAATTTTATCATTTATTTTAGCTTAATTATAACTATACTTAAATATTTTAAAGAATAGCTCTTTCTTGATACAATCCCAATTTTTCCATCACAGGTAAATCATTAAATGCAAATAAACAAGCATTTTCTGTTTGTGATAAATTGTGATGTTCATGAATTGCCCACGAAGGTACGCAGAAAATATCACGCTCAACCCAGTCAAATCGCTTTCCATCAATGATCGAATAGCCTTTTCCTTTGGCACATTGATAGACAAATGAGCCGGTATGTTGATGTGCTTTTCCTTTAAAACCGGCGGGTAATAACTGCATGGAAGCTCCCATTGTTTGCATTACATGGCCGCCCGTTAACGGATTAGAGTAGTTCATGAAAATTCCGTCAATCGGATTGATATCGCTTACTTTTTGCATTTCTAATAAAGTTGGATAAACTTTTGACCAGGAATATTTAAAAAGAGGCGAGTAGGGTTTATCCCAACTTTTATCGGCTGGAATTAAACCTGCACATCCATAGGCAATTGGCGAATAATTTATTGAAGCATTCAATTCTTGTTTGCCATCATAAACGGCATAATCATTTGCTTCTAACGCATTGACTAACGGAATATCTAAACCGTCTTGCCAAATACAGGTTTTTCCACCGGCATCTACACCATGTTCGTGCCAAGTGGAATTGGGTGTAATGACAAAATCGTTGACTTCCAACATGATTTTATTGCCATCTACAACGGTATAACCGCCTTCGCCTTCCATAATAAACCGCAAGGCCGAAGCACGATGCCGGTGAGCCGAAGTACTTTCGCCCGGACGAGTAACTTGAATTCCGGTATACAACCAGCCTACTGCAGCGGAAACATCTTTGCGGTTATCGTTTACCAAATAAACAACACGTCGGCCAGCTTGTTCTGGAGTAACTAATTCGGAGGATTTTAAGACTAAACTACGCAAGTCTTTATATTTCCATAACATGGGTATAGAAGAAGTTCGAGGTTGCCAAGGTTCAATTGCGTTCGCAACAGTCCATAAAGCACCGGCACCTAATGATTCTAATTCTTTATAATACGCTTCAAGTTCCGGAGAATCTTGTACGCGAGCTCTTCCGTATTGGTCGTCTGACTGGTTTTCGTTCATATTTTTGCTTTTTCTATTACCAACTCCGAAAGCGTTTTAATGGCTATCGGCGTTGGTCGTGTTTAATCGATTATAAATTTACTCATTTCATTTAAATTTTGATTCGTAGAATGATATAAAATAAAATCTTCTTTACTACCATACAAATCGTGAATTTCTTTGCGTTTTAATTTGGTTGGTTTACCAGAAACAATTGAATCATAGTATGACCAAGGATACAAATTCAGCTGCTTAACAAAACCGTATTGAACGGGATTGTTATGGATATAATTAATGACATTTTGCAAATAAACATCCAACGTAATTAATTTTCGTTCAAAAGGGCTTTCAAATAACCCTCCAGTTCTGTTAATTTTTTTATTAATAGCTTGCGTATAAGCATTAAATAAATCACTAAATTGTTTTGAAGAATCAAAAACTTTTGGTTTTTCTACAGTAGAATATTCTAGTTTAGAGGCTTCAATTTCATTTTCCAGTCTACTATATACTAACAAATGAAAATGGTTTTTTAATAAACACCATGCATAGGTATCTGCTATTGGTGAACTATATTTATCATACAACCTTAAGAAATGAACATAACTATCAGGGTCGAAAAACACATCAATACTATTATTTCCACGATTATAAATATGGTAATAATTGCCTTTTTCAAGTGGTATTGGTTTGTAATTTTTCATTCTTTTTGTTACTTCAACAACTCGGTAGAGTTTAAAACTCTATCGGAGTTGTTTACGTTTAAAAACTATCCTTTATTAAACTCCTCGTGACTATCGATAAACGTAATTTTTCGAGTAGGAGCAATGTTGACACGCAAATCAAAAATATCAAATCGGTTGTAATGTCCTAAAATATCATGCATTTGTTTAGGTTGAATGCATTTTTCTAAATCAATTTCGGCATAAACAATTCCTTCATCGTCAATTAAAGGTTCGCCCACAACCGCCCCATTTGGACCAATAATTCCTGAAAAAGCTGAGTTTTTTCGAGTTAATACTTCTTCTATATTTGGGACATCCTCTTTTAAAACTGCCATCATTTCTTTAGAAATAGTTGAACACGAAACTACAGTAAACAATTTCCCTTCAAAAGAATGTGCCGCTGCTCGAATTTTAATTGCTTCCGCCATATTATAATCAGCTGGAGCAACGGGCAGCGAAATATAATTGGCAATATGAATCAATTCACCTTGAGCCAGTAGCGTAAACCGAGCCAGCGTATTGGTATTTTCGCCACAAGCCAAAGTTCCGATTGGTCCAATTTCTGTATTGTATACTTTTAGAGAAGAACCATCGCCGCTTGTCCAAGTTAATTTTTCGGCCCACGTTGGAACTAATTTTCGATGCTTTCCGATTAATTTTCCTTGGTTGTCGATGATTAAATTCGTATTATAAATTTCGCCAAAACTATCGCCTCTTTCATTAATTCCAATAACAATATGCATATTAAAATCTCTTGCTGCTTGAAATAAGGGCTTCAAAGATTCATCATCCACGGCAACGGCACATTTGTATAATTGTTCATACCATTTACTGCCTTGAACGGGCGTCATTACCCAATTCCAATACGGATAACCTGCCACAAACACTTCTGGAAAAGCAATTAATTGAGCTCCGTGTTCACTCGCTTCTTTGATGAACGAAATCGCTTTTTCAATGGTTTTTTCAACGTTAAAATAAACGGGAGAAGTTTGAACGGCCGCGGCTTTGAATCTTGGAAAAGTCATAAGGAAAGTATTGAGATTGGAGTATTAAGATGGTAGCATATAATTTGAAATTTTTTCTTTCATTTCTTCTGAAAAAGGTTCAGCTTTAATTCCTTTTTTATCAGGATTTATCGATACGTTTACTAAGGTTACTTCGCCTTCCAGCACGGTTAATCCTGTTTCATTAAAAAACTGAAATCCGCAAAGCATGGAAGCAAAACCAAGGTCTTTTACCCATAATTTTTTGGTTAGCACTTCGCCTAATCGAGCCGCATTTTTAAATTGAATTTTTAAATCTACGGTCGGAATTCCGCTAGTTTCGTGCATTTTTGCAAATGGTCGATTGAGTGCTTCTTCAAACCAATCTTCAACTAAGTCATTGAGCATTTCTAAAAAACGTGGATAAAAAACAATGCCCGCATAGTCAATGTGTCTGAATTTTATTTTTTCTTGTTTGGTAAACATAATCATACTCTTTTTGTCTTATTACTTACTACTGCAATCTTACTACTATTTCAATTTAAATCGCTGTATTTTTCCTGTTTCCGTTTTTGGTAAAGTAGCTACAAAATAAATTACTCTTGGATATTTATAGGGAGCGGCTACTTCTTTAAACCAGTGTTGAATATGGTTTTTCATGTTATCTGTTGCTTTAGTTGAATCTTTCAATACAATATGAGCACAAACCAACATTCCTCGTTCGTTATCAGGCAGCCCAACTACGGCACATTCCAAAATTTCTTCGTGCGATAAAAGTACGGATTCTACTTCAATTGCCGCAATATTATACCCAGAAGATATAATCATATCGTCACCTCGAGCTACAAACCAAAAGTAACCGTCGTCATCTCGTTTAAAAATATCTCCGGTGATGTTCCAACCGTTTTGAACATATTCTTGCTGTTTTTCGATTCGACTAAGGTATTTACAACCCGTAATTCCGCGAACGGCTAATCGTCCAGGTTCGTTATTTGGACTTTCATTCCCTTCACTATTTAATATTTTAGCTTCGTAACCCGTAATGGCAACCCCCGTGGAACCAGGTTTCATATTTTGGTCGTTGGAAGAAATAAAAATATGCAACATTTCGGTCGCTCCAATCCCATCAATTATTTTTAATCCAGTAATTTCAAACCAATCTTCCCAAACTTTTAAAGGCAACGTTTCACCAGCAGAAACGCATTTTCGTAAGCTTGAAATGTCGTAGTCATTCACTTTGGTTGTTATAATACGCCAAGCGGTTGGAGCAGTTAAACAAATGGTAATACGGAAATCTTGTATGGCTTGAAGTAGTGCATCTGGCGTTGGTTTTTCGATTAAAAAAGTAGCAGCCCCAAAATACAACGGAAACAATACCAATCCGCCTAAACCAAAGGTGAAACCAAGTGGCGGGCTTCCTATGAAAATATCTTTGGACGTGGGTTGCAGTGAATAATTTGGAAAAGCTTCGCAAATATTTAATAAATCCTTGTGGAAGTGAGCCGTCATTTTTGGCAATCCTGTTGTTCCAGACGTAAATCCAATCAAAGCAATACTATCTCCTTTTGAGTGGAAATTAGTAAAGGTCTTGGGTTTGTTCATCATCAAACTTTCTAATTTAGAAGTGCCGCTTTCTGAGCCACAGAATTTGCTGACTCTCTTCAAAAAATCGGAATGAACAAGTTCTAGTTCTTCTTCTAAAGCAATGTCACAGAAAACATGTGAAATCTCAGCACAATCGATAATGGTAGTTAGTTCTTTGGAACGCAATAGCGGCATGGTTGCAACGACAATTCCACCCGCTTTTAAAATCCCAAACCACAAAGCGACCATCATTGGGTTATTTGCGGAACGAATTAAAACCCGATTTCCGGATTGCAAACCTAAATCGTTTACTAAAACATGTGCAATTTGATTTGCTTTTTCAAACAAATCGCAATACGACCATGTTTTTTTGAAGGTATAAAGACAAGGAGCATTGCCGTTTCCGTTTTCAATATGAAAATCTAAAAGACGTTCGACACAATTGAGCATTCCGTCTTGATACAAACTTTCTAAATAGAACGGTTGCAAATCTTTGCTAGGCAGTGCATCGTGAGCAAAATTATCTTGGTAGTGTTTCATTGCTATTCAATTAATTTTTGAATAATTTTAATAGAAGAAATTAATTTTTGATATTGACATTGCAATTGATATTGCTATTTCTTATTACTCTTCGGTTTCAACGTTTTCTTCATTCCTTCCATTTGTTTTCGTTCAGAAACTTTTAGCGGATACAAATGTGAACTTCCCATTTTGTATTGATTTGGAATATCTTTTGTTTGAACGTTTTCATACGCTTGAGCGGTTCTAACAAAATTAGCATCAGCTAATAAAGGTCGGCCTAATGCCACTAAATCTGCTCTTCCGTTTAAAATAATCGTATTAATTTGATCAATATCTTGAATATATCCTGTGGTAATCGTTGGGATATGAACCGTATTTCGCACTAAATCTGAAAAAGGCGTTTGCCACATTCTGCCAACTACCGGTTTCTGGTATTCGACTGTATTTCCGGTGGAAACATTAATAATATCCGCACCAGCGGTTTTAAATGCTTGAGCAATATCAATCGCTTCTTCTTCAGAAATACCGTTTTCTGCCCAATCGGAAGCGGAAATTCGAACGGACATTGGTTTTTGTTGCGGAAATACTTTTCGCATTTCAGTAAAAATTCGCAAAGGAAATTTTATTCTATTTTCAATGTTTCCACCAAATTCATCTTGACGAATGTTGGTTAACGGCGACAAAAACGAAGCCAATAAAAAGCCATGATGGGCTTGCAATTCAATCATATCAAAACCGGCTTTTTCTGCGTTTTGAGTCGCTTGAACAAATTCGGCAATCATAATTTCCATGTCTTCCAACGTAATTTCTTTTGGCGTTGCCATTTTGGAATTAAACGGAATAGGGGAAGCGGAGCGTAATTCCCAAGCATTCTCAATAGGTTCATTTGTAGCTTCCCAAGGTTTTTGAATCGCTCCTTTTCGTCCCGAATGTCCGAGTTGAATTCCGATTTTTGTTTGTGTATTTTGATGGATAAAATCAGTTATTTTTTTCCATTCAATCATTTGATTTTCATTGTAAATACCCGAACAACCTAAAGTGATACGTCCATTTGATGAAACTGCTGTCATTTCGGTTAAAATTAGTCCAATACCGCCTGTTGCCCGACTTCCGTAATGCACCAAATGCCAGTTATTCACTAAACCATTTTCGGCTGAATATTGTCCCATCGGACTCATCACAATTCGGTTAGGTAATTCTAATTCTCTAAGTTTAAACGTTGAAAATGCAGCGGATTGATTTTT
>Ga0105050_10009247_pt1 | contig 11080 bp, 6 predicted proteins | sample FRY01_FD_78088 | JGI IMG/M metagenome (GOLD analysis project Ga0105050, IMG submission 78088) | Freshwater microbial communities from Lake Fryxell liftoff mats and glacier meltwater in Antarctica - FRY-01 | ecosystem: Environmental > Aquatic > Freshwater > Ice > Glacier meltwater ... | reverse complement strand
TGACTTTGACCAATTTCCCGCGACGGCAAAGGTGACTTGATAGTGCCGGCCGGTTTCGGTGGATAGCGTTTGGGAGACGCTGGTCGCGATCCTTTCGCCGTTGAGGTCGATCGAACGACCGACGCTTGGCGAAGGAATGAAGTGGTCACCGTTAAGCTCCACCATGCCTTCATCGACATGCCAACTTCCGATCGAATCGTCGGCGACGTAGACGCGGTAACCGGGCAGCGTTGGCAACGTTTCATCGGTTTCAAAGTGGCTGTCAGCGACGAGATTTTCGTTCGAGATGTTTTCGTCTGTGGAGACGGTCAGCGTTGACATCCAGAGTTGATTGATGCGGCTGGTTTCCTCTTGATCGTTGAGCGTCGTTGACGATGAGGCGACTGACGCATCGAGATTGAAGTTTTTCCAGATCGCGATGTGATCGTTGGCTAGGTCCTCGTCCGGTTCTTTCTCGAAATCCCAAGACGTGACTTCGCAATCGCAAAGCGCGGCGAGCGAGCCGGCGAGCGCGAGGCCGTCTTGACTGCCGGCGAGGTCGCCACCATACAGATGCAGTTCAGCCTTGGTACTGAGCGAATCGGCCCATGAGGCAAGCTTGCCCGCATAGCCGACGGCGGATTCGGTGGTCAGATCGGTTTGGCCAACACGAAGATTGGCCCCGTCCCCGGAGCCGAACAGGTGGATTGCGTTGATGTCACGAAGGTGGCTAAGGGCATCGGAAATTTGTTCGATCCCGTCGCGTTCCAGGTCAAGGTAAATGACCATCCACTGAACGTCGCTTCTTTCCCGCAGGAGATCATTGACAAGTTCATCCGCGCTGGGAGACAAGGGATCGACGAAGATGATTTCGCGACGCGTAGACAAATCGCTGTCGGCATCGGCACCATAGGGCGCCTGAATGTCTATCGCTTCTTCCTTTGTGGAAGCGGCAGGTTTGGTGCTGAGTGCATCTTCGGCGAGGATATGACCATCGGCGGATGCAAGTGCGGCGTACTTGAATAAATCATCCACGATTGAGAGGTCAGGCGTCATCGCGTCCATATCGAACGAATCGCCGCTGAGCAGAATCCGGTCCTCGAGCGGATAAAACTCGAAGTTTCGCAGCGGAGGTGGTTTGGTCACGATGCACCTAGACGAATTTCAAAGGGTGAGTTTCACGGGGCGCTGGTCCTGACGATGACCTGACGGTTTACGTAGACCTTGCCTGCGACCGGTAGACGCAAGTAGCTAATGCAAGCGTATGTCACAGACGTCTCAGATGCAGTGTCGTGAATTCATAATCGAACACAGCAGTGAGTAAGCGTTCTGAGTTGGTGTCAACGGTGACCTAAACGGAACGGTAGCGATCTGCTTCGAACATCGACTAGAACGTGGTGGTAGTCGAATAGTTTGGTGGTCAATGTGACTTTAACGATTAGGTGGACCGCTATGATTTTTTCGATTCAAACGCTCCTGAGGATCGGATGGAGCCGCGTTGTAGCGATTGTATTGGATTAACGATTAAGGGAATGTCGATTCGCTGCTAGGAGGGTGCACGAATTGTGCGCACATCAAACACGGTAATGGACGTTTGGCAGGTAATGCCCTTTCAATTCCTCAAACCATCGACGTTAGTGAGCGTGGCAAGCTGTTTAATCAGCTTGGGGTCGCCGCTTGCGCTTTGTGGTCAGGAAATCGAGATTGAAGTGCCGGTGGAATCGATTCCGCCGCTATTGCCGGTAGCTGGCGATCCTGTGAATCCTTTTGGCGCCCGTTGGTGGGAAGATCAAGTGGGACGTCCGATTTTGGATACTCCCTCATGGGTTTCATTTGATTTGCGTGCCGTTGTGATTGACACGCTGTACAACAGTCCACGCATCGCAGCGGTCACGCATCAAGCGGCTGGGGCGATGGAAAGGATTGTTCAAGAAGACGCCGTCTTCGATCCCGCGATTTTGCTTTCCAGTAAATACGGCAGCACAAATGACCCCGTTGGCAACTCGTTGACCACCGGTGGTCCTGCGCGTTTGGTGGAGGATTCTTGGAACAACCGTGCGGGAATTCTCAAAACGACGCGCACCGGAACGCAGATTGATTTGTCGCAGCAGTTTGGTTTGTTGGATAGCAATAGTCTTTTCTTTCAGCCCCATAACCAAGGCAATACTCGGTTGAACTTGAGTGTGACGCGGCCTTTGCGAGCAGGCTCGGGCAAGATTTATAACGAGCGTCTCATTTTGCAAGCTAGGATTGATTCGAAGGTAACGATGCAGCAGATGCGGCAAGAGGTTCAGGACCGAATCGCATCAACGATGATTGTTTATTGGCAGCTATACCAATTGCGATGCCAATTGATACAAGCCCGTGCGTTGCTTGAACGCGGAGCGGATATTGAACAATTGGTTGTGGCGCGTCGCGGCTTTGACAGCGGCGAACTTGAGATATCCAAAGTGAACACTCGGCTTGCGCGTCGGCGTGACGCGTTGGTGGAAAGAGAAAGGGATTTAAGGAACTTACAAACTCAGTTGGCGGCGTTGGTGGGGTCGGGCTCACTCCGTTCCGAAAACGGTTTGGAAATGATTCCACTGGGAGCACCCTCCGTGGTCGACGTCGATCTGCAAATGAGAGATCTTGTGATCAATGCATTGAACAATCGAACTGAAGTTCGCACCGCTGCGCTTGACTTGGAAGCAGCGTCGTTAGAGATATCGATTTCGCGAAACGAATTGCTTCCCAAACTCAATGCCATCGTTGGCGGTTATTTAGCAGGGCTCAATGGCGAGAACGACGTCACGCGTTCCTTCGGTGACCAGTTTGCGGAAGGTCGCCCTGGGGTGAACGCGGGGCTTGAATATGAGGTGCCCTATGGTCGTCGTGCTTCGCGATCACGCAGCCGAGCGGCTCATCAGCGTTACCTTGAAATGGGCGAACGCTACCGCGATGCAGTCGCTTCCACCACATCCGAAGTCGAGATCGCTGGACGAAACATCGAAGCCTCCCTGGCAAGCATGAAGACGAAGCAGCAGGTATTGGCAGCCGCGGCGAATCAAGAATTTTTGGTGCAGTATCGATGGGAAAAGTTGGGACCCGACGGAAGGCATGCCGCACTCGCGTTGGAAGACTTACTCGATCAGCAGGAAAATCGATCGTCCGCGGAACAAGATGTCGTCGCCGCTGAGGTCAATTTTATCCTTTCGCTGATCAAGTTACAGCAGGCGATGGGAACGTTGTTGACTGCCGAAGGGATCGAGCCAGTTCAGTTGAGTCGATCGCGAGTGCAGTGGAATGCAGTCCCCAGTCCTGAGGTCAGTGTTGAAGTTGAAGTTGAACCGCTGCCGCTGATGGACGCCATGATTGGATCGGAGCCAGAGCTATGAAGTTAAGCAACGCCCTCCTCGTCGTCTTCGTCTTAAGCTTGACGCAGATGCAGGCATCGTCTGGACAATTGATCGATGATAACGAGAATTTTTCCTACGATGGTTTTCTAGAGGCCTCGCAAGATGTGATGGTGTCGGCCGTGGAAATCGGTCGCCTTGAATCCGTCAGTGTGAAGGTCGGTGATCGAATCGAGGCGGGGCAGGAGATCGCGACACTTGAAAATGCGACACAAGTCGTTTCCGTAGAGATCGCGAAATACCAGGCGTCGATGCGTGGAGATCTTGATGCGGCCGTTGCCGAGAGAAATTTAAACTTAAGCCGAACGGAGCAGTTGCGTGTGTTGGCCGCGATGGGGACAGCCAGGCCCGATGAATTGACTCGTGCGGAAACGGATCTGATGGTGGCAGAAGCAAGGATTCGCGTCGCGCTGGAAGAGCAGCAGAATCGCGTCCTTGAATACCAGCGTCAAGAAATCCAACTACAGCGGCGCCGAATCATTTCGCCTTTGACGGGCGTCGTCGCGTCGGTCATGCATCAACCCGGTGAATACATTTCACCTGGGGATGCGGCGATCGCACGCATCATCGCCAAAGATTCACTCGTCGCCGTCTTTAATTTGCCCGCAAGCGATGCGATTCAGTTACGAGTCGATCAACGGGTGCCCGTGCGACCGCGGACGATGCCACGCCTTGTCGACGGCGTGGTTGAATCGATCTCACCCGCCATTGACGGTGAAAGCGGAACCGTGGCGATTCGAATTCGAATCGATAATCGAGACGAATCATTGTTCCCAGGCGATCGTTGCCTGCTTGCGAACGTACGACACTTGCCCAATTCCAAACAAGCGGTCAAGCAGCCACTGATGTTGAAGCAATTCACACGATGACGAAATCGCAGGCTGGTATCCTCGGATCGTTTTCATGTGAAGATGGCAGCGCGTTTCCGGGCGTTCCTCATAAGGCGTCGGCGTTATCTGCGGCGATAGCGCCACCGTCTGCTGCTGGGCCGATTTCCGTTTCGATTGCGGGTACTGAATCCGCGTCACCGACGTCATCCAAGATCCGCGCGACTCGTGTTTCAAACACATCGGCCCCTGACTTTGGGGAGCGGTCGGCTTCGGATGCCCTTACCTCTGCTTCGACGTTGCTTGAATCGGCAATCGAGAATCTTCGGCCAACGTCGGAAAGCCAACCAGCATTCGTCGTGTCGTCCGCAATGGATTCGCAGTCAACCATTGATTCTGTGTGGAATGACGCGCAACCAATCGGCGAACCTTCGTTCTTGTCTGAGCCATCGTTGCCGGCTGAGCCATCGTTGCCGGCTGAGCCATCGTTGCCGGCTGAGCCACTGTCCTTGCCTGAACCGTCGTCGGCAGCGCAGCCAATCGCGGAATCGCAATCGCCCGCTGGGCGAGCTGGGAACTCTTTGGATGCATTGCTGTTGGCGATGAGCGGATCGAAGAATCGAGTCGATGCGGTTGTGACCATGGTCGAGTGGTTTGCGAAAGCAATGCCGGGCGTCGCTGTGCGTTGCGGCATCGGGACATCGAAGTTAAATCGACTGTTTGATTCACGATTGGGATGGTTGGGTTCAGAAAGCAGCTTGCATCGCGAGCTCGGATCTCGCTGGCATGAATACACGAGAAACGATGCGGGTTCCACGCTTGTGGATTCGCAGCTCACGATTCGCCTGAGCCGATCTGGTCATCGGAAGATGGCGCTGCTCTGTCTCCAAGGCGTTGCCTTGTCGAGGGAGGTGCTGGAAGACCTGAAGGCTCGTGAGACGTTGCTCGGTTCGATTTTGATGGGGCGACCATCGATCGCGATTCCCCAATGGGCATCGACACGCGGGCGTCCTCGTCTTGCGATCGCAATCGCTGTCTTGATGGTGATGCTGTTGTTGATTTGTCCCGTTCCCTATCGGGCATCGTGTACGGTTCGAGTCGAACCGATCAATGCACGTGTCGTATCGGCACCGTTCGAAGGGACCGTTGAAACGGTGTTGGTAGAACCGGGGTCGGAGGTCAAGGCCGGAGAAGCGTTGGTGACGCTGGATGGTCGTCCGCTTCGATTGGAATTGCAGTCACTTGAAGCCGAAATCCAGCAATCCGCAAAGCAGGGCGACGTTGCGATGGCAGTCGGCAAGATTGCCGAAGCCCAATTGGCACAACTTAAAGTCCAACAACTACAGCGTCAGCGAGACTTGATCAATCGACGATTGAATCAGCTCATCATCGCTAGCCCGATCGACGGTGTTGTCGTGGCAGGTGATTTGCGGCGATCGATCGGCGTGCCGTTGGAAGTCGGGCAGGTGTTGTTTGAGATCGCATCGCTGGAACGCGTGATGATTGAGGTGGAGATTCCCGAGAAAGAGATCGGCTTGGTGAGCGAAAATTCTTCGGCTCAATTTCGCGTCGATTCATCTCGCGCCGGAACGGTTGAAGCCGCGTTAAAGCAAATCTATCCCGCGGCTCAATTGCGTGACGATGAGTCCGTTTTTGTGGCGCCGATCGAGATCGATAATTTGGCGCATCAGTATCGTCCTGGGATGAAAGGCAAGGCGACCGTCTATGGGCCGATCCGTCCGTGGGCGTGGACACATGTCAGAGGAGTATTCGAGCAATTGTCCTGGTGGCTGGGGTTGTAAATATCAATGAATCAACCAATGCCACCAGCGCCCGCTAAAGGCCCCGTAGCAGAAAATGCAGCGCGAGGCGGAAATGCAGCGCCAGGCGACGGCGCGCCGCAGCATCTCATTGTTAAGTTGCGACCGTCAATCACGTCCAATGATCGTGACATTGCGGGAAAGCGAATCGTCGTTCTGCATGATGAGGAATGTGGGAAATTTTATCATCTCGGCTGTGAAGAGTCCGTATTCGCGACGTTGGTTGATGGCAAGTTAACGGTTGCAGAGATCACGTCGCAGATGCAAATGTTGGGGATGGGGTGGAATGACAACGACATCAAGGCATTTGTCTCGTTGTTGATCAAATCAAACATCGCTTCCGTCGTCAGTGTGGATGGCAAGCCTGTGCCGCCCGCGAACACTCGCGATGCCACGCCACCCCCGCCACTGCTCCAGCGGGTGTCGGCGACATTGGGATTGATGCTTAGCCAACGACTTCCGCTTGGCAATGCGGATCTACTGGCTTCTCGATTACTGCCATGCCTAAGGCCCTTCTTGACGGTCCCGGGTTTGGTGGTTTGGTTCTTTGGGATTTCCGTCGCGTTCTGGATCGCATGGGGGCTCTCCGCGGAGATTACCGACCAATGCCGGCAAATGTTTTCGCCCGCGTCTTTGCCGCTGCTCGCTTGCGTCGGTGTGCTTGCCAAGGTGACGCATGAGCTTGGGCATGCGGTCACGGCAAAACGCCATGGTGTGCGAGTTGGTAATGTTGGCATCACGTTTTTTCTCATGGCACCGCTCGCTTACGTGGATTTGACCAATGCATGGAAGTTAGTGCCGCGTTGGTCGCGGATGCAGATCGCGTTAGGCGGCGTCTATTTCGAAAGCTGGTTAGCGATCAGCGCGACCTTTTTATTCGCGTGGTTGGATGACGGGTTGGCACGGCATATCGCCGCGCAGGTGATGTTGATTGCGGGGCCAGCGACGTGGGTGACCAATGCAAACCCATTGCTTCGGCTGGACGGTTACTATGTCGTTTCGGATGCCACCAGTATCCCCAATCTACGGATGCATGGTCGGAAAATCTGTTCATCGATCATCGATCAATGGGTTCTTAGAAAACCGACTCATGGCAGCCATTTGACGGGTTGGCGAGCACCATTTGCGGCCGCGCATGCTGCGGCTTCCATGATGTTTCAGTGTGTGTGGATGTCGGGAATCGTCGTCGCCGTCTATTACTGGGCAAGCGCCATGGGAGCGGTTCTCGCATGTGTCGCCGTGATCGCCTGGGTCGTGATGCCGATCGTTACTTGGTGGTTACGCAACTGGAATGCGGAACCCAAGGATTCCTCAGTCGGGAAGCTTACTCGCCGCCGAATGCTTAGCGTCGCATCGTTCGTACCCTTGGTCGTTTCGATGGTTCTCAGCGCTCGTAACCCTCTAGCGCACGGCGTTCCCGTGTTGGTACAGCATCACAATGAGCAAATTGGCCGGGCATCGACAGACGGATTTGTGACGGCTGTGATGGTGCATGGAAATCAACAGGTCCTTAAAGGGGAACTGTTAATGGAGATTACGGATGAGAAATTATTGCTTCGTCGCCAACAGATGAGCGACGAGTTGTTGGTGAACCAAGCGAAGTATCGCCAATTGCAAAGTTCGGGTCATCTCGGTGATGCAGCGGCTGCGAATGAGAACGTAAAGCAACTGCGAGTGTCGATTGCGGAGTTGGATCAATCGATCGCGGCGATGCGAATCGTGGCTATCCGTGACGGCGTGGTTGTTTCCGAAGAACCCGGGAAGTGGCTTGGCCGATACGCGAAACGTGGTGACGTGTTGATTCGCGTTGCCGATCCCGATGATAAGGAATTACTGGTCGCAATCGAGGAAGGCGAATTCTCATCTTACAACGCGGCGGTCAAACGTGGCCGCCCTTTGGAGTCGCGAATTCGAGGTGGCTCATGTGTGTTGGTCGAACCGACCGCAGCGCAGCCGCGTTTCAGCCACACCCTTCCCCATCCCGCGTTGTCCGCAACCGCGGGTGGCGATGTAACCGTCATTCCGGATGCGAAGTCTAAGGAAGGAGCTAAAGCCGCTGTTCCCATCGGCACCGCGATCGCAGTCATTCCGCCGACCCAGTCGTTGACGCTATTCGCCGGCCAACGCGGGACGCTTTACCTTGACGACGACCAAACAATCTACGCCAGATTGAAGCATTGGCTTATCAAAGATTATCAGTGACGTGGACGCCGAATGAACGAGCGTTAAGGGTGGCCTGATGAACCGATTGCGGTTGAGATGATTTTGGCAAGTTCAGTCAGTCAGTCTCCCTCCGGGAGAGTCTCGCGTCAGCGAGGAGAGTGTGCCGCCGGAAGCAAGCGAAAGTCGCAGATTTTGCCATGAATTGTGCCCTCCCCGGCCCTAGAAGGCCGACCCTCCCGCTGCGCGAGAGGGTGACTTACCCGGACTGTGTTTCGAAGTGAATTGACACCGTTTCGTTATCTCGCTTCTCGAATCATCGCCTTCATTTCACCATCACTGGTCGCATAGCCTCGGCTCATAATTTCGGTTGTGAAACTGAAGACGATTTGCCCATCCGGAGTGACACCAATCATCCCGCCCGTGCCACCGGTGATCTCTTTCTGCAGCACGGTATCGATCGCTTTCTGAAGCGTCTGGTCACTGTATCGAACCAACATGATCGATTGAAAAGCCGCCGCATGACGAATGAATTCCTCACCTTGACCCGTGCAACTGATCGCGCCGGCATCATTGCGAGCGTAGGTGCCCGCTCCGATGATCGGTGAATCGCCTAACCTTCCTGCCATCTTGCCGGTCACTCCGCCCGTTGACGTTGCCGCGGCAAGATCGCCATGCCTATCTAAGGCGACGGCTCCGACGGTGCCGCGGCTGAATTCTTTCGCAGGATTGAGAAGCGGTGGTAGCCCTTTTTTAACTCGGTTGGCGTTATTGGAATCAAAGGCACGCTGGTCAAAAAAATAATCCTGACCGACAGCCGGTATTCCCCGCGACCGCGCGAACGCATCCGCACCTTCGCTGCACAATAAAACAAGTTCGGTGTGGGTCATGACTTCCCGCGCCAGCGTGATCGGATTGGCGACCGAACGAACGCCTGCCACCGCGCCGGCGGAGAGCGTGCGGCCACACATCATCGATGCGTCAAGTTCGAACTTACCATCGAGAGTCATCTTGGCACCTCGCCCCGCATTAAACATCGAATCATCCTCGAGGACTCGCACCGTGGCTTCAACCGCATCGAGCGCCGTCCCGCCATCGCGGAGCTTCTGCGAACCGACACCCAGTGCCGCGGTTAATCCCGCCAGCAAGCTCGCTTCGCGTTCCTCCGTTAAAAGAGTGGCGGCGCCTGCTCCCCCATGGATCACCAAGACCCATTTGTGCTTCGACCTACCTTCGATGTTTGTTATCGCCATTTTTTCGTCTTCGTTACCGCGTGAGGGGGAGGCCAAAGTCCAGGAGGAAAAAACAAAAAACAAAAAACAACGAGTCGCGAATATGGCTCTCAGGTTGGGTGACAACGGGGCGCTCGTCAAAAAGTAAAGTTGTTTCAAAACGACGTCTCGCCGCATGCGGTTGGGCTTAACGAACATACCTTAACCATGCGCCGATTTTTGGGCGCCAGTCTGACCCGCTGCAGTGAACAGCATCGGCCCGTCGGCTGAACCGATGAAGCGATCACTGGACGAGAGTGTACCCCCTGATGAGGAAGCAAAGCGTCAAGTGCCAGGGGAAAATGTCGCGAAATACGAGGTGGATACGAGGCAGCGATCCGGCGACTTCTGTTCTACGATGCAATGCGTTAAAGTCGTGACCGAACATGTCCCACGAAAAACTTGCGGTTTCGAGCGAACCGAATACAGAATCGCAAATGGATTTCACCGCGATCGATTTCGAAACGGCAAACCATCGCCGAGACAGCGCCTGCCAATTGGCCGCGGTGGTGGTGCGCGACGGGCAAATGGTCGATCGCCACATGTGGATGATCAAGCCACGGCCTTTCTATTTTAGTCCCAGGAACATTGAGGTTCACGGGATCAGGCCATCGCAAGTGGAACGCGAACTTGAATTCGGTGAACTTTGGGAAGCGATTGCTCCTCATTTGACAGGCACCTGTTTGGTCGCTCATAACGCCCCGTTTGATCTTGGCGTTCTGATGGAATGTATCAGGGTGCATGGCCACTCGGTTCCGCCGCTTCAGTTCACTTGCACTCGGTTGATTGCGCGAGCCGCTTGGCCAGGGCGAAACGGATACGGATTGAAACCGGTTTCGGATTGGCTCGGCATTCAATTTCGGCACCACGACGCACTGGAAGACTCAGTCGCGTGCGCAAAGATTCTACTCGCCGCCGCCGCAACCACCTCTTCGGACTCACTTGAACAACTTGAAACGAAGCTGAAGCTCGCTCGTGGCCATGCAGACGAAACCGGCTATCAGGGCGCGACAAAGCAGAAGCCGCTACGACGTGCGAAGATGGCAACGCGGCGTGTTGAAACCCAGGTTAACGAAGAACGGATTGACTATGAAACGGTTTCCAAGGACGAGAGCGTCGATCTGCAGCGACTTTTTATTCGTGCGGAATTTTTGAGACGACTCGCCGGACAACAGGTGGTCTTCACTGGCAAGTTGAAATGCATCTCCCGTGAGAGTGCGGAAATGTTAGCGACAAAGCTTGGCGCGACGCTGCAAGATCGCGTGACGCGAAGTACCAACGTCGTTGTGGTTGGTATACCCGATGAGCGAACCGTCTTCTCCGGACGCGCTCAAAGTCACAAAGAGCAAATGGCGTTGTCGCTCCGGTCTGAAGGGCATCCGATCACGCTAATGACCGAAGCCGAATTTATCGGATTGGTTCAACATGTCGACGTGACGCTGGCATCGGAGTGAATGGATGCAACGCCGTATCGATCGAGTTTTGTTTAGCACTTGGAATGTTCTGGCTCTTCCGCAGAATCTGTGGGTAGATTCAGATTGGTTTTCAGTAGCGTTTCAGGGTTGGCACAATCTTGAGGTCTTCGCCCATGCTGAATCCAGGGCGCGGAATTTTTTTAGGCATCCGCT
>Ga0105050_10009239_pt1 | contig 11093 bp, 8 predicted proteins | sample FRY01_FD_78088 | JGI IMG/M metagenome (GOLD analysis project Ga0105050, IMG submission 78088) | Freshwater microbial communities from Lake Fryxell liftoff mats and glacier meltwater in Antarctica - FRY-01 | ecosystem: Environmental > Aquatic > Freshwater > Ice > Glacier meltwater ... | reverse complement strand
TGACGCGCGCCAGCAGCTCACGTGCTTTGGGCCCCATGACAGACAACACCGAATACATGGCGGAGATATCGGTCAGCACCACGTGTTCAGACTCGCCAATATGCCGTGTGATCCAGTCAAAGTCACGCACCGTCTGGGCGGAGCCGGTGATGATCTTGAAGCTGCTGGCACCCAGACGAATCACCGTCAGGTCGCTCTCAAAACCACCGCGCTCGTTCAGCATGGCGGTGTAGACCATCTTGCCGACCGGCACATCCATTTCATTGGCGCACAAGCGCTGCAGCACGGCCAGCGCATCACGGCCTTGCAGCAGGTACTTTGAAAATGAGGTCTGGTCGTACAGCGCGACAGCTTCACGCGTGGCTTTTTGCTCGGCCTGCACCCGGGAGAGCCAGCCGGGTTTTCCTAATGTGTAATCGGGGCGGGTTGCGCCTTCAGCCTTGAAGTAACTGGCACGTTCCCAGCCGTTTTTGCTGCCAAATTCAGCGCCTTTCAAGGCAAGAATGTCGTACAGCGGTGAGGTGCGCAGCGGTCTGGCGGTTTCTAGCTCCTGGCGCGGCCAGCGCATGGCGTAGTGCAGGCCCAGAGTTTCTCCGGTGCGCTCGGCCAGGGCCTTGCGGTTGCCGGTAAAGCTGCCAAAGCGGCGAATATCCACATCCCACAAATCCGTGCTCGGCTCGCCGCCCACAATCCACTCGGCCATCAGTCGGCCCGCACCGCCACTATTGGCAATGCCAGCGGAGTTAAAACCGGCGCAGACAAAATAATTGCGCACCTCCGGTGCTTCGCCAAGAATGAAGTTGCCATCGGGCGTAAAGCTCTCAGGGCCATTAAGCAGCATCTTGATGTCGGCTGTCTCCAGGCAGGGCGTGCGGTGCATCGCTGTCTTCATGAGCGGCTCAAACTGGTCCCAGTCTTCGTCCAGCAGCTCAAACTGGAAGGTTGATGGAATTGGGTCCATCTTCCAGGGCTTGGCCTTGGGCTCAAAACCCCCCATGACCAGTCCGCCAACTTCTTCCTTGTAGTAGATAAACCCATCGGGGTCGCGCATGACCGGCAGCATGGGGTGAACGCCGGGGATTTGTCCTGTGACGATATAAAAGTGTTCAGCCGAATACAGCGGCACATTGACGCCAGCAAGCTTGCCAAACTGCCGCGCCCATTGCCCGGCGCAGTTGACGATGACCTCGCAGCGAACGTCACCCTGCGCGGTGTTGATGCCGACAGCCTTGCCGTTTTCAATCATCACGCCGGTCACCTCAATGCCCTCTTGCATCTTCACGCCACGATTGCGCGCACCTTTGGCCAGCGACATACACAGATCTGCCGGGTTGGCCTTGCCATCGCCGGGCAGCCAGATAGCGCCCTGCAAGTCGTCGGTGCGCATGATGGGGTATTTATCACCGGCCTCCTGCGGTGATATTTCATGGCATTCAACGCCAAAGCTGTTGGCCATGGCGACCTGCTTTCGCAGCACCTTCAAACGCTCGGGCGTACTTGCCACGTTAACGCTACCGCATTGTTTCCAACCTGTAGCCAGGCCGGTTTCAAGCTCGAGTGAGGCATACAGCTCAATGCCGTACTTGCTCATCTGCGTCATGTTGCGGTTGGGCCGCATCTGGCCGACCAGCCCTGCCGCGTGCCAGGTCGTGCCACAGGTGAGTTTGCCCTGCTCCAGCAGAAGGACATCTGTTTTGCCAAGTTTGGCAAGGTGATAGGCGACTGAGCAGCCGACAATGCCACCCCCAACAATCACGATTTCTGCATGGGTGGGAAGGGTCATGGGGAGCGCCTTTTAAAACAAAACGGGAGGGTCATGCCAGCCGCATCGCCACCACCCCGGCCACGATCAGGCAAGTTCCCAGCAGGCGGCGCAGGGTAAGCGCCTCATTGAGCAGCCAGGCACCCAGCAGTGCGGCAAATAATACTGAGGTTTCGCGCAGCGCCGCTACCGTGGCCACTGGCGCGCGTGTCATGGCCCACAGCGCAATCCCGTAAGACAGCAGCGATGCAACAGCGCCCAAGCTGGCAATTGGCCAGCGCTGGCGTGCGTAGCTCAGCATCGGCTTGCCGCGCCTGGCGAACATCAGCAGTGCAAACGGCCAGCCGTCGAGCAGAAACAAGGCGGCGATGTACTGCATCGCGTTACCTGATGCACGCACGCCCAGCGCATCGACCACGGTGTAAGTGGCAATGATGACGGCATTGGCCAGCGCGAAACCCACTGCTTTGGGCGCATGCCAAGCCTGGCGCGTCAAACCCAGGGCCAGCACGCCGCAACTGATGCCGATGACGCCCGCCCAGGCCATCGGTGAAAGCTGTTCATTCAGGGTGAAAGTGGCCGACAGCGCCACCAGCAGCGGCGCAACGCCGCGCATCAGCGGGTAGGTCAGCCCCAGGTCGCCATGCTCATAAGCCTGGGTGGTGGCGATGTAATAGGCAATGTGTATCGTGACCGATGTCAGGATAAAAGGCCAGGCCGCAGCGCTGGGCCAGCCTACCACCGCAACCAAAGGGATGGCCAATAGCGACCCGATGACATGGATCACCGCCATGTCCAGCGATTTGTCGGTGCTGGACTTGACCAGTGCGTTCCAGCTGGCATGCAGCAGCGCGCCGAACAACACGGCCGCATACACCGGCCAGCTCAGGCTCAGTGCATCAGCCTGCAAGCGCCGTTCCTGGCTTTGCACAACGCCGCGCCCGCTGCATGAAGTGGCTGAGTGGCGGGGTGATCATGTCCGCATCTTTGGCCAGGTCATCCCACAGCCGCAGGCGCACAGCGTCTTGTGCGCCGGGCTGGGTGATGAATTTTGCCGTTTCATCGGCGCTGAAAATACCGCCCTGCAATAGCAGGCTGCGTTTGGAGTCAGCCGACAAGTCGTCGTGGTAGCCCGCATCGGTGGCGCACAGGTAGCGCTTGGCATCCACGTGCAGTTTGATGGCGTCCAGCACCGCATCGTCAAACAGGCCACGCAAAAACGGCAGTGCGCGGTACTGGTGCACATCATCCACACCGCGCATCGAGGGCGTGTCGCCCAGGTCGTGCAGCAAGTGGCCCAGGTCGTGCAACAGGGCTGCGGTGACCAGTGCGTCATTCGCACCCTCAACCTCGCCCAAGGCTGCGGTTTGCAGCGCATGTTGCAGCTGGGTGACTGGCTCGCCGCTGTACTGCTCGCCGCCCCGCGCTTCAAACAGGTGCTCGATGTCTTGCAGGGTCAAAGCCATGGTAACGAGTACGTTTTGAGATTGGTAAAACTCTTGATGGCTTCCTGTACGCCTTCCTTGTAGCCCAGGCCTGAATCCTTGATGCCACCAAAAGGCGTTAGCTCCAGTCGGTAACCGGGCACTTCACGCACATTGACCGTACCGACGTGCAACTCGCTGACAAAACGGTTGATGTAGTCGAGCCGGTTGGTACACACGGCACTTGAAAGCCCGTACGCCGTGCCGTTTGAAATCTGTATCGCTTCTTCAATGGTTTTAAAGCGAATGACCGGCGACACGGGGCCAAAAGTTTCTTCTTTGGCGACAGTCATGTGCGGCGAGACGTGGTCCAGCAGAGTGGGTGAATACAACGCACCCTGGCGCCGATTGCCTACCAGAAGTTTTGCACCCTGGGCGACAGCTTGATTGACGCGCGACTCAAACAAGATGGCGGCTGATGCGTCAATGACCGTGCCCATGTCGTTTGTTTTGTCCGCCGGGTCGCCATGCTTCCAGGCCAGTGTTTTTGCCAGCACTTGTTCAACAAAAGTCTCAGCCACTGCGTCATGCACCAGCAGGCGCTTGACGGCCGTGCAGCGCTGGCCAGAATTTTTATACGAGCCCTGCACCGCCAGTGTGGACGCTTCGTCAATATCGGCATCTTCCATCACGATGATCGGGTCGTTACCGCCGAGCTCCAGCACCACACGGCGGTAGCCCGCCTTGCTGGCAATGTACTTGCCAATCGCCACACCGCCCGTAAAAGTAACCAAATCAACCAGCGGATGGGTGATGAGTTCGTCGGCAATTTCTCGTGGGTCACCGGTAATGATGCTGAGCATCTCTGGCGGCAAACCCGCTTCATAAAGAATATCTGCAAACAGGATGGCTGAAAACGGTACTTTTTCAGACGGCTTGAGCAGCATGCGGTTATTTGTGGCAATGCTCGGCACTACCTTGTGCGCCACCTGGTTCATGGGGTGGTTAAACGGCGTGATGGCGGTGATGACGCCCAGCAGCGGCGCGCGGTGCGTGTACACGCGGCGCTGCTTGCCGTGCGGCGTCAAATCGCAACTGAAAATCTGGCCATCGTCTTTCAGTACCTCTGTCGCCCCAAACAGCAGCACATCACTGACGCGCCCGGCTTCGTAAATGGAATCCTTCAGGCACAGGCCTGATTCAGCGGTGATTAAATGGGCGACTTCATTGAGCCGCGCTTTGATGATGGCCGCTGCACGGTTCAAAATGGCCGCGCGCTCGTAGCGGGTCAATGCCGGTTTGCAGGCATGGGCTGTGGCAAGTGTCTGGCGCACTTCTTCAAGCGTGGCTTTTGGGACGGTGCCAATCAACTGTTCAGTAAAGGGGTTGAACACTTCAATCGCGCGGTCGCCACTGCGGTCTGCACCTACCTTGCGGCCAGCAAGGCGCATGGCATTCAGGTGATGGTCACGAATATAGGCGGCGATGTCACTGAGCATAGTTGAGGGCCAGGTCAAACGCATCAAAATTGCGAAATCGCCGCGTGTGGTCAAGCCCTGGCATACTGCGGTTCAGAATCAAAGGGACGCGCTGCTCACTGATGCCGCCGTGGGAACGCAGCGGCACTTCAAGCGCACTCAGGTCATGGCGTGCTGCCGATGTGCCGATGACGGTGAAGCGCTCTGAGACGGCGACCAGATCACCAATGCGGTCAGCAGGCAGCTCAAAGCGTTCGGCAGCCTGGTCTCGCGCCAGCACCACCTCCATGCCTTTAAGTGCGGCAAGGCGTTTGCAGACTGCATCGATATCTGTGCCATCGGGCAGGTACACCGTGGCAAACGAGCCCAGCGCGCCGTGATGCACCACATACGGGTCAGTGATCGGCAAGATCACGCGCGCCACCGACTTTCCAAGCCAGTTGTCGAACCAGTCCTGCAGGTAAATCACATCAGGCGTCCCGTCGAGCGCCACTTTGGCATTCATGCCGTGGTCAGCCGTGAGCGCTATCACGCAACCCAGCGCCTCCAGCTGACAGAGGTAGCCATCCATCATGCGGTAAAAAGCATTCGCCCCAGCCGTGCCGGGCCCATGTTTGTGCTGCACGTAGTCAGTGGTGGAGAGGTACATCACATCCGGCTTGACGCTCTGCATGATCTTCACGCCAGCCGCGAACACAAACTCCGACAGATCGGCGCTGTACACGCCAGGCAAGGGCAAGCCAGTCAGCGCCAATACGTTTTCAATGCCGTTTTGCGCCATGTTTACCTGGTCTGCTTTTTCGGCTGAAAAGCAGATGCCCTTCATGTTGTGGCCCAGCAGCGCGCGCAACTTGTCCTTGGCAGTGATGACAGCGACCGATTTGCCAGCATCGGCCAGCGCAGCCAGCAGCGTGGGTGCGCGCAGCCATTTCGGGTCATTCATCATGACCTCCGTGCCGGTTGTCGTGTCAAACAGATAGTTACCGCAAATTCCGTGAACGCTGGGCGGTACACCGGTCACGATAGACAAATTGTTCGGGTTGGTAAAACTGGGCACCACACAATCTGCCGTCAAGCCAGAGCCTAAAGCCAGCGTACGCTTGAGCCATGGCATGTGGCCCGTGGCCACAGCTTGCGCCAGGTAGTCAGGCTCGCAGCCATCCACGCACACCACCACCGTGGGCTGGTTTGGCAGCTTGTAGAGCCGTGCGTTCACATTTAATTCAGCACTTGTCACGTTTGATACTTTCCTTCTTCGGTTTTGAGGTTAATGTGCTCATTGTTTTGCCGGTTGTTTTGCTGGCTGTTTTGACCACCAGTCGCCCGGCAGGTTTTTGAGCTTGACCCGCCAGACGTGCCCGCCGCCGCACATCGTTTTCAATCGTGCGCTGCTTGCTTTCCATCACATGGTTAAACATGGCACCACCCGCTGCATCGGCATCGCCAGACGCAATGGCCTTGACGATTTGCCGATGCTCATTGGCTGACAGCGGCATCAGCCAGCCATCCGCCAGATTCAACCGGCGAAACAGCGACAACTCCTTGATCAGCTTGCGGTAAATCCCGGTCAGCTTGCGATTGCCGACCATGTCAACCAGTTGGTCATGAAAATACAGGTTTTGCAGATGGTAGCCACGTGCATCCTTGGACTTGACGGATTGCTCCATCGCGTCAACCAGACCCTTCAGTTCCCTGACCTGTTCAGGACCGATGTTTTTCGCCAGATGGCGCCCCACCCATTGGTCCATGGCGGCGCGCAACTCAAATATTTCAACCGCTTCGTCGATAGGGATATCGCGTACAAAAACACCCCGGTTTTTTTCATTACGGACCAGTCCTGCTTCTTCGAGCATGCGAAAGGCCTCGCGCACCGGGCCGCGTGAAACGCCCATTTTTTCAGCTAAGGTCGCCTCAATCAGTTTGCTGCCAGGCTCGTACTCGCCCACCAGAATGGCGCGTTCTATTTCCTGCTGCACCACTGTGGTGAGCGAACTGCTCTGAAGCAACGTGATGGTCGACTGAAGAACCGCATTCATGCCTTGAATTGGAGCATAAAATTGTTTATTGTCAACAATCTGCAATAAACAATTGACAAGATAGCTGGGTCAGCGTCAAATAAACATGAATTGTTTTGACACACTCTGGGCCACAAATGTGTCCAGAGCGGTCATGGCAGTGTCATGGTCTTGACATGAACGGGTCACACAATCGCCACTTTTACAAAGGACATGTATGCGCTCCAGTGCTTGCTTTAATTTTCGCCATTTTTCTCGCTTCAAATTCCTGGCCAGGTCATTGGCTACAGCGGGTTTGCTGGCTTTGGCGGGGACCGCCTTCGCACAGAAAACCCAGCTCCTGGTATACACCGCACTTGAAACAGACCAGCTCAAGGCGTATCAGGAAGGCTTTAACAAAGTCAATCCAGACATTGAAATCAAATGGGTACGCGACTCAACGGGTGTGATCACGGCCAAGCTGCTGGCTGAAAAATCAAACCCTCAAGCCGATGCGATCATGGGTGTGGCTGCATCCAGCCTGGCGCTGCTTGACAAGCAGGGCATGCTGGAGCCCTATGCGCCTTTGAACCTTGACGCCATCATGATGAAGTATCGCGACCCTAAAAAAGTTCCGTCTTGGGTTGGCATGGACGTTTGGGGCGCTACTGTTTGTTTCAACACCGTCGAGGCACAAAAAAGAAATTTGCCAAAGCCGGAAACATGGAAAGACATGGCCAAACCCATTTATAAGGGTCAAATCGTTATGCCGAACCCAGCCTCCAGTGGTACGGGCTACTTTGACGTGACTGCATGGCTGACTTTGTTCGGCGACGATAACGGCAAGGGTGGCGGCTGGAAGTTTATGGACGCCCTGCATGAGAACATTGCACAGTACACGCATTCGGGCTCCAAACCCTGCAACATGGCTGCCTCTGGCGAGTTTGTCATGGGCATTTCGTTTGAATACCGCTGCAATGCCAACAAGGCCAGGGGCGCGCCGATTGATTGTATCTTTCCGAAAGAAGGTCTCGGCTGGGATCTGGAGGCTTTTGCCATCCACAAGGGTACCAAAAAACTGGATGCCGCCAAGAAGCTGGCCGACTGGGCAACCAGCAAGGACGCGATGATTTTGTACGGCAAAAACTTTGCCATTACCGCACAGCCCGGCCTGGCTTCACCACTGCCGAATATCCCCAAGGACTATGAATCGCGCCTCGTCAAAATGAATTTCAATGTGGCGGCTGAAAACCGGGAACGGGTGCTGGCGGAATGGACGAAGCGTTACAACAGCAAGTCCGAGAAACGGTAGCCCCAAACACGGTAGCCCCCTGCCTCGGCTCACTGCGTGTAGCCAGAATCCCCCTCAGGGGGACAACCGCTGTGGCCCGGCGTAGCCGGTGCCACACCAGTTCTCGGTTCCCCCTATCTCGGCTCACTGCGTGTAGCCAGTTCCCCCTCGAGGGGGCAACACCTGCGGCCCGGCAGAGCCGGTTCCGCGCTGTTACTTGAAAGTTGACTTTGATGCGGTGCTCTTCCTGATGAATCAAGATTCGTTCCTCGCACTGCGCCATATCCGAAAGGAATTTGGCGCTTTCACCGCATTACAAGACATTAATCTGGACATCCGCAAAGGCGAGTTCGTGTGTTTTCTCGGGCCATCCGGCTGCGGCAAGACGACGCTCTTGAGAATCATTGCCGGGCTGGATGTGCAAACGGCTGGCGAAGTACATCAAAACAATACAGACATCTCGCGCCTGCCGCCCGCGCTGCGGGACTACGGCATTGTCTTTCAAAGTTATGCGCTTTTCCCTAATCTGAGTGTGGCAGACAACGTGGCGTATGGCTTGGTAAATCGCAAAACGCCTAAAGCGGAGGCTGTCAAACGTGTGACCGAACTGCTCAAGCTGGTAGGTTTGCCTGGCAGCGAAAAAAAATACCCGAGCCAGCTTTCAGGGGGTCAGCAACAGCGCATTGCCCTGGCACGCGCTCTGGCCACGTCACCGGGTTTGCTGCTGCTGGACGAACCACTCTCAGCCCTCGACGCACTGGAGCGGGTGCGGCTGCGGCAAGAAATTCGCGCATTGCAGCAAAAATTGGGCGTGACCACCATCATGGTGACACACGACCAGGAAGAAGCACTCAGCGTTGCAGACCGGATCGTGGTGATGAACCATGGCGTGATTGAGCAAGTGGGCACGCCGATGGAGATTTACCGTGAACCAGCCTCCCCCTTTGTGGCTGATTTTGTAGGTAAGGTCAATGTGTTGCCGGCGCGTGTAGCAAACGGTGAGCTGCGCTTTGGCGCACTCTGCCTGCCGGGAGGCGGTGCCGACCGCGATGTGAAGATTTACCTGCGACCTGAAGACGTGTTAGCCAGGCCGATTGCTGACGGTGACGCACATGTGTTTGACGCGACACTTGAGAAAATTGAGTTTCTCGGTTCGTTTTGCCATGTGCATGTCGGCTCGCCTGCACTGGGGGTGCACAAGCTCACCGTCTATTTATCGCTCAACTTTTTGTCTGAACAGGCCTTGCAAATCGGCTCCACTCTCAAACTCAAATTACTGCCTGAGCGCATCAAGGTTTTCTGATGCAAGCGGTCATCGTGCGTCCCGCGGTCAAACAGCAGACACATTGGGTTGACTACCTGGGTCATTTGCTGCTGGCGCTGATTGCGCTGGTATTACTGTTATTTTTAGCTGCGCCATTGCTGGCGATTTTGCAGCAAGCCTTACAGGACAAAACGGGCCGACTGATCTGGTTTGATAACTTTATTGCATACGCCCAAACCCCCGCAATGCTTGAAAGTTTGTGGAACAGCGTTTGGGTGTCTGGACTGGTCACGCTGATTGCCGTGCCGCTGGCATTTGGTTTTGCTTATGCACTGACGCGGTCATGCATGCAGTACAAGGCGCTGTTTCGCGGCATCACCCTGATCCCGCTTTTGGCACCCTCGCTGCTGTCGGCCATTTCACTGATCTACTGGTTTGGTAATCAGGGCGTGCTGAAGGGCTGGATGCAGGCCGTCGGCATTGATCAGATTTATGGCGCACCAGGCATCGTGGTGGCTGAATGCTTTGCCGTGTTCCCGCATGCGCTGATGATTCTGGTCACGGCTTTGAGCCTCTCAGATGCGCGCCTGTATGAAGCAGCAGACGCCATGGGCACCAGTGCATCACGCAAGTTTTTCACCATCACGCTGCCAGGTGCCAAATACGGTTTGATCTCTGCTGCGCTGGTGACGTTTACTTTGGTGATCACTGACTTTGGTATTCCGAAAGTCATTGGCGGTAATTTCAATGTGTTGGCCACCGATGTCTTCAAACTCGTGATTGGCCAGCAGGACTTTGCCAAAGGGGCAGTGGTCGCCATTTTGCTGTTGCTGCCCGCTGTGCTGACGTTTGCCGTGGATGGCTACGTGAGCAAACGCCAGACCGCCATGCTGACAGCCCGCGCCGTGCCCTACCGCCCCAAGCCCTCGCGCGCTTACGATGCGGCCATGACGATCTATTGCTGCGCTATTGCATTCCTGGTACTGGCCATGCTGGGTATGGCGGTGTTTGCCTCATTTGCCAGTTTTTGGCCCTACAACCTCACGCCCAGCTTGCGCCACTACACGATGGGTTTGGTCGATGCAGAGGTTGGCGTGGGTTTCGTCAACAGCCTGAAAATGGCAGCGGGCACCGCAGTATTCGGCACAGCGCTGGTTTTTTGCGGTGCGTACCTGCTTGAAAAAACCAAGGGTATGGACGGTCTGCGCGGCGTGGTGCGCATGCTGGCCATGCTGCCGATGGCCGTGCCGGGCCTGGTGCTCGGCTTGGGTTATATTTTCTTTTTCAATGCACCAGACAATCCGTTAGGTGGGCTGTACCACACGATGACCCTGCTCACTGTCTGCACCATCGTGCATTTCTACACCACCGGGCATCTTACGGCTGTAACGGCTCTCAAGAGCCTGGATGGCGAGTTTGAAGCGGTCAGCGCATCGCTGAAAGTACCGTTTTTCAAAACCTTCTGGCGCGTGACCCTCCCGATCTGCACGCCTGCACTGATCGACATTGCCCGCTACTTTTTCATCAACGCCATGACCACCATATCTGCAGTGGTTTTTTTATACTCGCCAGAAACCAAGGTCGCTTCGATTGCGATTTTGAACCTGGATGAGGCCGGTGAAATGGGCGCGGCGGCGGCGATGGCGGTGTTGATTGGAATGGTATCGACGGTCGCAACGCTTTTATTTATGCTACTGGCGTGGTGGGTCAACCGCAGCACGCAGCAGTGGCGGCATACTTCGATTTAAATTAAAAATATGGACAGAGACAAAATATTACTAACACCCGGCCCGCTGACAACCACGCTGCGCACCAAGCTCGCCATGCTCAAAGACTGGGGCTCATGGGATGCCGACTTCAATGCCGTGACAGCCAGCGTG
>Ga0105050_10009236_pt1 | contig 11099 bp, 15 predicted proteins | sample FRY01_FD_78088 | JGI IMG/M metagenome (GOLD analysis project Ga0105050, IMG submission 78088) | Freshwater microbial communities from Lake Fryxell liftoff mats and glacier meltwater in Antarctica - FRY-01 | ecosystem: Environmental > Aquatic > Freshwater > Ice > Glacier meltwater ... | reverse complement strand
TACCAGTTGATCCAGCAACTCCTTGAAATCCAGTTGATCCAGCAACTCCTTGAAATCCAGTTGGTCCAGCAACTCCTTGAAATCCAGTTGATCCAGCAACTCCTTGAAATCCAGTTGGTCCAGTAACTCCTTCATTACCAGTTGATCCAGCAACTCCTTGAAATCCAGTTGATCCAGTAACTCCTTCATTACCAGTTGGTCCAGCAACTCCTTGAAATCCAGTTGATCCAGTAACTCCTTCATTACCAGTTGGTCCAGTAACTCCTTCATTACCAGTTGGTCCAGTAACTCCTTCATTACCAGTTGGTCCAGTAACTCCTTGAAATCCAGATCCTGTTAATCCAGTTTCAAATATATTAGATACATAATTAGAAATTTCTTTATTAATAAAAAGAGGTAATTTTTCTTTCAGTGTATCTATTTCTATTTGTAATTTATGTAGTGCATATTTTGCTTCTTGTGTTGTCGAAAAATCCAATTCGATATTTTTAATTCTAGTGCTTATTATTACTATATTATTTCTAATTCTAGTAGTTATTGCAAATGGATCAATTGTATATTTAATAACTCCTAGGCTATCATATATTTTAATAGTTTTATCACTATCAGATGATTTATTAATAAAATTACTTAATTTAAATCCCATTATTATAGATTATTTTTATAATATTATATCTAGGTAGATAATACCATCAAGATAATTTTGTGCTATATCTGAAAGATTAAACTTAATAGAATATGTTCCTATTGTTGATATAGAATTAACTTCAATTAAGGCATTATTAAATAAATTTATATTTGAGTTTGTTATACTTATTACGCCATCTCTGTTATCACTAGCACTTGCTATTATTAAATTAAGTATTCTACCTTTATCTATAATATTACTATTACCATCTCCTAATAGAGAAAGTGTTGTTGAGAATGTATATCCAAATTCGCTATATGTGTATCCTATATATGTTGGTATAGATGATGTTAAGTATGATGATATAGTATAACCAGATGCGGTATTACCAATGTTTGAATATAGATAAATAACCGGGTCAATATTATCTAATATATCGATATTCGCTATATCGATATTATTATTTGATAATACATATGTTAATAAGGATTGCGCCTGTACTGAATCAAATTCGGTATTAAATACTAATAAAATATTACCAAATATATCATCATCAATTGTTATTATTGTTGAATTTCTTGATATTGAGTTTATATTAGATAGGTTTAAATATATCAATGGATTATTATTAATATCATTTATCACAATAGATTGTCCAATTATATAACTAGCAATATCTGTATAAGATAATCCTGTAAATGACGTTCCTGTTTGATTTAAGGTATCATTAAAAAATGAGTAAGTATCATCCATTATAGCAACCATTACATCTAATGTTACTGTATATTTAAGACTTGGATTTGTTAAATATAATTGTTCTATTCTATGTGATGAATTACCAGTTAAAACTAATAGCTGACTGAATGTATTAATTTTAGATAGATCCGTATAATATGAATAGTTAATATAATTATCTTCTTCGTTTACAGAAGATTTATTGTAAGTAGCTTTTATTGCTAAGAATGTAGCATTATCACCTAATCCAAGATGATTTAATAAATAATTAGCTTGTCCTGACTTAAGTAAAATTCTACTTTTCAATATTTGTTTATATGGGAATCTAAGATCCCCACCTATTAATCGCTCAATAGTATTAACACCTTCTATTGCTACAAAGTCAGAACCTTGTAATTTAATATACTGACTAGTATTTCCAAAAATTGATGTATTCCCAGGACAACCTATACACATGTTAAATTTATATTTAACTTATATATTAAAATAGAATATCAATCTTTAGTAGTTTATGTCTCTAATATCGATCAAATACTTGTCTGAAACAGGTATTTGATCTAGTTCAGATATTCTAGTTATTTTAACTAACTGTCCTTTATTTAATCCAAAAAATGGATTATTTGAGAGAATTGATGAAGCTGTTCCATGTATATTTAATGGTAATTGTCCAGATGCGTAAGACAATAAATCCTTATTACTAGAAACATCTAAATATACTAATGAATTTGTTGCACCTACTGAATCAATTAAATATTGTCCAGAAAAATCAAATACTGAACTAGTGCCAACAAATAGATTGTTTAGTGTTAGTGTATCACCTTTTTTAATAGAATTATTTACAATATTAAAATTTGCATCCAAACCTAATTTTAGTAAATTATTTGAATCTAGTGTAATGTTTTGATTAAAATCAATATCAAAGTTAAAGTTCTTCCATGTCTTAGCTGAGTTTGGTTGACCAGTTATACTATTATAAAAAACTGGTAAATCTATATCACTTATCAGTAATGTTTCAATTAGTGATTCATTTGACGAAGCTGTTCCTATTCCCAATGGATTTATTGTAGATAGATAAATATCTAACTTTTTATTTTCAGTTGAGGTATCAGTTGACGTGATTAATATACTAACACTTTGTCTATATTTAAGATCTGATGACAATAGTATTTTTAAATTGTCATTATCATTTAATACTAGTTCCACTTCATCATTATTTATAATTTGAATAAGAAAGTCTTTATTATCAGGAACATTTGACGTAATTGGTATAATACCATTTACATTATACATTGATGTAGTATTATATGTTGATATAGAAATATACCCTCTATCTATACTATTATATCTTATCTGTGGTGGTGAAGTTTCACCTAAGAGTTCTACCTCAACAGTATCTGATGATATAGTTTGTATTGTGCTATATAATTTTAGTAATTCTTGTAGATTTTCAATTCTTTTATTGATAGTATTAAGTTCAGTTTGTGAATAAATAAGTTGTTTAATATTAGAAATTTCAGATTTTAGTAGTGTGTGTTCGCTTATAATAATCAAGAAACTATCATTTACCGATGCCAGTCTTTTCATTGATTCATTAAAAAGTGTCATGCTAAATAATGAATTTATTGCTTCTGGATTATAGGCTTCAACAGGATTATCATTTATTATATTATAATTTAGATTTATAGAGAATGCATAGGCAGTACCATCTTGTTTACCATTTGAAACTAATTTTTTATAAGCAGGGAATCTAAGTCCTTCTTCGTCTATTTTAGGATTATTATCTGGATGATCCAGAAAAGATATTCCGTATAAATTCGATTTCTTATTACCAGAACTATCTTCAACAGTATAGTACCATAGAATTGCATTAAACTCAAAATCTTTTGGAGGTTCATTATTAACTGTAAGCGCATTAAATTGATCAAAATTTGATAAACTTCTATCAGGTAGATTCATTTTAACATAATGTGATGTATCAAAATCTACAATTATGCCATCTACACCGTTTCCATTTATAACAGGTTGATTTATATCGCCACTAACACCGAAATAATCTCCACTTCTTCTAAGAGAGTCTCCATTGGAAACTTCATATATAAAATCTTCGGTATCAAACTGTCCATAGTAAGAACCAGGGTAATTCTGTGGTGAATTAACTATTGGTGATGAGAATAGTTCAGAACCTATTATTTCAGGTTGATATTGATTAGGGATAATTGGGAAAACCATTCCAGGTTTATAATTAACATCAATATTTGTTCTAAAAAGAATATCTGGTGTTTGTCCGGTGTGTTGTGCAACATTAGCTAAAACAACAGTATATGCTTTATTAGCTTCTTGAACATTTGATATACCATTAACTTCTCCTATATATTTTACTAGTCTATTATATACGATTTTTGCAACTGATCCAGATTGGTTCTCCGTATTAATATATGTTTCAAAATCAACTATTACATCATGTGCATCATTAACATTAACATTAACTTGAAGAACTCTAACCTTTATAGCCCCAAGCCATTCGGTACCACCATATATATCATTTGATAAATATGTACTTGTAATACCATCAATTTCTATTATATCATTTTCTCTAAAATTAGTAATGTTCCCCATTATAAGTTTTAAAGTTTGTATTGTATTATCAATTGGTGATACAACTGAATCTATACTTATTATATTAAATTCTGATACTTCTCTTTCTTTCCAAAGATATTCTTTAAAATATGAGTCATCTGTTAGATTATTTCGTTCAAATTCATTAAGATTATCAAAATACTCATCTTTAGGTAGAGCTGGCTCAAAGCTAATTAGTCCTAAGTTTTTACACCATTTGAAAAATATCTTTTCACTTGTTGTTTCCAATGCATTTGTATCGTAATAATATTCAGTATTATTTAATCTTGATTCTCTTATAGTTATCTCTTGATTAGCGACATAATTTCTAAGTGATTCTATAACTTGTTCAGAAAATGTCTCAGGTTGTATATTAGAGATACTACTAAAACTACCAAAATTCCAATATATATTTTGAGAAGATGTAAATCCTGGATCTGTTAAATCTTGTGTTGGTAAGTCTAATAAAACATACTTTGAGAAATACATTTTATAATTTACATTCTGATGTGCTGCTGAGATATCTTCAGCAGCTCCTGGAAATGCATAAAAAGATGTGCCGTTTTCTTTTAACCTTTTGTATAATGGACAATTCATAATTTGATATTTATCATGTTTCAGGTATATATCAAAAAAAATACTATTCGTATATAAAAACTTAATTATCAATTTTTATATAAATAAAATGATTGGTCACATTTTTTATTTCATTGGTATATTTGTTATGATATTATCAATTTATAACATAATTAATTATTTTAAATATGCTAGAATTAAAAAATGGGCAAATACTTTTAAAAAAGTAACAGGAAAGACACCAAATATTCCACAATATCCTTCTAAAGAAGATCATGATACTTTTATATCATATCCTATTATTTCATATATTCAAACAATATGGTTTTTATTAGGACTTGTTTCAAATAGTTGGTACTTGTTTTTAACATTAATTTTAACTAATGTACTATTTAGTTTTTTATTAAGAAAAATAAATATTCATTTTATAGAGAATTTCGTATCATATATTTTTAATATTATTAAATTCTTTTTGATATTGGCAACAATTATAAATCACTTTCATATTCATTACGATTGGTTAATATTATTCAGATAAATTTCTAACAAATTCTTCAATTGCTATATTTGTGGACTTTATAACATAATCATATAAACCAAATGCATTTATATCAGTAGGTGGATTTCCATAAAATTTTATATCATTTAAACATTCATCTATCTGATTTCTATATTTTAAGTAAAATTCATATATATCTGATTCATTTATAAGTCCTTCTATCTTAACATCTTTTGGGTTTCTAATAAATTCATCTACAAATGTTTTAAATTCACCGCCAGAATTTTCAATAGTTGCTTCTATTAATTCCTTAATTTCATCAATAACTTCCTGAAATTTATTATCTAAGGATTCTGTAAATTTTCTAATTTTATTTCTCATAAAAGTATTTAATTGTTTGATATATATATTATTCTATATTTTTGATAATTATCAAAAACTTTATTACTTTATTATTATAAGATCATTAAATAATAATATATGATAATATTTGAAAATAACATAAATCTATATAACATAACTTGCCATTCTGGTGGTGCAGAAGGAGCAGATTTTTTTTTTCGACAATCGGAGCTAAGTTCGGTGTAAAAACAAATGCTTATTCTTATAAAACTAAATATCATAAGAGTGGTGATAAAGTTGAGATAAGTGATGAAGATTATGAGGAAGGTGTTAAAATGATTATGATTGCAAACAAAACACTTAAACGCTTTGGTATAAATAAATATATGAATTTATTAGCAAGGAATTGGGCACAGGTAAAATACTCTACTCATATTTATGCAGTTGGTGCTATTATATCACCTGGTGATAAATGCTCAAAAGGCTATGTAAATAAATCTAAAAATGAAATTGTTTCAGGTGGAACGGGTTATGCAGTACAATTAGGAATTGATAATAATAAGGCTGTTTATGTTTTCGATCAAAATAAAGATAATTGGTTTAGATGGTCTTATACGTTATTATCCTTTATAAAAGTTGAGGATGTGAAAATAAAAACAGAAAATTTTGCTGGTATAGGAACTCGTGAGATTAAAACAAATGGTATAAAGGCAATACAGGAGATTTATAACAATACTTTCAAATAAAGATGAAATTCTTGTATATATATTAAATAAATTATTAAAAAATTATTTTATGAAAAATTACACAACAAAAATTGGACTTCAGAATATGCTGAATGATTTAGATAGATTAAGCAAAGTTGATTATAAGAATGCTATCATTATGTTACAAGAGGCAAGAGATAAGGGTGATTTATCTGAAAATGCTGAATATGAAGCTGCTAAAGAATATCATACAAATACTATGAATAAAATTTCTCTTCTTAAAGAGAAGATTAGAACATCAGAAGTTATTGTATCTGAAAAACTATCTAGTGAAAAGAATTTGGTAAATATGCTATCAATAATTGAGGTTAAAAATTATAAAATGAATATAATACAAACACTTATGCTTGTTTCAGATAGTGAAATAGACACTAAAAGTGGTAAAATATCATTTAATTCGCCAATTGGTATGGCTTTAATTGGTCATAAAGTTGGTGATATTATTGATGTTTTGGTACCATCCGGTATTATGAAGTTAGAAGTATTAAATATTAAATAATATGTTGAAATTTAGTAAAAAGATACAAGAAAGTTCAGGATTTCTGAAGCTGGGACGTTTTAGTTTAGGTCTAGATTTTCATGGTGTTGTTGATTCATTACCTGATTTTTTTTCATTCTTAACAGATTCTATTGTTAAGAATGGTGGTAATGTTCATATAATAACAGGTGGATCTTGGGATTCTAAGTTAGAAGAACAACTCAATACGTTCGGTATTAATTACACACATAAGTTCTCTGTATATGATACTTTATTAAATAATGGTACTAAAATTGTTGGAAAAATAGAATTTCCTGATGGAACTTTTCAGAATAAATTTGAAAATGGTTCATGGGATGCAATTAAAGCAAATTATTGTAAAGAAAATAATATTAATCTACATATAGATGACACATTGATATATAATGACTTCTTTGAGACTCCATTTTGTAGATTTTGGTCACATAATAATAAGCCGAAAGCCTCACATAAGGATTTAAGACATTTAGATTAATACCTTTTTGGTAGGGGCATATCACTTACAATATCAATTTTAAATGTATATCCACTATCATCACTTCTACCATATATTGTTTCTTGATCATAATCACCAGTAAAAGTTATTGGTCCTTGTGATGTTTTCTTTTTAGATATCTCTCTATTCTTTTCTTCATCCAACCTTATCATATCTTCAAAAGATAATTGATTATCTGAGTTTACCTCAATATTAGTTGAAGAATAACCATATTTGTTTAGTAGCATTTCCATCTCATTTTGAGAGATATCTGCTGGTTTTATTTCTTCTTCTTGATTCTGAACTATTCTTACTTCTGGTCTCATTTTTTAATTTATTTTTTGTAGAGTTATATCATTACCATAATTAGTAACTCTAAAACCTTGTAATGGATTTCTCTCTAAAAACCTTATATACATTTTTGTTCTCTGACTAACAAGTTCCTTTTGTAAATCTTTTGATAATCCTGTAAATTTTATCTTTGTGCAATTTTTTTTTCTATTTACAAAATCACTAAAGATATCACCAAATACAGTTTTAACAATTCTCCATGGATTAGATTTGATTATCTTAGATACAGACCAATTGCTAATATCAATATCCCATACAAAATATGAAATTGAATATGTATTAGTATTCTTAATATTTTTAAACTCAACAAGATATTTATTACCTAAATTATCAATAAATGTGTAGTCAACTTTAAGATTATCTTCATTTCCAATCTTTATTGTATCTTTAAACGATTCAATTAGAAAATAATACTTATAATTTAGATATTTCATACATTATATATTAATTTGAATTTCATATATAATATATAGTATATAAAAATTAAATTATATATGAAGTATATTAAAACATTTGAAAGTTTTGACTCTGTAAACGAGGAAGAGGCATTTTTTGGACTTATCGCAGATAAGCAAAAGAAAATATCTGAATATATTACTGATGTAATTTCTGGCAAATTTGAAAAAATTGAGGAATTGAAGAAGGATATTAAAAAGTATGTAGATGCAAAGCCTGATCAAGGTTTAGGTTCTGCAATGGGTCGGTGGATGAATAATATAAGTAATATAAATGATATAGTTAAATCACCTAAAAAGCCAAGTGGACAATTGGAAGATGCTTTTGGTAAAATGAGACCTGCTTCTGATGTTCTATCAGAAGAAATAGCTAGAATTATTTTAAAAGATAGATCAGTTATTAAATCTAATGACAAATGGGAAGTTAACTCAAAGGGTAGAAGTTTTGGAACTGGACAACACACATTTGGAAGTGGAACTTAATTTATATTAAGAAATTCTTTATCTAACTTACTAAGCGAATTTATACCAAATTTACTAATCTTATCAAGTATATTATCAATATTTAGATTATTTTTTATAAAAATTTTTATCTTTTCGCCAAACTCACCATCAAATGTCGTTTTACCAAAAAGTATGTCTTCAGAGACATCTTCGAAGAAAAATTTTAAATTTTTTCTTCTCAGGAAAAGAAGAATTCTAACAATTGTTGAACGATCTGTAATTATATAGGATATCATTTTATGATCGACTTCTATATCTTTAGCTAGTAATTTATAACTATTAAGTTCCCTAATTTCTTTGGGAGTTAATTCGTCAAAAATTTTTTCTGATTGCTCTTTTGTTAAACTTGTATTAATTTTGTATATATACATAGTATTGAAATAATAGTACATTAAATATAATAAAAAATAACTATGATGTTTAGTTTTTTTTTACTATTTTTGTATAAATAAAGAAAGAAAATGTTTAAAAGATTCTATAATCGAGTATATACATTACCTGCGCTTTTTCTGCATGAACTTACACATATAGTTGTAGCCTATTTACTGGGTTCAAAACTAAAAAGTGTTGATATTGTTGATAATGGCAATAAGGGATATAGTATATTACTAAATATGTATAATTTCAAAAATATCTTTTGTGTTAGACTTGTAGCTATGTCTCCATTTTTAATCCCAGCATTCTTATTAGGATTTATTTTTTTTGTAGACACATCCTTTGTGATTGGATTTATATATTCACTATCAGTCTTCAAAACAACATTCCCAAGTAAAACTGATTTTAAGACAAGTAAATTTAAATATCCTAATTTTATAAAATGATATTAGATCGTAAGAATAAATATAAAGGTTATCTCAATATAGATGAGATAACTTACAGAACAAAATCAGGTAAAGAAGGTAAAAGAGAGTTAATGGTTAGACAAAATGCTGTTGCAGCTCTTTTATATGATTCAGTAAAAGAAAAATATATTTTAATATCTCAGTGGAGACCAGGATCGGCATCTGATATTATAGAGATTGTAGCAGGAACACTTGATAAACCAGGAGAAGATCCACATAATGCTATGATAAGGGAGATAGAAGAAGAGGTAGGTTATGCAACAGATTCTATTAAATTGATTGATGAGTGTTATATGTCACCAGGTGGCTCAAGTGAGGTTATTAGTATTTACTTCTGTGAAGTATCTAATAAGATTGGTGAAGGTGGTGGTGTTCCCGGTGAGCTTGAGGAGATAGATACTATTGAGATGGATAGGGATGAGTTAATGACAACTAGATTTAAGGACGCAAAGACAATAATAGCTATTAATTGGGCAAGATATAATCATAGATAAGATGAATAAAATAAAAAAATTAATCGAAAAAATAGGTAAGCCATATGTTATGGTTCTTATTGGACCACCTTTGAGTGGTAAGACAACATTTTTGAAGAATTTTATTGAAGATGATACATATAAACATATATCAAGTGATGCTCTTGTACTTTCTTTAGATAAAATACAGGATGGTGATTACAATAGAGCATGGAAAGAAGCTGATTGGAAATTAATTAATAAAACACTTAAAAGTGAAATTCTTGAATCTTATAAAAATCGTGATAATGTTGTTTTTGATCTAACAAATCTAACACATAAGCGCAGAAGGTCAAATCTTAGTAATTTTTCCAAAGATTATTATAAGATAGCTGTTATATTTCCGATTCTTTCCGATAATGAGTATCTTTATAGAAATAGTAAGAGAAATGATGAAGAAAATAAAAATATGTCTATGCATGTTATTAGACGGATGATTTCATCTTATCAGCCTATTCGAGATAATGAAGGCTTTGATAGAGTTATCTCATTATAAAAACTAGTTTGTTTTTATAATGAGAAGTTCGTTACTTATATTTGTTTTCTTTGATATTATTTCATAATTAGAATACCAATCTTCTACGCCTTCAAATTTGTAATAACTAAGTAACCAATTAGCTTTAAGATTTTTTAACTCTTCTGATAACTCTTTATGTGTTTCAGTTTTAAAGTTATGTTTTATATAATATTTTTCATAACCAAAATATGGTGGATCCAGATAGAAGAATGTATCTTCTGCATCATATTTACTTAAAATTTTTTTATAATCTAAGTTATAAACTTTTATACGCTTGAAATAGTCTTTATATCGAGTTAGTTTAACTTTAAGGCTTTCAAATAGAAAATTTCCTTTAAAATTTTTTGACATTATATCCTTAAGGTCACATCCACATAGTATAATTAACCATGATAGAGCTTTTAATTCCTTATCTGTTGATTCTAGATTAGAATATGATTCCTCAAATAAAGTTTTATCAACATATGTTGATAAAACTTTTTTTATAAATATATCTTTTTTAAGACTCTGAAAGAGATTATAATTAAGTGGATTTATATCATTATAAATAAACTCAGTTTCTTTATAATCATTTAGATCTAATGAGAAGAATATATTAAATCCACCACCAAAAGGTTCAACCCATTTCTTTGGATTTTTTGGAAGATTTGGATTTATAAAATCAAATATTTTATCCTTATTTCCTAGGTATGGTATCATTTAATAAAATATCTAATTTTTTTTCTCTTAATTTAGTTATATAATAATTATCAATTTCTTTTAT
>Ga0105050_10009232_pt1 | contig 11105 bp, 7 predicted proteins | sample FRY01_FD_78088 | JGI IMG/M metagenome (GOLD analysis project Ga0105050, IMG submission 78088) | Freshwater microbial communities from Lake Fryxell liftoff mats and glacier meltwater in Antarctica - FRY-01 | ecosystem: Environmental > Aquatic > Freshwater > Ice > Glacier meltwater ... | reverse complement strand
GATGAGAAAGGTAGAGTTTTACCTGCTATTGTATGGAATAGCGGAAGTCAGGGATGGTGGAAGAATGGATTAAGACATAGAGATGATCGTGACGAGAACGGTAAAACTTTACCAGCTTGTATATGGAATATCGAAAGTCAGGAATGGTACAATAACGGTCTACTTCATAGAGATGATCTAGACGAAAACGGTAGAGTTTTACCGGCTCGTATATATTGTGATGGAGAACAGTGGTGGTATAAGAATGGAATATGTCATAGAGATGATTTAGATGAAAACGGTAGAATTTTGCCTGCTATTATATGGAATTAGATTTTTCACAATTTCATTAAAATAGTATAGAAAGAACTATTTTGAATTTTATATCCTAAAATAATTACATCATCGCTTGACCCAGTGTTTATTCGTTCAATTTTACTATTATTTATATATTTACATATGGTAAACTTTCTCAAAGATAAATTATCTTTATTCACGGGATCAACGTATAAAATACTATTATAATCGTTTTCTAACCAATTGTTTCCTAATTCTACTGCTTTTTCAATGCTATTTGTATTCTGTGCTAAATAAATATTTTCTCCAATGAGATCGTTCTTGAAGAAATAGGGAATAGAACTTCTAATAACAATACTATCGTAAAGAAGATAGATTTGACGATGATCTCTTATCCATTTCTCTACCGAATCTTCTCCGTATAAAATAATTTGATGAGAATATTCGTTAAAATCTGTGATATCTAAAAAGTAATTTTGAATAGTCTCTTTATCTTTATACGAAAGTAAACCTGTCAAATTTCTTATAGAAAATAGTTTTAGAGTGTACAGCAGTCTCTTTGCCATTTCTTCCGACTGTACGCATAACCTGTTATTCTTTATAAAACTACAATCCATGGTAAAGTATTTATCGATGTCACCATAGTTTCTTTCACTATCTATGACTATTCTTTCGGTGTAAAATTTGTTTAAAACTTTGTCACTAATTTTGGTTACTTCTAATTGATTCACGTATTTGGAAAACAACCAAAATGTATACTCTACTATATACCTAGCTAGTTTTTTATCGTTGTTGTATTTAACCATTTCAGAATAGTTGTCGCTCTTAATTATATTACTTTTATTTTTAGAAACTCCTTCTATAAATTCTGCATCTTTAATAGGAATATAAATTGATACGTTTCCGTTTCTACAACAGATCTCGTTCAGCTGTTTGCCGTTGTTTTGATATAAAATATCTAAATCGTTTTCAACTGTAAACTCAATTGCTTCTTTTTTGCTTATTTTCATTATCGAAGAATCGTTATTTTCTTTTATTTTAAAAGGTGGTAATGGATCTGTAAAAATTGTAAACGTAACATTCTTGTAAAGAATGAATAATTTTCTACATTTACCGTATGTATCAATGTACTGAGATACAATATTTATCTTTTCTCTTGGGAAAATTATTTGCTTAACCTGAGTATTTAATGTATATGAATTGATAAACAACGAGAATAATGCTTTTATTCCCTTTGATATTGATTCGTCATCGTCAAACAATTGTTGTGTTTTATCATTTTTCCATCTTACTATCAATTCACATTGAGGATATTTAGCATGGTCTGATTCAGACCCCCAGTTTTCGTAGATAAAAATATTTTTGGCTTTTCTTTTAAGTCGATAGTACGATTGAATATAATTAGGTAAAAGAAGAGTATTTTTATTAAATACATAAATGTTGCAATTAAAATACTCTTCCAAAAGTTGGATAAAGTATTTTGGATTAAAGTAAACTTCTGTATCTTGTATAAGATTTGAAATAGAAGATAAACTTTTAGCGTATAACGATTGTTTTGCAAGAATTGCAATTTTTTTCTTGGACAATTGCTCTCTTATTTCTGTTATAAAAGTAGTCTTATCTTTATCTTTTTTACTTGCAAATATAGGATCAATAGCAAGTAAAACACAATATAGAAAACTACTATATGATCTAGGCACTCCTAGACGAATATAGCTATACTCTAGATTAATATCAAAAGTTCTAAATATTTTCTCTAGATCCAAAGATATTTTACCGTATTGCTTTGCAATTAATATTTTATCAGTCTTTATAAGATCTTGTTGTTTCTTGTCAGATTCTGCCATCTTTTCTACTGAAAAGTATTCCTTGTATAAACTATATTTTTTATCAAGTTGATTAGTTTTAAAGCAGCATGGAACGTACGGATATGCTTCTGAATTATTTAATCGATTTTCCTGTACTCCGGGATAGGGAAACTCTGGATTTAAACATACATAGTATTTTTGATTTACTCCATCACTTGGATAAGATTTACCTTGGTCTACTTTGTCTCTTGGAAATTTCATTACATTTTCATAATTTCCTGTCTCTTCTTTTTCTATAATTGTAGGCATACGTTTCTCATTGCAGATTCTAGTGTAATTTTTAATGAAAATATCAGGAGCTACATTTTCCACGGTTTTAGACGGTTCGATTTCAATCTCTTCTATTTCTCCAAACTCAGGAATGTATTCTCTGTAAAAATCAACAACATCGTTATATTTTAATATATATAGATTCATTAATTTGCTAAAAATATCTTGAAATTTCAAGACAGACTGTTTATCTTTTCCTTTAACTCTGATTCTAACGTACGGCATTCCTATAGGAAATATTTCATTTCCATACTGCTTGAGTAGTTGTTCATTTCCATGTGTAATTCGTTGTGTTATACCAGCCGTAATATGACCTGTATGTTCACTCTCAAAATGTATGTACAGCCATGGTTGTAACATTTCACTCTTCTTTTTACTAGTTTTAATACTTTCATCTATGACTAAAAACCCAGAAAAAACTGGATCGTTCATAATTAAATCAGAAAGTACATACATGTCAAATCGTTGCATAGGAAAGTAGAAAATACCTATAATATCGTTTTCTAATAGATTAGAATACTGTATATTTTCAATACTAAATACGTTGATTACACGAGAAATATAATCTTCTTTGTTTAAATTTCCCTTTATAATTTTTAATTTTGTTTCTACTTTGATTGGATCGTCGTTAGATAGAGGGTCGTCGGTCTCTTTGGGAGGAGACTCCCGTGAATCAGAAATAATACAATCAATATATTCGGTCGTTTTTGATACATCTACGCGATCTTTTTCAGAGATTTTTAGTATCAGATTAGTCCTCTCGTGTTCTCTCCATTCAATGGGAGGAATAAAAGATTTTAGAATTTTATAGTATGTATTAATTACTGCAAAAGGAACTGCATCGTTGAGAATAATACTATTAAATAGTTCTAAAAGAGATGAATTTTTTATCAAGAGATTAAAAGTTATAGAAGCTCTTTCAAGTTCAAACGGAGTATAAACCATTCCTTCTTTAATTTCTTCTAATTCAGATAATAGACCTTGACGAAACGTAGCATCTCTTTTTAATTGTTTGAGCTGAAGTTTCAAGTTTTTTCTTGTTTCGTCCCTTTCTTTTGTCCAAAACGTATTAAATTCTTCTTTACCAAAATATCCATTATTTACCATTTCATCTTCTATAGCGGAAATAATAATTGGAGTTTCTATTTCAAGCGCTGATATAACAGTATTATGAGCTAACCATATCTTTATTATATCATTCTTTGTATTGAGATTATGTTTAGGTAGAGATGCAAGAAATGGAAGTACAGTAGTAGATTTTTCAGCGTCTTGTTTTATCAAAGAAAGAATATCGGTCATGATAATATTCTCTTTTGTATTGAGATTTGTAAGGGGAGGGCTGAATACTAAATATTTAGGCAGAGTTTTGTAGGTCAATGCTAGCTTTGAAATAAAAGTAGAAACTGTGTCAAAATTATTGGTTGGTATATTCTGTCCGTTAATTAAAACCATATTTACTAGTTCTTTGTATTAGTAAATATAATTGTTTTATATCTCTATTCATTTCAATATTCCAACATTAAAGCTTTTTCAAGATAATCGTTACTATACAACTGTAAAGGTGCTATAAATGGATAATTGTATTCTCTATCGTTTAGAGAATAATTCTGCAATTTACACGAAAACGAACTATAGAATGGAATACCGCATAAACGTCTAAAATCTTTTACAGGTATATTTCTGTGAAGAAATAATCCAGTAAACGCTATTTGATGAGCTGATTTAATCTTGTAAAATTTTTTAAGCGGTCTTTTCATATTTTTTATAGTATCGTTGCTTATTATGCCGTTAGTAATAGCTGCATGATTAAACATCGAACAAGGTAGTTTAGAATCGTCGTTTCTGTAAAACGAACACATGTAACCAATATTATTCGGAAATAATCTTTTATATTCATCAACCAGCTTTGGAATTACATCTGGACAACTTAAAATATAATCATCTTCGATTAAAATATGATAATCTGCCTGGGGACAATTTTTCATTCCCTGAATCCATTGATCGTATGAATAATGTTTATTGGCTCCTTGATATTTCAAGATGACTAGTTTATTCCCAAACATTTTTTTCCATTTATCAAAGCGATAATAAGTATCGTAATGTTTTTTCGGTATACGGGGGCAAACAATTGTAACTCTATCTATATCTTTATAGCCGTGTTCATAAAGATGAACCATATGTATATCAAGCGTAGATTCTAAAAATTTACTATACTCTGCTTGATCTTTTCTCTTTCCTGCCCATGTGGCTACTATATAATTTATAAACATTTATACAATTTATTATATGTTTAATATAATAAATGGATACTTTTTACAATGATAATTCTGTTATCGATCAACTGGTAAATCTTCCAAATATAGATTTATACAGCGAAGACTTTACTAAACTGTTTCCATCGTTAACTTCTTCTCAAGTTAGCGACTTTAAATCTGTAAAGTCGCTGAGATCCAATGCAATTAGAATCTTGATAAAAATGATAGAAATGTTTAATTATAAAATTGTCCATCATGACACGTGGACAATCGAATCTATTGATGGTGTAGAAATTATTTTTCCCAACGCATTGCAAAAAATAGAAGCTATTATAAAATTTGTTCAAAGTATAAATCTTACATTTTTCAAAGCTCTATTTGTTTTATTACTATGCAAGTTGTACGATCCTCAGTGTAAAAACTATATGAATGTTATACATAAATATACTAAAAACTTTAAAAACCCAGAATTACCAGTATCACAAGTTTCTGCTACAACAGACAATATACTAAGCCCATTTAATAGTCCTTCACCTCCTAAAAGATATCAATATATTCACAATTCAACACCTGAATTGCCTCAAACAATAAACTTTACAACAAGCCCTGTGACACAACTTCTTTATCATAATCCTCTTCCTAAAACCCCTTCTCGTTATAGTCTTACAACTCTTTCTCCTACTAGACGTTCTCCTCCTTCTCCTGTGACTCCTGTGACTCCTTCTTCTACTAGACGTCCTCCTTCTCCCGATAGTCCCATACCTCCTCCTAGAAATAAACCTCCTACTCCTGTTAGACGTCCTCCTTCTCCCGATAGTCCCATACCTCCTCCTAGAAATAAACCTCCTACTCCTATTAGACGTCCTTCTTCTTCTCCAGATAGTCCCATGTCTCCTCCTAGAAATAAACCTTATAAAGTAGATACTCCTTCTCCTAGAAATAAATCTGACGACGAAGAATCATCTTCATCATCGTCTTCGTCTTCATCATCGTCTTCGTCTGACGATTCTCCAAAAACGAGCAAACAGAACAATTTCTATGGTTTATCAAATGTAAATAATAGTTGTTATCAAGATTCGGTTCTGTTTCCTCTATTTGGATTGAAAAATCCAGCAATAGAACAAGCTATATTGAAAAAAGATTTAACACAGACTGTTGCACTAAAAAATAAATGGAAAATATGTAGTAAAAATAGTTTTGAAGACTTGAAGATACGTAAAGAACTACAGGTTGAACTTAATAGTATAGCTAATTTTTTCAAAAACGGAGGAGCTAGAAATACTTGTGTTGATTTACGTAAAATAATATCAAAATGTAAAGGTACTCAAGATTTTCATTTGGGAGGAACGCAAGATGCCGGTGAATTTTTACTATACTTGTTTGGCGTTTTCCAAGTAGATTTTGGAAAAAAATTAGAAAAGACGTACGTATCCAACGATAAACGCAACTGGTTAGAATCATCTAGTCTGTTTGACAATAACAGTTCTCCTATAATTGACATCGGTTCGATTGATCTATACGAAAAGAAATTTGTTGATATCAGATCATATATAGAAAACGAAGAATTGGTTGAATTAGACTCAAAAAATCTTTATACTTTTAACGGTAGAAAGTACAAGTATATAAAGAAACAAAAAGAAATATTAGAAACTCCATTCTTAGTGTTTAACGTTCAACGTTTATTCATGGGCGATAAACTTGAAACGCCTTTAATTATACCACCTAATATTAAATTATTAAAATTATATGCTATAGTTGTTCATAAACATAATCATTACATGTGTTATTTCGAAGACAATGGAATTTGGTGGTTTTACAACGATCTAAAACCTAGAAATAAAATGATGGAGAAGATTGGTCCAATTCTACGTGAGAATCTTGAACCGTCTCCTTATACAAATGGAACATTGATTTTTTACAAGATTTAAAAAGAAAAAACTAAACTAATAAATGCCCAAGAAAAAGTTTACAGCTCCGTCTACCAGACCCCTTCTTCTTAAAGAGGATGGACAGGAATATGCAAGGGTAGAAAAAATGCTCGGGGGAAATAAACTGCAAGCATATTGTTACGATGGTAAACTTAGAATATGTAATATTCGTGGTACAATGAGAAAAAAGGTTTGGATGGAACCTGAAGATTACATTCTAATTTCATGAAGAGAATTTCAAGAATCAATGGTAGATATTATTTATAAATATACAGCAGAAGAAGTTAGAACGCTGAGAAAGAAAGGAGAGATTGTAGAGAACGAAAATTTCAATTCTGAAGAAAGCGAAGAAGAACAAGAAGACGCGTTTGTCTTTGAAGATTTGTAAAAATAATTAATTTTAAATTAATCAATTCAACTTATATAACAACAACTATTTTGTTCTTTAATCATTTCGCAAAGTTTTATTATCGAAAGCAATTTACTCTTTATAAGATCGCTTTCCTGATTTGTAAAAGGTAAACAATCTGCCGTGAGATTCTTATAATGTTTACGTCCTAGTTTATGAATCTTGTGGTACTTGTTTAATTCTTCTTTATCTAGTATACTTTGAAAGTCAATATAAACATTACGTACAAGAAAGAAATTAAAAGTTGAACATTTCTTTGTCAGCGTAGTAATGTTCTTTTTCAAATTCTTTTTTTGTATTTCAGTTGCAAACATCTTCATATATAATATATATGAAGAAAAAAAATCAATTTAGGCAATGTATTCGATATCTGTTCTAATTTCGTCACTGCGCCTGACGTATTCGCGTTCAATCAACATTTCTATTTGCTTCTTGATAAATGAATTGTCTGGTTTAAACCTCGCCATGCATTGTTGAATTGTTTCGATAATAAGGCGCGAAATTGAAAGCTGTTTGCGAGACTTCATGATTCTTACAATTGTAGCCTGTACAAAATTTGATCTAAATAGTTCAATTGCTCTCTTTTCATCTTGTTCTTCCTTGGACATGTTTTTCTCGTCGTTGGTATTTCGAATTTCCATCAAAGGAATCTTAATCTTTCGATATTCAGATGTAAATTTGCTGTTGATCATAAACTGGTCAGTTTCCAGCAACTCTGCAACATTGGGTTTCTTGAGCAGTACTTTTACTTTTGGATGGCAAAGACTTAGTAGGTGGGATCTGATTACTCCTTTGAGCAAACCAGTCATATCGACTATTTCTTGAAGAGTTACAATCGTCTTTTCGTTAAACGTTGTCAAAATCATCATCATAATTGTAGTACACGATAGTGTTACTTTTACAGTCTTTGAAAAATCAACTACAACATCCGCAGATCCTTTCTCAGCCCACAGTTCCAACTTTTTCATGGCATGTTTAGAAATGAAATAGTTTTTTGACTTTTCAAAGCATTTTTCTACGTATTTTGGAATTTTGCATGGAACAAGGCTACTATTCCAATATGCTTTGGTAAGAATGGTAAGATTAAAGTCAATCTTTTCACACTTTTCAAAGTTGATTGTTCTTTTGATTTCTTCTCCAAATTGTTTGGAGACTGTCATGTCTTTCATCATTTCTTCCAACTTGTTAGTCCACTGATAACCAGATTCCACCTTGAGTTTTGTAATTATCATTTTCTCAAAGTTTTCAGAATTGGATTGATCTTCAAGCAAACGATATGCCAACAGACGTTGATACTCGTACTCGAAAATATCCTTGTTTTCACAATAACCGTACAACGATACAATATGACTAACAAGATGATCCAACGAAGTTGTTTCAATACGAGAACTCTTTTGCAAAAGACTGTGAGCATATCTCGCCAGTGTAATGGAAAAAATACTTGTATTGTTGATGAAATCAATACAACCGTTTCTAAATTTCTTGTGAAACATTACACTTGAATTCAACGTCTGTACGATTATGTCGGCATATTTGACGTGTATATCAATCACACTCTTGACCAATTCAGTTGGATTGTTTTTGTGCTGCTCTAGAAGCTCAAGACCCTTTTCTCGAATAAAGTTTCCAAATGCAGTCGCACACGGTTCCAAATCTTGCTCTTGAAACGAATATAGCGTGTACAAATTATGCAACGCACCCAGATTATTCAAAGAAAGATATTCTATGAAATGCTTGGGCAATACTTCCAAACGATTCCTCAAAAGTGTATTGTACATTTCCGTCATCACAGGGATTTCTGATTCAATCTTTAGGCATGAGAAAATTCTATCCCGTTCATTTTCTATCGCAATCTTGACGTGTTGCAAATAGATTTCAAAGTTGTTTTCGTACCATTCCTCTGTTTTCTGCGAATAAAACTGTTTGATATCAGTCAGAATTATTTTTTCAATTGACTCTTCATAAAATTTCATCTGAAGAGCCCAATCAATCTCGTTTACTATACTCACCAAATTCTTTATGAAATTCCTCTTTGAGAAATTGTTCTTTGTTCTTTCTTCTCTGATCAAATCGTTAATTCTCTTGCTAATCAAATCGTAATGGTTTACGATTACCGAATCGTAAAAGATTTTGTACGGTAGTTTCTTGAACGATTCCGAGACTTGAGAAAATATATAGATTAGACACTTTGCAAAGGTGTTGTATATGCTAGATTTTTCAGAGATCAAAACTAGCAGATCGTTGCAATTAGGAATATGATCATCTATCTCTTCCTTGATAAAGATTTTCAATAGATTTGTAAACTTGGGTTCGTAAAATCTCAAATCTGCGCAAGAGGTCTCAACGTTTTTGGTCGAGAAAGAAAACGTTGAAAATTTGATATAAATATTAAATATAAATTGTTTGGGAGTCTCCTTGAAAAGAGATCTATCATGGGACTTGATAAACGCTGACAAAATGTCAATGTCGCGTTCAACAGTCTCTTGAAACTTTTTTGAGATATTTTCTCGAGTGCTCATGCTATCTACTATAAATTAGATTTTATATAAAAAATCATTTTAGGATTGAATTTATTCTTTTCGAATAATATATTTACAAATATAAATGGAGATTTCCAAGAAAAGTACTCCTTGTGCGAATCTGCGTGTTTTAGGGTGTACAGAGTTGGTAACACAAAAAGGAAATATATTATGTATAAAGTGTTTAGGAAATAGAGCGTCTCTATTTCATAATAAAAACAATGATGATAATGTTCATCAGAAAATAGAAGAACGTCGAATTCTTCAAGAAAAGATAAAAATTCTTCTCCAGGAAAAGGATAGAATGATACAAGATTACGAATATGAAATAAAAAATATAAATATGCAAAAAGATGAAGATATAAAACAGCTAACAGTTCAATTAAAGTTGATACAATTGAAGAACGAGGATCTCTTATTAGTTAATTCCGAGCATGAATTAAAGCGCGAAGAATTTCTTCAATCAATCAAAGAACAAGAAGATACTAATAAAAAATTATCTCAACTCAACGGAGAGCTTATTAATGAAAATAAAAAGTTGAACGTTGTAAAAAACGAATTATTAGAGTTGAATCAAAAACTAACCGTTGAAAACCAACGTGTACATGCAACTTTGAATAATATACCAAACAACAGCGAAGAGATAATAGAATCCCTAAAACAGGAGAATGAAAAACTTTTGATTCAAAATAAAGAGCTGATGTCTATAGTTGAAAGCGCGACTACAAGTCTAACTCAAACGTCTTCTTTATCGTCTCAACCTGAAACACCCGATCGTCATGAGGCTCATACCGTTGTTTGTCACGAGGCTCATACCGCCGGCCGACGAGAGGATCATACCTCCGGCCGACGAGACGTTTCTGAGCATATCGAGACTCCGAGAAAATCTCAAAAAAGACCAACGATTATATTAACGGAAAGTAAAGAAGTAAAACGTCACGAGATACAAAGTGAAAAGAGAGTCTCAGAATTTAAAAAAGCAGTAGAAAAAGGAATTGTAAAAAAAGATGAACAAAAAAAAAGCTCATCCACAAGTGGAGGCAAGTGGTAAGAGATTTAATTATAAAAAGAGTAAGAAAGAAAAAAAATGAAAATCGGCCAGTCGATGACTGTGGAAACAAATTTTTATTTTGCTGTTTGAGATGTTGTAATTGTGACGGATGTAGTTGTAACGTTGATCTAACGTTTCAAAGTTCTCTTATATAAAAAAATTAACATTATAAATATTTATAATGTTAAATTAAATTCACGCTTACGATCACGCTACAGACACTTGCTCTTGGTCGATGCAATCATCATCGTTTTCACGATACCTAGTAAAGTTCTTTAGATCAGGGTTAGCTTCGTCAGTTTCCTGTTCAGGATCAGAATCTGATTCGTCCTCTCCAACTTCCTTCAACACACGCTCCTCTCGAGAAAACTTGGGGAAATCGACCAGAGTTGCTAGAATGAACGGTGCAAGATCGTTTTTCTCTGGGTTAACCGGCCACTGGTCACCCTTGTCGTAACCCCAAGGAACATTGTGACGAGCATACTCGCGAGGAGTTTTCTTGTGCCCGTAATCTTGAGGGTTGGCCTTC